>Ga0209539_1000001_pt1 | contig 172300 bp, 158 predicted proteins | sample BarGraNGADG00312_2_FD_184499 | JGI IMG/M metagenome (GOLD analysis project Ga0209539, IMG submission 184499) | Arctic peat soil microbial communities from Barrow, Alaska - Barrow Graham LP Ref core NGADG0011-312 (SPAdes) (version 2) | ecosystem: Environmental > Terrestrial > Soil > Wetlands >...
GGTGAGAGATCACCCTGCTCATGCCACCTTCTGTCTTTTCACAGTCAAACAGAGGTTATTCCCCCAGGTGTTGGAGTGGTGAGTCAGGGGATTCCGGGTGAACCTCTGCTGAGCAATCGATTGACTGGGGTTCTGAAGATTGAGGGTCGGCCGTGACCTGGGGTCCTGAGTCGCGGTCCAAATATGGCGCACGCTGGCGCGTGCGCGACTCGTGACCGAGCCGGCGCATTCATGCGCCGGCTCGGAATAAACCCGGCCCGATTGAGATCTGTGATGCCACAAGAGTGCTTCTCCGTGAACAAAGTGAGGGCCGGGTTAAGGTGTGCTGGACACCCTAGCTGTCTCGCTGAGACAGTCTAGGTGTCCAGCACCCTCAGCATCTGGGTGACGAACTCGACGGCGCGGTCCAGTGCTTCGCGGTCGATGTCGTCGTAGCGGTCTTTCTTGTTTCGCCAGCCCGGATAGGCGCCGCCCTTCAAGCAGCCGATCGTGATTGCAGGCCTGCGCCTGGCGAGCGCGACCATCGCGTCGCTCATCTTGACGCGGCACCTTCCCTTCGACACCTCGAAGTCCATCTTCTTCGCGGCCTTCAGCGCGGCTTTGGTCAGCCGGCGCGATGCCCTGAAGCCGAGGACCGGTCCCTCGGTCCTGATAATGCGAAGGTCGCCGCATCCGGCGTGGTCGATGTTGATTATCATGGCGTCCCGCATCTGCCTGTGGTGCCTCTTCAACAGGGCGACCATACCCCTGCCACCGGCGAAACCCCTCGAAGTGCCCACTGCCCACAGCTCGATGTGCTCCAGCGGTTTCGCGGCGATGGCCTCGACCACCGAGAGCATGACGGCTACCCCTGACGCGTTGTCGTTGGCGCCGGGAGAGTACGTCGAGCGGATCTCGCCCCAGAGGATGATGACGACGAAAACAAGCGTGAGAAAGGCGAACGGCGCGAAGATGTACCAGATCAGGTCGAGGCCGGTCTTGTTTATCTTCGCGAGGTCGGCGATGACCCCGACGAAGCCGAGCGCCGCAAGCATCAGCATGCAGAAGAAGACCACTATGAAGTACGGCCTGAAGAGCTTCACCGAGCGCCGTCCGCCGAACGGTGACGTCTTCCCGGTGTCGTAGTTCGCGGTGAGGACGATCCTGGTCAGGGCGTCTCCCTCCGGGTGGATGCGACCGATGACATTTGAAGAACTGCTCCTCGGCTGCAGGCGGCTCGTGACGGGCCAGGTCCATATCTCCATCTCGAAGGCGACGAACGCCAGCACCCCGAGGACCAGGCAGGCGGGCCTGTTCAGAATGAAGACTGCGTAAGCGATAACCGCGATTATGCATGACATGGCGATGCCGGTGAAGTGCGATTTCCAGGAGGAGAAAGTCTCCATATCGACCTCGACGCCGGCCTCGTTCATCACGCGCAAAACGTAAGAAGCGGCGGCTGCTTCGCCGTCGCTTCCGGCCGCACGCGGACCGAATTTTTTCGCGAGATACAGGACGTGCCTGCCCGGTAGTTTCATGGAAGCTATTCTAGCATAGCGCCTTCAGGCGTCATGTTCCCGCACCGTGCCGCGCGGGGCCGTTTGGGTTAGAATGTGATGGTCCCGGACTGCCCTCACACGCGGTCGATCATCGATGCGGAAAGTATGGAGAAAGCCTGTGAGTGAAAAGGTCGATCGCCCGGTCCTTGCCTCGATAAATTCACCGAATGACCTTAAGCTCTTGAAGGCAGAAGAGCTCGAGCGGCTGGCGGACGAGGTACGCGAGCTGATCCTGAATACGACCTGTGAGACGGGCGGCCACCTGGCCTCCAGCCTGGGGACCGTAGAGCTGACGATTGCGCTTCACAGGGCGCTGAATGCCCCGAGGGACCTGATCATCTGGGACGTCGGCCACCAGTCCTACACACACAAGATACTCACCGGCCGAAGGGATACGTTCCCCACCCTGAGGTGTTACGGGGGGTTGAGCGGCTTTCCGAAGCGCATCGAGAGTCCCTATGACGTAGTGAACAGCGGGCACTCCGGGAGCTCGATCAGCTACGGCCTCGGGCTCGCGCTCGCGAGAGAGCGGAGGGGGACCGACGAGGCGATCGCGGTAGTCATAGGCGACGGCTCGCTCACGGCGGGAGTGGCCTTCGAGGCCATGAACCAGGCCGGGCACCAGCTGGCGAGCAACCTGACGATAATCCTCAACGACAACGAGATGTCCATCTCGAAGAACGTGGGCGGGTTTTCCGCGTACCTCTCCAGGATGAGGCTGAAGCCCGGGTATACCCACCTCAAGGAATCGCTGGAGGAGGCGCTGCGCAATTTTCCCGCTCTGGGCAGCGAGATCGCCAGGGCGGCGGCGCAGGTCAAGGACTCGATAACCCAGGCGCTCGTGCCGGGAGTGCTTTTCGAATCTCTCGGCTTCAAGTACGTCGGTCCGATAGACGGGCACGACATCCAGCTCCTCGAGGAGACGATAGCCGAGGCCAAGGAGATCAACACCCCGGTCCTCCTTCACGTGCTCACCAGGAAGGGTATGGGTTACAGGCACGCCGAGAGGAGCCCCGACCGGTTCCACGGCATCGGACCGTTCGATCTCTCGACGGGGAAGAGCGCCAGGAAGAACTCAACACCGAGCTACACCGAGCTCTTCTCCGATGAGCTGATCTCCATCGCCAAGGGCTCGCGCGAGGTCGTCGCGATAACCGCAGCGATGAAGCTGGGTACCGGCCTGGACCGGTTCAGCGTCCTATTCCCGGAGCGGTTCTTCGACGTGGGCATCGCCGAGCAGCTGGCGGTGAACATGGCGGCCGGCCTGGCCATCGGCGGGCTCAAGCCGGTGGTCGCGGTGTACTCAACGTTCCTCCAGCGGGCATTCGACCAGCTGTCGCAGGAAGTATGCCTGCAGGACCTGCCGGTGGTGCTTGCCGTCGACCGCGCCGGCCTTGTGGGAGACGACGGCGAGACCCATCACGGGTACTTCGACGTGTCGTATCTCTCGATGCTTCCGAACATGACCGTGATGGCCCCGGCCGACGGGAAGGAGCTCGGCCCGATGCTGGAGCACGCCCTGCAGCTCGGGAAGCCCGCCGCCGTCAGGTTCCCGAGGGGTGCGGCTTCGATGCTCGACGGCGTCGGTGTGGCGCCGCTGCGACAGGGCAGGGGGGAAGTGCTCTTCGAGGGAAAGGATGCCGTGCTCGTCGCACTGGGAGACATCGTCCCCCGGGCGATCGAGGCGGCACGCCTGCTCGGGGAAGCGGGCGTAGACGCCGGGGTCGTGAACGCGAGGTTCGCCAAGCCGCTCGACACCGGATTCTACGAAATGATATCGGAGGGCAGACTGGTGGTCACCCTCGAGGACAACGTCCTGTCGGGAGGGTTCGGCTCGGCGGTCGAGAGGCTGGTCTGCGGTCTCGAAGGCAGGGAGGTCGTCACGCTGGGACTGCCGGACGAGTACGTGCCCCACGGGCCCATCGCCCGGCTGCTCGACGATATCGGCCTCTCGCCCCAGGGCATCGCGGACGTCGTGCTGGAAAAGCTCGGTCGGAGCTGATGGCGACGAGACTCGATGACTACCTGCATTCGCAGGGACGATTCCAAAGCCGCAGCGGAGCGAAGGCCGCGGTCATGGCGGGGCTGGTCTCGGTGGACGGCAGCTTCGCGGTGAAGGCGGGGATGAGGGTGCGAGGCACGGAGGACATTCAGGTCGTCGCGCCCGCGAGGAAGTACGTGTCGCGCGGCGGCGAGAAGATGGCCGGCGCACTGGATGACCTGGCGCTGGACGTGACAGGGATGACCGTACTCGACGTCGGCGCTTCGACCGGGGGTTTCACGGACTGCCTGCTGCAGCGGGGGGCCTCGAAGGTCATCGCGGTGGACGTCGGAAAAGGCCAGCTCGACTGGAAGTTGCGGGGAGACGACAGGGTGCAGGTCCTCGAGGGAGTCAACGCCCGGTACCTGGGCGCGGAAGACCTGCCTCCGGGCCGGGCGGAACTCGCCACGGTCGACGTCTCTTTCATCTCGCTCTTGAAGGTAATCGGCCCGGTGATAGACTCGCTCGCCGATGGTGGCCGGGTGCTGGCGCTCGTGAAGCCCCAGTTCGAGGCGGGCCCGTCGAAGGCGAAGGGCGGGGTGGTCCGCGAACCAGCAGTCCACCTGGAGGTGCTGGAGCGGGTGAGGGACGGCCTCGCAGAGCTCGGCCTCGAGATAAGTTCTGTCGCCCCGTCGAGGCTGAAAGGCCCCAAGGGCAACATCGAGTTCTTCTGCCTGGTAGAAAGAGGATCCGGCGGGGTCGACGTACGCGACCTGGCGGAAGCCGTCGAGCGGGCGCACCTGTCCGGAGAGTCGACATAAGCGAGGATGACGTGAAACAACAGCGTTTGGAGAAGGTAGTCATAAAGCGTTTCGACAAAGTACTCATCATCCCCAATAAAGACAAAGAAGGGATCACGGAGACGATCGAGACGGTCGACGGCTGGGTCAAGGGACACGGGGCGCGCTGCTTCCTGACCCCTACTGATGCGGCGCTCCTCGGGATGGATTTCCCCAGGGCGACCGCGGCCGAAGTGGACCTGGCGCTGGTCCTGGGGGGCGACGGGACCATGCTCCGCGCCGTCGAGGTGATCGGAGACAACGACGTTCCCCTCGCCGGGATAAACATCGGCAAGATGGGGTTCCTCACGACGGCCGAAATGCGCAATGCAGAGGAAGCACTCGCCGATATCTTCAACGGTCGTTACTGGACGAGCGAGAGGCAGACGCTCGGGTGCACCATGGGCGGCTTCCACTACCGCGCCCTGAACGAGATAGTGATCGGGAAGATCATCCGCGAGCGGCTTATCAGACTTTCCACCTACGTCAACGGCGATTTCTTCATGAATTACTCCGGGGACGGCCTGATCTTCGCGACCGCTACAGGGTCCACGGCGTACTCACTCTCGGCAGGCGGGCCCATAGTCACACCGGGCCTGAAGTGCTTCCTGCTCACGCCGATCTGCGCGCACATGCTTTTCTCCCGCCCGATGGTGCTGCGCTGGACCGACAGGGTGAGAGTGGTGGTAGGTGACAGGCCGGAGCTTCTTGCCTTGAGCATCGACGGGCATATGGACGTCGAGATTCCTCCGTCGTCGAGCATAGAGTTTTACCTGCACGAACGGCCGATACGGTTGATCGGGCTGAACGAAAGCTCGTACTGGAAGACGGTCAGAGAGAAATTCGTCCAGGCCCCCATCGGCGAGGGCGCGATGGATTTGAAGGAGTGACTTGCTCTCATACCTGAGGGTCAGGGACCTCGCGCTCATCGAGGACGTCGAGGTCGAATACGGGCCCGGCTTCAACGCGCTCACCGGTGAGACAGGTGCGGGCAAGACCGTCCTGGTAGGGGCAATCGGTCTGCTGCTCGGCGGAAGGGCGGACTCCGAGTGGATCCGTCACGGCACCGAGGCTGCCGAGCTCGCCTGCTCGTTCGACCTCTCGTCGATACCCGGGATCGCCGAGTCGCTCGTGGAAGCCGGGTACACCGAGGAAGGAGAGTCGGAGCTGGTGCTGAGCCGCACCATCCAGGCCGGAGGCAGGAACAGGTGTTCCGTCAACGGCAGGCTGTGCCCGGTTTCGACTCTATCGGCCGTCGGGGAGAGGCTGCTCGACGTCCACGGCCAGAACGAACACCAGGCGCTCGCAAGGCCCGCTACGCACGTAGGATACCTGGACCGCTTCGCCGGGGCCGCTCACCAGGGAATGCTCTCAGAATACGGGGCGGCGTACGAAAGGCTGCGGTCGGCGAAGGCGGAGAGGGAGTCAGTACCGTCCGGGCCTGAGGCCGAGCGCGAGGCCGCACTGCTGGAGGCCGAGCTCGAAGAGATAGAGAGGCTCTCGCCCGAGCCCGGTGAGCTCGAGGAACTGGAGGCCACCGCGCTGAGACTTCGTGCGGCACGGGAGCTGGTGACGCGGGCGGACCTGGCGAGGAAGCTCCTGTCGGGAGGCGAGGGCAGGCCAGGCGCGAGGGAGATGCTGCTAGAGGCGGCCGCGAACTTCTCGGCGATGTCAGAGACCGACCCGTCGGTCGCGGAGCTCGCAAAGCGGACGGAATCCATGTCGATCGAGGCCGAGGACGTCGCCGCCGCGGCGAACGCGTACCTGAAGGAGCTGGACGAGGGCCAGGGCACGCTCGACGAGGTCGAGTCAAGGCTGAGCGACCTGCGGGCGCTGGTCCGGCGGTTCCACTCAATCGACGAGGCGCTGGAGCGCTCGCGCGTCGCTGCCGAGAGGCTCGAGGAGATCCGGTCTGCCGGCGAGAGGGCGGCGGAGCTCGACGCGAAGATACGGTCGCTCGAGGACGACCTGTCAAAACGTGCCGGCGAGCTCACGGCTTCGAGGACAGAGGCCTCGGGGACGCTTGCTGCAGAAGTGGCGCGACAGCTCGAGGACCTGGAGCTGTCGGGGAGATTCGAGGTCGAGGTCCGGCGGCGCGAGGGTGCGCCGGGGCCGGCTGGCGTCGACGACGTCCAGTTCATGTTCAGCCCGTCGAGCGAGCCGTCCAGGCCGCTTGCGCGGATCGCGTCCGGTGGGGAGATGTCGCGGGTGATGCTCGCTCTGAAGATAGTCCTGGCCGCGGCCGACGAGATCCCGGTCCTGGTGTTCGACGAGGTGGACGCCGGGATCGGCGGAGAGACCGCGGGCCTGGTCGGCGAGAAGCTGCACGAGCTTACCGCGCACCACCAGGTGTTCTGCGTAACTCACCTGCCGCAGATCGCGTCTTATTCTGACGAACAGTACCGTGTCTACAAGGGCGAACTGAACGGCTCTCCGCGAACGTTCATCGAGAAGCTCGACGCTTCCGCCAGGGTAGACGAGATCTGCAGGATGCTCGGCGATTCCACCGGCAGGAAGGCCACCACCGCCCACGCAAGAGACCTCCTCAAGCGGGCAGGAGGCTCGAGAAAAGCAGTATCATAGGCACCTGAAGTCCGAGACAGGAGCACTTTTTGAAACAGGACGTCGCGCAGACAAAGCGCCTGACCGAAGCAATAGAGACGACCGCGAGGCTCGACAAGAAGACCAAGAACCTGGTCAAGAGGCTCAGGCCCGGCGAGATAGCCATAATCGACCACAAGGATATCGACCGCGTATCGGCCGAGTCCCTGATCGAGGCGAAGCCCGCCATCATTCTCAACGCCGCCTGTTCGATAACGGGGAGCTACCCGAACCTCGGCCCGCTGACGATAGTCGCGTCGGGAATAGACATCGTCGACGAGCTGGGTCAGGACATCTTCGATAAGGTGCCGGAGGGCTCGAAGGTGCGTGTCGACGGCGGGGTGGTCACCGTCGAGGGGCGCGAGATCGCGCGCGGCAAGCTGCTGACCCTGGGAGTGATAGAGGACAGGATCGAGGAGAGCAAGCTAAGGCTGGGCAAGCATCTCGGCGACTTCGCAGCCAACACTGTGGAGCTCCTCGAGGCGGAGAAGGAGATCCTGCTCGAGAGCGTCGACCTTCCGACGATCACCACGGTGTTCAAGGGAAAGCACACGCTCGTCGTCGTCAGGGGCCACGACTACAGGCAGGACCTGCTGGCGCTCAGGCCTTACATAAGGGAGATGCGCCCGGTGCTGGTCGGGGTCGACGGCGGAGCGGACGCGCTGCTCGAGATGGGCTACCAGCCGGCCATGGTCGTCGGCGACATGGACAGCGTCACCGACGCGGCGCTCAAGTGCGGCGCGGAGCTGGTGGTTCACGGCTACACCGACGGAAGGGCCCCCGGCAAGGCGAGGCTCGACATGCTGGGTCTCGAGTCCACAGCCTTCCACTACCCTGGGACGAGCGAAGACATCGCGATGCTGATCGCCTTCGAGAAAGGCGCCCAGCTGATCACGATGGTCGGGGCTCACACGAACCTGATCGAGTTCCTGGACAAGGACCGCAAGGGGATGGCCAGCACCTTCCTGGTGAGGCTGAGGGTGGGGTCCGTCCTGATGGACGCAAAAGGCGTCAGCCAGATCTACAGGCAGAGGGTCAGGGGCTGGCACCTGCTGCTCATCGTGCTGGTGGCGCTCATCGTAGTAACAATCATCATCGCTTTCTCGGAGCCCGTCAGGCAGCTCTTCAGCGTCCTTGCGCTGAGGTTCCAGGTATGGCTGATGAAACTTCAAAACCTGATCTGAAAACGGAGGCGGCCGGATGATCGATATGAGATACCACGTCATCTCACTCGTGGCCGTGTTCCTCGCGCTCGCGATAGGAATACTGCTCGGGACGACGCTGGTAGAGCGAGGCCTGATATCGGAGCAGAAGGGTCAGATCAAGTCCCTGCAGGGTACGTTCGACGAGATAAAGAAGAAGAACGAGTCGCTGCACGACGACCTGAAGGTTTACCAGGATTACGCGGACGAGGCGAAGTCCTATCTGGTCGCCGGACACCTCAGCGGAAAGTCTTACGCGCTTATCAGGCATCCCGACAGCGACGCGGCGACCGTCGACAGCGTGTCGCGTACGATCTCCGGCGCCGGCGGATCGGTACCGGTGACCATCTCGATCATCGGCGAGAAGATGAACGACCAGGCGGTCCAGAACGCCCTGGCGGCCATGTTCTCGATGCCCGCCGACAAGAACGCTCTCTACAAGCGAGTGTGCCAGGAGATCGTGCACCAGCTGGCGACCGCGGACAACCCCGCGATACTGACGCAGTTCGCCAACCTCGGCCTGATCAAGATGGACGGGACCCTGGCGGCGCCGGTGAACGGCGCGGTGCTGGTGGCGTCCGACAAGGCCACATATGACCAGATGCAGGTGAGCGACATACCGCTGATCAAGTCATTCATCGAGGCTTCCATCCCGCTTCTCGGGGTGGGAGGGTCGAAGACGTCCGACTTCATGCTGGTGACCTACAAGAAGACCGGGATATCCACGGTCGACAACGTCGACTCGTCACCGGGGCAGGCCGCGATAGTCCTCGTCCTGGACGGCAGGTGGGGAAACTACGGAAGGGGAGGGGCGGCGGACAGCCTGTTGCCTCCGGCGGGGCCTTAGCATGCGCATTGCCGTCGTACCGGCTTACAACGAGGAAGACAGCGTAGCCCGGACCGTGCGTTCGCTCGACGGGCTAGGATGCTTCGACCGCGTTTACGTCATCGACGACGGAAGCAGCGACGCGACTCCAAGGGAAGCGGCGGCCGCCGGCGCGACCGTGATGGTCAACGGCCGGAACCTCGGCAAGGGCGGCTCCCTCAACCGCATCCTCGGGATGCTCTCCTTCGACGAGCTGCTCCTGCTCGACGCCGACCTCGCCGAGACTGCGGCGCTCGCCGGCTCGCTCGTGGAAGAAGTATCGTCCGGCCGGTCGGACATGGCCATCGCGGCCTTCCCGCCTCCCGAGAAGAAGGGCGGCTTCGGCATAGCCCAGGGGACCGGCAGGGCCGTCATCGACGCGCTGGCCGGCAGGCAGATGGCCTCCCCGCTCTCCGGGCAGAGGGCTATGACCCGCAAGGCGTTCGAGAAGGTGTTCCCTTTCGACGAGGGCTTCGGGATGGAGGTGGGGATGACCCTCGACGGGCTCTACGGCGGTCTTCGCATCACCGAAGTCCCGGCATCCATGACTCACCGTGAGACGGCGCGCAGCCTGGCCGGCTTCGTCCACAGGGGCCGGCAGTTCAAGGACATAGCACGCGCGGCGTTCGTCCGTCTGTGGAGGACGACGTGAGCGTACTGGTGCCGTGCGTATTCGCCGGAGCGCTCGTGACAGCGATCATTCTTATGGTGGGATTCAGGGGCCTCTTCGCGTCCGAGCCCTTCAGGAGAACTAACTACACCGGCCGCGACGTCTCAACCGCGGCGGGACTCCTGATCGCTCCCGTCTACCTCGTCGTGTATGTCGTCTCGATAATGTTCTTCCGGCCGTCGAACATCTCCCCGGGGGCCGGTGCGCTTCTCGCCCTGGTGCTCGGCTTCACGATGCTCGGCCTGCTGGACGACTTCGTCGGCACCAGCGAGGACCGCGGGTTCGGGGGACACCTCAGGGCGCTGCTCAAGGGCAAGGTGACGACCGGCATGCTGAAGGCCGCCGTTGGTATACTGCTGTCGATGGCGGTGGCGGCTTCGCTTACAACCAACACCTGGCAGGTGATCCTGGACGGGGCCCTGATAGCGCTGGCCGCGAACCTGTTCAACGAGCTCGACGTCGGTCCCGGGCGCTCGCTGAAGATATTCGTGCCGGCCGCGATCGCCCTCTCGGCCGTGCTGTGGTCCTCGGGAAAGGGCTACCAGGCGTACGCGCCGGCGGTGATCGCCTGCGCGCTGGTGCTGCTCCCCGGCGACCTCACGGAGAAGCGGATGCTGGGCGACACCGGCTCGAACGTGCTGGGCGCGACGGTGGGCCTGGGGCTTGCAATGCTGCCGTCGGTCTGGTGGCGGCTGGGGTTCGCGATATTCCTGCTGGCGGCCAATTTCCTGCTGGACAGGTTCTCGCTCTCGGAGGCGATCGAGCGCAACCGCCTGCTGGGATTTCTGGACCGGCTGGGAAGAAAAGGTGAGAAAGCGGCCGCCGCTAACTATAATTAGAAGCTGATGACACCGGAGGTTGGCGAATGCCCACGAAACACATATTTGTCACCGGGGGAGTCGTATCGTCCCTTGGCAAAGGGATAACAGCAGCTTCGCTCGGTCTCCTGCTCAAGGCGAGGGGACTGAACGTGAGCATGCAGAAGCTCGACCCCTATATCAACGTGGACCCGGGCACCATGAACCCGTTCCAGCACGGTGAAGTCTTCGTGACCGACGACGGCACCGAGACCGACCTCGACCTGGGGCACTACGAGCGGTTCGTCGACATAAACCTCCAGCGAGAGAGCAACGTCACCACCGGCACCGTCTACGGCACGATAATCTCCCGCGAGCGCAAGGGAGAGTTCCTCGGCGCGACCGTGCAGGTGATCCCGCACATAACCGACGAGATCAAGAGGCGCATCCATCACGTGGCCGAGGAAGACGTGGACGTGGTCATCAGCGAGATAGGCGGCACCGTCGGTGACATCGAGAGCCAGCCTTTCCTCGAGGCGATCAGACAGATGCGCAAGGACGTGGGCCACGAGAACGTATGCTACATCCACGTGACGCTCGTCCCCTGGCTTGAGACTTCGCAGGAGCTGAAGACGAAGCCCACCCAGCACAGCGTCAAGGAGCTCAAGAGCATCGGTATCCAGCCCGACGCCATCGTCTGCCGGTCGGACCGGATGATAACCGACGAGGTGAAGGACAAGATCTCGCTGTTCTGCGACACCGACCGGGACGCGGTAGTAAGCGCGCTCAACGCCGAGACGATATACGAGGTGCCCCTGATGCTGGCGAGCGAAGGGCTCGACGACTTCATCGTCAAGCACCTCGGCCTGGCCGGCCCGGCGCCGGACCTCTCCGAGTGGAGGGAACTGGTCGACAACATCAAGTCGCTGACCGAAGAGGTCAGGATCGGCATCGTCGGAAAGTACGTCGACCTTCCCGACGCCTACATCAGCATCGTCGAGAGCCTCAACCACGCCGGCATCAAGCACGGCGTCAAGGTGAAGCCGGTCTGGATCGCGTCGGACAGCCTCGAGGACGAGGAGTGCCTCGACATCCTGGACGAGATGCACGGCATCCTGGTCCCTGGCGGCTTCGGCGTCCGGGGCATCGAGGGCAAGATAATGGCGATAAAGCACGCTCGCGAGAAGGGGATCCCCTTCCTGGGGCTCTGCCTGGGCATCCAGTGCGCTGTCATCGAGTTCGCCCGCGACGTGGTCGGCATGGAGGGCGCGAACTCCTCGGAGTTCGACCCCAACACCCCATACCCGATAATCGACCTGATGGCCCACCAGAAGGACATCGACGAGATGGGCGGCACGATGAGGCTCGGGCTGTACCCGTGCAAGCTGACCCCCGACACCAGGGCGGCCGACGCGTACGGCGAGCCGGTCATATACGAGAGGCACCGCCACCGTTACGAGGTCAACAACCACCTTCGTCACAGGCTGGAGGAGTCGGGGATGGTGTTCTCCGGCATGTCTCCCGACGACAGGCTGGTCGAGGTCGTCGAGTTGCCGGACCACCCCTGGTTCGTCGCCTGCCAGTTCCACCCGGAGTTCAAGTCGAGGCCCCTCCGTCCGCATCCGCTGTTCAGGGAGTTCGTGGCAGCCGCGGTGAAGAGGGAGCGGCTCCAGAACACCGGCCTGACGGTGGTGGACGGGGAGGTACAGGCGGCGAAATGACGGCGGCCGCGCAGCCGGACGCGGGCAGGCTGTTCACCATATTCTCGGACCTCGTAAAGATTTCCAGTGAATCAGGTTACGAGGGCACGGTCTGCGCGTACATCAAAGATTTCTGCGCCGGTATCGGCGCGGTGTGCCACGAGGACGGCGCCGGAAGGAAGACCGGCGGCGAGTGCGGCAACCTCGTCGTGCGCGTGCCGGCCGGCACCTTCAGCCCGCAGCCACCGATAATCTTCAACGCCCACATGGATACCGTCAGGCCCGGCAGGGGGATCATGCCCATTGACGCCGGCGACCGTTTCATGAGCGGGGGCATGACCGTCCTGGGCGCCGACGACAAGGCGGGCATCGCGGCGATACTCGCGGCGGCCGAGTGGCTGAACTCCACCGGCGCAAAGAACCGCGCGCTGGAGCTGGTCTTCACCGTGCAGGAGGAGCCGGGACTGATAGGCGCCAAGCACCTGGACACCGCTCTCCTCGACGGCAAGTGGGGGCTGGTGCTGGACGGAAGCGGCCCGGTCGGAGGAGTGGTGACGAGAGCTCCCGGCAGGGACCTGCTGCGGTTCACAATGCGCGGCCGGGCGGCCCATGCCGGCATAGAGCCGGAGAAAGGAAAGAACGCGCTCTACTGCCTTTGCGAAGCGGTGACGGCGTGCGGCACAGGGAGGATAGACGATTCCACCACGCTGAACTTCGGCCTGATCGCCGGAGGGGTCGCGTCGAACATAGTGGCCGAAGAAGCGACCGTCGAGGGAGAGGTGAGGAGCCTCACGCCGGAGCGTCTCGCGGAGATCCGGGACGGTGTCGTGGCGACGTTCAGAGAGAAGGCCGCGGCCGGCGAATGCGAGCTGAGCGAGTATGTCGAGAGGTCGTTCGAGGCATTCAGCATCGACGAGGCTTCGACCCCGGTCAGGCTGCTGACCCGCGCGATGAAGGAGTGCGGCGTCGAGCCGAGGTTCGAGGCCAGCGGCGGCGGAAGCGACGCGAACATCCTGAACCGGGCGGGCTTCTCGATGCTGAACATCGGCATCGGCCTCGCGGACGCGCACAGCAAGCAGGAGAGCATACTGAAGAAAGACCTGATCGACACCGCCAGGGTGATATCCAGGCTGGCGGTCATATCGATGGACGAGGAGGCGCCTTGAGCAAGTTCAGGCGCGCGCGGGTGACAGAGGTCCGGCGGTGGGACGACGGCATCGTCGAGGCGAAGCTCGACTTCGACGGCGTTCCGGGCAGGCCCGGGCTTGTCCTCAAGGATATCACCGCGCCCGTGGAGGCCGGCGACGAAGTCATCGTCAACGTGACGGCGGTTGAGCTCGGGCTCGGCACCGGCGGCTATCACTTCGTCCTCTGGAACCTCTCGCGCGACTCGCTGGACACAGGCGCTCCCGGCCACATCATGAAGCTCAGATATACCCCGCTGCAGTTCAATTTCGAGGCGGTCGAGGAGCGGCTCGGCATCACGGAGGGGGACCTGCGAAGCGAGCTGTTGGGCATGCCGGTGATCGCGGGCTCTGTCCACAGCCAGCTGATGCCGGCCATCGTGTCATACAAGGAAGACAGGCCCGGGGGCAGGCCCGTCTACATCATGACCGACGGAGGCTGCCTGCCGCTGAAGTTCAGCAACACCGTCAGGTTCCTGAAGCGCGAAGGTTACATCGCCGGCACTATCACCTGCGGCCAGGCTTTCGGCGGCGACGCGGAGGCGGTGAGCATATACGGCGCGCTCTCGGCGGCGAGGCGCGAGTTCGGCGCGACTGTGGCGGTCGTGATAATGGGCCCGGGGATCCTCGGGACCGGATCGAGCCTCGGCTTCACGGGCCTCGAGCAGGCGGTCACGATAAACGCGGCGGGGTCGCTCGGCGGAAGGCCGGTGGCCATAGCGAGGATATCTTTCAAGGACACGCGCGAAAGGCATTACGGCCTGAGCCATCACTCCAGGACGATACTGGGTGTAGCGTCGCTCACGCCCGCGGTCGTGCCCATCCCCCTGATGGAAGAGGAGAAGCACGCCGCCGTGATGAAGACGATCGAGGGGTCCGGCATCAAGGAGAGAGGCCACCAGATCGTGGAGGTAGACGCCCGACGCGTCATAGACATCATCAAGGCCAGCGGCTTCGGGCCGACCACCATGGAGGGGCGGACGATGGACGACGAGCCCGAATACTTCATGGCCGCGGGGGCGGCGGGGCTTGTGGCCGCCGGGATGGAGGAAGATTCCGATGAGAGTTGACGACCACGAGATACTCTCGAGCGAACCGGTGTACGAAGGCAAGGTCGTCAAGCTATACCGCGACCGGGTCAGGCTCCCGGACGGGAGAGAGGCGACGTGGGAGCGGATAGTCCACCAGGGCGCGGTGGGGATCGTCCCGCTGCTGGAGAACGGGAACGTCCTCCTGGTGAGGCAGTACCGTAACGCGCTCGACGACGTGATCCTGGAAATACCCGCCGGCAAGCTCGAGCCGGGCGAGGCGCCAGACGACTGCGCCGACAGGGAGCTCGTCGAAGAGGTGAACATGAGGGCCGGAGAGCTGATAAAGCTTTCCGAGTTCTACAACTCGCCCGGCTACAGTAACGAGTACTTCCACCTGTACCTCGCGAGCGATCTGTCCCCGGAGCAGGGCGAGACCGAGGAAGACGAGTTCCTCGAGATAGAAGAGATCTCTCTTAGTGACGCGCTCGGGATGGTCACTGACGGCTACATCGTCGACGCAAAGAGCGTGATGGGCCTGGCGCTGACACGGCTCTACCTGGACGGCGTGATTCCCGCCTTCCGGTGTTGAAGTGGCACCCCGGGCGGTCGAGGATGAGCAGGTCGTTACGCAGCTCGAGATCGCGGGGCGGGAGTTCCTCGGGTACCTCAGGGTAGAGCGCGGCCTTTCCTCGAACACCATCGAAGCCTACCGCCGATGCCTGAGACGCTACTTTGCGTTTCTCGACGAGAGAGGCATCACATCGCCAGCCGACGTCGGCCGCGACGACTGCGAGATGCACGCGCAGAACCTCGTCTGCGCCGACGGCTCGCCGCTCTCCGCCAGGTCCTCGGCCCAGAGCCTCAGCGCCGTCCGTACATTTCACAGGTTCTGCGTCGCTGAGGGTTTCTCGCCGGTCGACCCGTCCGGCTCACTTAAGTCGCCGAAGCTGCCCGGCAGGCTGCCGAAGGCGCTGACCCGTGCGCAGGTGGACCGGCTTCTCGAGTCTCCGAGGCGGGGGGACGCCATCGGAATGCGGGACAGGCTGATCCTCGAGATGCTGTATGCGACGGGGATGAGGATATCCGAGCTTACCGCGCTGGACGTCGGCGACCTCGACCGCGCGGAGCGCCTGGTGACGGTCCGGGGTAAGGGAGGCAAGTGGCGTATAATCCCGTACGGGAGGTCGGCCTCCGAGCTGCTGGACACCTACCTGATGGCTGCCCGGCCTGAGCTTTCGAAGCGGTCGGGAAGCGCCGCGCTGTTCCTCAACGCGAGAGGCGGACGGCTCTCGAGGCAGGGCTGCTGGAAGCTAATCAAGGCGTACGGGGACGACGCGGGCATCGGTGAGCTGACCAGCCCGCACGTGCTGCGACACACGTTCGCCACGCACCTGCTCGAGGGAGGAGCGAGCCTCCTCGTCGTGCAGGAGCTGCTGGGCCACGCGAGCGTCGCGACGACCCAGATATACACCGAGGTGACGCGGACGCACCTCAAGGACGTGTACGCCAGGTGCCACCCGCGGGCAACGGCCGCGCGGGCAGGATGATTATTCTCACCCGGGGCGAAGATATCTAAAGGCCCGATACGTACGAGCAAGACGGGAGCGACGGCGGATGCCGCGAGATTACCAGACCGTGATCTACCTGATCGTCGGCCTCTTCATAGGGGTGATACTGCACGAATACATGCACGGCCGCGCGGCCGACCACTTCGGCGACCACACGGCGAGGGCGGCGGGCAGGCTCACGCTCAACCCGATCCCGCACATAGACCCGTTCGGCACCATCGTCGTACCGCTGGTGCTCCTCCTGGTGACGCAGGGGCGCTGGATGTTCGGCTACGCGAAGCCGGTGCCGGTCAACCCGTTCTTCATGAAGAAGCCCCGGCGCGACATGGTGTTCGTATCACTCGCAGGGCCTCTGACCAACTTCAGCATCGCGGCGGTGGTGGTCCTGGTCGGGTTCATCATCCACATCGCGGGCGTCGCCTCGTCGACGTTCGGGTCGGACGGCCTGGTGATGACGCAGCTCTTCCTTTTCCTGTTCACAGTCGCGGAGATAAACGTGATACTCGGTTTCTTCAACCTGATCCCGATACCGCCGCTGGACGGCTCGCACGTCGCGGAGTTCTTCATGTCTCACGAGACCAGGATCACTTACGAGCGGATCGCTCCGTTCGGTTTCGTGATCATACTGGTGCTGCTCACACTGCTCGGGACGTATTTCTTCGCGGCGATGAGGCCGATATTCAACCTGATGATGTCAGCCTGGGGGACCGGGCTGAGGTTCGTTTGAGCGACCCGGAGGTAAGCGCTTGAAAGGCAGAGTGGTTAGCGGATACAGGCCGAGCGGGAGACTGCACCTCGGCCACTTCCACGGAAACCTGAAGAACATGGTCGCGCTGCAGGACACGAACGAGTGCTTCTTCTTCGTAGCGGACTGGCACGCGCTCACGACCGATTACCGCGACACGTCGCGGCTGGGATACTACACGACGCAGATGGTGCTCGACTGGCTGGCGGCGGGCCTGGACCCTGCGCGCTGCACCATATACCGGCAGTCGAACGTGCCGGCCATAGCCGAACTGTTCCTCTACTACTCGATGGTCACGACCCTCGGTGAGCTGGAGCGGTGCCCGACCTACAAGGACCAGCTGAGGGAGCTCGGCACCAGGAACATAAACACATACGGGTTCCTGGGCTACCCGGTGCTGCAGGCCGCCGACATATGCGGCATGGACGGGGAGCTCGTCCCCGTGGGCGAGGACCAGCTGCCGCACCTCGAGCTGACGCGGGAGATCGCGAGGCGTTTCAACTCGATATACGGTGACATATTCCCTGAGCCTCAGCCATTGCTGTCGAAGGCGCCGAGGATACCCGGCACCGACGGACGCAAGATGTCCAAGAGCTACGACAACTACATCGGGCTGGACGAGGAGCCCCTCCAGATAAAGAAGAAGGTCCGCAAGATGATAACGGACCCCGCCCGGAAGCGGCGGGAAGACAAGGGCCACCCCGAGGTGTGCTCGGTCTTCGAGCTCTACAACGCTTACCCGTCGCACGACGCGGAGAAGATCGCCGCAGAATGCAGGAAGGCCGGGATCGGCTGCACCGACTGCAAGGACGACCTGGCCGCCACCATCGCCGAGGAGATGGCACCCTTCAGGGAGAAGAGGCTTGAGCTCGCGAAGAAGCCGGAGATAGTGGCGGAGATACTGGAGGCAGGCGGGGCGAAGGCGCGCGAGATATCGGCGGCCAAGGTGGAGCTCGCAAGGCGGGCGATGAACGTGGGGACTCTTCAGGAGGGCGCGTCATAGGTTTCGAAGTTTCTATCGAGGTATTCGAGGGGCCGTTCGACCTGCTGCTGCAGCTGATCACCAGGCAGGAGCTGGATATACACACGGTCCCCGTCGCGCAGATCACCGACGCATACATCCGGCACATGGACGCGGCCGGAATGGACCTCGAGTCGGCGACGGCGTTCCTGCTGACGGCGGCGACTCTTCTTCTTCTGAAGGCCCGCTCGCTCATCCCGGGCGACGAGGAGCCCGAGGAGATGGAGGAGACCGAGGCGGCTCGAGAGCAGCTGCTAGAGCGACTCCTCTCTTACCGTAAGTACCAGGAGGCGGCCGGGTGGCTGGGCGACGCGTACGCCGAGCACGGCTGGTACTCGCCGAGCCTGAAGGAGCTATACGTCGAGTACTCTTCGCTGTACCCGGATCCGTTCGAGGGTGTCTCGGCGGGCGAGCTGGGGCCGGCGCTCGTGGAGCTGCTGCTTCTCAAGACCGAGGAGAGGGTCGACACGACCTTCATCGCGCCTATCAGGGTGTCGGTCTCGGAGCAGGTAGAGAAGGTCCGTGAGGTCCTCTCGGCCGAAGGGAAGACGACGTTCACCGCGCTGACCGCGAAGTGCGAGACGAAGATCGAGTTGATTGCGATGTTCCTCGCGGTGCTGGAACTTTTCAAAAGGGGCGAGCTGACGTTCTCGCAGAGGCGGATATTCTCCGAGATAGACATCAAGGCGAAGGAGGGCGAGAAGAGTGTCGCCTGAGGAAGACGAGCTGGAGCAGGCTTCAGGGTTCTGGGCCGAGCGGGTCGAGGAGCGAAGGCCGCTCGCGCCCGACGAAGTGCCGACCGACCGCGACAAGTCGCGGGTCGTCGAGGCGCTGCTCTTCGTCTCTCCCGAGCCGCTGTCGACGGGCACCATCGCCGAGCTGACCGGCATCGAGCAGGGCGCGGTGCGCGAGATGCTGAACGAGCTCACGGAGAGATACGAAGAGCGGCGGGGTGGACTCGTGGTAAGAGAGGTCGCGGGAGGCTTCGGCCTCTACGCCTGCCCCGAGGCGGCGCCATACATCTCGAGGCTTATCAGCTCGCAGGTGAACCCGAGGCTGACGAAGGCGGCGCTCGAGACGGCCGCTATCGTCGCTTACCTGCAGCCGGTGTCGAGGGGTGTCATCGCGGAGATAAGGGGAGTCCAGTCCGAGGGCGTCATAAAGACCCTGGAGGACAGGGGGCTCGTGCAGGCAGTGGGCAAGGGCGGACCGCCCGGCTACCCGCAGCTCTACGGGACGACGAACAAGTTCCTCGAGAGGTTCGGCCTGAGGGCCGTTGAGGACCTTCCGCCGCTCGAGAAGTTCGCGGCGGACGCGGAGACGGTGGAGAGGATAAACAGGAGCCTTTCGTGGGAGATCCTGGAGGACGGTGGCTCAGGTGGAACCGGTGGAGAAGCCCCAGAGGCTTCAGAAGATACTGGCGAACGCGGGGATAGCTTCACGCCGAGGGGCGGAGGAGCTGATAGCGGCGGGCCGGGTGACGCTTAACGGCCGGCGCGCTTCCATAGGGGACCGGGCTGTCCCGGGACAGGACTCGGTCGAGGTAGACGGCGTGGAGGTCCCGACCGAGGTCGACCGGCGCTACGTGATCCTCAACAAGCCAGCCGGAGTGATAACCACCGTCGAGGACGCGCGGGGGCGGACAACGGTGCTCGGCATACTCCCGAAATCCATCACTGAAGGGACCCGCCTTTTCCCGGTGGGCAGGCTGGACATGGATTCGACCGGGCTTATACTCTTAACGAATGACGGCTTCCTCTCGGAGAGGCTGATGCATCCGCGTTTCGAGGTGCAGAGAGAGTACATGGTCGAGGTGAAACCGGTGCCCCGCGCCGAGGACATCGCGAAGCTGAGGAAGGGCATTTTCCTCGAAGACGGGAACACCGGACCCGCGAAGGTCTCCGTCGTCGCGAAGAGCGGAGGGACCGGGCTGGTGCGAATGGTGATCCACACCGGGAAGAAGAGGCAGATACGTCGATCTTTCGAGGCCCTCTCGTACCGGGTCGTCTCGCTGAACCGGGTGCGGGTCGGGAGCCTCAGCCTGGGGTCGCTGGCCCCGGGTGAGTTCAGGGAGCTGAGGACCGACGAGGTCAGGCGGCTTTACGTTGAAGCCGGCATGTGAGATCGAGAGAAACGGGGAGGAGCGATGAGGGTCAGGGCCCTTCGAGGCGCGATAACCGCTGACGCGGACGACAGGGACGAGATCATCAAGGCGACGACCGAGATGCTCGAGGAGATGCTCGACCGCAACGACGTCGCGTCCGACGACGTAATCTTCATCGTCTTCACATCCACGCCGGACCTGCACGCCGAGTTCCCCGCGGCCGCCGCCCGCAAGCTCGGCCTTTCACACGTACCGGTCCTGAGCGCGCGCGAGCTCGACGTCGTCGGGGCGCTGCCGCGCACCATCAGGGCGCTCATGCTGATCTATACGGACAAGGCCCGCGAGCTGCTCAGGCACGTCTATCTCAAGGACGCGAGGCAGCTCCGCATGGACCTTCCCGAGTGACGGCCGGGCCGGGCCGGAAGTCGAAACCCACGGAGTGATGCCACGATGATGATAATCATGCGCGACGGCGCGACTGACGCGCAGGTCGAAGAGGTCATAGAGAAGCTGCACCAGGTCGGCGCGGAGGCGCACCTGTCCCGCGGCGAGTTCAAGACGATCATCGGCGCCATCGGCGACCGCGAGAGGATCATGGAGGTCCCGCTCGGGGCGCTGCCCGGCGTGGAGAGCGTCATCCCGATCATGAGGCCCTTCAAGCTGGTGAGCCGCGAGTTCAAGCCGGAGGACACGATCGTAAAGGTCGGGGACGCGATGCTCGGCTCCGACGAGTTCGTGGTGATCGCCGGCCCGTGCGCCGTCGAGAACGAGGAGCAGATGATGTCCTCGGCGAAGGCCGCGAAGGCGAAGGGCGCGTCCGTGCTGAGGGGCGGCGCCTTCAAGCCGCGGACCTCTCCGTACTCTTTCCAGGGAATGGGCGAAGAAGGCCTCGTGCTGCTCCAGGCCGCCGGAGAGGCGTGCGGCCTTCCTACAGTCACGGAGTGCGTCGACGCGAGGCATGTAGAGATGATCGCCGAGCACGCGGACATGATACAGATCGGCGCCCGCAACATGCAGAACTTCCTGCTGCTGCGGGAGGCCGGGATGCAGCACAAGCCGGTGCTCCTGAAGCGCGGGCTCTCGTCGACCATCGAGGAACTGCTGATGGCCGCCGAGTACATCGTCCGCGGGGGCAACAAGAACGTGGTCCTCTGCGAGCGCGGCATCAGGACTTTCGAGACCGCGACGCGCAACACGCTCGACCTGAGCGCGGTGCCGCTGGTCAAGCACCTGAGCCACCTGCCGATAATCGTCGACCCCAGTCACGCCACCGGGAAGAAAGAGTTGATCGGCGACCTCTCGAACGGTGCGATGGCGGTGGGAGCCGACGGCGTCATGATAGAGATCCACCCCGACCCGAAGGCGGCGCTCTGCGACGGCCCGCAGGCGCTCGACTTCGAGGAGTTCGCCTCCCTTATGGAGGGGCTCAAGAGGATCGCGCCCGCCATGCGGCGGCGCATAGAGGAGTGAGATGGCCACCTCGGTCGCCGTCATCGGCACCGGGCTCATGGGCGGCTCGCTCGCCATGGCGCTCCAGCGCCACCCGGATGTCGGCGGAGTAACGGTCTACGACAGCTCTCCCTCCGTGAGGGAGAAAGCCTCGGAGCTGCCAGGCTGCGTGGTGGCAGGCGACATTCACTCTGCGGTCGACGGCGCCGACATCGTTTTCATCGCGACTCCCGCCGGCTCGGTGGTCGACGTCTTCACCTCGATCAGCGGCAGCACGAAAGCGGGAGCGATAGTCAGCGACCTGGCATCGGCCAAGTCGAGGATAACTTCCGCCATCGACTCGCTCGAGAGCTCCCGGGCCTCCTTCGTAGGAGGCCACCCCATGACCGGCTCCGAGCAGTCCGGGATCGAGGCCGCAAGGCCCGAGCTGTACGAGGACTGCTACTACATCCTGACTCCCACCGACGGGACCGACCCGTCGGCTCTCGAGGCACTCCACCGCTTCCTGACGAAACTGGGCGCAAGAGTGATCACGCTCGACCCGGAGTCGCACGACCGAGCGATGGCGGCGGTGAGCCACGTGCCGCACCTGGTGGCGCAGCTCCTGATGGACATGGCGTCACGCGAGAGAGAGCGGACAAAGAGCGTCTTCAAGCTGGCGGCCGGCGGGTTCCGCGACATGACACGGATCGCGGCGAGCGACACCGGGCTGTGGATCGACATCTGCGAGGAGAACTCCGACTTCATCGCGGCGAGGCTGCGCGAGCTCTCTTCGGATATGTCGGACCTTGCCGACGCCGTCGAGTCCGGAGACTCCGCAGTGCTCTCCGAGAAGTTCGAGAGGGCGCGGCGCGAGAGGCTCGAGCTCTCGACGCGGGGCCCGCGCGACCCCGGCGACATGTTCGAGCTGAGGATCGCGGTGCCGGACGAGCCGGGCGTCATCAGCAGGATAACCACGGCGGCCGGGGCGGCCGGGGTCAACATCGAGGACATCGGCCTCGTACACCCGCTCGAGGGTGAGCAGGGGATACTGACGCTGCGCGTGAAGGGTGAGGAGCAGGCCGGCCTCGCGGCCGGGGCGGCCGATTCTCTCGGGTACAGGGCAAGCATCCGGGGGGTGTAGGTTGGAGCTCGATGTCAGGGGAGTGTGCCAGGGCCTCAAGGGAGACGTGAGGGTCCCTTCTGACAAGTCGATCTCCCACCGCGCGGCGATAATCGCCGCGGTGTCTTCCGGCGCGTGCTCGATCAAGGACTACAGCACGGCCGCAGATTGCGAGAGCACCCTTTCCTGCCTCGAGTCGCTCAGGGTCACGGTCGTCAGGCAGGGCAGCGAGCTGCTGATCGACGGCCGGGGCGAGAGAGGCTTCTTCCCGACTGCCGTGCCGCTCGACGCGGGAAACTCGGGGACCACCATGAGACTCCTGGCCGGTGCGCTCGCTGCGTTCAACCTGAGCGTCACCATCACCGGTGACGACAGCCTCCTCTCGAGGCCGATGGCCCGGATCGCCGAGCCGCTGACCATGATGGGCGCGGACGTCGAGCTTGCCGGGAAGGGCAGGCCGCCGATCATGATAAGGGGCGGAAGGCTGAAGGGGATCGAGTACAGGCCGCAGGTCGCGAGCGCGCAGGTGAAGTCCGCGGTGCTGCTGGCGGGCCTTGGCGCCGCCGGGCACACCACCCTCATCGAGAGGGCAGCGACGAGGGACCACACCGAGAGGATCCTCGAGCTCGCCGGCATAGAAATCATGCGCGACGGCCTGGCTGTCACTGTAAACCCGGGCGTCCCCGGCACGTTCGACGTCTCGGTGCCTGGCGATTTCTCATCGGCCGCTTTTCTGATCGCTGGGGCCCTGCTTGTCCCCGGGTCCGACGTGACCGTGCGGGGGGTCGGCCTCAACCCGACCCGCACTGCGTTCCTCGACCTGCTCGACCGCATGGGCGCCGACTTCGAGGTGGCGCTGGACGAGGGCGGCTACGAGCCTGTCGGTGTGATGCGCGTGAGGGGCAGCGAGATGGAGTCGATCATGGTCGACGCCTCCGACGTGGCGCTCGCTATCGACGAGGTCCCACTGCTGGCGCTGCTGGCGACGCAGGCGCAGGGAGTCACCTCGATCAGCGGCGCCGGCGAGCTGAGGGCCAAGGAGTCGGACAGGCTCGATGCGACGGCGAAGACCCTGACCGCGATGGGTGCGAAGGTCGAGGAAGGCGAGGACTGGCTGACGATAGAAGGGCCGACGAAGCTGTCGGGCGCCACCGTGTCTTCCGGCGGGGACCACAGGATCGCCATGCTGGCCGCGATCGCAGGCCTGGTCGCTGAAGGTGTCACCACCGTCGAGGGATGGGAATGGGCCGACGTCTCGTTCCCCGGCTTCGCGTCGTTGCTGAGGTCGATCGGGGGAGAGGTTGGGTAGCGCCAGGACGGTTGTGGCGATAGACGGCCCGTCGGGCTCGGGGAAGAGCACAGCCGCGTGGATGCTAGCTGTTTGTCTCAACTACCAACTTGTAGACAGCGGCGCTATGTATAGAGCGGTTGCCCTGCTCTCCATCGAGCGTGGCGTCGAGGCCGATGACGAGCTGGCGCTTTCACAACTGGCAAGAGAAGTTGGGGAGACGTTCGCTTTCAGGTACGAGGGTGGCCCGCGCGGAACTTTCCTCTCCAGGCGCGACGTCTCGCAGGAGATAAGGGACGTCGAGGTAGCCCGCCGCGTATCGGACGTCAGCGTCCACCCGGCGGTACGCGAAGAGATGGTGCGCCTGCAGAGGCGGATAGTCGAGGGGCGCGACTCCGTCGTCGAGGGCCGGGACATCGGCACCGTGGTATTCCCCGACGCCCGTCTGAAGGTGTACATGGTGGCCGGCGAGTCCGTGAGGGCCGAGCGCAGGCACGCCGAGCTGTACGGGGACGGGGGGCCGGTCACCCGCGAGGACATCGCGTCCGTGATGCGGGACCGGGACCGGATAGACTCCTCCCGGAAGCTGAGCCCCTTGAGGCCGGCCGAAGACGCGGTGCGGCTGGACACGACGGACATGTCACCCGACGATGTGCTCGAGAGGCTGCTCGAGGAGTGCCGGAAGAGAGGCATAGAGGCGGCCCCGAAAGCCTGAGGTTGCAAGCGAAAAGAGAATGTCGTATCATCTCGACATCATGAAAGGCAGGATCTGCTCAGTGAATAGCTGGTGGTGGGGCTCCTAAGGAGGGTCCCCGCGCTGCCTTGACATAGAGACGAAATGGGCCGTGGGACCCGAGAGGGCTCCGCGGTCGGTCTGTATCTGGACCCGGTCGCGAGAAGGCCGGGTTTTTTGTTTGTGACGTAGACGGAGGCATGGAAAGGAGATAGAAATGGCTTCCAAAGAGGGACCCTACAGGATACTGCTGGACGAAAAGGAGATGCCGACTTCCTGGTACAACATCCAGGCGGACCTCCCCAAGCCGCTGCCTCCGCCGCTCCACCCGGTGACGAAAGAGCCGTGCGGGCCCGAGGACCTGGCCCCGCTGTTCCCGATGGAGCTGATAAAGCAGGAGGTAAGCGAGGAGCGGTACATCGAGATACCCGAGGAGGTACAGGCTATCTACAAGCTGTACCGGCCGAGCCCGCTCCACAGGGCGCACGAGCTCGAGAAGGCGCTGGACACCCCGGCGAAGATCTTCTACAAGAACGAGAGCGTAAGCCCGGCGGGGAGTCACAAGCCGAACACCGCAATCGCTCAGGCCTTCTACAACAAGGCCGAGGGCAACCTGCGCATTGCCACCGAGACCGGGGCCGGCCAGTGGGGCAGCGCGCTCGCCCACGCGTGCAACATCTTCGGCATAGAGCTGAAGGTCTACATGGTCAAGGTGTCCTACGAGGGAAAGCCTTACAGGCGCACCATGATGGAGGTCTGGGGAGCGAGCGTGGTCGCGAGCCCGACGGACACGACCAACGCCGGCAGGGCGGTCCTGGCGGACGACCCGGACAGCCCCGGCAGCCTGGGCATCGCGATAAGCGAGGCGGTCGAGGACACGGTCACCCACGCGGGCACCAAGTACTCGCTGGGCAGCGTCCTCAACCACGTCTGCATGCACCAGACGGTGATCGGGCTCGAGGCGAAGGCGCAGATGGAGAAGGCCGGGGAGTACCCCGACATAGTGATCGCTTGCGTCGGCGGCGGCTCCAACTTCGCGGGCATTGCCTTTCCGTTCATGAAGGACAAGATCGAAGGGAAGAAGCTCAGGTTCGTCGCGGTCGAGCCGGAATCATGCCCGACGATGACCGGCGGCAAGTACGAGTACGACTACGGTGACCAGGCCGAGACAGCGCCGGTCGTCAAGATGTACACGCTCGGCCACAAGTTCATCCCTTCGCCGATACACGCGGGCGGGCTCCGTTACCACGGAATGTCGCCGCTGGTGTCGATGCTGGCCAACGAGGGATACCTCGAAGCGGTAGCATACCCGCAGATCCCGGTGTTCGTCGCGGGCGTGCAGTTCGCGCGCACCGAAGGGATAATACCCGCGCCGGAGAGCTCCCACGCCATCAAGTGCGCGATAGACGAGGCGCTCAAGTGCAGGGAGAGCGGCGAGTCGAAGAACATCCTCTTCAACCTCAGCGGGCATGGGCTGCTGGACCTGGGTGGTTACGCAGAATACCTGGACGGAAAGATGGCCGACTGAAAAGTATAAGAAATAGTCAGACAAACGTTTAGAATAGTGGCGGGGCACGTTTTGTGCTCCGCCACTTGCTGATGACCAACCGAAAGCGAAGCGAGGTGTTCACCCTGGTAATGCACTGCCCGAGCTGCGGGGCCGAGAACCCTGACCATTCGGAGTACTGCAACCTCTGCCTGGTGAGCTTCGGCTTCGCCCAGGACCCGGAGTACACCTCCTCCGAGAAGTCTAAGGATGGCTTCATGTCGGAGTACCCCTCGATATTCAAGCAGCCTCAGCAGCCGATCGAGCCAAACAGCGACGTGAAGGCCAGGCCGGTCGACGTCGGCCAGTACGGTGTCCGCACCGGCGAGAACGTGCAGGCGCAGGCGGCGGACGTGCCCGTGGCGCCGGTCGACGTCGGCGGCTACGGAAACCATTCGGGGGCGGACCCCGGCCTTCAACACGACTCCGAATACTCGGCGCCGAGCGATTTCAGCACGAGCAAAGACGGCAAGAAGAAGAGGCACCTCTTCAGGCGTGCTCGGTAGGCGCAGGCTCGACCCCTCTATTTGGTATCATTAGCCGGAAACTTATACGGAGGTAATCCATGCTATACAGGGTTCTGCTCGAGTTCCAGACGAAGAACATCCTCTGGTGGGACAAGTGGTACACGTACGTCGTCTTCGCCGGCCTGTTCCTGATGGTCGTGATGGGCGCATGGGCGGGCGCGGTCGCTCCCCGCAAGGGGCGGAGCTCCGCCAGGTGGTTCCTGATCGGGTTCTTCGTCCCGTTCATCGGGCTGATCCTCGTGTACGCTCTCAAGCCCCTGCCGGGCGCACCCGTGAAGGTTACCGAGGCCGTGGCGGAGGAGGAGCTCGAGGAAGAGCCACCACCACCGCCCCCCGAGAAGAAAGCCGAGACGAAGAAGCCGGAGCCGGAGCACGAGGAAAAAGCGGAAAAGCCTCCGGTGCCCGTCGAGGAAGAGGAAATCGAGAAGCCGGAGCCCGAGAGGATCAACCTGCACGTGAAGGGAACGCCGGAAGAGTTCGAGAAGAACGCCGTCTCTTTCTTCCAGGAGCACGGCTGGAAAGAGTCGTCGAGGGGCGGGGACAGGGTCACATATGAGAGGAAGACCGGCGACGAGACGGAGCTGACCGCCTTCAAGTACCAGGCCGCCGGCGAGGATTCGACGCAGGTCACCTGGTCTTACGTGCGCGGGTACATAACAGACGAGACTCTCCTGACGATCAGGGATTTCCTGAAGTTCCTCAAGGGGTAGGATGCAGATGGTGCCGAAGGAGGGAGTCGAACCCTCACGGGGCGCACCCCACTGGTGTTTGAGACCAGCGCGTCTACCATTCCGCCACTTCGGCTCCACTGCGTATTATAGCAACAGCCGTACGCCCGGCTCCCCGCGGTGATGCTCGCTCACATCGGCTCGGACGCCTTCGTGAAGCCGCGGAGCCTGCTCCTCAGGGCTTACGCCCGCCGGGAGGTCCCGCTCCTCAAGTTGCTCTTCCGCCTGCTCCACTCTCCGCTGATGAAAAACCGGGTGTTCAGCCGCGCGCTCTACCTGCTGGTGGTAAAGCCGCTGGCGGGATACGGGATCGCCGGGACGCCACTGGCGCCGCGCGACCTGGAGCAGTTCGTCGACGGACTCGGCCCGTCCCGTTTCGCGGTCGGCCCCTGCCGGTGCCGGAAGGCGCACGGCGCCTGTTCCCACTCGATGGAGACGGACATCTACATCAGGTCCGGGGTGGACATCTGGCTCAGACTGTTCCCCGACGAGTACAGGGAGACCACCGCCGCTGAGGTTCTCGACATCTGCCGGAGATCGCACGCCGAGGGGATGGCCCAGATAATCTACAGCCACCTGGACATCGTCTCGCGCGACAACTACTTCGTGATCTGCAACTGCTGCGCGGACGGTTGCCTGCCCCTGCTGTCGCTCGCTTTCTACGGCGCGGACTCGTACCCGTTCCACTCCGGGCCGTCGCACGCCTTTATAGAGTACGAGAGGTGTGAAGGCTGCGGCAGGTGCGTGGAGGTTTGCCCTTTCGGGGCCCGCTACATAGAAGACGGAAAATCGAGGCTCCTGAGGTGCAAGGGCTGCGGGCTCTGCGCCGCGAACTGCCCCGTTGGGGCTACCATGATGGTATAGGTGGTGATGGTCCTGGAGGGTTCATCCGGCAGGAGAAAAGTGATGCTGATAGACGGGCACAGCCTGGCGTACCGGGCGTTCTTCGCGCTGCCCCTCACACTGTCGACCACGGGAGGCCAGCCGACCAACGCGGTGTACGGCTTCACCAGCATGCTTTTCAAGGCGCTCGAGGACGAGCGGCCCGACGCCGTCGTTGTCGCCTTCGACGGGCCTCGCTCGGAGCTGAAGAGGACCGAGGTGTTCGCGGAGTACAAGGCCCACAGGCCCTCGATGCCCGAGGAGCTCAGGCCCCAGATAGAGATGATCGAGAACCTGCTCGAGGCACTGCGCATCCCCGCCGTCAGGGCAGCCGGGCACGAGGCGGACGACGTCCTCGGGACCCTGGCGCTAAAGGCTGCTTCGGGCGGCGACAGCGCGGTCATCGTCACCGGCGACCGCGACGCGCTGCAGCTGGTGCGAGATGGCGTGACTGTGATGCTGACCGGAAAGGGAATAACAGAGACCACCACCTTCGACGAGAAGGCTGTCATGGAGAAGTACGGGGTGCCGCCCGGAAAGATCCCGGACGTTGTGGGGCTGAAGGGAGACTCCTCCGACAACATCCCGGGGGTCCCGGGCATCGGCGAGAAAGGCGCCTCCGCGCTGATGGCCGAGTACGGCAGCCTGGAAGCCCTCTACGACAGGCTGGACGAGATAACCGCGAAGAAGAGGAAGCAGTCGCTGGAGGACAACCGGGACATCGCTTTCCTGTCCAGGGACCTGGCGGTGATCGAGACAGGGCTCGACCTGGAAGTAGACCTGAACGCGATCAGCGTCGGCGACTGGGACGCGGGCGAGGTGGTGGACCACCTGTCGTCCCTCGAGTTCAGGACGCTCGCGCGGCGCTTCACCGAGACGTTCCCGCCGGAGGCGGGTGAGAGGGCGCCAGGCCTCGAGGTGCGCGTCGCTCTGGTGGACCCGGACGACGCGGCTCGTGTGAAAGAGTTCGTGAAGAAGGCGGAAGAAGAGTGTGAGATGGGGCTTTCGGTCTCCGCGATCGGCGGCTCCTGGTGCGACATCGCCGTCGAGGCGGTCGCGCTTGCGGCGGGGGACGACGCGATGGTCGTACACCCCGGCTCACCTTCGCCGGGCCTGGACGCCGCGCGCGACCTGCTGGCAAGCGGCTGCCTGAAGTACATGCACGACGGAAAGAGGGGCGCACTGGCGCTCGAGAAGTCGGGGCTCGCGCTGGCCTCCTTCAGCTTCGACACCGCGCTCGCGGCCTACCTCGAGAACCCGTCGCTCGGCAGCTACAACATCGAGGACGTGTGGGGGCGTAACGCGTCGATAGACATCGAGGTGGAGGGAGCCGGCGCCGCCGGCGGAGAGCTGACGCTTTTCGAGGACGCCGGCGCCCAGGACGGGAGGCTCGCGCTCGAGGCCGCGAGGGTCCTGCACCTGAAGCCGGTGATGGACGCGAAGCTCGACGACCTGTCGATGACCTCGCTGTTCCTCGAGATAGAGATGCCCGTGGCCGGGGTCCTCGCCTCGCTGGAGAAGGAAGGCGTGGCGCTGGACACCGAGGTGGCCACGAGGCTCTCGGCAGAGGCGCACCAGAAGCTGGACTCGCTCGAGCGCGGCATATTCGACATCGCCGGCCACGAGTTCAAGATAGGGAGCACCCGGCAGCTCGCGGAGGTTCTCTTCAACGAGCTCGGCCTGCCTCCCCTCAAGAGGACGAAGACTGGCTACTCGACGGACTCCTCGGTCCTGGAGTCGCTCGCCGCGGAGCACGAGATAGCGGGGCTGCTGCTCGAGTACCGCGAATACTCGAAGCTCGCGTCGACGTACTTCGACGTCCTGCCCGCCCTGGTGTGCCCGGACGACGGCCGCGTACACGGCACGTTCAACCAGATGGCCACCTCGACCGGCCGCATCTCTTCGAGCAACCCGAACCTGCAGAACATCCCTGTACGCACAGAGATCGGCCGGCGGATAAGGGCCGCGTTCGTCGCGCGTCCGGGGTGGAAGCTGCTCGTCGCTGACTACTCGCAGATCGAGCTGAGGGTGCTCGCCCACGTGTCATCGGACCCCCTGCTGCTACAGGCCTTCGCGAGGGACGAGGACGTGCACGCAGACACGGCCGCCAAGCTGTACGGGGTGGAGGAGGCGGACGTGACCCCCGAGATGAGGCGCGTCGCAAAGATGGTGAACTTCGGCGTGGTCTACGGGATGAGCGAATTCGGGCTGGCGTCGAGGCTGGGGATCCCGCGCGACGAAGCGGCCGGCTTCATCGAGAAGTATTTCGACAGGTACGCGGGCGTGCGCTCGTACCGCGACTCCTGCATAAGAGAGACGGCGGCGAGAGGTTACACCGAGACCCTCTTCGGCCGGAGGCGGTACGTGCCGCAGCTCAGGAGCGACAACCGGCAGACCCGCGAGTTCGGTGAGAGGCTCGCCGTCAACACGCCGCTGCAGGGCACAGCCGCGGACATCATCAAGAAGGCGATGGTGGACGCTGACAGGACGCTCCGCTCTGAGGGCATGCTGACAGCGATGACACTCCAGATCCACGACGAGCTGATATTCGAAGTGCCCCCCGGAGAGGAGGACGCGGCCGCCTCGCTCGCCGAAAAGTGCATGTCCTCCGCCTGCGACATGAAGGTACCCCTCAAAGTCGACCTCGGGCTCTATGACAACTGGGGCGAAGCGAAGAGCTAACTCAAGTATGTAGACTTTTAAGCAGAGCGGGCCGAAACGCCGCAAATCCGCATCATTAAAGGCCTCGTCGCGAGGCCCTTTTACTTGCGGATAGCATGGGTATGTGTTATGCATACTCCGTAAATCTCAGGACCGGAGGGGAAACTCACAATGCTGGAAGACAACGGAACTATGAACGAAGTCGATGACGAGGAAGAAGACCCGCTGACAGGCGAGGCCGCGCGCGAATCGTTGAGGAGCCTGGGGCTGAACCCGGACGAGCGACAGGAGGTACCCGATTACGACCAGACCATCAAGGTGTTCAACGAGGGGGACATCGTAAACGGTGTCGTGGTCAAGGTGGACAAAGAGGAGGTACTCCTCGATATCGGCTACAAGTCTGAAGGCGTGATCCCGTCGAGAGAACTCTCCATCAGACACGACGTGAAGCCGGCAGACATAGTGCAGCCCGGCGACGAGCTCGAGGCGCTTGTCCTTCAGAAAGAGGACAAGGAAGGCCGGCTGATCCTCTCCAAGAAACGCGCCCAGTACGAGCGCGCCTGGAACAAGATAGAGCAGATAAAGGAAGAGGACGGAGTCGTGGAGGGCGAGGTGATCGAAGTCGTCAAGGGCGGCCTCATCCTCGACATCGGCCTGCGCGGGTTCCTGCCCGCTTCTCTCGTCGAGATGCGCAGGGTCAAGGACCTGACACAGTACCTCGGCCGCAACGTCGAGGCGAAGATCATCGAGCTGGACAAGAACCGCAATAACGTGGTGCTCTCACGAAGGGCGCACCTCGAAAAGCAGAAGTCCAACGAGCGCAAGGATTTCCTCGAGGGCCTCACCAAGGGGACGCGGCGGGTCGGCACCGTCTCGAGCATAGTGAACTTCGGCGCCTTCGTGGACCTCGGCGGCGTGGACGGACTGATCCACATCTCCGAGCTGTCCTGGAGCCACGTGGACCATCCCTCGGAGGTGCTGGCCGTCGGCCAGGAGCTCGAGGTCGAGATCCTGGACGTGGACCTGGACAGGGAGCGTGTCTCGCTGTCGCTCAAGAAGGCACAGGAAGACCCGTGGGAGAAGCTGGCCAAAGAGAAGCCGGCGGGCTCGACCGTCAGCGGCAAGGTCACCAAGATCGTGCCGTTCGGCTCGTTCGTCGAGATCGCTCCCGGCGTCGAGGGCCTGGTGCACATATCCGAGCTGGCCTGGGAGCACGTCGAGTTCCCCGAGGAGGTCGTCTCGGTCGGTGAGCAGGTCGACGCGAAGATAATAGACATAGACCTGGAGAGGCGCAGGATAAGCCTCAGCCTCAAGCAGATCACGGGCCCCGGCGATCAGGAGTACGACGAGACCGGCGAGTACGTCGCCGGAGAGCCGAACCTGGTCGAGGCGGGCGAGTACGAGACTGCCGGAGAGGCCGTGCCGCAGGAGCCCGAGGCCCCGGTCGACCACCAGGAGATCGCGTCCGCGGCGGCTGAACTGGCGGCGGAGGTCGAAGCGATCGAGACGGACGTCGAGGCGCAGGGCGATTACGTCGAGTCGCCTGTGATGGAGGTCGTCGAGGTCGTAGAGGTCGTGGAAGTCGTAGTCGAGCCGGAACCCGAGACCATACCTGTGCCCATGCCGGAACCGGAGATCGTCGAGATCATCGAGGCAGAGACCCTGCCGGAGCCGGAGGTTGTCGAGGTCGTCGAGGTCGTTGAGGTGGAGGTCGTGCCGGAGCCGGAGGTCGACGAGGTCGTCGAGGTCGTCGAGGTCGAAGTCGAGCCGGAACCCGAGCCTGAGCCCGAAGTAGAGGCCGAGCCCGAAGTCGAGGCCGAGACCGATGGCGGCGAGGCGCTGCAGGCGCCGACCGACAGGATCGCCGAGGGCGACTCTTCGCTCGAATCGATACTCGCGGACATGCGCAAGAAGGGCCAGGACGAGTAGGGAAGGCCCTCGACTTGGGCAACGTCACAATCTGGGGACCCGAATCCGAGAAGCTTCTCATAGCCGGCCTCACCGGCGGTATCGCGTCGGGCAAGAGCGAAGTCTCGAGCGAGTTCAAGCGTCTCGGCGCCTGCCTGATCGACGCTGATGTGCTAGCGCGAGTGGTGGTCGAACCCGGACGCCCTGCCTACCAGCGGATCGTCGAAGAGTTCGGGCGCGGTGTCCTCGACGAAAAAGGCGAGCTCGACCGGAAGGCGCTCGCCGAAGTCGTCTTCTCCGACCGCGACAAGCTCCAGCTGCTCAACTCGATCACCCATCCAGCCATCTTCGAGGAGATGGGCGAAGGCGTCCGGCGTTACGCCGCTTCGGTCGCCGAGGGAGCGATACCAGTGGTGATAGTTGACGCCGCCCTGATAGTGGACGTCGGTATCACGTCCATGTTCGACGACGTGATCGTCGTGACCGCTCCGGCAGAGGAGCGCGTGCGCAGGATGGTCGTCGACCGCGGGATGGACGAGGCGGAGTCACGCGCGAGGATAGCGTCCCAGGTGCCCGACGAAAAACGGGTCGAGCATGCCGCGGTAGTCATAGACAACTCGGGGACGCTGGACGATCTCAGGGCTGAAGTGTCGAGGGCGTGGGAAACCCTCAAGGTGGAGGCCCGGAAGCTCTAGATACCAAATTCCACTTTTTTAGAAACCTTTAGGAGTGTTCCTTCTCGGGTTCCTCGACGCTCGTGAGGAACGGGAACATCAGCCGCAGCCGGTATTCTATCTCCGTGTCTATCTCATCCATGTACAGGTCGTAGACCGGGCAGCCCATCTGGAGGCAGAGCAGCAGGCTCCTCGAGCCCCTGGGATTCGATACCTCCCAGCAGTGCTTGCCCTCCAGGTAGGCCTTGCAGTTAAGGTACTGCGCGGCGGAGCACTTCTTTATTTCCCAGCAATTTGTTCCTTCTGGCATGGTGCGTTCAAGGTAGCATTAAAGGTGTAGGCGGTCAATGAAAACGGGCCGGGTCGGGCTGGCTGACCGTTCTCATTGAACGGCGCGAGGACGCGGCTGTACAATCGAGGAGCATGCCCGGCCGGGGCATTTTTTAAGCCAGCGACGCAGGGGTCCATTTGTCACGATTCGAGATGAGAACGCCTTTCACCCCACAGGGCGACCAGCCCGCCGCCATCGACGGCCTGGTGGACGGCCTTGAGACAGGCGAGCAATACCAGGTGCTGCTCGGGGTCACCGGCTCCGGGAAGACGTTCACCATGGCGAACGTCATCGAGCGCGTCCAGAGGCCGACGCTGGTGCTCGCGCCGAACAAGACGCTGGCGGCCCAGCTCTACTCGGAGTTCCGGGATTTCTTCCCGGACAACGCGGTCGAGTACTTCGTCAGCTATTACGACTATTACCAGCCGGAGGCGTACCTGCCCAGCACCGACACGTACATCGAGAAGGACTCGTCCATCAACGACGAGATCGACAGGCTGAGGCATTCGGCGACCAGCGCGCTGCTGTCGCGCGACGACGTGATAATCGTCGCGAGCGTCTCCTGCATCTACGGCCTCGGCTCTCCCGACGAGTACATGAGCAGGATGGTCATGGTCGAGGAAGGCGGGCCGTGCGACCGCGACGCCGTGATCAGGAAGCTGGTCGACATCCGGTACGACCGCAACGACCTCGCTCCCGACAGGGGTGACTTCCGGGTCAGGGGCGACATCATCGACGTGTTCCCGGCCTACCGCGAGAGCGACATGGTCAGGATCGAGCTGTTCGACGACGTAGTCGAGCGCATAACCGAGGTGAACCCTATCACCGGCGAGATAACGGCCCGGCTCAACAAGGCGGTCATCTGGCCGGCCACGCACTTCCTGACGCCGAGCGATCAGCTCAGGAAGGCGATCACCGGCATACAGGAAGAGCTGCAGGAGAGGCTGCAGCTCCTGGAGTCCCAGAACAAGCTGCTGGAGGCGCAGAGGCTGAAGAGCAGGACGATGTACGACGTCGAGATGCTCGAGCACACCGGCTACTGCCACGGCATCGAGAACTACTCGAGGCACCTCTCCGGCAGGAAGGCGGGCGAGCCGCCGTACACGCTGATCGATTTCTTCGGAGAGGGATTCCTGGTGTTCATCGACGAGTCTCACATCACGGTGCCGCAGCTCTCGGGGATGTTCCGCGGCGATCGCTCCCGCAAGGAGACCCTGGTCGAACACGGCTTCAGGCTCCCGTCGGCGCTGGACAACAGGCCGCTGACACAGGACGAGTTCTTCGAGAAGGTGTCAGACGTCGTGTTCGTGAGCGCCACTCCGTCCGAGTGGGAGGTCTCCAGGAGCACGCGGGTCGTGGAGCAGATAATCAGGCCGACCGGCCTGGTAGACCCGGAAGTCGAGGTGCGGGCGGCGGACGGGCAGGTCGACGACCTGATCGCCGAGATACGCCAGAGGACGGCGGCGGGCGAGAGGGTCCTGGTGACAACCCTGACGAAGAAGATGGCCGAGGGGCTGGCCGAGTACCTCGGCGAGATGGGTGTGAAGGTCCGCTACCTGCACTCTGAGATTGGCACGGTCGAGAGGGTCGAGATCCTGCGCGACCTGAGGGCCGGGCTGTTCGACGTGCTGGTCGGCATCAACCTTCTCAGGGAAGGGCTGGACCTGCCGGAGGTGTCGCTGGTCGCGATCCTCGACGCGGACAAGCAGGGGTTCCTGAGGAGCGAGCGGAGCCTGGTGCAGACGATGGGCAGGGCGAGCCGCAACCTGAACGGCAAGGTGATCCTGTACGCGCACGAGCACTCGCAGGCGATGACGTCGGCCATTGCCGAGACCACGCGCAGGCGCAACACTCAGAAGGAGTTCAACGAGAAGAACGGCATTGACCCGCAGACCATACAGAAAGAGGTACGTGACATACTCGACGTGGCCGCGTCCGACAGCAAGCTCGCGGAGAAGGACCCGCTCGAGCTGGCGAGGCGGATGGAGCCGGTCGAGCTGCAGAGGCTTCTCCTCAACATGGAGGAGGAGATGAGGCTGCTCGCCGAGGAGCTGCGATTCGAGGAGGCGGCGCGGGTGAGGGATTCCGTGAAGCGGATAAGCGATCAGCTGCTCAACTGAGAGCGACAGAGTGAGGGCATGAAGAACGATTTCATAAAAGTAAGGGGAGCGAGGGAGCACAACCTCAAGGACGTGAACCTCGACCTCCCGCGGAACAAGCTGATAGTGATGACCGGGATCAGCGGCTCGGGCAAGTCGTCGCTGGCGTTCGACACCATATACGCGGAGGGGCAGAGGCGTTACGTGGAGTCCCTGTCGTCTTACGCGAGGCAGTTCCTCGGCCAGCTCGACAAGCCGGACGTGGACCACATAGACGGGCTCTCTCCCGCGATATCGATAGACCAGAAAGGGTCCAGCACCAACCCGCGCTCCACCGTCGGGACCGTCACCGAGATATACGACCACCTGCGCGTGCTCTACGCGCGGATAGGGCACCCGCACTGCTACGTCTGCGGACGCCCGGTGTCGAGGCAGACGCCGCAGCGGATCACCGACCAGATACTCGACCTGGACGTCGGCCTGCGTGTGATGATCATGGCCCCGATGGTCCGCGGGAGGAAAGGCGAGCACGTCGCGGTCCTGGACTCCCTGCGCCAGAAAGGTTACGTGCGCGTGCTGGTTGACTCCGACCTGAGGGACCTCGCGGAGGAGATAAGCCTCGACAAGAACAAGGCGCACGAGATAATGGCGGTGGTCGACCGCCTGGCGATCAAGGACGGAGTACGCGGCCGGGTCGCCGAGTCGGTCGAGGCGGCGCTCCAGCTCGGCGAGGGGATGGTGGCGGTCCAGGACGACCAGGGTGAGAGGAGTCTCTTCAGCCCGGACTTCGCCTGCGTCCACTGCGCGATCAGCTTTCCCGAGCTATCTCCCAGGATGTTCTCTTTCAACAACCCTTACGGCGCGTGCAAAGAGTGCGGCGGCCTCGGCTACCACCACGAGATAGATGAGGAGCTGGTCGTCCCCGACCCGTCACGGAGCCTCGAGGAGGGCGCGATCGCGCCGTGGGAGGCTTCCACCTCGGTTCACTTCTACAGCCTGCTCGCCTCGATGGCGGACAAGTACGACTTCAGCATGGACACACCCTTCGAGGAGCTGCCCGAGGAGGTCCGCAACGCCGTACTGTACGGCACCGAGGACGACGAGTTCAGGGTCCTCTACACCGACTCGCGCGGGCGGAGGCGCACCTACTACACGACCAACGAAGGTGTGATACCGACCCTCGAGCGCAGGTTCCACGACACAGAGTCAGACTACGCGAGGTGGCGTATCGGGATGTACATGAGCGTCAAGCCGTGCCCCGGGTGCGGCGGCGCGAGGCTGAGGCCCGAGAGCCTTGCGGTCACTGTCGGAGGAGCCTCTATCGCGGAGCTCGCCGACATGACCGTAGCTCACGCGATCAAGTTCATCAACGAGCTCGACCTGAAGGCGCGTGAGAAGACGATCGGCGGAAGGCTTCTCAAGGAGACGCTGGCGAGGCTCAAGTTCCTCACCGACGTGGGCCTCGATTACCTGACCCTATCGCGGTCCGCCAACACGCTGGCGGGCGGCGAGAGCCAGAGGATACGCCTCGCGACACAGATAGGGAGCGGGCTGGTCGGCGTCATATACATCCTGGACGAGCCGAGCGTCGGGCTCCACAAGCGCGACAACCGGAGGCTTATCGGCACGCTGGAGAGGCTGAGGGACCTGGGCAACACGGTCATCATAGTGGAACACGACGAGGACACCATGAGGGCGGCCGACTTCATAGTGGACATCGGGCCGGGGGCCGGCATCCACGGCGGAAAGATAATCGCTCAAGGGACGGTAAAGGACATAGAGGCCTCGAAGAAATCGTTGACCGGCAAGTATCTATCCGGGCAGGCGACGATACCGGTCCCGGCGAAGAGGCGTCCCGGCAACGGGCTGGAACTGGTCGTCCGCGGCGCCGCGGAGCACAACCTCAAGGACATCGACGTCGCCTTTCCACTGGGCAAGCTGACCTGCGTCACAGGCGTGAGCGGCTCGGGCAAGAGCACGCTGGTGAACGACATACTCTACCGCGGCATCCAGAGAAGGCTCTCGACGTCGAGGGTCCCGCCCGGAAGGCATAAGGCCATCGAGGGCGTCGCCGAGGTCGACAAGGTGGTCAACATAGACCAGTCTCCCATCGGCAGGACGCCGAGGTCGAACGCGGCGACGTACACGAAGGTGTTCGACGCGATACGGACGCTGTTCGCCTCGACTCCCCAGTCCAAGGTCCGTGGGTACAAGCCCGGCCGCTTCAGCTTCAACGTAGCGGGAGGCCGCTGCGAGGCCTGTCACGGCGAGGGCATGGTGAAGATCGAGATGCACTTCCTGCCGGACGTGTACATCGCCTGCGAGGAGTGCGGCGGCACCCGGTTCAACAGGGAGACGCTGGAGATAAAGTACAAGGGAAAGAACATCGCAGAAGTCCTCGACATGACCATCGAGGAGGCCATGGGGATCTTCGAGAACATCCCGCAGATAAATCGGCAGCTCCAGATACTGTCTGACGTCGGCCTCGAGTACGTGAAGCTCGGCCAGCCGGCGCCGACCCTGTCGGGCGGGGAGGCCCAGAGGGTCAAGCTCGCCCGGGAGCTGGCGCGCAGGCCCACGGGAAAGACGCTGTACATGCTCGACGAGCCGACCACCGGCCTCCACTTCGACGACATCAAGAAGCTGATCGCGGTGCTGAACAGGCTGCTCGAGCACGGCAACACGGTCGTCGTGGTGGAGCACAACATGGACGTCATCAAAGTCGCCGACCACATCGTCGACCTGGGTCCGGAGGGCGGTGACGGCGGGGGCAGGGTCGTCGCGACCGGCACCCCGGAGCAGATAACCAGGGCCAAGGGTTCCTACACCGGCAGGTTCCTGGCCGAGGAGCTGAAGCCCGACGGGAGGGGAGCTTGAAGTCTCTGAGAGCGAAGCTCGAGTCGCTCCCGAGGGAGCCGGGAGTCTACATCTTCCGGGACGCCTCGGGCGAGGTCATCTACGTGGGGAAGGCGAGATGCCTTCCCGACCGCGTACGCTCGTACTTTCAGACGCCCGCCGACTGGGACCAGAAGGGCAGGGCGCTCCGGCGCGACATCAAGGACCTGGAGGCGACGGTCTGCGCCTCGGAGATAGACGCGCTGATGCTCGAGGCTACCCTGATAAAGAAATACATGCCGCGCTACAACGTCATCCTGCGCGACGACAAGAGCTACCCGTACATCGGCGTGACGCTGTCTGAGGAGTTCCCCCGGATATCGCTGGTGAGGGGCAGGAAGGTCAAAGGCACCCGCTACTACGGGCCTTACATCAGCGCCAAGGCGGCGCGGCGGACGCTGGAACTGCTGAGGAAGGTCTTTCCCCTGAGGCATTGCACCGGGCCGCAGCCCGGACAGCGCGGAGGACGTAAGTGCCTCTACTTCGAGATGCGGATGTGCATGGGGCCTTGCACCGGCAGGGTCGACTCCGAGGAGTACGGGAAGGTCGTGAAGCTTTTCTGCGACTTCCTCGAGGGAAGGCACTCCGAGGTGGTGAAGGATCTGGATCTGGCGATGCGCTACGCGTCGAGGGCGCGCGAGTACGAGGAAGCGGCCCGCCTTCGCAACAGGCTGGAGGCGGCGAACAAGGTCATCTCGCACTCGCGGGCGCTCTCTTCCTCGGCGGACGATTACGACGTCATCGGGACTTACACGACCGAGCTTTCGGCGTGCTTCGCCGTGGCCCAGAACAGGGGAGGGATGCACCTCGGCAACCTCTGCTTCGTGACCGAGCTCCAGGAGGACATGCCGGCCCCCGAGCTGGTGAGCGAGTTCCTCAAGCGTTATTACGTGGACGCGAGCTCCATACCGAGGCACGTCGTGGTCGCGAAGCAGCCGGAGGACGAGGTGCTCGCCGTCTGGCTGTCGGAGGAGCGCGGATCGCGCGTGAAGATAACCGTGCCGGCCCGCGGCGGCAAGGTCACCGAGCTGAAGCTCGCGGAAGCGAACGCGCGGCTGGCTCTCGAGAACCGCAAGCTCGACAGGATGCGCGACAAAGCGCGCGTGGACGCCGGGCTCGCGGACCTGGCGGAGTCGCTCGGCCTCTCGAAGTACCCGCTCGTGATCGAGTGCTATGACATCTCGACCCTCGGAGGCACCGCCTCGGTCGGGTCGATGGTGGCGTTCAGGGACGGCGTCCCCGACAGGCGGAACTACCGGAAGTTCTCGATGAAGTACACGGCCGGCGTGGACGACGTCGGCATGATGAAAGAGGTGTTGTTCAGGCGCTTCAAGCGGCTGTCGCTGTCGGAGGACACCACGGCCGAGGCGTCCGGCTTCGAGAGGAGGCCTGACCTCGTCCTGCTGGACGGCGGCAAGGGGCAGTTGGGCGTGGGCATCGAGGTCATGAAGGTGCTGGGCATGGACGTGGAGGTCGCCGCGCTCGCCAAGAGGCTCGAGGAAGTGTACCGGCCGGGCCGCCCGGAGCCGATCATGCTGCCGAGGGATTCCGAGGCGCTTTTCATACTGGAGCGCATACGCGACGAGGCCCACAGGTTCGCGATCGAGTACCACCGGTCGATAATGCAGAAGAGGACGGCGTCCTCGTGGCTCGATTCAATTGCAGGTGTCGGGCCGAATCGAAAGAAGGCTTTGATAAAGCACTTCGGGTCGCCGAGGGCCGTCGCCTGCGCGCCGCTCGAGGAGCTGGTGAAAGTCAGGGGCGTGCCGGAGCCGGTTGCCAGGGCGGTCTTCGAAGGCGCCAGGCGGAGGGAGACCGAGAGTGTCGCATGAAACGTCAGCGGTCCTGAAGATCGAGGGAGTGCAGTTTCCCATCACCGCCACGGCCGAGGGCGTGACGTCCATCAGTACGCCGCGCGACGTGATGAAGCTGTTCGGGAAAAGGCGCGGCTACAACCTCACGGTGGCCGCCGACGCGACGGTCGCTCAGCAGAAGGTCCTGATGCGGGCCGCGCAGTTCATCAGCTCACTGCTGGCAGGTGAGAAGGCGCCGGTGCCAAGCGTGGACCTGTCGTCGCTGCCGGACTTCGAGCGCGACGCGCTCGAGGCGACGCTGACGATACCGAGGGGAGAGGTCCGCTCTTACGCCTGGGTCGCGGGGAAGGCCGGCTCACCGCGCGGGGCGAGAGCCGCCGGGACGGCGATGAGCAGGAACCCGGTCCCGCTGATGGTCCCGTGCCACAGGGTGATACACTCCGCTGGAACGCCTGGCGGCTACGGGGGCAGGCTCGATGTGAAGCGGAAGCTCCTGGAGATGGAGGGGGCGGACGGGCAGGTGGATTGGAAGGTGAGCCCTTAGATGGAGATAGTGATCGTCACCGGCATATCCGGCGCCGGCAAGACCGAGGCCAGCAAGGCGCTCGAGGACCTCGGCTTCTACACCATCGACAACATGCCGGCCTCTCTGCTTCTCAACATCGCCGAGCTGGCGAGGCAGGGCAAGAAGTTCGACAGGGTCGCGCTGGTGATGGACGTCAGGGGCGGCTCCTTCGAGGACCTGTTCCAGGCGCTGGATTCCCTCGACGCCGAAGGACTGCCTTACACGATCGTCTTCCTCGACGCGTCGAACGACGTACTGGTCCGCCGCTTCTCGCAGACTCGCCGCATCCACCCGCTCGGGGACGAGAGCCTCCGGGTCTCCGACATGATCAAGGAGGAGCGCAAGCTCCTCGACCCGGTGCGCGAGCGGGCGGACATCGTGCTCGACACGTCGCTTCTCAACATCTACGAGCTGCGCGGCGCGCTCTCCGAGGTGCTGCCGGACGTACCGGCGTCGAAGGGCCTGAGGATGACCATCATCTCGTTCGGCTACAAGTACGGGCTCCCGCTCGACGCCGACGTGATAATAGACATGCGTTTCCTGCCCAACCCCTACTGGGTCGAGTCGCTCCAGAAGCAGTGCGGCCTGGACAAGCCCGTCAGCGACTACGTTCTGGAGAGGCCCGAGGCCAGGCAGTTCGTCGACTCCTTCGTCGACCTGGTACGCAACACGCTCCCCCGGTTCGAGGACGAGCGGAAGATGCATATCACCATCGGGGTCGGCTGCACCGGCGGCCATCACCGCTCGGTCGCCGTCGCCGAGGAGCTCGCGAAGAGGTTCAGGGAGGGCGGCAACTACGTGGGCGTGACACACCGCGACCTGGACAAGAGATGACGGCCGTATCGAAGGTCAAGGAGGAGCTCTCGCGCGTAAAGGCCCCCCGGAGATGCTGCCGGATCGCCGAGCTCTCCGCCCTGCTTCACACCGAAGGAAGCTACCGGATCAGGGGCCACGCCGAACACTCCCTGGTGACCGAGAGCTCCGGCGCCCAGACCGCACGCAAGATCTACACCCTCACACACTCGCTCTTCGAGCTCGATACGCCGCTCGTCAAGGTGGAGCGAAGCTCGCCGCGCCGCGGCAGCGTCTACTCGCTCGAGATCCACGACCAGTCGGGCTTCCACCAGGCGATGAACGAGCTGGGCGTCCTCGACAACGGGCTCAAGCCCGAGAAGGCGCCGCCCGGGCGGATCGTGCGTTCAAACTGCTGCGCCGCGGCTGCCCTGCGCGGGGCCTTCCTCGGCGGCGGTTACGTGAGCGCGCCGTACGGCCCGGCGAACCTCGAGATGACGTTCTCCTCGGAGGAGGCCGCGGACTTCTTCGACGCGCTGGCGTCGAGGAGGGGAATACCGGTAAAGGTCAGGAGGCGCAGGGGTCAGTGGGTGCTCTACTCGAAATCGCGAAGGGCGATATCCGATTTCCTGGCGCTGACCGGGGCGCACTCCTCGTACCTGGATTGGGAGAGCCACTCGATACTGAGCTCGACGAAGAACGAGGTCAACAGGCGCGTCAACTGCGACTCCGCGAACGCGAGGAGGCTCGCCGAGGCGAGCTTAAGGCAGCGCGAGGTCGTGTCCAGGCTGGAGGAGCTCGGGCTGCTGGAGTCGATGGGCGAGCCGCTGGTGGAGGTGGCGATGCTCCGCGTCAAGTATCCTCAGGCGTCTCTCACCGAGCTCGCTTCGATGCTCGAGCCGACGGTGTCCAAGGCAGTGGTGCAGTCCCGGATCAGGAAGCTCGAGAGAGCCCTGGAAAGGGCCTCGGCCAGGGCATAGGAGCACGATTTCTTAACCAATAATTAACCTCTGGACGTAATGACGTTGCTGCTATAATTGAAACTCAAGCAAGTAAATTCCGCTCATGGCAGGGAAAGGGAAGGAGCGTTCCATGTCCGTAAAGGTAGGCGTAAACGGCTTCGGAAGAATCGGAAGGCTGTTCACGAGGGCGGCGATAGGCGATGGGGACATAGATATCGTAGCCGTCAACGACCTCACAGACCCGAAGACCCTGAGGCACCTCTTCAAATATGACTCGGTCCACGGGACCTACTGCGGGGAGGTAGAGGCGGAAGCCGACGGACTGGTGATTGACGACAAGCACGTAAAGGTCCTGGCGGAGAAGGACCCGTCGAAGCTGCCCTGGAAGGACCTCGGGGTCCAGGTGGTCATCGAGTCCACGGGCATATTCACCAAGAGGGAAGGGGCCGCCAGGCACCTCGACGCCGGCGCCGACAAGGTCATAATCAGCGCTCCCGCCACCGATCCCGACCTGACCGTCGTGATGGGCGTCAACGAGGACATGTTCGACCCGAAGAAGCACCACGTCCTCTCGAACGCGTCCTGCACCACCAACGCCCTGGTGCCGCTGGTGAAGGTGCTGCTCGACAGCTTCGGCATAGAGCGCGCTTTCATGACCACCATCCACGCGTACACCAACGACCAGGTCATCCTCGACTCGCCGCACAAGGACCTGCGGAGGGCCAGGGCGGCCGGCATGTCCATCATACCGACGTCGACCGGCGCGGCCAGGGCGACCGCACTGGTCATCCCGGAGATGAAAGGGAAGATAGACGGCGTCGCCATGCGCGTCCCGACGTTCGACGCTTCCATCGTCGACCTCGTCGCGATCCTCGGCAAAGAGGTCACGGTCGATGAGGTGAACAAGGCGGTCGAGAACGCGGCGGACAAGGGAAGGATGGCGGGGATACTCGCTTACACCGAGGACCCGATAGTCAGCATAGACGTCGTGGGCAGCAGCTATTCATCCGTGTTCGACGCGCTGTCGACCATGGTCATGGGCGGTAACCTCGTCAAGGTGATGACCTGGTACGACAACGAGTGGGGTTACTCCAACCGTCTCGTCGACCTGACAAAGTACGTCGTGTCGTGATGGCACCAGAAAGGGAGATGCTGACTCCCCCGAAGAAGAGCGTCCGCGACATAGACGTTTCGGGGAAGGACGTGCTGGTCAGGGTGGACTTCAACGTGCCGCTCGACAAGAGCAGGAACGTCGCCGACGACACGCGCGTCCGCGGCGCCATCCCGACGATACAGTACCTGCTCGACCACGGCGCTCACCCGATCCTGATGTCACACCTGGGCCGGCCCAAGGGACAGGTGGTCGAGAGCCTGAGGATGGCCCCGGTGGGAAAGAAGCTCCAGGAGCTGATCAACTACCCCGTGATGAGCCTGAAGGAGTGCGTCGGCCCGAGGGTCAAGTCGGCGGTCAAGAAGAACAAAGACAAGATAATCCTGCTCGAGAACCTCCGCTTCCATCCCGGCGAGAGGGAGAACCTGCCGGACTTCTCGAAGCAACTTGCCGACCTGGCCGACATCTACGTGGACGACGCGTTCGGCACGAGCCACCGCGCGCACGCTTCCACCGTCGGCGTCACCGCCTACCTGCCTTCGGTGATGGGCCTCCTGATGGAGAAGGAGCTCGAGATGCTCGGCGGCCTGCTGGAGGACCCCGCGAGGCCTTTCGTGGTGGTGCTCGGCGGCAACAAGGTGTCGGACAAGCTGGGCGTGATCGACAGCTTCCTGGACATAGCCGACATCATCATCACCGGCGGCGGCATGTGCTTCACCATAATCAAGTCGATGGGGCTGGAGGTGGGGCAGTCGGTGCTGGAGGACGACCAGCTGCCGCAGATAGCCCAGGCGATGAAGAAGGCGAGGCGCAAGGGCGTCAGGCTTCTCGTCCCCAGCGACGTGGTGGTGGCGGACAGGTTCGACAAGGACGCGAACTCCAAGATCGTCCCGATCGAATCGATACCGAACAACTGGATCGGGCTGGACATCGGCCCGGTCACTGTCGAGAAATACTGCGCAGTCCTCGACGAGGCGTGCACGATCTTCTGGAACGGCCCGATGGGGGTCTTCGAGTGGCCTTCCTTCGAGAACGGCACCAGGAGCATCGCCGAATGCATCGCCCGGGCCAGGGGGACGACCGTGGTCGGAGGAGGAGACTCCGACGCGGCTCTCAGGCAGTTCGGGCTCGAGGACAGGATGGACTTCGTCTCGACCGGTGGCGGGGCGGCCATGAGGCTGCTCGAGGGCAAGAAGCTCCCCGCCGTCGAGGCGCTATCGGACCGTTAACACAACTGTGTAGACTTTCAAGACGACGCTCGGAGGTCAGATTTGCGCAAGCCGATCATCGCAGGCAACTGGAAGATGAACCTGCTCCCGGCCGAAGGGGTGGACCTCGTCCTCGCCCTCTGGGAGAAGATAAAGGGCCAGGACGCCGTAGAGGCGGTCGTATGTCCGCCTTACGTCGACATCGTAACGGTCGCCGACGCCATCCGCAGCTTCTCGATGGACATCGGCCTCGGCGCGCAGAACATGCACTGGGAGGACAAGGGCGCCTTCACCGGCGAGATCTCGCCGCCCATGCTGCTCGACCTCGGCGTGAAGTACGTGATAATCGGCCACTCCGAGCGCAGGCAGTTCTTCGGCGAGACGGACCAGGGCGTAAACCGGAAGGTGCGCTCAGCGTTCGAGCACGGGCTGGTCCCGATAATGTGCGTCGGTGAGTCCCTGAAGCAGAGGGAGGCGGGCGAGGCCAGCAACATCGTCAGCGACCAGGTCAAGCGCGGCCTCTTCGAGATAGACGCGAAGTACATACCGGGGCTGGTAGTAGCCTACGAGCCTATCTGGGCGATCGGCACCGGCAAGGCCGCGACCAGCGACGACGCGCAGTCCATGAACGCGCTGGTGCGGGAGACGATAGTCGGCCTGTACGGCAAGGACGCGGCTGACGCGGTGCGCGTCCAGTACGGCGGAAGCGTCAACCCCGAGAACGTCGCCGAGCTCATGGACATGCCCGACATAGACGGGGCCCTGGTCGGCGGCGCCAGCCTGAAGCCGGAAGATTTCGCCGCACTCGTGAGGTATTCTTGACCCGTCCCAGGCCGTTCCTCCTCGCGATACTCGACGGCTGGGGCGAGCGCCGCACCTGCGAGGGAAACGCGATAAAAGAAGCCGACACCCCCGTGATGGACTCGCTCGAGTCCACCTGGCCCCACACGACCCTCGGCGCCTCCGGCCACGCGGTAGGGCTGCCCGAAGGCCAGATGGGCAACTCCGAGGTGGGGCACCTCAACATCGGCGCGGGCCGCACCGTCTTCCAGGACTTCGAGCGGATAAACCTCTCGATCAGGGACGACTCCTTCTACAGGAACGAAGTGCTGCTCTCCGCGATGGAGCACGCGAAGCAGAACGGCAGCACCCTCCACCTGATGGGCCTGCTGTCCGACGGCGGAGTGCACAGCCACATCAAACACCTCTTCGCCCTTCTGAAGATGGCCGACAGGAAAGGCCTCGAGAAGGTCTGCACCCACGCTTTTCTGGACGGGCGCGACGTTCCGCCGAGGAGCGCGGTCAAGTACGTCGAGATGATGTCCGAGAGGACGCAGTCGGAGCGTCGCGGAGACATCAGGACCATACAGGGGCGTTACTACGCGATGGATCGCGACAAGCGTTGGGACCGGGAGAAGCTGGCCTACGACGCCATCGTCCACGCGGACGGACCGCGTGCTGCGACCGCACTCGAAGCGGTCAGGAGATCTTACGACGAAGGGGTCAACGACGAGTTCCTCATCCCCACGGTGGTCGGAGACCCGGCACCGATGGCCGCGGAAGACGCAGTGATCTTCTTCAACTTCAGGCCCGACAGGGCCAGGCAGCTCACGGCGGCCCTGACCGAGAAGGACTTCGACGAGTTCGACAGGGGAGAGGCGGTCTTCCCCTATGTTGTTACGATGACGTGCTACGACGACGATTTCGACGTACCGTGCGCGTTCGCGCCCGAGAAGATCGCCGACACCCTCGCAGACGTCCTCGAGGCGAACGGCATGACCCAGCTCCACATAGCGGAGACAGAGAAATACGCGCACGTGACCTATTTCTTCAACGGCGGGGTGGAGGAGCCTAAGAAGGGCGAGGACAGGGTACTCATCCAGTCGCCCCACGTCGCGACCTACGACCTCAAGCCGGAGATGAGCGCGCCGGAGGTCGCGGCAGAGACGGTCCGCAGGATAGAAAGCGGCAAGTATGACTTCATCGTCCTGAACTTCGCGAACTGCGACATGGTCGGCCATTCGGGGAAGATGGGCCCAACGATCAAGGCCGTAGAGACCGTGGACTCGTGCCTGGGTAAAGTGACCGAAGCGCTGTTCGCCGCGGGCGGGGCCGGCTTCGTCACCGCAGACCACGGAAACGCCGACGAGATGTCCGAGGAAGGCCGGACCTGCACCGCACACTCGCTGTCGCGGGTGCCTTTCATCGACGCGACGTCGGTGGAGCGAAAGCTGAGAAGCGACGGCGTCCTCGGCGACATAGCCCCGACCATACTGGACGTCCTCGGCATCCCCGCGCCGCCCGCGATGACCGGGCGCTCGCTCTTCGTCTAGTGGGGTCAGGTCTTGAATCGTGAATTCCAGCTCAACTTCTGAAAACAGCATGGTTGGCGTAATTCACGATTCAAGACCTGACCCACGCTTGCCGCAGGCGTCGATCCGGCGTACAATTCTTTCCCTAGAAAGGAGCAATCCCTTTGGGCGCACTCAAGATCGTCGTGCTGGTGATACACATCATAGTCTGCACAGGGCTGGTGGTATCGGTGCTGCTGCATTCCGGGAAGGGCGGCGGCCTGTCCGCGAGCCTCGGCGGAGGCTCGAGCGGCTCTCTGTTCTCCGGGTCGTCGATAGTCGAGAAAAACCTGGACAGGATAACCATCGTACTGGGTTGCGTGTTCGCAGTGACCTCACTCCTGCTGGTGTGGATGCTGGCGCCTAAATAACGCTTCGCCGCGCTGATTTCTCGTTGCGTGAGGCTGTTCAATATGGTAAATTGAGTGCGTAAAAAGAAGCGCTCTCGGACTGGTGGGCCCTAAGAGCCCACTTTTTCTTTACCGGAGGCGTTTTTTAGACGGGGGAAGCACCTTGGAAGGCGACCTGTACGGGAAGGTCCGCGACTCGACGAGCGACCTGATGAAGGGCCTCGAGCTCGAGCTGGTCGACGTCGAGGTCGCCCGCGAGGGCGGCAGGCTCTTTCTGAGGCTCAGCGTCGACAGGCCCGGAGGGGTCACGGTCGACGACTGTGCACGCGCCAGCGAGATGCTGGGTGACGTACTGGAGCGGGAGGACCTCTTCGATGGCCCTTACCAGCTCGAGGTCATGAGCCCCGGACTGAGAAGGGCGCTGAAGCGCCAGAAGGATTTCGCGCGCAGCACCGGTAAGCGCGCGCGAGTGAAGCTGCGGCAACCGTTCGAGGGGAGCAGCACCCTGACCGGGTACCTCAGGGCCGCCGACGTCGAGACGTTCGACCTCGACATCGGGACCGAGACCCTGAAGCTGAGGTACGACGGCATCACGGGCGCGAGACTGGACCCCCAGCTTCCATGGTAGCCGCGAGGGAGTGTAGAAGTTGAACTTCAAACTGATGGAGGCCTTGAGGCAGATCGAGCTCGAGAAGGGCATCGCGGTAGACACGGTGCTCGAGGCTCTCGAGGACGCGCTGCTGTCCGCGTACCGCAAGAACTACGGCGGCGCCGAGGACTCCAGGATCGACATAGACAAGGAATCCGGCGCGATCAAGGTCTTCGAGCCGCGGGAGAACGCCAAGGGCAAGATCGAGGACGTCGAAGTGACCCCGAAGAACTTCGGCAGGATAGCCGCGCAGACCGCCAAGCAGGTCATCATCCAGAGGATACGCGAGGCGGAGCGCGACCTGATGTTCGACGAGTACCGCGACCGCGAGGGCGACATCGTGACCGGCATAATCCAGCAGAACGACCAGAGGTACACACTGGTCGACCTGGGCAAGGTCGAGGCGCTGCTCCCGCCGAGCGAACAGGTCAGGAGCGAGCGCTACGAGCACGGCGCAAGGATAAAGACCTACATCGTGGACGTCCGCAGGACGAACAAGGGCCCGCAGATCATGGTCTCACGCACCCATCCCGGGCTGCTGAAGAGGCTGTTCGAGCTGGAGGTCCCGGAGATATACGACGGGCTGGTCGAGATAAAGGCGGTCGCCAGGGAGGCCGGACAGCGCTCCAAGGTCGCCGTCGAGTCGAAGGACTCCAACGTCGACCCGGTCGGTGCCTGTGTGGGCGCAAAGGGGTCGCGCGTCAGGATGATAGTGAGCGAGCTGCGCGGCGAGAAGGTGGACATCGTCGAGTGGAAAGAGGACCCGGCGGAGTTCGTGGCAAACGCGATAAGCCCGGCGAAGGTCAAGGAGGTCCTGGTGGACCCCGACAACGTGACAGCCGAGGTCATCGTGCCGGACAACCAGCTGTCGCTCGCGATCGGCAAAGAGGGACAGAACGCCAGGCTGGCAGCAAAGCTGACCGGCTGGCGCATCGACATACTGAGCGAGTCGCAGGCAGCAGAGGCCCGCGCCATCAGGGCCGATCAGGAGACCGGCGACAGGCAGTGCCGGGCGATAAAGGCCGATGGCAGCCGCTGCAGGAACAAGGCACGGCCCGACTCCGAGTTCTGCGGGATGGAGGCGCACCGGAATCTCGAGGAGCTCATATCGACCGGCGCCGTGACCGTCGAGGAGGTCACCCCCGAAGAGGCCGTCGAAGAGGCCGTCGAAGAGGCTGTAGATGAAGCTATCGAGGAAGTCGTCGAGGAACTCGTCGAAGAGGCCGTCGAAGAGGTCGTCGAAGAAGTCGTCGAAGAAGTCGTCGAAGAGGCCGTCACTGAAGCCGTCGACGGTGACGCCGCGGACAAGGAAGAAACCGAGCGGTGAGCCGCGAGGCGCCGGAGCGGACGTGCGCCGGCTGTGGCGCGAAGAGGCCCAGGGAGGCCCTGCTCCGCGTCTGCGCGCGAGGCGGAGAGGTCGCAATCGACGAGAGCTCTAAGGCCCCCGGGCGGGGGGCCTACATATGTAGGGACGCCGAATGCGCCGGGAAGGCCAGAAAAAAAGATTCACTGTCACGTTCGCTCAAAGTGAGCGTGCCTAATAGAATGTATGATGACATCGAGGCCCGTCTTTCGGGCCGCTAGAGAAGCAAAGAAGGACTGTTGGGAATCAGGGTCCACGAGCTCGCAAAAGAGCTCAAGAAATCGAACAGGGAAGTCTCCGATCGGCTGAGGAAGCTCGAGATCGTCGCGAAGTCGAATCTCGCATCCATCAGTCCCGAGGACTCGAACAAGGTCCGGGTGTCTTTCGGCAAGGAACCGCTCCCGCTGCCGAAGCCGAAGAAGGCGAAGAAGCCTGCGGCGAAGCCCGCGGCAAAGAAGCCGGCTAAGAAGGCCGCCGCGAAGAAGGCCGAGAAGCCCGCGGAGAAAAAGCCCGCCGGAAAGAAGCTGATAAAGCCTTCCGAGCATAAGCTAGCCGCCAAAAAGGCTGCCGAAAAAGAGGCCGAAAAAGAGGCGGAGAAGGCTGCCGAGAAGGCGGCGGAGACGGCGGCCGCGAGGGCAGCTGCGAAGCCGCCCGAGAAAAAGCCGGCGGCAAGGCCCGCAGAGAAGAAGGCGGAAAAGGCCGCGGCGAAGCCCGCTGTGAAAACCACCGCGAAGCCGGCCGAGAAGAAGCCGGCCGCGAAGAAGGCGGCTAAACCCGCCGAGAAGAAGCCCGAGGCCGCCGGAGCGGCCCGCCCGCCCGCGGCGGCTCAGCCGGCACAGAAGCCTTCCGCCGCGAAGAAACCCGTCGCGCCGGCGAGGCCTCAGCCGCCACAGGAGCCGGCCGCGAAAAAGCCGGAGCCGCGGCCGCTGACCGAGCAGGAGAGGGCGGCGCAGATCAGGGCGAAGGCCAAGCCGACTCTCAGGGTGGCGCCTCCCGACAGGAAGCAGGCGCCGACGAGGGGGCAGCAGAGGCAGGGCGTCTATCGCTACGTGCCCAAGGGAAGGTCGGCCCCACGCAGGAGCAGGGGCGTGCCGGTCACAGTAACGCCGAAGCTGATACGCGTACAGTCCGGCCTGACCGTCAAGGAATTCGCCCAGAAGGCAGGGCTCAGGCCGGGCGAAGTGATAAAGAAACTCATGAACCTGGGCGAGATGGTCACGGTCAACCAGGCGATGGACGACGAGGCCATCAGGCTGCTCGCCGAGGAGCTCGGTGTCGAGATAAAGATAAAGGCGTCACGCTTCGACGAGCTGGAGGAGGTCGACGAGATCGAGGACCTCCCCGAGGACCTCACCGAGAAGCCGCCGGTGGTCACGGTGATGGGACACGTCGACCACGGCAAGACCAAGCTCCTCGACTCGATACGGAAGACCGACGTGATGGGCCAGGAATCGGGCGGCATCACGCAGCACATAGGCGCCTACCAGGTAACGTTCAACGGCAAGCCGATAACTTTCATCGATACCCCCGGCCACGAATCGTTCACTGCGATGAGGGCCAGGGGAGCGAAGATCACCGACATCGCGGTCCTCGTCGTCGCGGCCGACGACGGCGTGATGCCGCAGACAGTCGAGGCGCTGGACCACGCGCTCGAGGCGGAGGTCCCGATAATCGTCGCGGTCAACAAGATGGACAAGCCCGACGCGGACGCGCACCGCGTCAGGCAGCAGCTCTCTGAGAAAGGCCTGATACCGGACGACTGGGGCGGCGACACCGTCTTTGTCGACGTCTCGGCCAAGGAAGGCACGAACCTCGATCACCTGCTGGAGATGATCCTGCTCCTCGCGGAGATGAACGAGCTGAGGGCCAATCCGCACGCGGATGCCACCGGCGTCGTCGTCGAGGCGAAGCTGGACAAGGCACGGGGGCCGGTCATCACGCTGCTCATCGAGCGCGGGACGCTCAAGATCGGGGACGTCCTGGTCGTCGGGTCGGCGACAGGGCGCGCACGCGCGATGTTCAACGACAAGGGCGAGTCCGTCAAGGAGGCCTCGCCGGGACAGCCGGTCGAGCTGCTCGGACTGGGCACGCTCCCGCTGGCCGGAGACGAGTTCCGGGTAGTCGAGGACGACCGGAAGGGCCGCCAGATAACTGACAGGCGACGCCTGACCCAGAAGCTGGAGGATCAGACCGGGCCGCCCGAGAAGGTGTCCCTCGAAAACCTCTTCGACCGCATCAAGGAAGGCGAGTTCAAGGAACTCAAGGTCGTCGTCAAAGCTGACACGCAGGGCTCGCTTGAAGCGGTCATCGGCTCGCTCGAGAAGCTGCCCACCGAAGAGGTGCGACTGCGCGTCATCCACAACGGCGTTGGCGGCATAACGGAGACTGACATCATGCTCGCTTCGGCGAGCGAGGCGATAGTGCTCGGCTTCCACGTCAGGCCGGACTCCAAGGCGGCGCGCGCGGCGGAGCTCGAGAACGTCGAGATCAGGACCTACCGGGTCATATACAAGCTGACCGAGGACATGGAGGCCGCGCTCAAGGGGATGCTCGCCCCGATATTCGAGGAAGAGATCGAGGGCAGGGTCGAAGTGAGGCAGATCTTCAGGGTCCCCGGCGCCGGCACCGTTGCGGGCTCATACGTCCTGGAGGGCGAGATAAAAAGGACTTCACTGGTGCGGATAATCCGCGACGGCGTAATCGTCCACGATGGGAAGGTCTCGACGCTTCGCAGGTTCAAGGACGACGTCAAGAGTGTGGCGGCCGGCTTCGAGTGCGGCGTGTCCGTCGAGAATTTCCAGGACGTCAAGGAAGGCGATATCCTCGAGGCCTACCACATGAAAGAGGTCCCGCGCTAGACGCTCGAGGGCCTTAGCGGTTGGGGGGCAGTCACCTGAAGTTCTTCGTCGGAGTCGCTTACTGCAGGCTCGACCTGTCTTTCGCAAGGTCTCTCAAAGACAAGCGCCAGGTGGTCAGGAGCCTCATCGACCGGCTGGGGAAGAGCGCGTCGCTTTCCGCTGCCGAGGCCGGCGACAACGACGTCTGGAAGACAGCGGTCATCGCGGTGAGCTGCGTGTCAAAATCTCCTGAGATGGCGAGGCGTACCGTCGAGGGGGCCATCGCAATGATGGAGCGCGAGGCCGAGGTCGTCGACAGCAGATCCTGGATGTTCGGAACCGACGACTGGGAGGAATGATGTCGAGGCGGACCAGGAGGGTCGAGGAGACCTTCAAGGAGGAGCTGTCCGAGATCATCCAGCGCGAGCTCAAGGACCCGCGCGTGGGTTTCGTCACTATCACCGAGGTGAAGGTCAGCCCTGACCTCAGGAAGGCCCGCGTGTACGTGAGCATGCTCGGGACAGAGGAAGAGGCCGAAGCGACGCTGGCGGGCATGGAGAGCGCGAAGTCTTATATGCGGCTCAGGCTCGGAAAGCACCTGAGGATGAAGGTGCTCCCCGAGATAGAGTTCGTCCGCGAGCGGACCGCCGAGGAGGCTGTCGAGCTGGAGAAGCTCCTGAAGAAGACCAGGGAGGAGGACGGCGAGGGTGATCGATGAGCGCGAGGTGGGAGGAGCCGCCGGACTCATCTTCGGCGCGCGGGAGGCAGTAGTACTCGGGCACCAGCACCCCGACGGCGACTCCATCGGCTCGGTGCTCGCGATGGCAATGATGCTCGACGCGCGCGGCATCCGGGTCCAGGCGAGCTGGCCCGACCCCTTCGTCGTTCCGTCCAAATACTCTTACCTTCCCGGCACCGAGCTATTGGTGAGGCCGTCAGAGGTCAGGCCCGCCGAGCTGGTCGTGGCGCTCGACTGCGCCAACCTCGAGCGGCTCGAGGACCTCAAGCGAGTCGTCCAGGGGGCCGGCGTGATCAACATCGACCATCACCCCGACAACCCCGGCTTCGGCGACGCCAACCTCGTCGACGATGAGGCCGCCGCGACAGCCGAGATAATCTACATCTGCTCCCGGCAGCTCGGCCTGGTGGTCGAGCTCGACCCGGCCCGGTGCCTCTACACCGGGCTGGTGACTGACACCGGCAGGTTCCAGTTCACCAACACATCACCCGAGACCCTCCTGGTCGCGTCGGAGATGGTTGCGCTTGGAGTCCGTCCCGTGGAGGTCTATGAGAACGTCTACCAGGGCGACTCCATCGCCTACATGCGCCTGACGGGTGAGGTGCTCTCGAGGGCGCAGTTCGACGAGAAGCTCGGGCTGGTCTATGCCGGCGTCACGCGCAAGGAACTGATTGACAGGGGCATCGGGATGGAAGAGACCGAGGACCTGATAGACAGCATAAGGACACTCAAGGGGCACACCGTCGCGGCGCTCTTCAAGGAGCAGGACGACGGCCGGGTCCGGGTGAGCCTTCGCTCCAGGCCGGACGTCGACATCGGCAAGGTCGCGCGCTCGCTCGGCGGCGGCGGGCACAAGGTGGCGGCGGGATACACCTCCCGCGCGAGGAACATCGACGACGCTGTCGAGGAGCTCAAGGGGGCCCTCTGTGCGATTTGACGGCGTCCTGGTGGTGGACAAGCCACCGGGAATGACTTCCAGGCGGGTAGTCACCAGCATCTCGAGACTGGTCGGGGTGCCGAAGGCCGGCCACGCCGGCACTCTCGACCCGCTGGCGACCGGCGTGCTGGTCCTTGCACTGGGAAGGGCTACGCTCCTCACCAGGTACATATCTGGCGGCCGCAAGGAGTACGAGGTCACAGCAAGGCTCGGCCTCGAGACCGATACCTTCGACATCGAGGGCAAAATGGTGAAGGAGGCGGACACTTCTCACGTCTCAGAGGAATCGATCCTCGGAGCGCTCGAGAAGATCGCCGCCCGTACGACCCAGAGACCCCCTTCCCACTCGGCCGTCAAACACCTGGGGAAACCGCTGTACCATTACGCGAGGAAGGGGATCAAGCTCGTGCCCCCGGAGAGGCCGCTGGACGTCTCTTCGCTGGAGCTGGACGGGCTCGAGAGGTCGGGAGACAGGATGGAGGCCAGGCTGAGCATCGAGTGCGGGCCGGGCACCTACGTGAGGAGCATCGTCCACGACCTGGGCGTCGCGCTCGGGACCGGGGCTTGCGTGTCGGAGCTGAGGAGGACCAGGTCGGGCTACTTCGACCTGAGCGACGCCGAGAGGCTGGAGGCGCTGGTGACCGGAGGACGACCTTTCGTGCTGTCGAAGACTCAGTCCATGGAGGAGGCCACGTCCTTCATGCCGTCGGTCGTGGTCGACACCGAAGGCGCGGTTGCGACGTCCAGGGGAGTGCCACTCCAGTCGTCGAGCATCACGAACAGGGCGGGGGTCGCCCAGGGAGAGGAACCCTTCAGGGTTCTGGACCCGGCGAACCTCCTCATCGCCATATACGGGCCTGCGCGCAAATCGGACGGCGAGGACATCGCGGGACGGGCGCTGCGAGTCATAAGACCGGAAGGGGAAGCCGGCGACCATGAGGTTGCTTGATAATACCGGGGATTACAGGGCGGACGGGGTGACCGCCTCGGCCGTGACCATAGGAGTTTTCGACGGGGTCCACGTGGGCCACCGGGCGATCATGCGCGAGTGCGTGAGGGAGGCCCGGCTGCGGGGGGTCCCTTCGGCCGCGCTGACCTTCGACCGCAACCCGAGGAAGCTCATCTGCGGCGAGGAGCCGTGCGTCCTGACGGAGCGCAAGCGAAAGATCAGGATAATCGCCGAGCAGGGGCTCGACTGCCTGCTGATAGTGAAATTCGACGAGGCGTTCGCGTCCGTCGAGCCCGAGGATTTCTGCTCGGCCGTACTGGCGAAGGACCTTGGAGCCGAACTGGTCTGTATCGGCGAGAACTTCCACTTCGGAAAGGGCGGCAGGGGAGACGCGTCAATGCTCGAGACCCTCGGGGCGGAACTGGGATTCGACGTACTCGTCGTCCCGCTGATGAAGGTGGACGGCGAATATATATCGAGCACGCTCATCAGGAAGAGGATCAGCGACGGCAAGGTCTCCGAGGTGGTTGGAGGGCTTGGGAGGCCCTACAGCCTCAGGGGAAAGGTCGTAGAGGGTCACAAGCGCGGCAAGACGATGGGCTTTCCTACCGCGAACGTGAGGCCGGAGCGCGCGTTCTGCATACCCAAGGACGGCGTCTACGCCGGGAAGACCGTTCTGGGAGACAGGAAATACCCGTGCGCGATCAACATCGGGAGCAACCCGACCTTCGATGACGTCGAGACGGCTGTAGAGGTGTTCCTGATAGATTTCGGGGGCGAGATATACGGCGAATCGCTCGAGGTGGAGTTCCATCACAGGCTCAGGGACGAGGTGAAGTTCTCCTCGAGCGAGGCCCTGGCGGCGCAGATGAGGCGCGACGTCGAGGAGGCGCGGGACCTCATGAGCGCTTCCGATTGAGCCGCCAATGTGTAAGAATCCGTCCGATATGTTAGAATTCGGAATAATCACAACGATGAGCGCAGGAGTTTGAATGCTGGACAAGGAAGGCAAGAGGCAGATAATCGACCAGTACAGGCTGCATGAGAAGGACACCGGGTCCGCCGAGGTGCAGGTGGCACTGCTGACCCGTGAGATAAGCGACCTGACCGGCCACCTGAAGGTCCACAGGAAGGACCATCATTCCCGCAGGGGCCTCCTGATGAAGGTAGGCCAGCGGAGGCGGCTGCTCAACTATTTGAAGAAGGAGGATGTGGAGAGGTACAGGACACTCATAAAGAATCTTGGTTTGAGGAGGTAATCGAAGAGGGCGATATCCAACCAGCACAACAGCTTAAACAACTAACAACACAATTGGATATTGCAAAGAGGGAAGCTTAGGAGGCTTATTTTTTTATGGAGATAATAACCAAAGAATTCGAGATCTCGGGACGGAAGATCACGATAGAGACCGGCAAGATGGCCCTGCAGGCCGACGGCGCCGCCGTCGTAAGCTGCGAGGGGACGTCCGTGCTGGCGACAGCGGTCGCGAGTGCTGATGTAAGGCCTACCGACTTCGTACCGCTTACGGTGGACGTGGAGGAGAAACTCTACGCCGCAGGCAAGATCCCCGGAAGCTTCTTCCGCAGGGAAGGCAGGCCGACCGAGGCCGCGATGCTCACCGCGCGCATCGTGGACCGCACGATACGGCCGAGCTTCGACAAGAAGTTCCGCAACGAGGCGCAGGTGGTCATCACCGTGCTATCGACCGACCAGGTGAACCCCCCGGACATGCTGGGCTTGATCGGCGCGGCAGCAGCGCTGCAGCTCAGCGACATCCCGTTCGACGGCCCGCTTGCGGGCGTCAGGGTCGGACACATCGACGGCGAGTGGATAATCGACCCGACATACCCGCAGTCCGCGACTTCGACACTGAACTTGATAGTCGCCGGCAACAAGGGCGGCATCCAGATGGTCGAGGCGGGCTCGAAAGAGGTTGCGGAGTCCGAGATGCTCGAGGCGCTCGGCAAAGGCCACGAGGCCATCAGGATGGTCATCGACGTCATCCTGGCACTGGACGCCGAGGTCAGGCAGGCGCAGGGCAGGAAGCCCAAGGACGACCTGATGGCCGAGATCAAGGGTTACCTGGAGCCGAAGTACGTCGAGGCGTGCAAGGCGCTCATCGACGCGTACGACTCCGATAACTCAGCCGGGATAGACGAGAACAACGAGAAGATAAAGCAGATCCCGCTCGAGGCGGGTAAGCACTTCCAGAACGACTATCGTAAGATCGTCGGCATCCTCGCACGCGTGGTGCACGGCCACACCCTTGCCGAAATGCTGGCGGCGAAGATCGAGCCTGATTGCGTCGAGCCGATGGCGAAGGCGCTGCTGGACGCGAGCGTACCGGGCCTCAAGAAGGCCGACCGTTCGATTATCCGCAAGGACACCAGGCGCTCGCTGGCCGAGCAGTTCATCGCGAAGTACCACGGGCTCGAGTCCTACGTCAAAGACGCGCTGGACGCACTCGAGCGCAAGCTCCTGCGCAGGCAGATCCTGGACAACAACCTGAGGCCGGACGGGCGCAAGCCCTTCCAGATCAGGAAGCTCACCTGCGAGGTGGGGCTGCTCCCGAAGACTCACGGGTCGGCGCTCTTCACCCGCGGCGAGACCCAGGTCCTGACCATCGCGACCCTTGGCGCGTACGGCGAGAAGCAGATACTTGACGACCTCGGCACCGACGAGTTCAAGAGCTTCCTGCACCACTACAACTTCCCTCCGTTCTCGGTGGGCGAGGCCAGGCCGATGCGCGGGCCGAAGCGCCGCGAGATAGGGCACGGCGCGCTGGCCGAGAGGGCGCTCCTGCCGCTGATCCCGAACGAGGAGGAGTTCCCTTACACCATCAGGCTGGTGTCCGAGGTGCTCGCCTCCAACGGCTCGTCCTCGATGGGAAGCGTCTGCGCCAGCAGCATGTCGCTGATGGACGCGGGAGTCCCGCTGAAGGACGCTTCTCCGGTTAGCGGCATCGCGATGGGCCTCGTGCTGGAGGGCGACTCGTACGTCATCCTCAGCGATATCCAGGGCCTCGAGGACTCGACCGGTGATATGGACTTCAAGGTGGCCGGGAGCAGGAACGGCATAACGGCTCTTCAGATGGACATCAAGTGCTCGGGCCTCTCCTCGGAGATCCTCGGGGCGGCGCTCGAGCAGGCTCGTCAGGGCCGCAGCTTCATCATGAAGGCGATGACCGAAGCGATAGGTGAGCCTCGCGACGAGGTCTCGCCGAACGCCCCGCGCATGCTCCAGGTACAGATACCTGTCGACAAGATCGGCGAGTTCATAGGCCCCGGCGGCCGCAACATCCGCGGGCTGATCGAGCGCTACGAGGTTGACATCGACGTGGAGAACGACGGGCGGATCTTCATCTTCGGGCGCGAGTCCGAGAATGTGAAGAAGGTCCAGGCCGACATATCCGCGATGATGAGGGTGCCTGAGGTCGGCGACCGCTACCTCGGCACCGTCGTGAAGACGACCAACTTCGGAGCTTTCGTCGAGCTGACTCCCGGAAAAGACGGCCTGATCCACATAAGCAAGCTCTCCGACCGGAGGGTCGAGCGCGTGGAGGACGTCGTCAACATAGGAGACAAGGTCGAGGTCGAGATCGAGGCGATCGACAACCTGGGCCGCATCAACCTGAGAGCGATAGACCTCAAGCCGGAAAGCGACTGATAGACGCCTTAAAGGACGCGATGTCTGACACATCGTTCGAGCGCACCGAGCTGCAATCGGGCATCCGGATCGTAACGGAGCGGGTGCCCGGTGTGCGGTCGGCCTCAGTCGGGCTGTGGGTGGACACTGGCTCGCGCGACGAGTCCGAGGGCCAGTTGGGCCTGACACATTTCCTGGAGCACCTCCTGTTCAAGGGTACAGAGGCCAAGAACGCGCGCGATATCGCGGAGGCCTTCGACACCATGGGCGCGGACGTCAACGCGGTCACCGGCAAAGAGCAGACCTACTTCTACTCCAGGATGATGGACGCCTACCTGCCGGAGGCGGTGGACCTCCTCCTCGACATGATGCGAAACTCGGTCCTGGACGCGGCCGAGATCGACTCCGAGCGCAACGTCGTGCTCGAAGAGATAAACATGCACAACGACTCCCCTGACGAGCTCGTCCACGACTACCTGATAGAAGCTCTGTGGGACGGCCACAGGCTGGGCCATATGGTCCTCGGGGACGCGGACGTGATCAGGAACGTCGACAGGAGCTCGCTGGTGGCGTTCCACGGCGGCTCGTACGTCGCCACGCGCCTGGTGGCCGCGGCAGCCGGGGCGGTGGACCACTCCGCCTTCGTCGACATGATCGAGCGGGGGACCGCCGGGATGCTGACCGGTTCGGAGCCGGACCGGCTCGCTGCGATGGAGGCAGCCGGCACGAAACTGATCCGGCGCAAGGACACCGAGCAGGCGCACATCACGATCGGGACGGACGGTCTCGAAAAGAACCACCCGGACCGTTTCGCACTGGCGGTGATCGACAACATCCTGGGCGGCAGCATGAGCTCGCGTCTCTTCCAGAAGATAAGGGAGGAGCGCGGCCTGGTCTATTCGATCTACTCCTACTCGAGCCTGTTCATGGGTATGGGCATGGTCGGCATCTACGCCGGCACCCACCCCTCACAGGCCGCCTTGGTGCTCGACCTCGTCGAGGGAGAGCTTCGCGCAGTGCAGGAGAAAGGCTTCAGGAGCGAAGAGCTGGAGCGGGCGCGTAACCACATCCGCGGGTCGCTGTACATAAGCAACGAGGACTCGGCGAGCAGGATGAGCAGGATCGCTAAATCGGAGATATCGGGCGGCGAGCAGCTCTCGATCGACGAGATCGACGAGCGGGTCAGGGCTGTGACGCTCGAAGACCTGAGCCGCGTGTTCTCCGAGACGTGGGCCTCCGGAAAGCTGAGCCTCGCGGTCATCGGCCCGTTCGAGAAAAGCGACCTCGATTTCCCCGCCACCCTGGAGGCCAGATGATTCGTGTCGCCGTCTTCGGCGCCCTTGGGCGCATGGGCCGCGAGGTCATGAGCGCGGTTGACGCCGACGACGAGCTGGAGCTCGCGGCGGCCGTCGACAGGGAGGTGCCGCCCGGGGGAGAAGAGATGGAGGCCGGCACGACCACTGTCACAGTCTTTCCATCGTCGGACGACCTCGAACCCTCGGAGATCGACGTCGCGGTGGACTTCACGGTGGCGGCCGCGGCGGTACAGAACATGAGGTGGGCGCTCGAGCATGGCGTGCACGTCGTGGTCGGCACGACCGGCATCCCGGCGGACGAGCTCGAGGCCCTGGCCGCGATGGCGAAGGACTCCGAGGCTAACGCTCTCATCGCGCCGAACTTCACACTTGGCGCCGTCACCATGATGCGGCTCTCCGAGATTGCATCTAAGGTGTTCTCCGAGTGCGAGATAGTCGAGATGCACCACAGGGGCAAGGTGGACGCTCCGAGCGGGACCGCGCTGGAGACCGCGAGGAGGATCGAGAGCGCGATGAGCGCGCCCGACGAGACCGACGCGACGCAACGCGAGCTTCCCGGTGCGCGCGGCGCGAAGGCCGGGCCGGTCAGGATCCACAGTGTAAGGCTCGACGGGTACGTGGCGAGCCAGAAGGTAACGTTCGGCTCTCCAGGTGAGACGCTAACAATTTCGCACGACACCACGGACAGGGCTTGCTTCATGCCGGGCGTCTTTATGGCTATAAAAGCCATCAACGACATGCCCGGCCTTACCATCGGACTGGAAAAAGTCTTAGGGATCTAAGGCTCACCCCCGCCCCACCTCAAAACTAGAATTTAGGGTCAGGTCCGAAAACTGGGATTTTGCGCAAAAAGTGCCAGCTCTCTGCGTTCTCACGAGTCCTGGTTAACCCCCGGTCAGTCGCATTCGTTTCACGAACGTCATATCGCATCAAATGCAAGCAGGGGTCAAACCTAAAAACTTGCATTTTCATGAATTTGGGCTGGAATGCAAAGATTTAGGTTTGACCCCTGTTTGCACCTGTTTGCATGATCGCTCATTCAAGAGACCTGCGATCAAGGTTAGACCGTGTGTACACCCAGGGTGTGATTTCTTACCCCGAGTCCCATGAGAATAGACCGGGTCCGAGCCCAGACTGATGGGCATGGGTGCGAATCGTCACAGAGAGGTCACATATTCGAAAAGCGTTAAGAGTTCCTCCCAGCCTCCGCCCCGGATGAACATTGTGAGAGGACACTCAGTCCTTCGGACGAGTGTCCCTCACGGGCCAGAATCCAATATAGGACAGGGTTTGAAGGTCACCGCCTGTCTGATCGAGCAGGCCGTTTGTTTCAGCCCCCCGTGCGCCGTAAAGGTCGAGTTTAGCACCTGCCCGAATACTCTCTTGAAGCGTTTCGTGCTTATTCCGGAGGTGAAGTACGGCCAAAAGTCAGGGCAAGCATTCCACTTCGAAGAACACGCGAAAGCCTGTTCCCTCGAAGGCTAACGGCACGCGTAAAAAAGAAGAAGAACCCGAACCAAAGCGCGAGAGGATGACCTCCGGCCGCAGAAGGGCAGTCTTCGGCGCGCTGTTCCTCGCGCTGGCGATCTTCACGTTCCTCTGCGTCTTCGCACCGGGGGCGGTCGGGGTCGTGGGCAGGGGTATCAACACCGGCCTCAAGTGGGCCTTCGGCCTGGGCAGGTTCGCCGTCCCGCTTATCTTCCTCGGCGGCGCCTTCTTCGCGGTCCGCGGAAAGCCGGAGATGAGGACAGGCCTCCTGATAGTCGGCACCTGCATAATCGCCCTTTCCCTGCTTGCGCTGCTCAACCTCTCGGTCCCCGCGTCGCAGATGTTCACGAAGCACCAGCTGGAGTCCGGAGGCGGGGGAGGGATAATCGGCGCCGTGATCGCCTGGCCGCTGGTGAGGACTATCGGGAAGGTGGGCGCCTACATATTCCTCTTCGCCGCGCTGTTCGCCGGCATAGTGATCGCCTTCGAGGAGCAGCTCGCGGCTCTCGTCAAGAAGATGAGAGAGAGGAGGAAGGCCGCGGTCACGCCGGGCAGGCGCGAGGTGGCGGACCCGGCAGTGGAGGGGGACGACGAAGAAGTCCCGGCCGTCATGAAGTCGAAGCCGCTCAAGAAGCAGGGGGCGAAGGTTTATCCGTCGGCGCCGATGCCGGCAACCGTACTCAGCGAGGAGAAAGACGGGCAGTTCGCGCTCAAGGTGCAGCCGAAGAAGGGCGCCTACAAGCTCCCGCCCTCGACTATACTCACGAGGGGCCAGCAGAAGGCCTTCTCTAAGAAGACCAACGAGGAACGCAAGAACGCAATCGAGAAGACGCTCGAGAGCCTGGACGTAGACGCGCGCGTGAACAAGGTGTCGAAGGGGCCGACGGTCTCGCTCTTCGAGGTGGAGGTCGGCACCGGCGAGAAGGTGCGCCGGGTGACAGAGCTCGAGCAGGACATCGCCTACGCGCTCGGATCGCCGGATATACGCATCTACTCTCCGATACCGGGGAGGCAGGCCATCGGCATAGAGGTCCCCAACCACATCAGGGACACCGTCATGCTGGGCGACCTGATAGACAGGCTCGGCAAGCCGGAGACGCACAACCTCCTGACGATGGTGGTCGGCAAGGACATGTCAGGCGACCCGGTGGTGCTGGACCTGGCACAGCTCCCGCACCTCCTGCTCGCGGGCTCGACCGGCGCCGGCAAGTCCTGCTGTATCAACTGCCTCGTCTGCTGCCTGCTGATCCGCTGCAGGCCGGACCAGGTGAAGCTCATCATGATAGACCCGAAGTACGTGGAGTTCACTCACTACGACGGGCTTCCTCACCTTCTGACGCCGGTCATAAACGAACCCGGCCCCGCGGCGTTCGCGCTCCAGTGGGCCGTCGATGAGATGGACAGGCGCTATCAGAGGCTGCAGGGGCAGAAGGTGGTCCACATAGACGACTACAACGCGATCGCCGAGAAGGACGAGGAGCTCGAGTCGATGCCGAAGCTGGTCATCGTGATCGACGAGCTGGCCGACCTGATGGCCGTCGCAAGGCGCGAGGTCGAGACGTCCATCGCCAGGCTGACAGCCAAGGCGCGTGCCGTCGGCATACACATGATCATAGCGACGCAGAGGCCTTCCGTTGACGTGATAACCGGCGTCATCAAGAACAACATAACCGCGAGGATCGCCTTCCAGGTCGCGAGCCACACCGACTCGCGCACAATACTGAGCACCAAGGGCGCCGAGAAGCTGCTGGGCAAAGGCGACATGCTGCTCGACCCCGGGAACATACCGATGCCGGAGAGGGTCCAGGGGGCGCTCATCCAGCAGAAGGAGATCGAGTTCCTGACCGGCTACATCCGGGAGCAGAGGATACCGCCATCCCAGACGATCGACCTCAAGGGCGTTACGGTCAACTCGGTCGACAACGCCATGGAGCGCGACGCGCTCATCAACGAGGCCGCGCAGTTCGTGGTCCTTGCCGGGGAGGCTTCGGCGTCGATGCTGCAGACACACCTGCGGGTCGGATACGCACGGGCGAGGCGGCTCGTAGTTGAACTCGAGGAGATGGGCATCGTCGGCCCGCACGAGGGAAGCCGGTCCCGCAAAGTGCTCATCAAGCCCGAGGAGCTCGACGACTGGATGGCCCGCCAGTCCTGAAAAGTCAGCCTCCGCGAAGCCCCTCCAAGCAAAGCGAGGGAATGTTGCGTTTTCCAAATTGTATTGATAATGTAATCCCGTCGGGTTTCCGGCTACAGGTAGACGCTTGTCGCTATTCGCATAGATGGAGGTCAGATGGCGAACCCCCTTTCACAGCAGGTCGAGAAGATACTTGCTGGAGCGGTCGGTGAGTTCATCGCGAAGGCCACCGTCAAAAAGAACTGTGACCTGATCGGCACCACCCCGGACAACCTCACGGCGGCTCAACTCCCCGATCTGGCGGCCCAGGTCGAGAAATCGGTCTCGTTCTTCTCCGGCAAGGAGACCGGTGTGGAGGTGGCGGAGAAGATACGGAACCTGGGCGGCTGAACTCTAAGGGGAACCAGGGGCTTGATACGCAACCTCAGCATCAGAAAGAAGATATTCCTGATAAGCGTCGCGCGCGCGGTCTTTTCGCTCGCGATAATCCTCCCGCTGATATGGGCGTTCACCGACCTCTCCGGCGGCGAGCTGGGCATAGTGGCTCTCGTGCTCGTCATCGGGGTCTTCGCCGGAGAGATGCTCGTGACGTGGGCAATGCAGAGGTCTTTCCACACGGCCCTTAGCCCGATAATAGATTTTTCGAGCTCCGTGGCCGACGGCGACCTTTCCACGCACCTCGACAAGAAGGCTGCCGACGTCATCGGCGAGCTGGTGGACGCAGAGAACACTATGGTCGACAACCTCCGCGTGATAATCGAGAAGCTGCGCGAGGCGTCCACCCTGGTCAGCGCGACGGCCGAGGAGCTGGCGGCGTCTTCCCAGGAGGTCATGGCCTCCGCCGAGGAAGTCTCGTCGACGGTCGAGCAGATATCCAAGGGCGCGGAGGCCCAGGCGCACGCGGTCGAGGAGACGTCGCAGATAATCAACGAGATCGCGCAGATGGCCGCCGGCATGGCCGAGCAGGCCAGGGCGTCGTCCGACACCTCCCGCGCGGCAAACGACATAGCGCGGGCCGGGTCGGCCGCCGCGGAGCAGGCCGCGACGAAGATGAACGAGATGCAGCATGCGATGGACTCCGTGACCGGGATAATGCAGGGCCTGGGCGACCGTTCGATGCAGATCGGCCTGATCGTAGACGTGATCACCAACATCGCCGACCAGACGAACATGCTCGCCCTCAACGCCGCGATCGAGGCCAGCCGCGCCGGCGAACACGGCCGGGGCTTCGCCGTGGTGGCCGAGGAGGTCAGGTCTCTCGCGGAAGGCAGCCGGAAGGCCGCCGACCAGATAGCCAAGATGATCCGGGACACCGAGAACGAGACCGACAAGGCGCTCCGGGCGATGGACAACTCCAAGGATATCGTGGGCAGCTCGATAGAGGTCATCCAGTCGACTCTGGACGCGCTGCGCAACGTGGCCGACATCGTAGAGGACCTGACGGCTACCTCCGAGCAGGTGGACAGGGCCTCCGAGGCGCAGAGGGAAGGTTCGGACCGGGTGGTCAAGGCCACGCACGACATCGCCGCCATAGCAGAGCAGGCTGCGGCCGGCACCGAGGAGGCGTCCGCGGCCGCGAACCAGCAGACCGCCTCGATGCAGGAGATGCGGGCGTCGATACAGGAGCTGGCGCGCTTCTCGGTGGAGATGAAGCGCATCGTCGATAACTTCAAGTTAGAGAACTGATCATGGCTGAGAACTACTCGTTCGATATCGTGAGCAAGATAAACCACCCGGAGCTCCAGAACGCGCTCAACCAGGCACGCAAGGAGATAGACAACCGGTTTGACTTCAAGGGCTCGGGGTCGCGCATCGAGGCGGGCAAGGACACCATAACCGTCTTCTCGTCCGACGAGTCGAAACTTCGCGCCATCATCGAGATAATCGAGACGCGTATGGTCAGACGGGAGGTTCCTCTCGAGGCCGTGAAGTGGGGCCAGGTCGACGATGGGCCGAAAGGCAGCGTGAAGCGCGAGGCGAAACTGATCGAGGGCATCGACGCCGACAAGGCGCGGGAGATAAACAAGTTCGCGCGAAAGCTCGACAAGAAGGTCAACGTGAGCATCATGCAGGAACAGGTCCGCGTGAGCTCCAAGAGCAAGGACGCCCTGCAGAAAGTCCTCAAGGAAGTCAAAGAGCAGGACTTCGGCCTACCTCTCCAGTTCACAAACTACCGCTGATCTCAATGTCTGCCGACCCGAGGTTCCATGGAAAGCGTTTCTTCATCGTCACGCTCGGCTGCTTCCGAAACGAGGTCGAGTCCGACATGTTCAGGACAGCACTCTCCGACCTCGGTCTCGTCGAGACCACCGACCCTGCCTCGAGCGACATCGCCCTGGTGAACACCTGCGGCTTCATCCGCGCCGCGTGCGACGAGGCCATCGACACCATATTGGAGTTGGACGAGGCGCTGTCCGCTGCCGACACCCGGCCCCCGCTGATGGTGGTCGGGTGCATGGCGCAACGATACCCGGGGCTCACCGACGCGATGCCTGAGGTGCAGGGGCTGCTCGGGGCGGGATGGTCGGCGGAGCTTCCAGCGGCGGTAACTGCGCTCCTCGACGGCGGCACCTATGCGGGTGGCATGAGAAAGGGTAAGCCGCAGGCGGGGGAGAGGCGCAGCGACTCGTCTATCGGGACGACGCTGTTCGTCAGGGCGGCCGACGGCTGCGCGCGGCATTGCGCCTTCTGCACGATACCTTCGATCAGAGGGCCTTACAGGAGCCGGCTTGTAGAGGAGATCGCGTACGAGGTCGAAGCGCTATGCGGCGGAAGCGACCGCGAGGTCGTCCTGCTGGCGCAGGACCTCTCCTACTACGGAACAGACCTGGGAGGGCCGATGCTGGCCCCCTTGCTCGAGCGGCTTTCGGGCATCGAGCGGGCGAGATGGATACGCATGCTGTACCTGCAGCCGGAGGGCGTGACACCAACCTTGATAGAGGCGGTGTCTGCTGGTGAGAAGGTGTGTCACTATTTTGATGTGCCCTTTCAGCACGCGAGCTCCGAAGTGCTGAAGAGGATGGGAAGGCCGGGCGACCGGGAGACTCACCTGGCGCTCATCTCTCGCATCAGGGAAGCTATCCCCGACGCGTCGATACGCACCACACTCATGGTCGGCTATCCCGGCGAGACCGACGAGGACTTTGAGGTCCTCGAGCGCTTCGTCAAGGAGGCGCGGTTCGACTGGGTGGGTGCCTTCTGCTACTCTCCTGAAGACGGGACAAGGGCCGCGCTTCTGGACGGCCAGGTGCCCTCGGAGCTTGCCGCCGAGCGATATAATAGGGTGCTCGACATCCAGCAGGAGATCGAGGAGTCGAGGTCCCGTGCGATGATCGGGAGAACGCTTGAAGTCGTCATCGACGCGGCCGGCGATCCCGTCGAGCCGGGGTCGAAAGCCCGCTCCTACCGGGAAGCGCCCGTGGTCGACGGGCTTATCTACCTTGAGGGTTGCGAAGTGTCCAGGGGTTTTGCGCGATGCCGGATAACCGGCGCCGAAGGCCTGGACCTCGTAGCGGAGGTAACGGATTGAGAGAGAGCAGCTCCGAGTGGCTGAACGTAGCCAACTTCTTCACTCTGCTGAGGGTGCTGCTGGCGCCTGTGATAATAGTGCTGCTCCTCTATGAAGGCCGCCTTCCTTACAACGTCTCGGTAAACATCGTGGCCGGAGTGCTCTTCGTAGCAGCGGCGCTGACAGACAAGGCCGACGGGTATTACGCGAGGAAGCACGACCAGGTCACGAGCGTCGGCCAGTTCCTCGACCCACTTGCCGACAAGCTGCTGATGCTGCCGGTCATGGCGGCCCTGTGGTACATCAAGCTCCTTCCGCTCTGGGTAGTGATTGTCATCTTCGCCCGCGAGATAGTCATCTCCGTGATCAGGGTGATCGGGGTTCGCAAGGGCATCTCGTTCCCGGCCAGCTGGTCTGGAAAGATAAAGATGTTCTCACAGATCATCGTGGCGAGCGTCCTCATATTCTTCCCGAAGTCGGCTGAGGACGCCTTCGTCCTGGCTCTCGTCTACATCATGGCCGCGATAACAATCTATTCCGGGATCGATTACCTGGTACGGGCCCGCAGGGAGATCTTCAAGCCGGCGGCAAAGGCGTCGCCCGACGCCGGAAAGACAGAGGCGCAGTGACCGCCGGACCGCCCGGAGGCGGCGAAGTCGCCGTCCTGACGATCGGTGACGAGCTCCTGTCCGGAGAGGTCGTCGACTCCAATTTCCCGCACATCGTCGAGGAGGTATCCTCTCTCGGGCTCGTCGTTCGCGAGCACCTCACCGTCTCCGACGACGAGGTAGCGATATCGGAGGCGGTGAAGCGGCTGGCCTCCGCGAGCAAAGTCCTCATCGTGACGGGAGGGCTCGGGCCGACCAACGACGACGTCACCAGGGAAGGCATCGCGCTCGCCGCCGGCGTCGAGCTGGTCAGGCAGGCGCATATCGAAGAGAGGCTGACCTCCATCTTCCAGGCGCTCGGGCGTGAGATGGCCGAGGAGAACCTGAAGCAGGCGTTTCTTCCAGAGGGCGCGATCGAGATACCGGTGACCAGGGGTACCGCCCCCGGGTTCATGATCGAGATATCCGGCTGCCTGGTCGCGTCCGTCCCGGGAGTCCCCTCCGAGATGGCGGTCATGCTCGAGTCGCACGTGATCCCCGAGATCGGAAAGCGCCTGGGAGAGGGCGTCACGGTCACCAGGAAGATAATGACCTTCGGAAGAGGCGAATCGGACGTGGCGGCCCTGCTGCACGACCGCATCGAGGCCGGCGACGCCAGGTACGGCTTCCTTGCCCAGGCAGGGCCCATAGCCGTGAAGATCACCGTCGCGGCGGCCAGCTTCGACGAGGCCGCGAGTGCGCTGGACGCCGAAGAGGCGCATCTCAGGGAGAGGCTCGGCCAGCTGATATACGCTATCGGAGACGTACCCATCGAAAAGGTTGTGGGCGACATGCTGCTGGAGCGCGGTGTGACGCTGGCGGTGGCGGAGTCCTGCACCGGCGGGATGGTCAGCGCGAGGGTGACCAACATGCCCGGCAGCTCGCGTTACTTCATGGGTGGGGCGGTCACCTACACGCCGCGCTCAAAGGAATCACTCCTGGGAGTGCCGAAGGCGCTGCTTCTCAACGGGGTCGTGTCACGGCCTGTCGCCGAAGCGATGGCGAAGGGCGCGAGGAAGACGTTCGGCGCCGACATCGGCATCGGGATAACAGGGCTCGCCGGTCCGGGCGACTCCGGCGAGGACAAGCCGGTCGGCACGGTCTGCCTGGGGCTCGCGGACGCCTCGGGCGTCTACTCGTACGAGGTGAGGCTGCCAGGCGACCGGATGATGGTCCGCTCCATCGCCACCATGGGCGCGCTGAACGCCGTCAGGCTGCACCTGATGGGGGTAGAGGCGATCATCCCTCGTTGACACGCCGTCGAGCCGGGTGGTACCTTAATTGGGTCCTGAAAATGCCCATTTTACTGGGCATTTCTCTCATAAAGGGCGCTTTCGATAGTGCGCCGCTAGGGGCGAAGATGAACTACAAGGAAACCCTCAACCTGCCCCGTACCGACTTCCCGATGAAGGGAAACCTGGCCAGGCGCGAGCCGGAGATCCAGCGGTACTGGGAGGAGCTGGGGCTTTACGAGAAGATACTCGAGAAAGGTGCGGACAGCGAGCTCTTCGTGCTGCACGACGGCCCGCCCTACGCCAACGGCGACATTCACGTCGGCACCGCCTACAACAAGATCTTGAAAGACGTCATCGTCAAGTACATGACGATGCGCGGCAGGCGCTGCCCGTACGTGCCCGGCTGGGACTGCCACGGCCTTCCGACCGAACACATAGTATCGAGGGAACTGGGCGACAGGAAGGTCACCACCAGCGAGCTGCGCGCGATGTGCCGCGAGTACGCGATGAAGTACGTGGCGCGACAGTCCGAGCAGTTCAGGAGGCTCGGCGTCCTCGGGGACTTCGAGAACCCTTACCTGACGCTGAGGCCTCACTACGAGGCGACCAACATCGAGGTGTTCGCCGACCTCTACGAGAAGGGCCTGATATTCCAGGGGCGCAAGCCTATCCACTGGTGCACCACCTGCGTGACCGCACTGGCCGAGGCCGAGATAGAGTACGAGGACAAGTCCTCGGCTTCGATATACGTACGCTTCCCGCTAGTCGACGAGTTCCCGCCGCTGACACAGATGGGGAAGAGGGCGTCCCTCGTGATATGGACGACGACGCCGTGGACGCTTCCCGCCAACGTGGCGGTCGCGCTCAGCAAGGTCTTCACCTACGTCGGCGTCGACGTCGGTGACGAAGTGCTGATAATGGCAGAGGACCGCGTCGACGCCGTGATGATGGACGCGGGCATAGAGGATTACAGGATAGTCGAGACCTTCCCGGGGCGAGACCTCGAGACGCTGCACTGCTCGCACCCCTGGTCCGACCGCGATTCGATAATAGTGCTCGCCGACTACGTGACGCTCGAGCAGGGCACCGGCTGCGTCCACATCGCGCCCGGCCACGGCCAGGAGGACTACCTGACCAGCCTGGAGTACGACCTCCCCAGCCCGATGCCCGTGGACGACCTGGGCTTCTTCACGAAGGAGGCCGGCCAGTTCGAGGGGCTCAGCCTGGCGGACGCGAACCCGAAGATACTGGAGGACTTGGGCGAGAGAGGGCTCCTGCTGGCGCAGTCGACCGTCTCTCACCAGTACCCTCACTGCTGGCGATGCAAGAACCCGGTCATATTCAGGGCGACCCCCCAGTGGTTCATCGCGCTCGATAAGGAGTTCGAGGGCGGAACGCTCCGCGAGAAGGCGATGCTCGCCGTGGACGATTGCTCCTGGATACCGGACTGGACCATCAACCGGATAGGCTCGATGGTCGAGTCGAGGCCCGACTGGTGCATCTCCCGTCAGAGGACCTGGGGAGTGCCGGTCCCGGTGATCTACTGCAAGGAATGCGACACGCCGGTCGTGACCAGGAAGACACTCGACGCGATAAAGGACATGATCGAGCGCGACGGGTCGGACGCCTGGTTCGACAGGGAGCCGGAGAGTTTCATCCCCGAGGACGTAACCTGCCCGAAGTGCGGAGGCCGCAGCTTCTCGAAAGAGGAAGAGATCGTCGACGTCTGGTTCGAGTCGGGCGTCAGCAACCTGGCCGTCTTGCGCTCGCGCGACGACCTCCGCTGGCCCGCCGACCTCTACGTCGAGGGGAGCGACCAGCACAGGGGATGGTTCCAGTCGAGCCTGCTGCTGGCTGTCGGCGTCACCGGGAAGCCACCTTACGGGAAGGTGCTCACGCACGGCTTCACCGTTGACGGCGATGGCCGCAAGATGTCCAAATCTCTCGGTAACGCGGTGGACCCGCAGCAGGTGTACAACCGCTCCGGCGCGGACATCCTGAGGCTGTGGACTGCCAGCACCGATTACTCGACGGACGTGCCGATATCCGAGGAGATACTCTCGCGCATGACCGAGGCGTACCGAAGGGTACGCAACACGGTGCGCTTCCTGCTCGGCAACTGCGACGACTTCGACCCTTCCATCGACGCGGTGCCGAGGGCCGAGATGCTCGAGATAGATGCATGGATGCTGTCCAGGCTGCAGGGGTTCATTGAGAGGGTCACCTCGATGATGGACCGCTACCTGTTCCACCAGGCGACCCAGGCGATACACCTGTTCTGCACGGTGGACCTGAGCTCGCTCTACCTCGACATATTGAAGGACAGGCTCTACACATTCCCGGCGGACTCGAAGGAGCGCCGCTCGGGCCAGACCGCGCTCGGCCTGATACTGGACGCGCTGCTGCGCATGATAGCGCCCGTGCTGGCGCACACGGCCGAAGAGGCCTGGCTGCTCCTGCCCGAGGACAGGCGCGGCGTAGAGAGCGTTCACCTCGCCGACTGGCCTGTGCCTGACGACGCTCTGATCGACGAGGCTCTGGAGGAGCGCTGGGAGAAGCTGCTCGAGGTCAGGGAAGACGTCTACAGGAGGCTCGAGGAGGCGCGCGCCGGCGGGCTGGTGGGCACCGGGCTCGAGGCGGCGGTGACGGTCTTCGCGAAGGGAGAGCTCTACGACCTGCTGAAAGGGGAGGAGGACGAGCTCCCGTCGCTGTTCATCGTCTCACAGGTCGAGGTCAGGCCGCTCGAAGACTTCGAGGGCGGCCGGGGCGAGAGCGCCTTCGAGGCCCTGGTCGAGCGTGCGACCGGCGGGAAGTGCCCGCGCTGCTGGAACTACAGCGAGTCGGTCGGGACCGTCGAAGAGGCCCCCGAGGTGTGCGAGCGATGCGCCCGCGCGCTGCAGTCGGCCGACAGGTAGGCGCTGACCTTGAGGAACAAGGCCATCATGCTGTTCGCCGTGACGGCGGCGGTGACGATAATCGTCGATCAGCTGGTCAAGTTCTGGGTGGTGTCATCGCTGGCGCCGGGAGAGTCCTTCAGGCTCATCGGCGGCATCGACATAATCCACGTGAAGAACAGCGGGGCGGCGTTCGGCCTGTTCTCACGGAGCGGCTGGGCGATCTTCATCATCGATCTCGTCGTCGTAATAATAGCGGTAGCGTGGCTATTCTGGTCGAGGACCGCCCGCGAGATGGGGATCATCGTCTTCGTGGGGATCGGGCTGATGGTCGGGGGCGCGCTTGGGAACATGATCGACAGGGTGTTCCGCGGAACGGTCGTCGACTTCGTCGACTTCCACTGGTGGCCGGTCTTCAACGTGGCGGACCTGGCCATCGTAGCGGGTGTTATAATCGTGGTCATCGCGGTCCTGATGTCGATGAGGTCGGGCACGGACGGCGAAGCCGAAAGGGAATAGTTTGCACAAGATCCTTTTCCATATAGGTTCGCTGACGGTCTACTCGTACGGTGTGATGCTTGCGGTGGGCTTCATCGTCGCTACCTTCGTTGCCCGCTACCGTTTCAAAGAGCAATACAAGAACCCTGACATCGTGCTGGACTACGTCCTCGCGGCCGTGATCGGCGGCGTAATGGGGTCGCGCCTGTTCTACGTGTTCGGCCACTGGTCGGATTACAAGAACAACCTCGGACAGATATTCAAGCTGAACATGGACGGGCTCGTCTTCTACGGAGGCCTCATCCTGGGCCTGATCCTTGCCTTACTGGTCGGATACCTGAGACACCAGAAGTTCTGGGCCACTCTCGACCTCGCCGGGCTGTGCCTGCCGCTGGCTCTCGCTTTCGGCAGGGTAGGGTGCCTGCTCAACGGGTGCTGCTACGGCAAGGTCAGCGCGCTACCGTGGGCCATAAGCTACCCGGTCTCGAGCGGTATCATCGGGCCCAGGCAGCCCACGCAGATCTACGAGCTCGTCCTGGACCTCGCCCTGTTCGGCCTGCTCTTCTGGAAGCGGGACAGTTTCAAGCGGGCGGGCATGCTCTTCTGGTTCTTCTGCCTGGGCTACGGGGCGATACGCTTCAGTATGGAGTTCGTCCGCGACCACGCGGGATCCCCGAACGCGGCGCTGACGTTCCAGATGATGAGCCTCGCGATGATGGTCGCCGCGGTGATCTTCCTTGCCTTCCGGTACCGGCTCCTTCCTTCCGCTACCGGGGATGAACTGGCGTAGTGTCCTGTAAGGTGGACACTTTGGCGCTCGTACATCCAGGGCGGTATCTACAAACTCACTTGACTGGAGACTGACGTGCCCCGCCGGCATCATTCGGTAGTCACCGACGCCGAGACGGGTGAGAGGCTGGATACATTCGTCTCTAGGGTTTCCGGCGTTTCCCGCAATCGCGTCCAGTCGATGATCGAATGCGGGCACGTGACCGTCGACGGCGGACCCGCGAAGAAGAACCACCTGCTCTGCTTTGGTGAGACTGTCGAGTGGAAGGTACCCGACCCCGAGCCCGAGAACATGCGGCCGCAGGACATGCCCCTCGAGGTCCTTTTCGAGGACGAGGACATCATCGTCATCGACAAGCCGGCCGGAATGGTCATGTATCCCGGTCCCGGGCACTCTGAGAGCACGCTCGCCAACGCGCTGCTGGCGCGGCACCCGTCGATGGCCGGAGTCGGCGGCAAAGGACGCCCGGGTGTCTTTCACCGGCTGGACCGCGACACCTCGGGACTGGTGGCCGTGGCACTTTCGCAGCGCGCTTACGACGCGATGGTAGAGGAGCTCAAGGACAGGCGGATGGAGCGTGTGTACAACGCTCTCGTCGTCGGGGACATCGCGGCGGAGGTGGGGACTATCGACGCGCCGATGGGCAGGGCTTCACACGACAGGAAGAAGATGGCCGTAACGCCCTCCGGCGGGCTGAGGGCGGTCTCACACTTCAAGGTCCTCGACAGGTTCGACAGGGAGTACACGCTCGTCGAGGTGACGCTAGAAACTGGCAGGACGCACCAGATAAGGGTGCACTTCGCCTACATCGGGCACCCGGTTGTCGGGGACCCTGACTACTCCAGGGGAAAGTCTGCGAAGAGGCTCGAGCTGGGAAGGCAGTTCCTCCACGCAGTGAGGCTCATCTTCGACCACCCGGTATCGGGGGAGAGGATGAGTTTCTCGAGCCCGCTGCCGCAGGACCTCTCCGATGTGCTTGCCACCCTTCGACGCAAACGCTAGGTCGAAGGTTTGTAGAGTCCCGTCCCACGGACACTGACTAGAGGCTCCTGCCTACTATAGGGGCGATGGCCTTCAGCTTCTCCATCATCGAATCGAACTGCTCGAGAGTAAGAGACTGCGGGCCGTCACACCTGGCCTGATCGGGGTTCGGGTGGACCTCCACGATTATTCCGTCCGCGCCGCCCGCGATGGCGGCCAGCGACATCGGCTCCACCAGGTGCGATCTCCCTGTCGCGTGGCTTGGATCCACGACGCATGGCAGGTGGCTCAGGTGCTTCACCGACGGGACCGCGGACAGGTCGAGGGTGTTGCGCGTGTACGTCTCGAATGTGGTGATGCCCCTCTCGCAGAGGATGACGTCCCTGTTGCCCTCGATGATTACGTACTCCGCCGCGAGCAGCAGGTCGTCTATGGTGGAGCTCGGGCCGCGCTTCAGCAGCGCCGGGTGCCCGCTTATCCCTACCTCGGTCAGCAGGACGAAGTTCTGCATGTTGCGGGCGCCGACCTGGAGGATGTCCGCGTACTGCGATACAAGCTCGACGTTGCGGGGGTCGGTGATCTCGGTTATCACCAGGAGCCCGGTCTCGTCCCCGGCCTCCCTCAGGTACTTGAGCCCTTCCTCGCCGAGCCCCTGGAAAGAGTAAGGTGAGGTGCGGGGCTTGTAGGCACCGCCTCGAAGCATCTTAGCGCCGGCATTCCTGACCCTTCGCGCTATCTCGAGAAGCTGACCGCGCTCCTCTACCGCGCAGGGGCCGGCCATGACGACGACGTCCTTTCCGCCCACCATCACGCCGTTGTCGAACTTGATCACGGTGTCCTCTGGATGGGCCTCACGTCCGGCGAACTTGTACGGCTGGAGTATCGGGATTATGGCCTCGACGCCGGCCATGCCCTTCATGTTCTCGATGACCCTGGTCTTGTCGTCGCCGACGATCCCGATGACGGTCTTCTGCACGCCGTAGATCGGGTGAGTGCGCAGGCCGTAAGAGTGCACCTTGTCGATCACGTGCTCTATCTGCGGGTCGGTCGCGCTGTGCGACATCACGATTATCATGGCTTTTCCCTCGATAAGTATTCCGATGCGTGGACGAGTGATTATTGTAAATCCCACTCATCGTGCGCACAAGGAGAGCCGCCGGGAGCGCCCTGGCGCGCAAGCCCGGGCGGCCAGCTCAGGGAGAGTGGGGAGTCCCGCTGTCGGCGGGAGCCCCGTCGGGGTTCTCGGAGGGCCTGCCAGCCGGCTCAGGGATAGACTCCTCGATGATGGCGGAGACCTCGAGGGAACCCTCACCGCTCAGCGCGGCAGCGCCGAAGCGGCCGTTGACGCGCTCCGCGTCCCTGTCCTTAAGGTATGTCTCGACGACTTTGCTCAAGGAGGCGATGCCCGCCAGCTTCTGCTCGATGCGGGCGCGGTGCTCCTCGACCTGCCGCTGCATGACGACGACCTCGTCCACGATCTCCTCGATGGAGAGGGGAGGGGTCCAGGACGCCTTCTTCTGCGGCAGGGGCCGGCCCTCCCAGACCGGGCAATCCGAGATGAAGTCGCACCACGGGCAGAGGTTGTTCCTGCAGGGGTCGAACTCCTCCCGGGACACGGCCTCCGCCACTTTCTGCACCTCGAGAAGCGCTTCTTCCACACGATCGGGGCCCACGTGGACGCTGTGCCTGTGGTTTAGCACCAGGTAGTAGAAGGTCGCGCGCGATACGTCCACCTCCCACACCTTCCCGGCGGCGACGGTGTAGAGAGGCAGCTGGAGGTCGCGGGCCAGCCTCTTCGCGGGCGGGAGTCTGCGGTTGGTCTTATAGTCGAGGATCTCGAAGGTGCCGTCGGGAAGCTTGTCCATGCGGTCGATGACCCCGCTCAGTTCGCAGAAGCCGAGGTCGACCAGGAACTTGTGCTCCAGCGCGAACGGCATGTCGACCGGCTCGCCCTCGACGATGTTGTTGCGGTAGAAGAGGTCGAGCACGCTGCGTGCGTGCAGGAAATACCTCAGCCGCTCCTCGGTTGAGGCGTAGCCCTCCTTCAGCCAGCACTCGTCCAGGTAGTCGAGCAGCTCGTTGGAGGTGTGCGGGTCGGGGGTCTTCACGTCGTAGAGCCAGCGGAGCGCCTCGTGCACGCTCTTGCCGAACGCGAGCGCCGGGGTATCCGACGTCCGGCGCTTCTCCACGTATGAGTAGTAGTACTTCAGGGGGCAGTCCAGGTATGAGGAAATTCCCGAGTAGCTGAGTCTCATCAATTCTCCAGTCTGTGGTCTAGTGCTCCGTCCCACAGATACCCTGGCATTCGAGCGCCGCTGCATCCACGCCTGCGTCGTTCCACTCCCTCGGAGTACTCAGCGAGTACAGACTCGGTCGCGCGCCTTGCCGGAGCGGCGCCTCGGCGCTCTCGGTGCTCACAACGCCCGTGGGACGGGACACGAGGCGCGGCCCCCCGACGCTCTCGGTGCTTCAAGCTATCTGTGGGACGGAACACCTGGGATAGATTATATACCGGCCCCGGGACAGTCTCTCGGCACTTTCAAAGGTGGCCGCGTCCCGGGCTGAGAATAATAAGGCGTCGCACAAAGGGAAGAGAAGGAAATGCCTGCCCGTTTCGCGCATCTGCACGTGCATACCGATTACTCCCTGCTCGACGGCGCCTGCAAGGTGGACAAGCCCGGCTCCGAGAAGAGCAGGCTGCTCGAGGCGGTCAAGAGCAGGGGGATGGACTCTCTGGCCATAACCGACCACGGCGTCATGTACGGCGTCCTCCCTTTCTACCGCTCCTGCCTCGGCTCCGGGGTAAAGCCGATAATCGGCCTCGAGGCGTACATCGCGCCGGGAGGGCGGCTGAACCGTGACGGCGGCCCGGAGGAGACCCGCCACCTGGTTTTGCTCGCGATGGACAACGAGGGTTACAGGAACCTGCTGCAGCTGGCCACGACCGCGTTCGTGGACGGGTTCTATTACAAGCCCCGGATCGACATGGAGCTGCTGGAGAAACACCGGGGCGGCCTGATAGCAATGAGCGCGTGCCTGAAGGGCGAGATCGCCCAGTTCCTGCTCAGGGGCGAGGAGGACGCCGCGGATGAGGCAGCCGAGCGGTACGCGCGCGTCTTCGGCGACGACAATTTCTACATCGAGCTGATGGACCACGGCATCCCCGAGCAGGAGGCCGTGAACCCGATGCTGGTCGACCTGGCCAGGCGCAAGGGGCTAGGGCTCGTCGCGACCAACGACGCGCACTACATATCACGCGAGGACGCCGCCGCTCACGACGCCCTTCTCTGCATCCAGACCAAGTCGCTCCTCTCGGAGGAGAACCGTCTCAAGTTCTCGACCGAGGAGTTCTACCTCAAGACGCCGGACGAGATGGCGTCGGTGTTCCCCGATTACCCGGAGGCGCTGGCGAATTCCGTGGACATCGCGGAGAGGTGCAACGTCGAGATCGACCTCGACCAGCTCCACCTGCCCCGCTACGAGCCGCCATCCGGCTTCGACCTGGACTCGTACCTGGAGCACCTGGCGAGGACGGGCCTGAAGGACCGATACGACGACGCGCCCACCGCGGAGGCGAGCGAGAGGCTCGAGTACGAGCTGAGCGTGATAAAGAAGCTGGGCTTCTCGGGGTACTTCCTCATCGTGTGGGACTTCATCAAGCACGCGAAGGACATAGGGATCAGGGTCGGCCCGGGAAGGGGCTCGGCGGCCGGTAGCCTGGTGGCCTACACGCTGGGCATAACCACCATCGACCCCTTGAAGTACGGGCTCCTCTTCGAGCGCTTCCTCAACGAGGAGCGCATCGCCCTTCCCGACATCGACGTGGACATCGGCCACTTCAGGCGCCAGGAAGTGATCGACTACGTGGCCGAGAAGTACGGCCGGGACCGTGTGGCCCAGATCGTCACCTTCTCGACCTTCAACGCCAGGCAGGCCGTCAAGGACATCGGCCGGGTCATGGACATCCCGTATCAGCGAATGGAAGAGCTCACGAAGATGGTCCCGGAGAAGCCCGGGATGACCATCGACAAGGCGCTCGCGGAGTCCTCGGACCTGATGGGACAGTTCGACTCGGACCCGGAGGCGCGGAAGTGCATAGAGAGCGCCCGCGCCATCGAGGGGATGGTCAGGCACCAGTCTGTGCACGCCGCCGCCGTCGTCATCGCGGATGATGTGATATCCGCGTACTCTCCGCTCTGCTTGCAGCAGAGGGCGGGAGAGACGGGCAGCGTCGTCACGACGCAGTACGACATGTACGACGTCGAGAAGCTCGGCCTGCTGAAGGTCGACATGCTCGGCCTCAAGAACCAGAGCCTGATCGAACTCGCGGTGCGGCTGATAGAGGAGCGAACGGGCCGCGTGCTGGACATCGACAACCTGCCAATGGACGACGCGAAGACCTTCGCGCTGATCCAGTCCGGCAGGACGATCGGGACGTTCCAGCTCTCCAGCCCCGGCATGCGCGGGCTGATGAGGGACCTGGTGCCCACCCGGTTCGAGGACATCATCGCGCTCATCGCGCTCTATCGCCCCGGTCCCATGGGCCTCAACATGCACAAGGCGTATGTCGACCAGAAGCACGGCAGGCAGAAGGTCTCCTATCCACACCCGAGCCTCGAGGGTGTACTGAGCGAGACGTTCGGGGTCATCGTGTACCAGGAGCAGGTGATGCGCATCGCGCAGGTGCTCGCCGGCTACTCGGGCCAGGAGGCCGACGAGCTGCGCAAGGCGATGGCCAAGAAGAAGCGCGAGATAATGGACCGCCACAGGGTGATGTTCTTCGACGGCGCGCGGGAGAAGGGAATCGACGAGAAGACAACACAGACCGTGTTCGAGCTGATAGACAAGTTCGGCGAGTACGGTTTCAACAAGTCGCACAGCACGGCGTACGCCTACATCTCCTACCAGACCGCGTATCTCAAGGCGCACTATCCCTCCGAGTACATGGCGGCCCTGATGACCGTCTACATGACGGACCAGGACCGGCTGGTCGAGTACATAAACGAGTGCCGCTCGCTGGGCATCGACCTGAAGCTCCCTGACATCAACCGCTCACGCGCCGACTTCACGCCGTTCGACAATCACATCCTGTTCGGCCTCTCGGCGGTTCGCAACGTAGGCTCCACTGCCGTCGAGGCCCTGATAGAGGAGAGGGATAGAGGAGGCCACTACTCGAGCTTCCTCGACTTCTGCGACCGCGTGCCGTCCAACGTGGCGAACAAGCGGACGCTCGAGAGCCTGATAAAGGCGGGGGCGTTCGACGTCATGGAGGACAGGTCGAGGCTGATGCTCACGTACGAGACGTCGCTCAGTACGGCGCAGAGGAGGAGGCGGGAGAGGGAGGAAGGCCAGTTCTCGCTGTTCGACGACGGCAACGGTGGAGAGCAGCTTGTCGAGGAGTCGGTGACCTTCGAGCTCGAGCCGGTCGAGGGCGGCAGGCTTCTCGCGTTCGAGAAAGAGATGCTGGGCGTCTACGTCAGCGACCACCCGCTTACCGAGTACAAGCAGGCCCTCTACGAGAACACCGACCTCGAGATAGCGTCGCTCACCAGCGAGCTGGACCGCCAGCAGCTCAACATCGGCGGCATGATCGCAGGGACCAACGTAAAGCCCAACAAGCAGGGCAAGACGTGGGCCACCTTCAAGCTGGAGGACTTCTCCGGAACGATCGAGGTGCTGCTGTTCAGCAACAAGTACGAGAAGTTCAAAGAAATCGTCGCCGACGACCAGATAGTCATGGTGAAGGGACGGCTTGACGCGAAGGACGAGACGAGGAAGTTCCTGGCCGACGAGGTCAGGAGGCTGCCGGTCGAAGGCATGACGCCGGAGTACCTCGCGATCAGGATCGACCTCGCCAGGTTCCACGAAGGCCTGGCAGAGCTGATAAAGAAGACGCTCCAGGAGCACCCGGGCACCATACCGGTGCGGATCTCGCTCGTCAGCGAAGGCCGCGAGGCGAAGCGGGTGAAGACGGGCGACTTCTACTCGGTCGACACCTCCGGGGACCTGATCGCGAAGCTGAAGAGCCTCCTTGGCGAGAACTCGGTGAGGGTGATGTACCCGGAGGGATAGCCGCCGGCCGACGGGTCAGTCTGAGTGCCTGGCCACGGTGTTGCGCTGAGGGTCCTCGAAGCAGTCCGGGCAGAAAGCCACTACCTTTCCGCCGTCGCACCCGAACCCCATGTCCTCGAGCTTGACGCACAGGTTGCACAGCGGAATGCCGCAGCCCAGGCAGACGATCACGGCGCGGGCCTCCCCGCAATAATGACAGTCCGTCTCTTCATCGATCTTCGACATCGGCCAACCGTCCCTGTCGTGCGCGTGCCCCCGAACGCCGTTCGGGCTGCCTGCGGTATACTTCAACTATTGTAATCGAGGCCGGGCGGTAAAGGTGAAGATGCTTCAGCTCGATGACCTCGACGGTGCGGTTCGGGCGGCCCGCGCGGTCAGGCGACCGGCGGGTCATCTGTCTGTCGAGGCAGAAGTAAAGAAGATAATCGAGCGCGTGCGCGATGGCGGCGCGGCGGAGCTGGTCGCCCTGACGAAGGAGCTCGACCGGGCCGACGTGTCCGGATTGCTCGAGGTGAGCGCCGGCGAGAGGGCGTCCGCGTGGGACGATACCGACGACGCTCTGAAAGCCGCGATGAAGAAGTCCCGCGAGAGGATCGCACGCTTCGCAGAGACCGCCGCCGGTACGGACTGGACAGGATCGCCCGCCCCCGGGGTGGAGACAGGCCAGGTGTTCAGGCCGCTGCGCCGGGCGGGGATCTATATCCCGGGCGGCAGGTTCGCATATCCATCGACGGTGCTGATGACCGGAGTGCCCGCCGAGGTGGCGGGTGTTACCGAGATCGTGTTCTGCATACCTCCCCGCAGTGACGGCAGGGTCCCGTCGCTGTCTCTGGCGGCGACCACGCTTGTCGAGGGAGCCAGGGTGTTCCGTGTCGGCGGGGCCCAGGCGATAGCGGCCATGGCTTACGGCGCTGATCCGGTGCCGATGTGTCCGTTCGTAGCCGGGCCGGGAAACGCGTACGTGATCGAGGCGAAGAGGCAGGTTTCGGGCGACGTCCGGATAGACATGCTGGCCGGGCCGAGCGAGGTGGCCGTCTACATCGAGGATGCCGGCGTGGCGCGCTTCGCGGCCGCGGACCTGCTCTCGCAACTGGAGCACGACCCGCAATCTCTGGCGTTATGCGTATCGAATGACTGCGATGTGCTCCAGGCGGTATCCCGCGAGATGAAGAAGATCGAGCCGGACGGGAGCGAAGGTTCATCAGGCCGTGCCATGCTCGCGCTGTGTGCGGGCAGGAAAGAGGCGCTGGCCTTCATCAACGAACTGGCCCCCGAACACCTGGAGCTTATGACTGAAGACTCTGAGGAGTTGCTGGCGGGCATAGAGAGCGCCGGTTGCGTCCTCCTGGGCCCGCTCTCGGGTGTCGCGTTCGGCGACTACCTCGCCGGCCCGAGCCACGTGCTGCCGACCGGCGGGGCCGCGGTCGCCCGGGGCGGCCTGAGCGCGCGCGACTTCCAGAGGGCAGTCAATGTGATCTCGTACGACCCGGCCGGAGCGCTGGCTGACGGCCCGGACGCGATCGTGCTGGCAAGGGCGGAAGGGCTCGAGATGCACGCCCGGTCCATTGAGGAGAGAATAGAAGGCGAAGACATATAACGTTCGTGAGCGCTGACCGGAGGTGCGCCGTGAGGAAAGCCGAGAGGGAGAGGAACACTAAAGAGACGAGGATCAAGGCAGTGATCGACCTCGACGGCAACGGGGTGATTGACGTCGACACGCAGATTCCTTTCTTCGACCACATGCTGGAGCTGATGGGGCGCCACGCCCTGTTCGACATGGAGCTGAAATCGGAGGGAGACATCGAGATCGACGCCCACCACACCGTCGAGGACACGGGACTCGTCCTGGGGGGCGCTCTCGACGCCGCGCTGGAGGACAGGCTGGGTATCACTCGATTCGCGTCGAGCCTGGTACCGATGGACGAATGCCTGGCCGAGGTGGCGATAGACCTGAGCGGAAGGCCGTACCTGTCGTACGACGTCGAGCTGGAGCCGGACGCCGTCGGGATCTTCGACCCTGGGCTCGCCAGGGACTTCTTCCAGTCGGTCGTGAACGCCTGCGGGATGACCATGCATATCAACCTGAGGAAGGGCAGAGGCGTGCACCACGGCCTGGAGGCTGTGTTCAAGGCGGCCGGAAGGGCCCTGAAAGACGCCGTATCGATTGACCCGAGGGTCACGGACGTCCCCTCGACGAAAGGGACCCTGTGAGCTCGAAGATCGGGATAATCGACTATGGGATGGGAAACCTCCGCAGCGTCGAGAAGGGGCTGGAGAAGGCCGGCACGACCTGCGACATAATATCCGACCCTGACGCGCTCGCCGGGTACCCCGGCCTCATCCTTCCCGGAGTGGGGGCGTTCGCCGACGCGATGACAAACCTCAAAGAAAGAGGGATGGACGTTGCGATAATCGGCTGCATCGAAAGCGGAAAGCCGCTGATGGGCATCTGCCTCGGCATGCAGCTCCTTCTCGAGTTCAGCGACGAGCACGGGCGAAGCGAGGGGCTCGGGGTCGTTCCGGGCGGCGTAGTGAGGCTGCCCGCGACCGTCAAGGTGCCTCACATGGGCTGGAACGTGCTGCACCAGCACGGAGAACAGCCGCTGTTCGATTCCATCGAGGAGGGCTCGAGGTTCTACTTCGTGCACTCCTATTACTGCGATCCGTCCGACGAATCATGGATCATCGGCACCGCGCCGTACGGCCTGGAGTTCGCCTGCGCGATAGGCAGGGACAACGTGCTGGGGGTCCAGTTCCACCCGGAGAAGAGCAGCCTTCTCGGGTTGCGCATGCTGTCGAACTTCGCAGGCATAGTAGAGGCTTCCAACGCATGAGCCTGATAGTGATCCCGGCCGTTGACATCAAGGGCGGCAGGTGCGTCAGGCTCCTGCAGGGCCGCGCCGAGGAAGAGACCATCTTCTACGAGGACCCCAGCGAGGCGGCGCTCGAGTGGGAGCGTCGCGGGGCCAAGTACCTGCACGTGGTGGACCTGGACGGCGCATTCGAGGGGCGGCCCGCGAACGAGGCCGCCATCGCAAGGCTACTCTCGGCGGTCTCGATCCCTGTCGAGGTCGGGGGAGGGATCCGGTCGAGCGAGTGGGCCGAACGCTACCTGGAGAGAGGCGCGTCCCGGGTCGTGGTAGGCACCCGGGCGCTCACTGACAGCGGCTGGCTGGCCGAGCTGGTGCGGTCGCTCGGCGCAGAGAAGGTCGTTGCCGGGCTCGACGCACGTTCGGGTGTCGTCGCTGTCGAAGGCTGGACGAAGGAAGGCGGCGCGACCGTAGAGGAAGCGATGGAGCAGCTGGACCGGGCGGGTGTGAAACGCATCATCCACACCGAGGTCGCGACCGACGGAGCGCTCGAGGGGCCGGACATCGAGTCGCTGGTGCGGGTGACCGGGGCCGCGCGTGGCCCGGACATCAGGGTGATCGCGTCCGGAGGGGTCACCAGACCGGAGGACATAACGGCGATAGCCGCGATCGGCCCGCCGGTCGAAGGAGTGATAGTGGGAATGGCGCTCTACACGGGCGCGATGACCCTCGAGGAAGCGAACCGCGCCGCGGAGGTGGCCTGATGCTCGCGAAGAGGATAATACCGTGCCTGGACGTCAAAGGCGGGCGCGTCGTCAAAGGGATACATTTCGTGGAGCTGCGGGACGCCGGCGACCCGGTGGAGCTGGCGGCCTTCTACGATCGGGAGGGCGCCGACGAGCTCGTCTTCCTGGACATTACGGCATCGCACGAGGAACGTGACACGCTGGTCGAACTGGCGGGCAGGACAGGCGACGAGGTCTTCATCCCGTACACCATCGGCGGCGGCATCTCGTCGGTCGACGACATCAGGAGCATCCTGAAGGCCGGGGCCGACAAGGTCTCGATAAACACCTCGGCCCTCGAGGACCCCGAGCTGATAACCCGGGCGGCCGTGAGGTTCGGGAGCCAGTGCGTCGTCGTGGCCATCGACGCCAAGTCGAGGGGCGACGGCACGTGGGAGGTGTACACACACGGCGGGAGGAACCCCGCGGGTCGCGATGCCCTCGATTGGGCCAGGACGGTAGAGAAGCTCGGAGCCGGCGAGATACTCCTTACGAGCATGGACAGGGACGGGACCAAGAAGGGATACGACATCCCTCTGACGCGCGCGGTGTGCGAGAACGTCTCCATCCCGGTCATCGCGAGCGGCGGCGCCGGCACCCTCGAGCACCTCGCCGAAGCCATCGAGCAGACCGGCTGCGATGCCGTCCTGGTCGCGAGCATCTTCCACTACGGGCAGCATTCGATAGCCGACGCCAAGCGTTTTCTGGCGTCGCGCGGCATCGAGATACGCTTGTAACGTTTCTTTAGTAGAATAAACGGCACTGTTTCGCCTACAAGGAGGAGTCGTGATGTCTCGCGAAAGGGAATCTCTGGTCCTGCTCACCGCCGTGGCCCTTCTGGTCGTGCTCGTCGTGTCGGCCGGGTGCGGCGGAAGCAAGCCCACCGTCTACAAGATAGGTGTCGTAATATCGACCAGCAACCAGTCCGCTCCGCTGGGACAGGCACAGCAGCGCTCGCTGACACTGCTCGAGGAGCAGGTCAACGCGGCCGGCGGAATCAACGGATCCAAGCTCCAGTTCATCATCCAGGATGACGAGAGCGACCCGGCCAAGGCCAACACGGCCGTCAGCAGCCTCATCACAAGCGAGAAGGTGCTGGCCGTCATCGGCGCGAGCACCAGCGGCTCGACGCTTGCCATGGCCGACACCATCGAGCGCAACCAGGTCCCGCTCATCTCATGCGCGGCGGGCGAGAAGATCACGACCCCCGTCAAGAAGTACATATTCAGCGTCGCTCCGAATGACGGCCTGGTCAGCCAGCGGATACTGATGTATGTGCGCGACACGCTGAAGATGAGCAAGATCGCGGTCCTCAACGACGCAAACGCGTATGGGACCGGCGGCCTCGCGGCGCTCCAGCAGCGCGCGCCGGCCTTCAAGATCCAGATCGTCGCCGCCGAGAGCTACGGGTCGGCCGACACCGATATGACCTCGCAGCTGACGAAGATCCAGCAGGCGAACCCGCAGGCCCTGGTAGTGTGGGGCACAAACCCCGGCCCCGCCTCGATAGCCAAGAACATGCAGACTCTCGGGATGACCCTCCCGTACATCGGTTCCTCGGGGATCGCGAACAAAAGCTTCATCACGCTCGCTGGCCCGGCGGCCAACGGCGTTCAGTTCGCTGCCAGCAAGCTCCTGATACCCTCGTCCATCACGGCGGGCAGCGCCTGGGCGAAGTCGGTCAACGAGTTCTCGGCCGCCTACCAGAAGAAATACAACATGCCGATAGACCCGTTCGCGGCCCACGGCTGGGACGCGGGAAACATGATAGTCAACGCCATCAAGTCCGGCGCCAAGACCTCGGCGAACATCCGGTCACAGCTAGAGGGCCTCAAGAGCTACCCGGGGGTCGACGGAGTGTTCACGTACTCTCCGACCAACCACGCCGGCCTCAAGGTCGAAGCGCTGTTCGTCGTAAAGATCGTTAACGGTCAGTGGGTGGAGGCGGCGAAATAGCCGACTCCGGGAGGCGATTCATAGCGGGGGGGGGGGCGCATGCGTCCCCCGTGGCCAGCTTTGATTTTAGGCGAGCATGTGTTTAAATGTTCGCCATACTCTAACCGTGGCCACCGTAAACCGTTGTATCGAAAAGGGGGAGGCTGATGTCACGTATCAGGACCACCGGAAGTGCGATCGCTCTCTTACTGGCACTGGTGGTGCTAGCCTTCGCTTTTACGGGCTGCGGCTCGGGTTCAAAGCCTGCGCCGACGGGTGGCACCTACAAGATCGGGGCGGTACTGTCGACCAGCAACCAGTCCGCTCCGCTGGGACAGCCCGAGCAGAATGCGCTGCTGCTGCTCGAAAAGCAGATCAACGCGAAGGGCGGCATCAACGGTAACAAAGTGAAGTTCATCATCGAGGACGACGCGAGCGATCCGGCCAGCGCGACGGTCGCGATCAACAAGCTGATAACCCAGGACAAGGTGCTCGCAGTGATCGGCTCCAGCTCGACCGGCGCGACGCTGGCGATGGTGCCGACCGCCGAGAAGGACAAGGTAACGCTGGTCTGCTGCGCGGCGGGCACCAAGATAACCGATCCGGTCAACCCGTATATCTTCCGCACGCCGCCGACCGACAGCATGGCGCTGACGAAAGTTCTCGAGTACCTCAAGAACAACCTGAAGGTCACCAAGGTGGCTGTGCTCCACGACGCCAACGCGTTTGGCACCGGAGGGGCGGACGAGCTGGTCGCGAAGGCGCCTTCATATGGCATCACGGTCGTCTCGCGCCAGCAGTACAACTCGACCGACACCGACATGACCGCCCAGCTGACGAAGATCCAGCAGGCGAATCCGCAGGCGCTGGTTGTCTGGGGCACCAACCCCGGTCCCTCCTCGATCGCCAAGAACATGCAGACGCTCGGCATGAAGATCCCGTACATCGGCTCTCACGGCATAGCCAACCAGTCTTTCATATCGCTGGCCGGCCCTGCCGCGAACGGCGTGGTCTTCCCGGGCGGAAGGCTGCTTATACCGTCGACGATACCCGCGGGCTCGCCGTGGGCGACTGCTGTAGCCGACTTCTCGAAGGCGTACCAGGCGGAGTACAACGCGCCGATAAACTCGTTCGCGGCGCACGGGTACGACGCAGGTAACATCATCCTGGATGCCATCAAGACGGCCGGCGCGGACCCGGCCGCGATCAGGGACCAGGTCGAGAAGACAAAGGACTTCGCGGGCGTGGATGGTGTCTACACCTACACCACGAAGGACCACAACGGCCTTACGACCAATGACCTGATCATGATAAAGATCGACAACGGCAAGTGGGTCGAGGCCAAGTAGCCTCGGGCGACCGTATCTCGATTCAAGACTGAACAGGCCGGGTTCCGCGAGGGGCCCGGTCTGCTTTTCGGAGGCAGGATGCAGGGCGACTCCAGGCAGAAAGTGATCCTTGCGGCGACGGCCGTTTTCGTCGTCGCGGTGCTCGCTGTCACCCTGATACTGAAGGGATCCATCGGGATGCAATGGATCCTGAGCGGCATCGTGGTGGGCAGCATCTACACCCTGGTCGCCATGGGCTTCTCGATAATCTACTCGAGCACACGGGCGATCAACCTGGCGCAGGGCGAGTTCACCATGGTCGGTGGGATGCTGATGTACACGTTCACCGTCCAGGCAAAGCTGCCCCTGTGGGTCGGTTTCCTCCTCGCCGTGCTTATAGTCATGATACTGGGCGCGGTGTTCGAGCGGGCGGCCATCCACCCGCTCAAGAACCCGAACATGATAACGATAATCATCATCACCATAGGTTTTTCCATCGCGCTCCGGGCAGCCGCGAAGTGGATATGGGGCTCAAACCCGGTCCCCGCGCGCGCGTTCACCGGACTGGCGAAGAGCGGCAAGGAGATCCCGGTCAAGATATTCGGCGCGAGCCTCTCGCCCCAGAGCCTCTGGATCGTGGGACTGGCCGCGCTGGCGGTGATACTGGTCTTCATCTTTTTCAACAAGACAATGCTCGGAAAGGGAATGAGGGCCGCGGCCGAGAACCGTGACGCCGCCAGCCTGGTCGGGGTCAGCTACTCGACCACGTCGCTCATCGCCTGGACCATGGCCGCCGGTCTCGGCGCGGCCGCCGGGGCCGTGATCGGCCCCATTCAGGCCGCCGTCTTTGACGTCGGCACGATGCTGGGGCTGAAAGGATTCGCCGCCGCGATCCTCGGAGGCCTGGGCAGCACCCAGGGTGCCGTCGCCGGGGGGTTGATTCTCGGGATCCTGGAATCGGTGGTCGCGGGCGGATTCTCTTCCGGGTACAAGGATGCGCTGGCGTTCCTGATCCTCATACTGGTGCTGCTGATAAGGCCGGAAGGCCTTCTCGGAAAACCGGAGGCGGTGAAAGTCTGATGGCCGCCGCCGATAAGCCAGATCTCCTGAAATCGAGGACGGTGCCAGAGCTGACGAGCGGGATGCGCATGTACCTCATCGTGGCGGCACTGATCCTCACTGTGCCGCTGTGGGCCAGGTTCATCCCCGGCGACGTCATCCACATGGACATCACCAACGTAATGGTGCTGGCCGGCATCTACTCGTGCGCGGTCGTCGGCCTGAACCTCCTGATCGGCTACGCCGGCCAGGTCTCTCTCGGCCACTCGGCGTTCATGGGCATAGGCGCCTATTCGGTCGCGATCCTGTGCACGACATTCAAGTGGTTCCCCACCTGGCTGGGCATCATCGTGGGAGTGCTGCTGTCCGGGGTGATAGGACTGCTGGTGGGCGTACCGGTGCTCAGGCTGAAGGGACACTACCTGGCGCTGGCGACACTGGGCCTCGGCGAGATAGCGTTCATACTCTTCAGGCAGATGATCGACCTCACAAAGGGTACCGTCGGCATCACCAGCATACCGCCGCTCTCCATGTTCGGTTTCCAGTTCAACTCGGACCTCAAGCAGTATTACCTGGTATGGGTGATAGTGCTCCTGCTGCTGCTGTTCACCATCAACATCGTGCGCTCGCGGGTGGGCCGGTCGCTCAGGGCCCTGCACTCGAGCGAGGTCGCCGCAGATGCGATGGGCGTCAACACCGCAAGATACAAGACCTACGTCTTCGTCCTGTCGGCGATGTTCGCGGGACTTGCGGGCGCGCTGTTCGCGCTGCGCCAGCTCTACGTGAACCCAGAGTCGTTCACGCTGACGCTCTCGATACTGCTGGTCACGATGGTGGTCGTCGGGGGGATGGGCAACCTCTACGGAGGCATCGTCGGGGCAATAGTCCTCACCTTCCTCCCCGAGGTCATCAAGGCGCTGCCCAGCTTCGAGAAGTTCAACAACTACAACCTCGTCCTGTACGGCCTGCTGCTGATCGTGTTCATGATCTTCTGGCCGCGGGGCATAGCCTACGGCCTCGAGAGGGGCGCGGACCTGACGTCGCGCGGCGCCAGGCACCTTCACGACCGCTATCGCTCGCGCCGCATCGAGGGGCATTCGAAGGATGAACGCGATGAGTGAACCTGTTCTGAGAATAGACAGCATAACGAGGATGTTCGGCGGGCTCGCCGCGCTCAAGGACGTCTCGTTCGACGTCGAGGTGGGGGAGATCAAGGCGGTCATCGGGCCTAACGGAGCCGGCAAGACGACGCTCTTCGACGTCGTCACCGGCATCCAGAAGCCCAGCTCCGGCGACGTGTTCCTGAAGGGCCAGCGCATAACCGGAATGAGGGCCGACCAGATAACATCCATGGGCATGGTTAGGACGTTCCAGACCGTCCGCCTCTTCGAGGGGATGACCGTGCTCGAGAACGCGATGGTCGGCTGCACCTCTCGCAGCCAGAAGGGCTTCCTGGCTAACGGGCTCAGGTTCCCGTCGGCGCGACGCGAGGAGAGGCAGATCGCCGCGTGGGCGGAGGAGGTGCTCGAGGAGGTCGGCCTCGAGACCAGGTCCGGCGAACTGGGCACAAACCTTTCCTTCGGGCAGCAGCGGATGCTCGAGCTGGCACGGGCGCTCGCGTCCGACCCGGAGGTGCTTCTTCTCGACGAGCCCGCGGCCGGCCTCAACCCGTATGAGACCTCCGAGCTCTCCGGCCTGTTGAAGAAGCTCCGGGACAAAGGCCTGACAATTCTGGTGGTGGAGCACGACATGGGCCTGGTGATGCAGGTCTCAGACGATATCGTTGTCCTGGACTACGGGGAGATAATCGCGAAAGGGACGCCCGAAGAGGTCCAGAACGACCCCAGGGTGATCGAGGCCTACCTCGGAATCGAGGCTGATTCCGATGCTTAGGATCGAGAAGCTCTCGACCTTCTACGGGAGCATCCAGGTGTTGCGCGACGTCAACATCAGGGTCAGGCGCGGCTCCATCACTACGATAATCGGCGCCAACGGTGCCGGCAAGACCACTCTTCTCAGGACGGTGTCCGGGCTGAACCGGGCGCGCCACGGCCTGGTCATATACGAGGACAGAGACATAACGAACAACGCACCCGGAAAGATAGTCCGGGCCGGGATCTCGCAGGTGCCCCAGGGGCGGCAGGTCTTCGGCGACATGACGGTCGCTCAGAACCTGGAGCTCGGCTGGTACTCGCGCCGGCACGGAGAGCGCTCGCAGGTCAGGGACGACCTGTCGATGGTGTTCGAACTCTTCCCGCTCTTGAGGGACCGCCGGAAGCAGAGGGCCGGCACGCTTTCGGGCGGGGAGCAACAGATGCTGGCCGTGGGAAGGGCCCTGATGTCGCACCCGAAGCTCCTCCTGCTGGACGAGCCGTCGATGGGGCTGGCGCCCAAGGTGATCCAGTCGATCTTCAAGACGCTCTCGGGCCTGCACGAGCAGGGGATGACCATACTGCTCGTGGAACAGGACGCGAAGATCGCGCTGGAGGCGGCCGACTACGGTTACGTGATAAGGACGGGCAAGGTGGCCCTCGAGGGAGACGCCGACAAGCTGCTCGAGAACGAGGAAGTCAGAAAGATATACCTGGGGTGATTCATCGATGAGCGAGGGAGAGACGAACGTTCAGGGTCCTGACGACCTGAAATACGACGACCGCGGGCTGATCCCCGCGATAGTTCAGGAACAGTCCACCGGGCAGGTGCTGATGCTCGCGTACATGAACCGCGAGTCGGTAGGCAAGACCCTCGAGACCGGCCGGACGTGGTTCTGGTCCAGGAGCAGGAGCGAGCTGTGGCCGAAAGGGGAGACCAGCGGTCACGTCCAGAAGGTCAGGAATATCTTCTACGACTGCGACGCCGACACGCTCCTGGTGCAGGTCGAGCAGGTCGGTGTGGCGTGCCACACCGGCGAGTTGTCGTGCTTCTACAGGGAGCTGGAGGGCTGAGGGTCCGACCAGGCGCCCGGCATGCCGATTTATATATAGTCCGGGGAGTCAAAACCCACACCGAGATGGTGGTGAGCAGTGCCTCTGGATGACATCGAGCCCGGGGTCCTCAGATTCGTCGACGAATACATAGACAGCTTCGTCGCATGGGACGCCATAGCATATTTCCACGAGAACCCAGAGGTCGAACGCAAGGCGCCCGGGGTGGCGATCGACATCGGCCGAAGGGCAGAGCAGGTGGTGCCGGTGCTCGAGGAGCTGCGCGAAAAAGGTGTGCTGGCGGACGACTCCGAGGGCGGCGCGGAGCCCTCCTACCGTTACATCGCGCCCGAATCTTTCAGGGAGGCCACGGACGCCTTCCTGGCCGCGACAAAAGACAGGACGAACCGCCTGGCCATAGTGGGCAAGGTCCTTCAGAAGGAGTCGCGCAGGCGCTGAGACGGCTCTCCGCGCGGTTTGACGCTTCGCGGGCCTTTACCTACAATCTAGTTCGCGAGCGGGAATAGCTCAGTTGGTAGAGCGCCACCTTGCCAAGGTGGAGGTCGCGAGTTCGAGTCTCGTTTCCCGCTCCATTTCTTTTTCACCTGAGTAGATCGAGTCGCCGCAGGTCTGGCGGAGGCTTGTAGTAGAATAATCGGCGCAGGCGGCGTAGCCAAGTGGTAAGGCAGAGGTCTGCAAAACCTCCATCACCGGTTCGAATCCGGTCGCCGCCTCCAACGCAATAACCCTGACATTTTGAATTGACTTACAATCAGTCGACTTGAATCGAACGAGACACCTCCAGCAATCGGGTCTCAAATATTGAACCCTGTTGAGACGGATCGAACTTTCCCTGTCAACGGACGGGATGCACCATTATTAACTGCGAATTGCCACTACTGCTTCAGCTAATATTGGTGCTAAAATCAGCATCGCGGGTGCGGCGCTCGTGAATGTTCTCCAACATATATGGATACTGACGCCACTCATATTTCTGGTGGTGATCCGGCCATGGACGGTACCTCTCATCGCATACTTGTCATCGACGATGACCCTGACATGCTCGCGCAGATCACGGGAATCCTCGAGGCGGCGGTCTGCGCAGTGGTAACAGCGACCACGGACTGCGAGGAGGCGCGAGGCCTGCTTCGAACAACATCATTTGACCTGGTGGCCATGCGCCACTGCCACTCAGCGGTCGACGGACATGACATGCTGACCGGGACCCTGTCGCACATCGGATCCACGCCCTACATCGCGATCACGGACGAGAATGACTGGGAGGCCGCGGCGACCGCTCTCGAGAACGGCGCATCCGGGTTCGTCGAGACCGGAGGCAGGCTGCGCTCGGGGCTGGTATCTGCGGTCATAGAGGCGATCGAGAAGGAACGTCAGACCGAGATGTGCACCAGGACGGAGCGAGCGCTTAAAGAGTCTGAGGAGCTGTACCGGACGATAGTGGAGATGTCCCCTGACGTCATACTGGTGACCGACGTAGAGGCGAATATCACTAACGTCTCACATAAGACCCTCGAGATGTTCGGCTTTAGTAACCGGGGGGAGATCGTCGGCCACAGTGGCTTCGAGTTCTTCGCACAGGAAGACCGGGAGAGAGCCTCCACCAATTTCCAGAGACGGTTCGGGAATGGCGAGCTCGGGTACCAGACCTACACCTTTCTCAGAAGTGACGGGAGCTCGTTTCTCGGTGAGTTGAACGTCGCACCTTTCAGGAACGACCGTGGCAAGATTAAAGGTGTGATGGCGATACTTCGCGACGTGACCTCGAGCAAAGCGATCGAAGAGGAGCTGAGAAGGTGTTCAGAGAAGCTCGAAGCAACGCTCCACGCGCTCCCAGACCTGATGTTCGAGGTCGACAGGCAGGGGCGGATATATGAATACCGGGCGCCGGCTTCCGACCTGCTCTACGCGCGGCCGGAGGAATTTGTGGGCAACAAGGTCGATGAAGTAATTCCTGCCGATGCCGCGCGGGTGATCATGGACGCCGTTGAAGAGGCAGCACTGACGGGAAAACACAGGAGAGGCATCTACTCGCTGGACCTGCCCTCCGGCAGGCGCTGGTTCGAGCTCACGATACAATCACGGGGAGGGCCCGACAGGCGGGACTGCCGGATGGTCGCCCTTGTTCGCGACATCACGGAGCGGAAAAAGGTCGAAAGCGCTCTTAAAGATTCCGAGAAGGACCTTTTCGACCGGCCGCTGACAGAGGAGAACATAGCCGACATAAAAGAGCTGATGGGGACCATAGAGAGGAACGTCAGCAGGTCGCAGTCCCTGGTGCAGGGACTGCTTTCAAACGCCGAGGCGGGACGGAAGCCGGCACAGACCGCCAGCATAGACGTGGCGAGCGTGGTCGTGAGCGCCATGAAAGACTCGCGGCAGGCCATCGAGGAGGCGGGCCTGGAGGTGCGGTGCGACCCTTACATGGGTCATCTCGAGGCGAACCACACTCATATCTACCAGCTCTTCGCGAACCTCATCAGCAACACGATCAAGTACAACGACGGCGAGGACCCGGTCCTTGTCATCAGTTACCTCGGGGAAGGCACTGAAGGCCAGAAGCGATACATGGTCAAAGACAACGGCCCGGGGATCTCCGCCGGGATGAAGGACAGGATATTCCAGCCGTTCGTGAGCGGGAGGCCGGGAGAGACCGGGATGGGCCTGTCCATAGTCCGCAAGATGGTCGAGACGTACGGCGGCACGATTAGCGCGTACAACGACGGCGGGGCCTGCTTCGAGTTCTCCCTCTTTGACTATCCGGGCGCCTGACAGGCGGACGCCCGTCCTTTGTTGAAGTCGTCCAATCCATCGGCTAATATAGCCCTTGAAAAGCCGATAGAGCTTGACGTGGGCGCGTAGCTCAGTGGGAGAGCGCTTCCTTGACGCGGAAGAGGCCGGTAGTTCGATCCTACTCGCGCCCACCATTTTTGTCCGCACACCGACCAGCCCGGGGAAAACAATGAAAGACACGATGAGGATAACCGTTGGCGAAGCCGCAGTCGAAGTCCCTTACGGATCCACTCCACACGACGTCCTCCAGACCACGGCCGGCCTGGATGGCGCGCTCGTCGCGGAATTCAACGGCGAGACTGTAGACCTCACCAGGCAGCTGACCTCGGACGGCACGCTGCGGCCCCTGGGCTTCGACGAGCCGCGCGGGCGCGAGGCGTACCGGCATACGGCCTCGCACGTCATGGCGCAGGCAGTGAAGAGGATATACCCGGACGCGAAGCTCGCTATCGGTCCGGCGATAGAGGAGGGCTTCTACTACGACTTCTCGCTCTCCGAGAAGCTGTCGCCCGAGGACTTCGACGCCATCGAGGCGGAGATGGCAAGGATCATCGAGGAGGACCTCCCGATCGAGCGGCAGGATATCCCCAGGAAAGAGGCGATGGGCCTGTTCGACGAGATGCGAGAGCTGTACAAGGTCGAGCTGGTCGAGGACCTGAGCGCCGAGACCGTAACCCTTTACAGGGAAGGGGAGTTCGTCGACCTCTGCCGCGGGCCTCACCTGGTGTCTACCGGGAAGCTCTGCTGCTTCAAGCTGCTGTCCGTCGCGGGCGCCTATTGGCGCGGCGACGAGACGAGGGAGATGCTGCAGCGCGTATATGGTACCGCCTTCGACACGGAGGAAGCGCTCGAGGAGTTCCTCACTGCGAGGGAAGAGGCGGAGCGGCGCGACCACAGGAAGCTCGGCGCGGAGCTGGAGCTTTTCTCCATCAACGAGGAAATCGGGCCGGGGCTGGTCTTGTACCACCCGCGCGGGGCGATAATACGCACTGAGATCGAGGACTTTCTCAAGGTCGAACACGCGAAACGCGGATACCAGCTCGTCATCTCGCCGCACATCATGCGGCGGGCCGTGTGGGAGACGAGCGGCCACTTCGACATGAAGTACCCGATGTACTTCTTCGACGTGGAGGGGCAGCCGTATGGCATCAAGCCGATGAACTGCCCGGCCCACATCGCGATATATAAGTCGAAGACGCGTGGCCACAACGAGCTGCCCCTGAGACTGTTCGAGCTCGGCACCGTCTACAGGCACGAGCGCTCCGGAGTGCTACACGGCCTGCTGAGGGTCCGCGGGTTCACCCAGGACGACGCGCACATATTCTGCACCATGGAGCAGGCGGAGAGTGAGATCAACAACGCGATCAAGTTCGCGTTCGAGGCGCAGCGCACATTCGGGTTCGACACGTTCCGCATCGCGCTCAGCACCAGGCCGGACCATTCGGTCGGCGAGGAAGCCGGCTGGGCCAAGGCCACCTCGGTGCTCGAGAACGCCTTGAAGGAGAACTCGCTCGAGTATTTCGTGGATGAAGGCGAAGGGGTATTCTACGGGCCGAAGATCGACGTGAAGCTCAAGGACGCCATCGGCCGCTGGTGGCAGGGTCCGACCATACAGTTCGACTTCAACCTGCCCAGGCGCTTCGAGATGACGTACGCGGGCGCCGACAACCGGGAACACACTCCGGTCATGATCCATCGCACGGTGCTCGGCAGCGTCGAGCGCTACATGGGAATACTTATCGAGCATTACGCCGGCGCATTCCCGCTCTGGCTGGCGCCGGTCCACGTAGAGGTGCTGCCCATTGCCGACAGGCACGTCGAAGCGGCCAGGGAGCTCGCAGGCAGGCTTCGCGACGCCGGCCTGAGGGTCGAGGTCAACGAGGAGCGCGAGACGACCGGGAACAAGATCCGCAAGGCGTGGCGCATGAAGGTGCCCTACATGGTCATCATGGGCGACAAGGAGATAGAGTCCGGGGCCCTGAGCGTCCGTACCCTGTCCGGCCGCGACGAGAGGGGAGTCCAGGAGAAGTCGCTCGTCGACAGGCTGCTGGAGGAGATAGCCTCGAAGGCTTCCGCGCCCGGCCAGGAGTGACGATGGAGATAATCTACACCCCCTGGAGGTACCAGTACGTGAGCAACGTCGACAACAAGGGCGATGGGTGCGTGTTCTGCGAGAAGGCTGCGGCGTCCGACGACCGGGCGAGCCTTATACTGAAGCGTGGCGAGCACTGCTTCGTGATACTGAACCTCTACCCGTACACCAGCGGCCACCTGATGGTCGCACCGTACAAACACACACCGACCATCGAGGACATATCCGAAGAAGGGCGCTCCGAGATGATGGCTCTGGTGGTCGAGAGCATGGGGGCGATAAGGGAGGCGTTCGGGCCCGAGGGCTTCAACGTCGGTATCAACATGTCGCGCGTTGCGGGGGCAGGGATAAAGGACCACGTCCACACGCACGTGGTACCGCGATGGGCGGGCGATTCCAACTTCATGCCCATCACTGCCGACACGCGCGTACTGCCGTGCGACCTCGAAAGTGTGTACGACAGCCTGCTCGAGAAGTTCCAATGAAAAGAGCCGGCCATGCGGCCGGCCCTTTGAGATCGCTCTGATCGACTGACTACTCTTCCTTCTCCTTCTTCGACTCCGCGACTATCTTCTGCGAGATGTGCTCCGGCACTTCCTCGTAGTGCGAGAGCTGCATCGAGAAGACGCCGCGCCCGCCGGTGATGGAGCGCAGGTCGATCGAGTACCTGGACATCTCCGCGAGCGGGACCTGCGCGTGCACGATCTGCATCTTGCCCTTCGGCTCCATGCCCATGATGCGCCCGCGCTTGGCGTTCAGGTCGCCGATGACGTCGCCCATGTACTGGTCGGGGACGGTCACCTGGGCGTCCATGATCGGCTCGAGCAGCACCGGGTCGGCCTTCAGCATGCCGTCCCTGACCGCTTTCATCGCGGCCATCTTGAACGCGAGCTCGGAGGAGTCGACAGAGTGGAAAGACCCGTCGTAAAGCGTCACCTTCATGTCCTCGATGGGGTAGCCTGCGACGAAGCCTTCGGTCATGGCCTGCACGACGCCCTTCTCGACACCCGGTATGTAGTTCCTCGGTATGGCGCCGCCCACGATCTTCTCTGCGAACTCGAAGCCGGTGCCGCGGTCCATGGGCTCCATCCTCAGGAAGACGTGCCCGAACTGGCCGTGGCCGCCGGTCTGCTTCTTGTGCTTCCCCTCCTGCTCGACCTTCTTGCGGATCGTCTCGCGGTAAGGGACCCTGGGCAGCTCTGTCGAGACCTCGACGCCGAACTTGCGCTTCAGCTTCTCGACGACGACGTCCAGGTGGCTCTCACCGGCGCCCGAGAGGATAGTCTGGTTGACCTGGGTGTCCCGGCTGACGCGCAGCATCGGGTCCTCTTCCTTCAGGCGCCCGAGCCCGGTGGAAAGCTTATCCTCGTCTCCCTTGGTCTTCGGCTCGATGGCCAGCGACATCACAGGCGCCGGGTATTCGATCGTCGGAAGGACGATGGCCGCGTCTTTGTCGCAGAGCGTATCTCCGGTGAAGGTCTCAGCCAGCTTCGCGACCGCCCCGAGCTCCCCGGCGGCGAGCTGCGTCACGGGCTTCTGGTCCTTGCCGGTCACCTGGTAGAGCTGGCCGATCCTCTCGGCCCTTCCGCGCGAGGAGTTCTGGACCGAGGAGTCGCTCTTGAAGACCCCGGAGAAGACCCGGAAGTAGGTGAGCTTTCCGACGTATGGGTCGGCAAGCGTCTTGAAGACGAGTGAGCACATCGGGAGACTGGTCGAGCGCTCGCGGGTGACTTCCTCGTCCTTGCCGGGGGTCTTCCCGGCGACCGCGGGCAGCTCGTCCCCGGTCGGCAGCACCTCCAGGGCGAAGTTGAGTAACTCGGGGATGCCGGCTCCCTTGGTGGCCGATCCGCACAGCACCGGTATCAGCTTGCGCTGCAGGACCGCGCCCTTGAGCGCGTTGTTGATCTCACCGACAGAGAGCTCGCCCTCCTCGAGGTACTTCTCGAGCAGCACGTCGTCTGTCTCGGCCACGGCCTCCGCCAGCTTGTCGCGGCCCGCGGCGATCGCACCCTCCAGCTCCGCCGGTACGGGCACTTCCTTCGACTTGCCGGGGCCGTCGGGCTCGTAGGCCTTTCCGCTCAGCAGGTCGACCACCCCCCGGAAGGAGTGCTCCTCGCCGATCGGGATGTTCAGCGGCACCACGTTGCCCGGCAGCGTCTCCGATATGTCCTGCATGGTGCGCTCGAAGCTCGCCCTCTCGCGGTCCAGCTTGCTGATGAAGATGAAGCTCGGGATTCCCTCGTGTGAGGCCCTCTCCCACATGAGCTCGGTCTGCACTTCGACGCCGTCGACGCCCGACACGACGAAACAGCAGCTGTCGACGACCCTTATCGCGGAGATCGCGTCGCCAATGAAGTCGAGGTACCCGGGAGTGTCCACGAATGTGAGCTTCGCGCCCTTCCACTCCAGTGGTTCCAGCGTGGTGTTGATCGAGAGCGTCTTCTTTATCTCGTCCTCGTCGAAGTCGCTGACGGTGTTGCCCTGCTGGACGTCGCCCATGCGCGTGATGGCGCCGGCGGCGTAAAGCAGGCTCTCGGTGAGGGTGGTCTTACCCGCCCCCCCATGGCCGAAGAGCCCGGCGTTCTTGATGACCTTCCCGTCCGTAGCAGTCACAATCGTTCCCCCTGTCAGATGATTAAGCGTGAAACGGTATTCTATTATAGCCTATCGATATCGACCAATCAGTCGCGCGACAGCGCGGAAAGGCAATACAGGCAAGTGGCCCGGAGGAAAGAATTCGGCCCGGCGAAGGTGAGCGAAGTGGAGGAGGGTTCCGCCTCCTGGGAAGCCGGAGTCAGGCCGGGGGACAGCATAATGAAGATCGACTCGGAGCGTCTCCGCGACGCGGTCGACTGTTACCTTCTGCTCTGTGACGAGGGTCCGCACGAACTGCTCGTCGAACGGGAGGGGCGCAGGTTCAGGCTGGTCATGGAGTCCGGGGCGCAGGGAAACGGGCTGGCTTTCAGTGAGCCGGTGTTCGGCAGTGTGCGCACCTGTCGTAACTCGTGCATGTTCTGCTTCGTCGACCAGCTGCCGAAGGGCCTGAGGAGCACGCTCTACATCAAGGATGACGACTACAGGCTGAGCTTCCTCGGGGGCAACTTCATCACGCTCACAAACCTCGACGACACGGACGTGGAGAGGATACTGGAGGAGAGGCTGTCCCCGCTCTACGTGAGCCTGCACGCCACCGACCCGGAGGTGCGCGCGAGACTGTTCGGGAACAGGAGGGCCGCAGGCGCACTGGACGCGCTTTCACGCCTGGTGGCGGGAGGTATCGACATACACGTGCAGCTGGTGATGCTCCGCGGGATCAACGACGGCCGCATCCTTGACGGGACTCTCGAGGACCTGCGCGACAGATACCGAGGTGTGGCCTCGATCGGAATCGTCCCGGTGGGCCTGTCGGACCCCGCCGCGATAGGCCTCTCCACCGACGTGCTTTACGACAAAGAGTCCTCTGTGGAGCTGCTCGAGCAACTTTCGGGCTGGAGGAGCGAGTTCGAGACGGCCGGCCCATTCGCGGCGGACGAGCTCTTTTTCAAGGCCGGGCTCGAGCCTCCCGGGGCTGATTATTACGGTGAGTTTCCGCAGGCAGAGAACGGCATAGGCCTGGCCAGATCGTTCGCCGATGCCGCGTCGGGGCTGGAAGTGCGGTACGGTGGGAGAGACAAGGCTATCGTGACCTCGCCCGCGGGCGCATGGGCTCTAGGGGCTGCCGGCATCGACGAATGGGGCGCGAGGATACTGGTCGTCGAGAACGGCTTCTTCTCTCCGCTGATCGACGTCTGCGGGCTGCTCGCCGGCCGCGATATCTCAGGCGCACTCCAAGGGGCGGGCTTCATCGGGCGCGCGCTATTGCCGTCGGTCGCGGTCGAGTCGGGCGAGTTCATCGACGGTACTTCGCTCGAGGATGTCGAGCGGGAAAGCGGCGTTGAGGTTAAAGTAGTTGACGTCGACCCCGTTTCGCTGAAGGAAGAACTGGACGGAGGATGCAGTTGAAAGGACGAGTTCCGCTTGTCGCGGTGATGGGCAGGCCCAACGTGGGGAAGTCCACGCTGGTAAACAGGGTGGCCTCAAGGGCGGGCGCCATTGTCGACTCGATGGCCGGGGTCACGCGCGACCGCAAGTATGCGAGGGCGCGCTGGCGCGACCGCGACTTCGTGATCGCCGACACCGGCGGCGTCGGCATCGAGGGAGGGTGGCTCTCGGAGGATATCGAGCGGCACGCCTTCTTCGCAGCCGAGGAGGCGGACGTGGTGGTGCTGCTCGTCGACGTGAGGACCGGCGTGACCGGAGACGACGAGTGGCTGGCGAAGAAGCTTAAGAAGCTGCGCCACCAGGTCATCCTGGCCGTCAACAAGACCGATTCCGAGAAGCTGGAACCGGAGGCGTCAGTCTTCTACTCGCTCGGCCTCGGCGAGCCTGTGCCGATCTCCTCGAAGCACGGCCTCGGGGTCGGCGACCTGCTGGACAGGATAGTGGAGCTTCTTCCGCCGGGCGGCGAGGAGGAGATAGAGCCTGAGGTCGACGTCGCGATAGTGGGGCGGCCCAATGTCGGTAAGTCCTCCATCCTCAACAAGCTGGCCGGAAGCGAGCGAGTACTGGTACACGAGGAGCCTCACACGACCAGGGATATGGTCGACACCGTGGTGGAGAGTGAGGGCAGGGCCTACAGGGTGCTGGACACGGCCGGCATCCGGCGCAAGCGCACCGGGATGAGCGACGTCGAGTATTACAGCTCCGTAAGGACTCTTCGGGCGATAGACGACGCCGACGTCGTACTGCTGGTCGTGGACGCGGACGAGGGGCCGACCGAACACGATCAGCACATAGCGAGGCGCATCGAGACGCGCGGAAGGGCCTGCGTCGTCCTCGTCAACAAGTGGGACCTGATCGCCGACACGGGGCGCGCCCCGGACATCCTGGACGAGATAGCCCACAGGTTCAGATTCGTTCAACACCTCCCGCTGCTGCGCGTATCGGCGCTGACCGGGAGGGGGATGGACAAGATACTGCCACTGGTGGACAAGGTGTTCGACGAGTGGAACAGGCGGGTGCCGACGCCCGAGTTGAACGAGTTCATCGCGCGGGTCAGGACCCAGAAGGAGCCGCCCATGAAGGGCGGGCGCCGCCTCAAGATGTACTACGCGACCCAGGCGAAGACGGCGCCGCCGACGGTCGTCATCTTCGTCAACGACGCCGGCCTGGTGAAGGACGAGTACCGTCGCTACCTGGCGAACCAGCTCCGCGAGGAGTACGGCTTCTGGGGCTCTCCGCTCCGCGTCCATTTCCGCACCGCTAAAGGAAAAGGCGAGCCGAAGGGCCGCTGAAACCCCATAAAAGAGGGATATTTCGGCCCTTTCCGCCGGAAAAAGGCTCCATCAAAGGATTTTCGGCCGGCTGGCAAAGGTAAGGCGTCCCACCCCGTTGAAACATAAGTCGAAATTTATATCCGGCATTGACCGGAAGGGGGTGCGTCTCTTGACCAAGAAAGAACTGGCTGACGAAGTGGCGAAGAAGGCGAATCTGTCCAAGAAGGACGCGACGTTGGCGGTCGACTCGATGCTTGAAGGCATCACGGGGGCTCTGAAGAAGGGTGACAAGGTGAACCTGGTGGGCTTCGGCACCTTCGAGGTGCGCAAGAGGAAGGCCCGCACCGGCATCAACCCCCAGACCAAGGAGAAGATAAAGATCGCGGCGAGCAAGACCTGCGCGTTCAAGCCGGGCAAGTCGCTCAAGGAGGCCGTCGCGAAGAAGAAGTAGGCCCGGGCTGCGAAATGACGGCGGAAGAGGCCCCCTCGACGGGGGCTTCTTTCGTCCGGGACACCCGCGGGAGAGACGCTCGGGCGCTCAGCGTCTGTTTGCGAAGCGCCTTTCTGAGTTCTAAAATAGTATTTTGCGCAAGGCGACGAGGGCGCATGAATCCGGGACGTGGCGCAGTCAGGTTAGCGCACCGGTCTGGGGGACCGGGGGTCGCCGGTTCAAATCCGGCCGTCCCGACCATCTCATGCGTGGCCATGTCCGGTCTCACCCTCGGTGTCTTATTTTTTTCTCGATTCATAGACGGGGGTAGAGATGGCGAACTTCCTGACCGTGCTCAGGATACTGGCGACACCGGCTTTCATCATCGTGATGGCTCTCTCGAACGCTCATCCGGGCTTTCGCTGGATCGCTTTCCTGATCTTCGGCTTCGCAGCCTGGACCGACTGGGCCGACGGCTTCGTCGCGCGGCACACCAACTCTGTCTCGGAGATAGGCAAGACACTCGACCCGCTGGCGGACCGGCTCTTCATCGGCGCCTCGATAATCGCACTCTACGCGATGCGGATACTGCCCCTGCTCTTCCTTGTGGTGGTCGTCGGCCGCGACGTGCTGATGGCCCTCGGATACCCTCTGGTCGGCAAGGTCGACAAGACCAAGATAGCCGTCCACTGGACCGGGAAGGTGGCCACCGCGGTGCTGTTCGCCGCGCTGCTGCTACTGATACTTACCCCCGGGCCGCACCAGGGAAGCTACTGGTCGTTCCAGGGCTACGCATTCACGGACCCGACGAACGTCCAGTTCTACGGGCTGTGGCTCTTCGTTGTTGGAATGGGCTGGTCTATTACTTCGGCGGTCGTGTACGGGAAGAGGGTACTCGAGCTTCTGAGAGAACGCCCTGCCGTAGAAGAGGGCGCGGCTTAGATTGCTACGGAGGTGGCTGTATCTATGAAGACTGTCGTGATGGCGGGTGGCCAGGGTACCAGACTGCGACCGCTCACGAGCAACCACCCCAAGCCGATGGTGACCGTCGCCAACAAGCCGCTGATGGAGCACATAATCGAGCTGTGCAAGAAGCACTCCCTCGAGGACATAGTCGTCACGCTCCAGTTCCTCCCGATGCTCATCACCTCACACTTCGCCGACGGGTCGGCATGGGGTGTGAACATGAGCTACGTCACCGAGGAGACGCCACTGGGCACCGCCGGCAGCGTGAGGAATGCCCGCGCGCAGCTCGACGATACCTTCCTGGTGATCAGCGGCGACGCGCTCACGGACATAGATCTGACCGACGCGGTCCGCTTCCACAAGGAGCGCGGCGCGATGGTGACCATCGTCCTCAAGAAGGTGCCCGACCCGCTCGAGTTCGGCCTGGTGATAACGGACGCCGACGGGCGCATACAGAGGTTCCTCGAGAAGCCGGGCTGGGGAGAGGTCTTCTCTGACACCATCAACACCGGCATCTATATCATAGAACCGGAGGCGCTGAACCTGGTGCCCGGCGACCGCCCCTATGACTTCTCCAAGGAGCTGTTCCCCGAGTTGCTCGCCAGCGGCGCTCCACTGTACGGCTATGTCGCCGAAGGTTACTGGTGCGACGTCGGAACCCTTGAGCAGTATCTGTCGGTGCACCGCGACATCCTCGACGGGCTGGTCGACGTGAAGATACCGGGCCACAGGCTGGAGAACAACGTGTGGGTCGGCGACGGCGTCGAGATCGAGGACAGCGCGATAGTCAGCGGGCCGGTCCTGCTCGGCAACCACGTCAAGGTGGAGGCCGGGACCAAGCTGCGCGAGTACACGGTGCTGGGCAACAACGTCGTGGTGAAGAGAGAGAACTTCATACACCGTTCGGTCATCATGGACAACACCTACATCGGCCCTTCCTGCCACATAAGGGGAACCGTGGCCGGGCGCAACTGCGACATCAAGTCCGGTGTCAGGACCGACGAAGGCGCGGTCCTCGGGGACGACTGCCTGGTGGGCGACAACGCGATGATCAACCAGGGCGTCCTGGTGTTCCCGTTCAAGATCGTGGACTCGCGGGCAACCGTCAACTCCAGCATAATCTGGGAGTCCCGCGGTATGCGCTCCCTCTTCGGAAAGCGCGGCGTGTCAGGCCTGATAAACGTGGACATCACCCCTGAGATGGCCGTACGGCTGGGGATGGCCTACGGGTCGACCCTGCCGGTGAACGCGCAGGTCGTGACAAGCCGCGACGGGACCAGGGCCTCCAGGATAATAAAGAGAGCGTTCATGGCGGGGCTCAACTCGACAGGCGTGCATTGCCGCGACCTCGAGGTGAACGCAGTCCCTGTCTGCCGGTTCACGGTGGACAGCCACAACGACCAGGGCGGTGCCGATGTCAGGACGAGCGACATCGACCCTCAGTGGATAGAGATCAACTTCTACGACGACGAGGGAAGCGACCTGGCCCAGGCCGGCCGCCGCGACATCGAGAAGGTATACACCCGAAACGATTTCAGGCGGGCGTTCCTCAACGAGCTCGGGGAGATCTACTATCCGGCCCGCGCAGTCGAGACGTACATGCAGGCGCTCTACGAGAAGCTCGACCTCGAGAAGATCCAGCAGCACAGGTTCAAGGTCGTGTTCGATTACGGATACGGTGCGGCCTCTCTCATCATGCCCGGCCTGCTGGGAAAGCTGGACTGCGAGGTGCTGTCCCTCAACCCCTACACGGACGAGAAGAGGCTGATAACCCAGAGGACGCCCCGCGAGGAATCGTTGCACCGCCTCGGCGAGGTGGTGACCAGCTTCAACGCGGACGTAGGCCTGCTCTTCGACAACGGTGCCGAGAGGCTGGCAGTGACCGACGACAAGGGCCAGGTGCTGGCGGGGAGCGACCTCCTCGTGGTCATGACCGACCTGGTGACGAAGAGCGTCCCTCCGGGCAAGATAGCCGTGCCGGTGAACCAGCCGTCCGTCATCGAGAAGATAGCCGGAGCGGCCGGCTTCGAGGTGATCAAGACGAGGCTTGACCGCTCGAGCCTGACCGCCGCGGCGCGCCTTCCGGGCGTCGTGTTCGCGGGAACCGGAGACGGCTCCTTCATATTCCCGGAATTCATGCCGGTGGCGGATGCCATCGCCACGTTCGCCAAGCTTCTCGAGATGCTGGCCCTCTCCGGCGTACCGATCTCCGAAATGCTTCCGTCTCTTCCCTCATACCACATGATGCGCCGCGAGGTGGTCACGTCCTGGGAGAACAAGGGCACCGTGATGAGGCACCTGCTGGAGAAGCATGCCGGTGACGGTATAGACTCGACTGACGGCGTGAAGATAACCTGGGCGGAAGACAGGTGGGTTCTGGTCCTGCCGGACCAGGAGGAGCCCGTCCTCCACCTTTACGCGGAAGGCTCGGACGAGCGTGAGTGCCGCGACATACTCGAGAGATTCGAGGCCGAGATCAAGAGATCGGCGCTCTAGGCGGGGAAGCTCGAACCAGGAGGATGAGAGTGACGGCGGACATCTCTTTCGGAACCGACGGATGGCGCTCGAAGGTGACCGATGACTTCAACGAGCGGAACGTCTCGCTCGTGACGCAGGCGATCTGCAACTACCTTTACGAGAAGGGGCAGGCGCAGAAGGGTTGCGTCGTGGGGTACGACACGAGGGCGAGCTCGGAGAAGTTCGCCGACGTGGTCGCTGACGTACTGATGAAGAACGGGATCGCAGCCCTCAGGATGGAGACTTTCTGCCCTACGCCGCAGACGGCCTTCGCGGTACGGAACACCGGCGCGGGCGGAGCGATAATGCTGACGGCGAGCCACAACCCGCCGGACTACAACGGCATCAAGTTCATCCCGGATTACGCCGGGCCCGCCACCAACGACGTCACCGACGACATCGAGTGGGAGATCGGCGACGTGTTCGAGTCCGGCGGAGCGATACCGAAGGACAGGTCCATCGGTCCGCTCAAGAAGCTGGACGTCTCCAACGAGTACATCAAGCAGCTGATCTCGCTTATCGAGCGGCCGGTCATCGAGCGCTCGCGGGTGAAGGTGCTCTTCGACCCGATGTACGGCGCGGGCCAGAACGTCTTCATGCGCGTTCTGCACCACATGGACGTGATCGCCGTCCCGCTCCACTGCCACCTCGACCCGGAGTTCGGCGGGATGCTGCCGTGCCCCGAGGAGCCTTACCTGAAGGAGTGCGCCAAGGCCGTGGTCGACAACAAGGCCGAGGTGGGCATCGCCCTCGACGGCGACGCCGACCGATTCGGTGTCATAGATTCGAAAGGCATCTTCCTCACCCCGAACCAGGCCCTGACGCTGATGCTCTGGTACATGCTCACCTATAAGAGCACCGGCGGCGCCGTCGCGAGGTCCCTCGCTACCACCCACATGCTGGACACGATCGCCGAGCACAACGGCTGCCGCGTCATCGAGACCCCGGTCGGCTTCAAGTACATAGGCGAGCTGATGCGCAAGAAGATGATCATCCTCGGGGGAGAGGAGAGCGGCGGCATGAGCATGGCGGGCCACATCCCGGAGAAGGACGGGCTGTGCGCGGGTCTGGTGCTCATAGAGATCGCCGCTCGCTTCAAGAAGCCCCTCTCGGAGCTGCTGGACAACATCTACCGCGAGTTCGGCCCGGTGTTCGACGAGCGGATAGACGTGCCGCTCGGCCTCGAGCGCAAAGAGGCCCTGATGGACGAGCTGCGGACGAACCCGCCGGAGAGGATTGGCAACGAGGACGTCGTACAGGTAGATACGAGGGACGGCGTCAAGGCGATCACCGCCGACCAGACCTGGATGCTGGTGAGGCCGTCCGGCACCGAGCCGATGGTGAGGGTGTACGTCGAGGCACGCAGCCGCGCGGCATTCGACTCAGCCCGAAGGTCGGCTTTGAAAATGGTCAAGGGATAGAAGCGCGGTAACGGAGGCGTCCTTTGTCACTAGAGCTCTGCTGTGTGTCGCCGCATCCGCCGATCCTCGTTCCCGAGGTCGGGCGTGACGAGGTGAGGAAGGTGCAGGCTTCGGGCGATGCGCTGCAACTGCTGGCCGGCGACATCATCGAAGCCCAGCCGCACACCATCGTGGTCATGTCCCCGCACAGTCCCGTCCACACGGATGCTTTCCTCATCCAGTGCGAGGAGACCATGTCCGGCTCTTTCGCACAGTTCCGCGCCCCGCAGGTGAAGATCGAGGCACCCGGCGACGAGAGGTTCGCAACCCTGCTCGAAGAGCACGCCCGCAAACAGGGAGTGCCGGTGGCGCGCCGCAGACCGGGGGACGCAGGGAGCGGCGTGCTCGACCACGGCGTCCTGGTCCCGCTCTATTTCCTCGCTCCGCCGGAGTATATGCTGGTCTGCCTCTCGATCACCTTCATCGGGTACAGGGAACATTTCGCGGTGGGCAAGGCGATCGCCCAGGCCGCCGAGGCTTACGGCCACCCGGTGGTGTTCATCGCCTCCGGAGACCTGTCCCACCGCCTGACGCGCGAGGCGCCCGCGGGCTACTATCCCGACGCGCATCTCTTCGACGAGGAGATAGTCAGCATATTCGAGGATGCCGACTTCGCCAGGCTGCAGCAGCTCAACCCGCGGCTGGTGGCGGACGCGGGCGAGTGCGGGCTCCGTTCCATATACGCGCTCGCAGGAGCCGTCGACGGCCGCTCCGTCGAGAGCGAAGTGCTCTCGTACGAGGGCCCGTTCGGCGTCGGATACATGGTGGCCCGGGTACGGCCCGGCGGGCCGGACGAGACACGAAGACTTATCCTCGGGGAGGCGAGATGACTGACGAAGAGAGCCCGTACGTAGACATCGCCAGGCGCGCCGTCGAGTCCTACGTGAAGAACGGAGAGGAGCTGGACGTGTCCGGGGCGCCCGATGAGGTGCGCGACATGAAGGCCGGCGCCTTCGTCTGCCTGAAGATCGGGGGCGAGCTGAGAGGGTGCATCGGCACCATAAAGCCCGCGGCCCCCAACCTCGCGGAGGAGATAAGGAACAACGCGATATCCAGCGCGACCACCGACCCTCGCTTCATCCCGGTACGGTCGGGCGAGCTGGATTCGCTCCAGTACTCGGTGGACATCCTCGAGGAGCCTGAGGACGTCCCGGACATCAGCTATCTCGACCCGTCCCAATACGGGGTGATAGTCCGCTCCGGGCTAAAGACCGGATTGCTGCTCCCCGACCTGGAAGGCGTCAACACGGCCGAGGAGCAGGTGCGGATCGCCTCGAGGAAGGCCGGTATATCCAGGGCCGAACCGGTGCAGCTGCAGCGGTTCAAAGTGACAAGGCACGAGCGCTGATGTCGGGCTCGACAAAGCCCGCTGAGGGCACCAGGATCCTGGCCATCGTCGGCCCCACCGGGGTCGGCAAGACTCTGATGGCCCTCGACGTGGCCAAAGAGCTCAACGCGGAGATAGTCTCGGTCGATTCCATGCAGGTCTACAGGGGGATGGACATCGGGACGGACAAGCCCGACGCGAAGGAGCGCGGGAAGGCCAGATTCCACCTCATCGACATCGCCGACGTGAAGACGGACTTCTCGGTCGCCGACTTCAAGAAGGCCGCCGACGAAGTCATCGCCGACATCGATTCGCGAGGCAAGACCCCGCTGCTGGTCGGCGGCTCCGGCCTCTACTACCGCGCCGTGGTCGACGACCTCGACTTCTCGAACGCGTCAGACCCGTACAGGGAGGAGACGGAGGAAGAGCTGGAAGAGATGTCCGACGACGAGCTGCACCTGATACTCGCGTCGGTGGACCCGGCCGCGGCCGCCGAGATCCCGTCGGCCAACAGGCGGCGCGTACTGAGGGCGATCGACGTTGCGCGCAAGGGAGATCGGCTCATCTCGGAGAGGCAGTACTCCTGGTCGGACTTCGACTCGCCGTACGAACTGCGGGTGGCCGGCCTGGACATGGAGCGCCAAGTCCTCTACGCGATGATCGACATGCGCGTCGACAGCATGGTCCAGCGTGGCCTCGAGAAGGAAGTCATCCGGCTGGTCGAAGCGGGCCTCAAGGCGGGCACGACGGCCGGGGAGGCGCTGGGCTACAGGCAGATACTCGATTACCTGGACGGCGACGTCTCGCTCGCGAAGGCCGTGGATGAGACGAAGAAGAGGACGCGAAACCTCGCCAAGCGCCAGCTCACCTGGTTCAGGAAGGACCCGCGCATCGAGTGGTTCGACATACCTGCCCGGCACGGCGACACCCCGGACGTCGTGAGGATGAAGACAGGGGCCACCTCCCGGAAGGTTCTTGAATACCTCAGTCAGACAGAATAGATTAGACCGCATGGATTTCTTCAAGTATGAAGCCGCCGGCAATGACTTCGTCATGCTCGATTGCCGGGGCGGCGAGCCGGATATCACACCCGTGCGGGCCCGCTTTCTCTGTGACAGGCACGGGGGGATCGGGGCAGACGGGATAATAATGCTGCTGCCCTCGGACAGCGCCGAAGCGCGGATGCGGATAATAAACGCCGACGGGACCGACGCGGAGATGTGCGGCAACGGCGTCCGCGCGCTTTTCCTGTTCGCGCTGGATATCGGCGCAGTCGACGGAGACGAGATGTCGCTCGAGACGGCCGCGGGACCGAGGACGGTGAGGCGGGTCGGCTCCGGGACTTTCGAGGTCGACATGGGAGTGCCGCGGATGAGGCGCGGAGACGTCCCTGTCGAAGGCCCGCCCGACGATGAGGCGCTCCACGTCGCTGTGGAAGTGCCCGGCACCGGCACTTTCGACTGCTCGTGCGTCTCTATGGGCAACCCTCACTGCGTGGTGTTCGTGGACGACCTGGACGAATACCCGGCCGCAGTTGTCGGCCCGTTGATAGAGAGGCTGCCCGCCTTCCCGGCGCGGACCAACGTCGAGTTCGTCAGGGTTGCAGGCGAAGGCCTCGAGGTGCGAGTGTGGGAGAGGGGAGCGGGGGAGACCCAGGCCTGTGGCACCGGAGCCTGTGCTGCGCTGGTCGCGGCCAGCTCGAGGGGACTCGTCCCGAGAAAGGCAACGGTGTCGCTTCCCGGCGGCGACCTCTACATCGACTGGAGAGAGCACGTGTTCATGACGGGCCCGGCGAGGCGCGTCTTCGAGGGAAGGATCGATGAAGACCGATGAGGTTCTCGAAAAGACTTGAGACGATACCGCCCTACCTCTTCGCCGAGGTGGACAGGAAGATAGCCGCGAAGAAGACCGCCGGCGTGGACGTGATCAGCTTCGGCGTCGGCGACCCGGACATCCCGACGCCGGAGCCGATCGTCGAGGCGATGCTGGCGGCAATGGCGGACCCCGAGAACATGAGGTACCCGTCGTACTACGGCCTGGACACTTACCGCGCCGCGGCTTCGCGCTTCATGACGCGACGCTTTTCGGTAGACCTCGACCCGGACAAACAGGTCCTCTCCTTGATGGGCTCGAAAGAAGGCATCGCGCACATGGCGCTCGCGGTGCTTGACCCCGGTGACGTGGCGCTCTGCCCTGAGCCCGGCTACCCGGTCTACGAGATGGGCGCGCTGCTGGCGGGCGCCGAGCCTTACTTCCTGCCGCTGGTGGAGGAGAACGCTTTCCTTCCGGATTTCGATTCGATCCCGAAAGAGGTGCTCTCGAGGGCGAAGCTCTTGTGGATCAACTACCCGAACAACCCGACCGGGGCTGTCGCCGGGATGGAGTTCTTCGAGAGGGCCGTGTCATTCGCGGCCGACAACGACATCATCCTCTGCCACGACAACGCCTACTCCGAGATAACCTACGACGGCTTTGTCGCGCCGAGCGTCCTCCAGGTCGACTCGGCCATGGACGTCGCGGTCGAGTTCCACTCGCTCTCGAAGACTTTCAACATGACCGGGTGGAGGATCGGCTTCCTCGCGGGCAACGAGAAGGTGATCGAGGCCATCGGGACGGTGAAGACGAACATCGACTCCGGCGTCTTCAACCCGATACAACTCGCCGGGGTGGAGGCGCTCGACGAGCAGTCGCGCTTCATCGAAGCGATGCGTGTGGTGTACCGCCGCAGGAGGGACCTCATCGTCGACGAGCTCTCCTCGATAGGCTGGCGGGCTACCAGGCCGAAGGGCAGCATCTACGTCTGGCTGCACGTACCGGAAGGCTTCGACTCGGTATCCTTCTCGACCCACGTTCTGGAAAAGGCGGGGGTGTTCTTCACGCCCGGCAACGCCTACGGCCCGTCCGGCGAAGGCTACGTCAGGCTCTCGCTCACGGTGCCCGACGACCGGATCCGCGAGGCCGTAGAGCGCCTTCGCGACGTCTTCTCAGACTAGTGGAAACCACTGACGAGAGAGAGCTCGCACTCATCGCCGGCGTACAGCTGCCCGGCAGCACCGACGAGAGCGCGGCGGAGTCCATGGGAGAGCTCGCCGCGCTCGCGGACACCGCCGGGGCCGAGGTCGTATCGTCCTTCGTCCAGCGGCGCACTTCTTACGACCCCAACACCCTGATCGGCCGGGGCAAGGTCGACGAGCTCGCGGCCTCGGTCTCCGATTCGGGCGCCACGCTGGTCGTATTCGACTCCGAGCTCTCGAGCGGCCAGCAGGACCGTCTCGAGAAGGCGCTGGGAGCCAGGGTCATCGATCGCACAGCCCTGATACTGGACATCTTCGCACAGCACGCGCACACGGCCGAGGGGCGCACCCAGGTCGAACTCGCGCAGCTCTCCTACATGCTCCCGCGGCTCCGCGGGCGCGGCATCGAGATGTCCCGGATGGCCGGAGGCATAGGCACCCGGCGAGGTCCGGGCGAGACGCAGCTCGAGGTAGACCGGCGGACCTTGAGGAGGCGCATCAAGAAGCTTCAGCGCGACCTCGCGGACATGGAGGCGGTCAGATCCACTCAGAGGAAGAGGAGGGCGCGCGCCGGGCTGAGCCAGGTCAGCCTGGTCGGCTACACGAACAGCGGGAAATCATCCCTATTGAACACGCTCACCGACTCCGAGGTGCTCGTGGAGGACAGGTTGTTCTCTACCCTCGACTCGACCACACGCAAGCTGGTGCTTCCCGACGGGCGCTCTGCTGTCCTCTCCGACACGGTCGGCTTCATCAGGAAGCTGCCGCACGAGCTGGTGGCAGCGTTCCGCTCGACCCTCGAGGTCGTCCGCGACGCCGATCTCTTGCTGCACGTGATCGACGGCTCGAAGGGGGAGGAGACGGGCGAGAGGATGGCGGCGGTGACCGCCGTGCTGGACGAGCTGGGAGCGGAGGAGATACCGAGGATAGATGTCTTCAACAAGACGGACCTGATCGAGAAGACCGAGGCAAGTGACATCGAGCGGAGATACCCCGGCGGGGTGCTCGTGTCGGCAAAGACCGGCGCGGGCTCCGAACGACTGCTCTCCAAGATATCGGAGAAGCTCGGGCCTACGAGGGTGGTCCTGCTGGAGATGCCGTCCGCGCGCGGCGACCTGCTGGCTTCGCTCTACAGGGAGGGCCGCGTGATCGAGGTCGTTCACGAGGGCGAGACCTCATCGGTGACGGTCGAGCTCCCGGTCGACAGGCTTGACGCGTTCCGGCAGTTCATCAGGTAAAGAATGCCAGAAAAAGTGCAATAACTGGCAAATCAGGCTAAACCTCGACTTAAGGCTTCGAAAAAATATTTCTTTCACCTTGGCTCAAGGATAGCGCTCCCCACACGCGAGGCCTGCAATGCTCGAATCGGGTCGCCCTTCACCACCACTGAAAGGTTTGCGGCGAAAAACATGTCCCCGGGCGGGAAGAGGAAGGCGACCCATCGTGCTGGAATCGCCCGGATGAGGCGTCGACAGCCGCTGACTTTCACCTTTTGATGACCGTTGCGTGAGGTCTCCTCAACGTTAAATGAACCTTTAAAGAGCCACTCAACCCTTGAGTCTCCGGGGAGGGATTTTTTTTCTCAAAACAACCTTGACACTCCATTATGTTGTGCGGGTACAATGCGGCAAGCACTACATGTGGAAAGCCAGTCCCTGGCAGAAGCATCTTTGGAAAAAGGGACCGGGCGGACCGCGAAACGGGGGGAAGGCGCGAGGCGCCGCAAAATGATGAAGTGCCCTTACTGTGAGAACAAGAAGACGAGGGTGATCGACTCCAGGGCCGTTGACGAGGGCGGATCCATCCGCCGGCGCAGGTTGTGCGAGGCGTGCGGCGGCAGGTTCACCACCTTCGAGAGGCGCGAGAGGGTGGAGGTGGCGGTGCTGAAAGGCGACGGACACCTGGAGGCCTACGACCGCTCGAAGCTCAGCGCCGGCATCTACATGGCCTGCAACAAGCGCGACATCTCCGAAGAGGTGATCGAGTCCGTGATCGACTCGATCGAAGAGGAGATCATGCGCGCCCAGTCCAAGGAGATCGATTCATCCGCCGTGGGCCGCATGGTGATGGAGAGGTTGCGGGGTATAGACGAGGTGGCGTACATGCGCTTCGCCTCGGTGTGCAAGAAGTTCGATGACGCGAGCGAGTTTCAGAAGGAATATGGCGAGCTGAAGCAGTTCGACCGTTCGGCCTGAGACAGTAGCAAGGGGGAGTTGGGAGTGACACCGAGGATTGAGATTCTAAAGAGCGACAAGGCCTTCACATATTATCCGGCGGGAGACGCCACGGATATCGCGCTGCAGGTCTCGACGACGTCCCGGGAGGAGATAAACCTCTGGGACAAGCAGAAGATCGTCGACTCCATCGTCCTGGAGGCCGGCGCCGCGCCGGACCTGGCAGAGGAGATCGCGGACGGGGTCGAGCGGACGCTGGTCTCGACAGGCCAGACTCGCGTCACGACCAGCCTGATCCGCGAGCTCATCGACCTCGAGCTGATGGAGCGCGGGCTGGTGGCGATGCTGGACAACCACAGCAAGCTGGGCCTCCCGATGTTCGACGTGGAGAACATCATCACCCAGCCCAACAAGGAGAACTCCAACACCACTCACAACCCGGAGTCCATAAACCTGACCATAGCCGAGACGGTGCTCAAGCAGTACGCGCTCAAAAAGGTCTTCTCCGAGGACATAGCCCGCGCTCACTACGAGGGCGACATCCACCTTCACGACCTGGGCTTCGTGGTGAGGCCTTACTGCGGCGGGCACAGCCTCGAGTATGTGAAGAAGTTCGGCCTGAAGCTGCCGAACATCACGAGCACCTCGAGCCCGGCGAAGCACGCCAACGTCCTGATAGGCCACATGGTGAAGATGGCCTCGACGCTGCAGTCCTATTACGCCGGCGCGATCGGCTGGGAGGCGGTCAACGTCTTCTTCGCCCCCTTCCTCACCGACATGTCGTACGACGAGATAAAGCAGCTCGCGCAGATGCTCATCTTCGAGTTCAACCAGCTGGCCGGCGCCCGCGGCAGCCAGGTCGTCTTCACCGACTTCAACCTCTACTGGAACGTCCCGAGGCACCTCAAGGACGCCCCGGCGATAGGCCCCGGCGGGGTGGAGACCGGCAAGACGTACTCCGAGTACGAGAAAGAGTCCAAGATGTTCATCACGGCGCTCTTCGAGGTCTACGAGAAGGGTGACGCGATGGGCAAGACTTTCGTCTTCCCGAAGCCGCTGCTGCACATCAACGACGACTTCTTCCGCACCGAGGGCTGGGAGGAGTTCATGGAGCTAGCCTGCCGCGTCGCGAGCAAGCAGGGCATCACGTACTTCGTCTTCGACCGCGGCGACGAGATAACGGTCTCGCAGTGCTGCCGGCTGAAGCTGAAGCTGAACGAGAAGGACCTCCTCGAGGCGATGACCCCCGAGAAGATGCGCTTCTCCGCGCTGCAGAACATCACCATCAACCTGCCGCGACTGGCCTACAGGGCGCACGGCAGCGAGGAGATGCTGTTCAGCGAGCTGGAGCGCACGCTCGAGATGGTGGCCAGGGCGCACATGCAGAAGCTGAGGTTCATAACGACGCTGATGGAGCTCGGCCCGGAGGGCCCGGTCTCGCTCCTCTGCATGGAGCACGACGGCGAGCCATACCTGAAGGTCGACAGGCTCACCTACCTGGCAGGGCTGCTGGGGCTGAACGAGATGGTGCAGTTCCACACCGGCAGGCAGCTGCACGAGTCGAACGACGCGATGCGGTTCGGCCTCAAGGTCATCGCCCACATGAGCCTGGTGTGCGAGCGGCTCTCCGAGAAATACGGCATCAACATCGTGCTCGAGGAGTCGCCGGCGGAGTCGAGCGGCTTCCGCCTCGCGAAGCTCGACATGAAGTACTTCCCGAAGCAGGCGGCGGGCGTGGTGAAGGGCGACCTGGTCGGCGGCGAGTACTACTACACGAACAGCGTCCACCTGGCGACCGACGCGCCGATCGACTACATCGACCGCATCCGGAACCAGAGCAAGTTCCACCCGCTGATCAAGGCGGGCGCGATCATCCACATATGGCTGGGAGAGCACGAGCCGCCCCCGGCGTCGATCCAGCGGATGGTCGAAAAGACATTCCGCGACACGAACGCCGCGCAGATAGCGTTCAGCCCGGAGTTCACGGTCTGCGACGACTGCTCGTCGACGTCCCGCGGGCTGTCCGAGGTCTGCCCTCTGTGCGGCTCGACCGAGACCTACGGCATCACCCGCATCGTGGGTTACTACTCGAAAGTATCGACTTGGAACAAGGGTAAGCTTGGCGAGCTGAAGCAGCGCAAGCGGACCTCACTGGCAGGAGGTGAGACACAAGATGCTTCTCAAGGTCTTCGTGAAGGAGAACTGTCCGAGCTGTCCGGCCGCTAAAGAAGTCGCGCGGATGTTCCCCTGGAGCAAGCTGTACGACCTCGACAACAGCGACGGGCTGGCCGAGGCCGCGTACCACAGCGTGCTCTGCACTCCGTCGATCGTCCTGGTCGACGAGGAGGACACGGTGATCCAGTCGTGGCGCTGTCACGTACCGCGTCCCAGCGAGATCGCCAACTACGCGGCGTGACGGAGCCTCTTCGGATCTCTTTCGTCAAGCTCGACCCGGAGGTCGAGGCCCCGGCCTACGCGCACGACGGTGACGCGGGCTGCGACCTCACCAGCCGGGTCGACGCCGTTCTCGCGCCGGGTGAGCGGGCGCTGATTCCGACAGGCATCGCCGTCGCGATTCCCGAGGGCTACGCTGGGTTCGTCCAGCCGAGGAGCGGGCTCGCGGCCCGCGCGGGGATAAGCATCGTGAACACGCCCGGCCTGATCGATTCCCATTACCGCGGGGAGATAAAGGTCATCCTCATCAACCACGACCCGTCCGCCTCTTTCGAGGTGGCTCGGGGCGACAAGATATGCCAGCTCGTGTTCCAGAAGGTGGAGAGGGCCTCTTTCGCGGAGGTCGAAGAGCTCGACCGGACGAAGCGGGGAGAGGGCGGCTTCGGCTCCACCGGCGTTTAGTATCCCGTCCCATGGACACTGCGGCATTCGAACGCCGATGCATCCCCACCGGCAGTGTTCCACTCCCTGCGACGTAATACGAGATTACGTCTCAGTCGCGCGCCTTGCCCGAGTGGTGCCTCGACGCTCTCGGTGCTCGCACTATCTGTGGGACGGGATACTCAGGGGCGCCTCGGCGCTCTCGGTGCTCACACCGCCCATGGGACGGGATACTTGAGGTTGTTTAATAGGATCTCTGTCGCTACAATTCGCCCCGGAGGTGATGTCCTTGGACATCGAGAGAAGGGGCGGGGACCCTTTCGCCGAGCCCGTGGCGATATTGAAGAATTCGGATCCCGCGGCCGTGGCCATGAAAGCCGGCGCCCTGTTCAGGTCGGGTGAAGAAGGCAAAGCGTTCGTCGATCTTCCCACTCTCAACGGGAAGTTCACGGTGGCCTGGCCGGGCATCGAAGTCACCTCCGAGCCGGAAAAGCTCTCCTCGTTCTCGCTCAAGCTCCTGGCGCTACTTTACCTCGCCAACACGAACGGCGCGGAGCCGACAGGCGAGATGGTGGCGTACCGGCAGATCCCCGACGGCCTTTTCTACGAGCCTGTGGTTCAGAGGAGCGTCGAGGCGCCGCTGGCGGAGGCCTTCGGCAAGGACGTGGCGGGCTTCAGCGCGTCCTGTGAATCGCTCGGAGGGCGGAAGAGCGGCCACGGGGACGCCTCATACGCCTTCGACCTCTTCCCGGGAGTGATTATCGAGTTCCTTCTCTGGAGGGAGGACGACGAGTTCCCGGCGCGGTTGCAGGTCCTGTTCGACTCGGGGGACACAAACCACCTGGGCGCCTTCGACCTCAGGATGGCGTCCCAGGAGATATCTTCGAGGCTTCTGAAAGCGAGAGCGCAGTAACTTCTGGCCTCGTGGAGACTAGAGCGGCGTATCGCTGTCGCCCCTGTCCTCCTTCTCGTCATCAGCGCTGAGCAACCTGGCGATGCGTTCCGTGTCCTCGTCTTTCCGGTCCTCATCGCCGCTGAGCAGCTGAGAGATGCTTTCCGTGTCCTCGTCGCTGTGGTCCTCGCCGCCGCTCAGCAACTGCGCGATGCCGGCGACGTCTTTGTCCTCATCGCCGCCAGGCAGCTGCGAGGCGCCGGTGACGTCCTTGTAGTCCTTCTCGTAATCGCCGCCGAGCAAGGGCGAGACGCCTTCGGTGTCGCTGTCGGTGCCGTCGCCGAACAGATTTGGCATCTGCATGTCGAGCTTCACCGAGCGGCGCACGTATCCGCCGAAGATGACGGGCACCATCATGATGATGATCATCCCGATCAGCAGGTAGATCCAGCTCCTGCCCGAGCCTTTCAAGACCAGCCGCTTCCCCGTAGACTGTGTGCCGATGCCTACTATGTCGCTCGCCGTGAACGTGGCGGGATTGATGAGCTTCGTTCCCCGCACGTAGTCGTCGAAGAACCTCGCCCAGCTCTTCGTCGTCGCGCCCTCCAGCATCTCCTCGATGTCCACGAGCGAATACTTCTTGTTCTCCAGCGCGGGGAACTTCTTCGCCATCTCGCCCATGAACCAGTCGAGGTCCTTGTTCCCTTTGGATTCGTCCCTGAGTCGCTGGCCGACGGCGGCGCACACTATCGCGCCCTTGTCCTCCAGCAGGGCCGCCGCGTTCGGGTCGCTGCTGGTCTCGGCCTCCGCAAGGGACATCGTCTTCGCGAGAGGGTTGTTTATGTAAGCCGTGTATGTCGCCGAGAACTCGGTGTTTGCCGCGTCCTTCGGTATCAGCCCGGCGAGGACGGCCAGCCTGAAAGAGTAGAGGACGGAAGAGCCGTCCTGGAACCAGAGGGCGTCCTTGTCCCTTGCCGGCACGAGCGACCACCTGTTCCACAGGTCGTAGACGGATCCGGAGGCACGGACTCCCTTGTCGCCGTCCAGCTTCGAGTCCGGCAGGGTCACGGAGTCGATCATCGATGGGGGAGAGGCGGAGGCGGGCGCGACCGCCAGCATGGACAGTATCGGCATCGAAGGCCTGTCGCCCAGTATCAGCCTCGCCTCGCTCAGTATGCTGCCCGCCGCGGTCTTGCTCTCCGATCGAAGCTGCTCCGTGGAGGTGGAGGGGAATGCCAGCCGTACGGTCGAGGCTCCGTTCTTGTACTCCTGGAGGACGAGCGTGCCCCAGGACAGGTAATTGTCCAGCAGGCCGGTCCGCCCGGAAACGGTGTACGCACCGTTGGAGGAAAGCCACGGAGTGACCGCGGTCTCCTTGCCCCCCTTCTCGATCGTGACCTGGTAATCGCTCCCAAGGGACGCGCCTGACTCCGTCGTGGGCAACAGGAGGGCGTCTGACGCCCTGAAGAGCTTCAACGCGTCGGTTATCACGAAGGGCGCCGGCTCTTGCGTCCAGGCAGTCTCCTGGCTGCTCTGAGAGCTACCGGCCGCCGCGGGCTCAACGCGATAAGCCACAGTCACCGAAGAAGCGCCTGAACTCTCTATCGACCATCCCGGCTTGCCGTTCGGCAGAGGTTGTATGACAGTGCCTGAGGAGGGATTCGAGTCCAGGTTCAGGGTGGGCGTATTCTTCCCGGTGCCGTTCAGCATGCTCTGCTCGGATGGCTTCAGTAAAGCATTTTTTCCACCCTGAAGATTGAAGCTGACCTTCACGTGCAGCGCGGGACTGCTTCCCGTCGTGGCCCTCAAGTCGTACTTGATGGGCGGGGGAGAGGCGCCCAACGCGAAGGGGCAGGCTACCACCGCCAGAAGGCCGGCGGCGAGCAGGAGCACAGCGATACGTCTAATCATCTGACACTTCGAATTCTCGTTTCGAAAGGTAATGTCCGGATTCCATGCGAGTATAGCAGAAGACCCTCTCGAGACGGCTCAACCACCGCGCTCCTTGGTAGCAGTCGCGAGGTCGACGCTCTTGACGTACCTGAGGCTCGGCACCTGGCAGATGAGGAGTATCAGTATGATGCCGACGGACACCAGGACGTAGCTGCTGGTGAACACGACCAGCGAGAGCTGGAAATACTCGGTCTGTTGAAGGCTCATCGCGTATCTGCCGACGGCTATACCCAGCAATATCCCGGGAACGATGGCCAGGAGACCGAAGATGACGTTCTCGAGCGTGGTCATGGCCGATATCTTCCAGGACTCCGTCCCTATGGTCCTCATGGTCGCGATCTCTCTCTCGCGCTCGAGGATGTTTATGGTGATCGTGTTGAAAGTCAGGGTGAACGCCATCAGCAGCGCGAAGACGAGCATCACGTACACGATTATGTACATGAGGTTCATGTATTGCTGGACCTCTCGCTTTATCTCCTGAAGGTCGATGATGGTGGCCATCCCCGGCAGTTTCTCGAGCTGTCTCGTCACCTGGGTCTCGGATCCGGGTCTGACCTTCACATAAAAGCTTCCACGGCTCATCGTGCCGTGAGCCAGCAACTCCTGGGCGTCGTTCCTCGGGATGTAGATGATGTTGCCCATCGGCTCGTCGATGAACGCCGACACGACAAACTTCTTCTCGCGGTTGAGGCTCGTGGAGATGGTGACGGTCTCACCGGCCTTGAGCTTTTCCTTGTTCTGGAACCAGCGGTTCATGAGCACGTGGCCGTCGGTTATCCACACCTGCTCCTTGGCAGCGGTGTAGAAGAGCTTCATGTTCGTAGCAGGGTTGAGGCCCATGAAGACGGTGTCGGTGGACTTGTCGCCCCATTTCACCTTGCAGTTGTAACCGGTGGCGCCCTCCGCCGCCATCACGCCGTCGATGCGCTCGATCTTGTTGACCAGCGCGAGGTCGCGGCCGCCGAGGAAGACGGCCACCATGCTGAACTTGTTGTTCAGGTTGAATCCGCGGTTCATTGCGTCGTTTGACGTGTTGAGGACAGCAAGGAACACCAGCACGATCATCACAGAGAACACGAGCCCCAGGATCGTGAACACCGTCCTGCGTCTGTTCCTGTACATGTTCCGGATCGGCACTTTGAGGAAGAGTGGCAGTTTCTTGAACGGCGGGAAGACGCGCTCCATCAGCGGCGGCCGGAACACCTGCTCGAGGGTATCGCCCCTCATCGCCTTGGACGGGTCCAGCCGCACGCTCCTCGCGGCCGGGAGGATCCCGGCGAAGGCGCAGAACGTGAGCGACAGCACGAGCCCCTCGAAGAGCACCGACCAGTAAGTCGATATCTTGACGATCGGGATCCCGATGGTACTCGCGTAGATGCTCGTTATGGCAGCGGACAGCGCGTACCCGAGGACCAGGCCGAAGAAGGCCCCCAGCACCCCTATTATCATGGCAAAGGAAAGGTAGTGGGTGAGGATCTGTTTTCGGGTGTATCCCATGGCCCTCATGACGCCGATGAAGGGCCTCTGGGTGTAGACCAGTCTGGAGAGCAGGATATAGATGCTGAAGCATGCTATTCCCAGGAAGAGGAGGGGGAAGAAGAGGGCGAAGCTCTTGAGGCCCTCTATGTCCATCTTGAGCATCTTGTTGCCCTGGTGGTTGGCCTTCGAGACCACCTCCTGGATGCCCGTGTACTTCATGATATTCTCGACCCGCGAGAGTATCTGGTCCTGGCTTCGCGCAGGGTCGGTGAGGAGCAGCAACTGGTTGTACTGGCCGGGGATGTTCGCCATCGCCTGAACGTCGGCCATCGGCATCCAGAGCACCGCCATGGCGCTCGCCGACATCATCGGGCTGAAGTCGCCTTTCTCTCCGGCCAGGACGATGTACTCCGGGTTGGACGCGACGCCCACTACTTTTACCGGTACGCTGACGCCCTGGTTGTTGTACTCCATGACGGCGCCCGGTTTTATATTATAAAACTTTGCGAAGTGGCTCTCGGCGACGGTGACCTGCTTCGATCCCTTGGGGAAATAAGTGCCTTTCTTGATCAGGAGGTCGTCGACCATCGGCCGCTGGTAGGGGACGCCGTAGACCCTGCCCACGATCTTCTTTCCGTTCGGCATCGTGAACGAGACGTCCTCGCGGACTCGGGGGGTGACCATGGTGACGCCGGGCACCCTGGAGACCCGGTTGACGATGTACTGGGGGATCTTCTCGGCCTTTATCGTGTAGTCGGCGAAGCGCAGCTTCTTATAGGTCTGCTCGTAGGAGGCCTGGAGGTTCCTGTAGGACATGGAGGAGGCGATGAATATCATAACGCCTATCGTGACAACCATCGTGATGGCTATGAACCTGGTCTTGGCACCCAGTATCTCTCGATACAGCTTGAGCCGCATCGTGTTCGTCTCGGGTCTTTTCAACTCGAGTTCCTCCCACCATGGGTGAGCACGGTTTCGCCCTTCGAAAAGAGCGGTCGCAAAAACGGCCGCTCCGTCTATTATGATAGCTGAAAACGTCTCCGGGTTCCCCTGCCCTGAATGTCCGATAATATATATTATGTCTACTTACTAAGGGTAAGAGAAAAAGGGGCTCATCTGCCCCTCCTTCCTCTCGTCTTTCCGGGTATGTGTAGAGACTGCTAGGTCACTGTCAGGGGACCTTGAAGAGCGATTTCTTCAGCATGTCGACGTATCGCTCGTCCAGGAAGAAACCGGTGTCCTCCTCGAAGTCTATGAAGTTCTCCCGTCGGTACTCCTCTTCCGCCCTGCGGGTCATGTCGAGGAACGTGATTATCAGGCTGTGCACGTCGAAGTTCTCGTCGCCGAGACGCTCGGCGAGGTAGTCTATCAACTCGGGCACCACCACGCTGCTGTTCTTCTCGAGCATGACCCTGATCGCCGTCAGCTCCTCGGTAGAACTATCCGCAACATACTTGTCCAGCTCCTCCTGGGTCCAGGATGTCGGCTGGGGGACCATGACTATCCAGGTCTCGGTCGACTCGATACCGTCCGTGCCCCTGACCGTCGACAGGATCGTGTTCTGCAGAGTCTCGAGGTCCGGTCCGACCATGACCGCCACGACGTCCACGTGCCCTGACACTCCCTCGACCGAGAGCACCTCGGGCATCGCCGACATCGTCCTCATTATCGAGTCGAGCTTGCCGGCCGCTACCTTGATGAACACGTAGGCTTTCTTCTTGTTCAAGTCACTCTCCCGCCTTCTAGAGCTTCGTAACGTCCAGCTTGGCCGCGAGGTCGTCCCTCAGCTGTCTCTTCAGCACCTTCAGTGTCATGCCGTAAGGCATCTCGTCCCTTACCTCGACGTACCTCGGCGCCTTGTAGTCAGCGATATTATCACGGCACCAGGAGAGCAGCTCCTCCCCCGTCACTTCCTCACCCGGCATCGTCGTGCACACCGCGCACACGATCTCCACCTTGGTCGGGTGAGGAACGCCGACGACCGCGCACTCGTCGACCTTCGGGTGCGTGCGTATCTCCTCCTCCACCTCTTTGGAGAAGACGCTGTAGCCACCCGCCTTCACGACGTCCTTCTTGCGGTCGACGAAGTAAAGGAGCCCGAACTTCCCCTTGCGGGCCATGTCCCCGGTGTGGAACCATCCACCGCGGAAGGCCTCCTCGTTCCTCTCGGAGTCGTTCCAGTATCCCTTGGTTATGTTGGGCCCGCGGACGACGAGCTCGCCGGGCTCGCCTTTCGGCACGTCGCGGCACTGCTCGTCCCACACCCGGGTCTTCACCGGCCACACCGGGATGCCCACGCAGCCCTGCTCGAAGCGGAGCTTCATCGTCGAGAGCTTGAGGGCCGTTATGGGGCTCGTCTCTACCTGGCCGTAGCCCTCGAAGAAGACGCCGCCGTAGCTCATGAACTGCTCGATCAGCTCCACCTTCATCGCGTCCGCGCCGCTCGCCCAGAGCCTCATCGAGGAAAGGTCGTAATCCTCGATACGGGAGTGCGCCAGGATCTGGTACATCGCCGGGACACCGACGAACACGGTTGCCTTCTTCTCCTCGATTATCGAGAGCACTTTCTTCGGCTGGAAATATTTCAGGAAGTACCCGGGCGTCCCGAGCATGAAGCATATCAGCGCGATGCAGAAGCCCATCAGGTGAGCGCCGGGCAGCGCCGACACGCCCAGGTCCTCGCTCCCGATCGGTAGCACCGCCGCCGTTATGCGCTGGGTGGTCAGCAGGTTCTTGCTGGTCATCATCGCGCCCTTGGGGTATCCGGTGGTGCCGGAGGTGTAGAAGATCGCGCATGTCTCCGAGCTGTCCACGTGGGCGGGCTCGAGCGTCGCCGGCACCTCGTCGAGTAGCTCGTCGAGGGAGGCGAAACCCTCGAGGCAGCTCGACCTCGGGCCCGCCATCATCCACGATGTGACGGTCGGTATCTCGTCCTTGCTGCGGATGTTGACATCGAAGATGTCCCGGTCCGTGACCAGCGCGGACGCGCCGCAGTTGCCGGCGATGTACCTGATCTCGGAGCTCTTCAGCATGTAGTTGAGGGGCACCGCGATGGCGCCGATCTTGAAGCAGGAGTAACACAGCAGCAGGAGCTCGATCCTGTTGCCCATCGCGATCACGACGCGGTCCCCGCGCTTTACGCCGATCTCGAGGAGCGCGTTGCCCATCTTGTTCACGAACGCGAGCACGTCCTCGTACGTGAGCGAGTCCACCTGCATCGATTCGTATTCGAGGGGCTCGTCGAGTAGGGCCACGGTGCGCGGGCCGAAGACGCGGGCCGCCCTGTCCCAGAAATCGGCCATCGTGAGCCGCGGGTCCGCGATCAACTTGTACTTGGTAAGAGACATCCGACCACCCCTCGCCTCGACGGCTGCCAGCTGCGAACTAATGATACCCGATTGGCCTCAGCAGCTGTAAAGCCTCAGGGGTCGCAAAAACCTCCGTTTTTAGGTTAGAGTCATGCCGGCGACGATGAAAGGGAACTGTTACTTGGAAGACATGGGACTGCTCCAGCGAAGGACGAGGGCCGGGTCGATCGTCTCGGCAGGCCTGGGCATAATCTTCGGCCAGGCGCTTATCATCGGCGGCAGCCTGATGACCTGGCAGTCCGACCGGGTACTGGGCATCTACTCGCGGTCGGGCCTCGACTATCACGGCCTGATCAGCGGAGACGGGAAGATAACATTCGTCCTGGGTGTCGTTGGCCTTGTTTCGTTTATCCTCGGCGCGATATTCCTGCGGAAGACGTTCTTCGCCGTGGCGACGGCCTGCGCGGTGTTCGTGTTCTTCTTCTCGATGGCCGAGATGATCGTGTTGTTTACACGGAACGGTGTTATCGCACCCGGTAACGGTATTTTCACCGTCTTCGGCGGCACTGTATCGGCTTTCTTATGCGGCTTGAGCGGATACCTTATGACGTCAGAAAGAGACACTAAGATATTAACGGCATCGTCCGCCGCTGCTACCGCTGAGGCTTAGAGATGGCACAGAATTGCCAGGCGTGTGGAAGGGAGATCGCTCCCGGCAGGTTCTGCCCGTACTGCGGTACTCCGATCGCCGCCCCCGCGCCGCCGCCGCTGCCCTCCCCTCCCCCGATTCTTCCGGGTCCACCCGGCGCGATCCCGCCTCCGGGTGCGCCGTATCCCGGCGCTCCTCAGTACGCTCCTTCCATTCCTCCCCCGGTCCCGAAGTACAAAGGGACCAGGAAGTCCGGCCTGGCGATGGTCTGCGGCCTCGCCGGCGCGGTCCTGTCCGGTGGAGCCGTAGCGGGATCGCTAATGCCATGGGTCGTCGTGACCGGGCTCGGGATCTCCCTCTCCGGATGGGAAAAGGATGGACGCATAACCGTGTTCGTCGCGGGGGTGGCTCTCGTGTTCTTCATGGTCGGGCTCAGCACCATAGCCCGATGGCCGTTCGCCGTGGCTGGGCTTGCGTCGGCAGGCTGTCTCGTGGTCTTCATGATCGACACTTTCGAGGTCAGCCGGATGACCTCGGCATACGCGAGCATCGGCGTTGGCTTATGGATCGGGGTCGGCTGCTCGGCTGCGATGGTGATCGTCGCCCTCGTCGGGATCCTTGCGCCGAGGAAGAGTAAGCTCTAAGCCTCTATGCCGGTTGGCGGGACACCCAGTCTCTCAGAGCCTTCTCGTCGAAAGTCTTCGGATATTTCCTGTAATGGTCGCACGTCCTCATCGCCTTCATGCCGGTGACGGCGAAACCGGCGAGCAGCGCCGGCGAGGTGACGCCGCTGCGCAGTTTTTTCAACAGCTCCAGCGGCGACCGCTCGAAAGGCTTCGGGATGAGGCCCTCCCTGACGTCCTCCGCAGTCATGATCCCCTTGCGGATCAGCCTGTCGACGTCCCCGGGCTTGAGGCTCTCCGCGTGCTTTCTCACGACGTCATAGTAAGCGAGCACCGCGCCCCTGGTGCTCATGAACCTGTGCGAGTACGGCCAGAGCGTTTTCCTGTCCACGGAGCCGCTCTCAAGGGCTTTCAGGACGACCTCCGACGCGATGTCCGCCGCGATCAACGCAGACGCTGTGCCGGACCCGTGCATCGGTATCACCTGGCACGCCGCGTCACCGAGCGCGATGAACCCGTCGCCGACCAGCGACTCCAGGGGCCTTCGTACCGGTATGGGGCCGCCGTCGCCGAACTGCTTCTCCAGCGTGAAGTCCCAACTTTCGAGCACCGACGAGAAAGCCTCGTCCGCGGTAGGCCGGCCTCCCCCGGCTTTCTGCCCGAGAAGGAGGTCCACGAATCCCGCCTCGATGTCCATGTAGACCGTCTCGACCGAGTAGCTCCCGCGCGGCGACGCCCTGTCCACCCTCATCCCGTCAGGGACGGCGCGCTGTGTGGCCGCCTTCTCTCGGTCGATCGAGAGCACCTCGCGCCTGGCGAGGACCGTGTCCGCTACTTCGACCGGCGCGCCCATCAGCCACGCCCCGGGGACGGAGCGCCTGAGCGACCCGACTATGCCGGTGCAATCGGCCACGACTTTCGCGCGGACCTGCTTGCCGTCTTCCAGGACGACCCCGGTCACGGACCCTCCCTCGACCATGGGCTCGGCGGCCGCCGCCTTCGTGACCACTTCCGCGCCCTCTGCCTCAGCCCACGACGCGAGCTGCCGGATATACTCCCTGTTCTTCACCGGCTGAAGCGGAGACTCGTGTATCGTGAACGAGAAGGACCCGTCCGATGTGGTCATGACCTGCTCGGAGGCCTCGCGCCATATCGCGTCCGGCTCCGGGAAAGGCACGTGCGCCAGGTCGAAGGTCCCGCGCTCCACGTCAACAACCCATGCCCTGCCGTCGCCGGGCGAGTTCTCTTTCTCGAGCAGGAGGACCCGGGCGCCGCCGGCCGCGAGCTTGGCGGCCAGAGCGCATCCGGCCGGCCCCGCTCCGCAGGCTATGACGTCGTATACCTCTTCCTTCACAGCGTGGCCATCCTCCCCTGTCTCTTCATCATCCTCACTACGGCCGCTTTCGCATCCGAGAGCAGCGGCTCCCCGTGGCCCGGCAGGAGCATGTCGAAATCGAGGGCCAGCACCTTCTGCGATATGCTCCAGTAGGACTCCTCGATGCCGGGGCTGAACTGCGGCGGCGGTCCGTCGAGGATTCCGCCCTCGTTCCTTATGCTGTCCCCTGTGAACAGCATCCCCCTGCCCTCGTCGAGCAGCATTATACTTCCCCTGGTGTGGCCCGGTACTTGTATGACCCGAAGGCCGCCGAACACCTGTCCGTCCACCAGCCTCACGTCTACGCTCACCGGCGTGAACGGGAAAAGCAAAGGCCCCACGACCTTGTAGTAGGCAGTGCGAATCCTGTCAACCTGGAAGATGTCGTAGTCGGCATTCCCCTCCATGACATCAGCGTCTTCCTCGTGCGCCGCGACCACCATCGGCACGCTTGCCCGCAGCTTTGCGAAAGAGCCTTCGTGGTCGATGTGATAGTGGGTCGCGATCGCGCTTACCGGGCCTTCGCACCTGTTGAGCATCGACTCGACCTTCGCGGCGTCGATCGGAAAGCCGCCGTCGATGAGGACCGTCTCGTCTCCCGAGAGCAGGTAGACGTTCGAACCCCACGTCCTTATCAGCTTTCTAAGTGAGGGCGCTATCTCCACGGATGCGTGGTTTGAGTTTCTTCTCGGCAAATCTATCCTTTAGGGACGACGATCTCGCAGTCGACCCACTGCACGCCGGTGAGGCCGATGGCCTCCGCCGCGCCGCGCGAGAGGTCGATTATCCTGCCGGGCACCGAGGGTCCGCGGTCGTTTACCCTGACCACCACGGACCGCCCCTTGAAGGTCACCCTGAGCCACGTCCCGAAGGGCAGCGTCTTGCTTGCGCATGTGTAGGCGTACTGGTCGAAGACCTCACCGTTCGCGGTGGTCTTGCCGCTCGTGGTGTCTCCATACCAGCTGGCGTAGCCGGAGAACTCCTGGCCTGTCCGGCTGAAGGTCGACTGGTCCGGCATCGCGTAGATGCGGCCGGGATCGAAGGTTGTCGGCGCAGGCGTCTGTGTGGCCGGGAGCTGCATTGAGATTATCTGCCCGTTCAGCTGGGCGAGCTGGCTCCTCAGCCCGTCGATCTGCGCCTGTATCAGAGTCGTGTCGGTCGTCCTCGCGAGTCTGGCCTCCTCGGCCTTGTACTGCTCGAGCCTTGCCTGTTTTATCTGCAGGTCTTTCCTCTTCGCCTCGAGGTTCCTGTACCGCACCGCGTCCTGCACGGCGAGCCTCGTCAGGTACTCGGATTTTACGATCAGGTCGGTGACGTCCTTCGACGTGATGAGGTCCAGGATCTCGTCCGCTCTGCCGCGCATGTACAGAAGCCTCAGGTTGCTGTTGAAGACATCCCTGGCCTTCCTGACCTGGGCCTCTGCGGCGTCGACCTCGAGGTAGTAGTCCATGATCCGCTTCTGGACCTCTTCGAGGCGCCTGCTCATCGAGACGTAGTCCTGCTGCACGCCCGCGAGCTGAGACTCGAGGACGGCGATCCGGCTCTCGAGCTGCCTCGCCTGTTGCTGCCGGGCCATCATGCCGTCGGTGACGCTCTGGGCGCTCAGGCCCTGCGCGAAGACGAGCACGAGGACGATGGCGACGAGCGGCGCGAAAGTCCGCCTCGCCCGCACGCGTTTTCTGATTTTTAGGGCTTTCTTTTGGGCCATCGAGATCCAACTTCTGTCCGGCGGTCGTGACTGTTTAAAAGATATCACTTGTGATAATTATGAACAATACAGTTACTTTTGTTAAAGATGTGCGGCAACCTGGTGTTCGTCGTGCGTCGCATCCCTTCCCATGAGACGGGATGCTAGCCCCTGCGGCTCTTGGAGACCTTCCTCAGCGCCTCGATGCTGGGGGGCGACCCCTGGACGATCAGGATGTCGCCGGCGTCCATCACGGTGTCGCCGTGCGGGTTGATCTGGAAGTCCCTCTTCGGCCGCTTGAGGCCCAGTATGCCGATGCCTTTCAGGTCGTCGACGAGGATGTCACGGATCGCCCTTCCGACAACGGCGGAACCGGGCTCGACGTGCACGTCCTCCAGTGTCAGCTCGACGAGCTCGCCGTGCGTCACCACGTCCAGGAAATCGCAGATCAGAGGCTTGAGGAGCAGCGCGGCCATCCGGCGGCCGCCGACGTTGTGAGGAGATATCGCCCTGTCCGCGCCGGCGCGGTAGAGCTTGGACTCGGTCTCGTCGGAGTTGCACCTGCCTACTATGAAGATGTCCGGCCGCACTATCCTCGCCGTCATTGTCACGAACAGGTTGTCGGCGTCGGAGGACAGCGCGGTCACGAGCCCCTTCGCCCTCTCGAGCCCTGCCCTGCGGAGCTCAGCCTCCTCGGTGGCGTCACCGTGGACGCAGATGAAACCGTCGGCCTGGCACTGCTCGTAGATGCCCTGGCTCTTCTCGATTATCACGATAGACGTGCCCCTCGACTTGCACTCCTTCGCTATCTGCTTACCCACCCGGCCGTATCCGCATATGACGTAGTGCCCCGATATGTCGTGCAATTCGCGCAAGTACTTTCGCCTCCCCATCATCTCCAGCATCCTGCCCTCGAGGAGCAGCTCGACGATGCTGGTGGTCATGTAAACGACGGTCGCGAGCCCGCTGAGGATGACAAACATCGTAAAGAGCTCAGCGCCGCGGTTGGGAACTTTGAAGAGCTCGCGATACCCTACGGTAGATATTGTGATCACGGTCTGGTAGAGGGAATCGAAGATCCCGAGCCTGGTTATCAGCGTATAGCCTATCGTTCCGACGACGATCAGGCCTACAAATATCAGGCCCGCGGTCCTTATGTGCCAGTAAGGGCTCTTACGGCTCTTAGCCTGCATCGGTCCACCCTTCACGGGGAAATCGACAGCCAGGGGTCGGGTTGGTCGGGCTCACATGAGCCGGTCCGTGGAGCACCCGTCGCTCAGATGAAATCCTGCGGTTCCACGTGGTCCAGGAAGTCGCGGAACTGCTCGATCTCGTCCTCCTCGTTACTCTCCATCAGAATGCTGGCCTCATCGAGTACCTTCTCCTCCGCGAAGATAGGCACCTCCATTCGGACTGCCAGCGCTATAGCGTCGGAAGGGCGGGCGCTTATGATGTAATCGGTGCCCGATTGCTTCATGGTGATCTCGGCGTAGAACGTGCCGTCGATCAGGTCGTTGATGACGATCTGCTCGATGTCGACCTTCAGGTCCCCCAGGACGTTCTTGAAGAGGTCGTGCGTCATCGGCCTGGGGGTCTGGACGCCCTGCAGCGCGAACGCGATGGCGGTCGCCTCGAACGCCCCGATCCATATCGGCAGGAACCTTTCGCCCTCCTCCTCCTGGAGCAGGACGATCGGCTGGTTGGCCGGAAGCTCAACCCTGACGCCGACGAGAGACATCTTTATCATCATCAATCACCATAGACCGTATACTGCCGTTCTTACTTCCTTATACTCCAACGCCTATAGCAGGTCAAATTGAAGCATCAAGCGTGTCGACAGCGTCGCGATGCAGGCCGCGAAGCCTTTAATCAAGGCATTTTTTAAAAGATGCGGAAGGGCGCGGAGAGTATCTTTCCCATCCAGCAGAACGCGTACCAGATGAAGACGAAGAACGCGACGAACGGTCCGCTCGACGATCCTTTCGACGCGGACACCACGTCACCGGTGAACAGCAGCGCGCCGTTGAGGTAACACTCCGCCTTGCCGATCACCTGCCCCTGCTTGACCGGGGGCTTCGCGCCTCGGTCCACCTTCACCTTGAGTGTGAAGCTGTCGCCGGCGCCCTTTATCGAGCAGGCGGCCATCTGCCCGGCGGACACCGCCTTTACCGTGCGACGCGGGAAGTTACATACGCGCATCTCCCCCACCTGCTGCCCCTGCTGGAGGAACACCATCTCGTCCGTCGCGGCGAAGCCGTAGTTGATCATCTCCGCAACGTCCTGGGCCCGGTGCTGGCTGTTGAGCGCGGAGGCGACGAACGTCTTGCCGTTCCTCGTCTCGGAGCCGACCAGGCACCAGCCGGCCTGTCCCGTGTAGCCGGTTTTGACGCCGTTCGCGTTCGCGTACTGCAGCAGGAACTCATTATGGCTGTAGATGGTGAAGCCGCCGGGATACCCGGGCATCTGCATCGTGTACTTCCTGGTCGCCGCCATCTTCGCGAGTACCGGGTCCATCATCACCTGCCTGCCGATGACGCACAGGTCGTACGCGCTGGAGTAGTGCCCCGACTGGTCGAGCCCGTGTGGGTTTAGAAAGTGGCTGTCCGCAGCACCGAGTGTAGCCGCTTCCTTGTTCATCTCCTCGGCGAAGGCCGGAACGCTGCCGGCGGCCTTCTCGGCCAGGGCGGCGGCCGCGTCGTTGGCCGACTGCACCATCAGGCCGTACAGGAGGTCTTCGACCGAGAGTGACTGGCCCGCGACGAGCCCGAGGCCCTGCTCTCCGACCGAGGCCGCGGCCTTTGAGATCACCACCTGGTCCGTGAGCTTCAGCTTCTTGCGAACGACGAGCGCCGTGACCATCTTGGTGGTGCTCGCAATCGGCAGCTTCTCGTGCGCGTTCTTCGAGTAGATAACTCTGCCGCTCGACTCGTCCATCAGGCAAGCGGCCTCCGCGTAGGGACTGGGCTTTGCCGGCGGTGAGCCCTTGGCTCCGGCGAAGGTCTTGACCGTGCTGACCGCGGCGCGCGTGACGTGGGCGTCGGACATGGTGAGGAAACACGAGATTACGAAGAGAAAAACGAGCAGCAGGAGAACGCCGACCCCTATCGCCCTGCGGCTTGTGACGATCCTTCTCATGCCCCTGCGAAAGCTGGCCCGGCGGTCTCTTGTCGCGTAGCGGTGGTCGTATGTCTTTTTCATGCTCATGCAAAAATGCGGCCCGCATTCACGGCCCGCACTCCTCGCCCTACGGCCGTTTTGACGACGTAACGTCTGTCACGGTTACATGACGTCACGAAGCTTACGGCCTTCCTCCTCCGGCAATCCTGAAACGAGAGAGAGTATAACATCCCGCTCTGCGCGGCACCAAGATATTCATCACAGGCCGCGGACGACCAGGCCTCCGACGACCAGGTACGAGAGGGAGGCTACGCCTATCACCAGAACGGCCATGACCCTGCTGATGCCGACCGCCGGGTCCGGCCTCGCCCTCCTGAGCGCGAGAGGCACGATCAGCCCTATCATGCCTGCCAGCGCGACTCCGACGAAAACGCCCATGCCGCCCGCCAGGGCGTACCTGGCATTGCCGGTCCAGAGCATTCCGGCGGAGAAGCACATGATGAATATGAGTACCGCCGCGATGATCGTGTAGGTGTACTCCCGGCCGAGGACCTTCCAGGTCCGCTCCCCTCCTCTCTCGCGGCCCTTTATGTCCTTCACGGCCGCGGCCTGCGACCAGAGCGAGACGTCCTGGGAGGCGCGCAGCGCGAGGGGGGTGAAATAGACGAGCGCGATGGCGGCGACGAAGTCGCCCTTGAAGATCCCGAACAGTACCGTACCGAGTACTCCGGCCAGGAAGGTAAGGATGGTGACCCCCCACCGCCTCCCGCTGAGGGCGGTGCGGATCGGAGGGCCCTCCTCCTCGAACGGCACTCCAGACAGCTCCGAGAAGTCCTCCGAGCTCTCCTCCAGCATCACGTCGATGGCGTCGTCGACGGTGACGATCCCTTTGAGGACGTGCTCTTCGTCCACGACCGGAAGAGACAGCAGGTTGTACTTGGAGAAGCGGTCCGCGACGAGCTCCTGGTCGTCGGAGACCTCGGCGGTGATGAGGTCCCTGGTCATGAGCTTCGAGGCGACCTCATCCGCCCTTGCTCGCAGGAGCTCCCTCAAAGACAGGACGCCGGAGAGGTGGCTGTCCGAGTCGACCACGTAGACGTAGTAGATCGTCTCGGCCTCTTTTCCCGCCTCCCTCAGGTACTCGATGATCTCCTCGGCCGTCATCCAGTTCGGGACGGAGATGTATTCGGTCGTCATCCTCCCGCCGGCGGTGTCGGGCTCGTAGCCCAAAAGCTCCCTGACGACCGACGCCTCCTCGATCCCCATCAGCGAGAGAAGGACCTGCGCCTTCTCCCTCGGGAGCGCGCCAATGATGTCCGTCGCCTCGTCCGGAGGCATGATCTCGAGGAGGTCCGATAGCCTCTCGTCGTCGATCGCCGAAGCCACGGAGCTGCGGACCTCCGGCAGCACGTGGGTCAGGACCTCGGCGGCCTTGGGGTCCTCGATCAGCGCGAAGACCTTGGCGCGCTGGTCCTCGTCGAGCTGCTCGATGATGTCCGCGATGTCGGAGGGGTGGACGTCGGTGAACTTCCTGTAGGGAACGCGGAGCCTCAGGTCGTAGGGCATCGGGTCTATCGTGGACACCAGGTTCCAGGGTATCAGGCGCTCGCTGACGAAAGTCGCCCTGCCACCGACCTCCGCGGACTTCGAGAGGCCCAGCCTCCTGATTATCGCCAGGCCGCCCACGTCGGCGCCCATCACCCGGAGCTCGCCACCCGATTTCGCGATCCTTATGTCGTTGACGCGGACGATCTTGTAGCCGTCCATGTCCACTATCTGCCGGTCGAGCAGGTCCCTGCGGAGGAAGATATCTCCCGCTCCCGGCTCGCCGGACGGGCTTCCGACGACGATGCGGTCCCGCCTGAAGTCGCTCACCTCGGACCAGGGGATGAAGCTCGTGCCGCGGTGCCTCCCCCTGCCGTGGTCGACCTCCAGCCCTCTCACGACCGGGAACTTCGAGCCGGGGATCGCGACGACATCGGCCACGCGCCCTATCCGGCCGCCGTCGGCGTCCTCCACCTTGGTTCCCACTATCGTGCTGAGGTACGGCATCGGGACCTCCATAAGGCAACAAAAAAGCCCTCGGACGAGGGCATCGGATCGGTCGCCTTCCCCCGAACAGATCAGATCACGGCACAGCCCTCCTGTCCCCTGCCGGGAACGGCTGCGCATTTGCCAGGTTGTTCGCTTCTGTCGCTTTCGCTCATCTCTTCCTTCACACTCGCTTCCCGTACCGGAAGCTCCACAAAAGGATTATACAACATGGTTTTGAGGGGTATCCCGGCGGCGTGTCCCGAAAAGGATCAGTCGTGGAACAGGCCGGGCTCCGGTTCGACCGGCGCCGGGGCGGGCTGCTCGACCGGCTCGGGAGCAAGCTCAGCGGCTACCGGTTCCTCGCCGGGCGCCTCTATGGCACCCTCAACCTCTTCCTCCTCTTCGAGGTCGAGCGATGAGGGCCTCGGCAGGTATTCCGACAGCTCGTCGGTCAGCATGGCCTGAAGCAGCATCTGGGAGAGGCTCATGAGGCTCTCCAGGTCCTTTATGGCACTTCTGCGCGTGGTCGGGTCCCTGTGCTGCAGCTGCGGCCTGATTATCTGCTCGATGAACGCGGCCTCGCGGCCCACGAACTGCCGGTACATCCTGAGGTGCCTGGGCTCGACCCCGAACCTGAAGAACTCCTTGGCGAGCGTAAGTATCCTGATCTCCGAGGGGGAGAAATACTTGCCCTCGTGGCCTTCGCGCACCTGCACGATGCTGTAGTCGGTGAGCTCCTTGATCGTCTCCGGGGAGAGGCCGAGCTTGGCCGGCGCCAGGTCCAGCGAGACGGAGACCCCGTCGGAGAGCGCCGCCTCAGGGCCCTGGCCGGACATCACGGTGAGGTCGCCTGCGACCACCTTGCCGGACTTCAGGTCCTGGATCTTACGCTTGATGACTGACAGAGGAAGATATTCCTCACGTTGAAGTCTAAGTATATAGCTGAGCTGCTTGATGTTCGTGCGGCTGTACTTCCTGTAGCCGCTGGGAGTACGCTCCGGGGAGATAAGACCCTCTTTCTCGAGGAATCGTATCTTGCTTATCGTGATATCAGGAAACTCGCCCTTGAGCAGATCCTGAACCTCGCCTATGCCGTATTTCTTTTCCTCGGCCGCCAACTGTCACCTGCCATTAACTCTCAATCTCAGGTCAAAACTTTAGTCTAGTATGCGAGATAATGGAGGTCCCGGTCAACTCCCGGCGTTCTTCGAGAAGAATATCAGCCTGAATTTGCCTATCTGGATCTCGTCGCCACTGGACAGGTCGGCGGACTCGACGCGCATCTTGTTCACGTAGGTCCCGTTCAGGCTGCCCATATCGACGATGCTGTATTCGCCCTCGGCGCGCCGTATCTCGGCGTGGCGCCTCGAGACGGTTATGTCGTCCAGGAAGATATCGCTCTCGGGATGCCTCCCGGCGCCGGTCACGTCTTTGGTCAGGACGAACCGCGTCCCGGCGTTGGGCCCCCGCTTGACCACGAGCATGGCCCCTCCGGCCTCCAGCTCCTTCTCGGGAACCCGGATATCCTCCTCCTGCTCGACGTCAGCCTCGACCGGCGTGAACGTGATCGTGGTGTCGCCTGAGCCCTCCTCGGCCTCGGCACGGGTCACCAGGTACGACCCGCACTGGCAGCAGTATGAGCTGTCTTCGGGGTTGTTCTTTCCGCATGCGGGACAAAACATCTCTTGGCCCCTGTTCCTCAATCCTCGAGTTCCTCTTCCTGCCCGACGGGCAGGACAACTACCAGTTCCGAAACCTCGCCCGGCACGAAGCCCATGTCCTTCAGCAGGCCCTGCACCGCCTTTCGCTGCTTCGCCGACAGCTCGGCCAGGTCGACGAATATCCGGCTCGGATTGTGTGAGACTCTGGACGGAGCCGGCTCGCTCATGAGGCTCCTTTCTGTTCCCGGGATCCGCGCTCCTTGCGGAGCCTCTCCCTGTTGCGGAACTTCTCCAGCAGCAGCTCCCTGGTCTTAACCGACCGAGTCCTCTCGCCGAAGGAGATCGTGTGGTTCTCGCTCAGCCCGTGCACGTGTTGCTGCGTCGGGGTTCTTATGCCCTCCTCGGTGGTCGACCGAACGTTTCGCTCGACTTCCTTATCGGTCATAACGCCCTCCCCTGGCCTCTGTTCGGTAAATCATATCACAAAGGCCCGAGGCCGCTGAAGCGGTTCTGAGAGGCCTTTCACGTCATATATTCGCCGTTCTCAGGGCGGTTCATTCCCAGAAGCTCGCGTTCCCTTTTCTCCTCCGCGGGCTCCATCTTCGAAGGAATGAGCTCGAGCCCGGGCCCATCGGCGAAGCCGCGCTCGAACGCCGCGCGCGTCTCGTCCCATGACACGCTGCGGCCGGCGGCCTCGTCCAGCGGCATCAGGACTGCAGCGGCTTCACCGAGGCCGATCGACGCCAGCATCCGGCCGCCGCTGCCACCGAGCAGGAGCGTGCCGTGCTGTAGGATCGAGCCGCGGTATACGCGCTGCGCGCTGCCGCAGACCTTGCGTCCGCCGGACTCTATGTCAACGCCGTACGCGCTCTCGAAGCACCACCTGGCTCGCGACCCTGCCTCCTCGTGGCGTGCCACGGCCGCCTCAACCCCGAGGATCTCCAGTGCGCCGATGATGCCCTCGGCAGCTAGCGCGAAGCACCGGTCCCGGTCGATGCCGGAAGAGGTCGGCAGCGCCAGGCAGTAAGTGAAGTCGTCCATGTGCAGAAGGGCGAGGCCCCCGGTGGGACGCCTGACGGTCTCGACTCCGGCCGACTCGAGGCCGGTGATCTCGCGCGCGTCGGGTTCCGGCTGGGAGCGGCCGTACGATACGCAGGGAGGGTCGAAGCCGTAGATTCTGAGGACGCCCTCGGCACCGCCCGCGACCGACTCGGCCAGCGCCTCGTCCCTTGCCATGTTGACGGTTCCGGGCGCAGGCCGGTCCACCAGGTAGCGGAGCCTTGAGAGAGAGTTCACCCGCGCGTCAGTCCAGCTCGAGCGAGCCGAGCGCCTCGATGACGGAAGCCCTCATCTGAGTGATGCCCCTGGCCTCAATCCGTCGCGAGCCGTCCGCGTACTGTACCTTCATCATCGGCTCCATCAGCTCGCCGCCGACCGGGCACGAATGCAGTTCGACACTTGCGAGCGTCACCGACCTGAAGTCACATGTAGGGCAGACCCACATCTGCTTCAGCCCCGCCTTCTTCCCGCGCTTCGACCGGAGTTCGCCGTCGACCTCCACGATGTCGGCCGAGAAGTTGACCACCGGAGAGTTGCTGATGTGAGTGCCGACCCCGTACGCGTCCGCCACCTCGTTGTACTCGAGGATGTTGTACTCGTCGAGGTTGCCGGACACGAAGATCCTGACGTGCTCGAAGCCCCTCACGTCGAGCTCCCACCGGACCTCCTGCATTATCTGCTTGAAGTCGCCCCGCCTCGAGCCCGGGGTGTCCAGCCTTACCCCGGACAGCCTCTCGCCCAGGAGCTCCGCCGCGAAGATAGCCCCAAACTTCTCGTCCTGGAAGGTGTCTATCAGGGCTACGAGCGGGACACCCGGCTCGAGCGATTCCTCGAAGGCCTCGAAGGCGGTCTTCTCGTCGCCGGCGCAAAGTATCAGCGAGTGCGCCATCGTCCCGGAAGGCTTGAGGCCGATCAACTCGGCGCTCTCGACGACCGCCACACCGTCGCACCCGCCGAGGTAGGCGTTCCTCTCTATCATCGGCGCGATGGCCGGGTGCATCCTCCTGGCGCCGAAGCTGATGACCGCCCTCTCCCCCGCCGCGAGCCTGCACCTCGCGGCCGTGGTCGCGATGCCTGACGCCTGGCAGATCAGCCCCAGCAAGGCCGTCTCGAACACCGCGAAATCGAGGTATCTTCCCGTGATGGAGAGCACCGGCTCGCCCGCGGCGAAGAGCGCCCCCTCGTCTATCGACCTCAGCTCGACGGGCAGGCCGTCGACCAGCTCGAGGACCTCCTCCAGCCCAGCGAAGACCGCCCACTTCCAGTCCCGCGGAAGGCCGCCGGCGCGCACCTCCATGCTGACGACCGGGTTGATGCCCCTCTTCTCCAGCGCGGCGATGACCCGCCTGAAATATACGTCCGTGACCTTGCCGGCCTTGATGTCCTCGTCGCTCGCGATGTAGAAACCCATTCCTACCCTTCCTTCCCCGGGATGACCTCGCCGCCGAGCACCTTCTCGACCTGCCTGAGTGTGAACTCCTGGTCCTCGGCCGTGAAAGCGGCGACGGCATCGGCCGGCACCGACACCATGTAACCTCTCATCGTGGCGTCTGTCGCCGTGTAGAGGACGCAGATGTTCGTGACGGTACCGGTGATGACGACCCGGTTCACGCCGAGCCTCTTCAGAAGGTCGTCCAGCTCTGTCTCGAAGAACCCGCTGTACCGGGTCTTCTCGATGATGTGGTCACCGTGCTGCGGTTCGAGCGCTTTGATTATCCGAGAACCGGCGCTGCCCCTTATCGCGTGCTCCGGCCACATCTCGAACTCGGCGTCGTCCGGGTCGTGGGTGTCGTTGACGTAGACCACGTGTGCCCCGGCGGCCCTGGCCTCAGTCGCGAGCTCCGCGATGCGCGGCACTATCTTCTTCGCACCGGGCACGTGAAGCGCTCCGTCTTCCTCGATGAAGTCGTAGATCATGTCGGTGATCAGGAGCGCCGTTCTCTTGTTGAAAACATCCATCTGGGAGACCTCTTCTCATCTCTGCCCCCGCGGCTCGCGGATTATTTCCTCAATGATACCCCTTGCCGCGTGCTTTCCAGAGCCCGTTATCTTCACCATCGCCAGGGCCTCACCACCGAGGGCACCGGCCTCGACGAGTACGACCTTCCCACCGCGCGTCCGGCCGGTCAACATGTCGCCGCGCCTCGCCGCGCCCTCGATCAGGACCTCCTCTGTGCGTCCGACCATGGACTCCAGTGCGCGCCTGGTGCTCTGCTCCTGCAGCGCGCACAGCCTGTCGAACCTCTCGTGGATGACCTCGCCGGGCACCTTGCCCGGCATCACCGCGGCGGCGGTCCCTTCCCTGTCGGAATAGATAAAGGTGTAGGCGGCGTCGAACTCCGCGGCTCGAACGAGGTCGAGGGTCGCCCGGAAGTCCTCTTCGGTCTCTCCGGGGAAGCCCACGATCACGTCCGTCGTGACCGCGACGCCCTCGAAGGCGCTGCGCACTTCTCCAAGGCGGTCCAGGTAATAGGCGGCGTTATAGCCACGGTTCATCTCTTTCAGTATCCGGTCGGAGCCCGACTGGACGGGCAGGTGCAGGTGGCCGCAGACAGCGTCGACGGACGCCATCGCCTCGATGGTCTGTGAGTCCAGGTCGCGTGGATGCGAGGTCTCGAACTTGACCCGGCCTATTCCTTCTGCCGCGCCGACCCCGGCGAGTATCTCCGCGAATGCGATGTCGCCCGAATCACGCCCGTACGAGTTGACGTTCTGTCCGAGCAGCGTGACCTCCACCACCCCGTCGGCGGCGAGCTCGCTCACCTCTTTCACTATCTCGGAGGATGGCCTGCTCCTCTGCTCTCCCCTCACGTAAGGCACGACGCAATAGGTGCAGTAGTTGTCGCACCCGTGGCTTATCGGCACCCAGGCCTTGAGAGCGCTGCGCCTCATTGAGGGAAGCGAGTCTATGTGAGCGGTGCCGAACTCGCCCACCGAGAGCAACGGACGCTCGGCCGACCTCTCGATGAGGGAAGGCAGATCCCCGAGGTCCTCGATCGCGAACACGACGTCCGCCCTGCCCGACGCGATGAGCTCGTCGCCGACCCGGCGCGCCATGCATCCGCAGACGGCAACGACGGGAAGCGCACCGCGCGAGGACAACCTTCCGAGGTTGCCCCACACCCGGTCCTCGGCGCTCTTCCTGACGGAGCACGTGTTGAATACCACCACGGCCGCGCTCGACATGTCGGGTGCGGGAGTGTAGCCCGCGTCCTCGAGTACGCCGGCGATGTGCTCGGAGTCATGGAGGTTCATCTGGCAGCCGAAGGTGCGGACGAAATAGGAGCCGGGGACCCGGCTTTGTTCTGGCATGGCTACTTGTTGGAGAGGTTCCTGGAGAGGCTTCTCTTCACTCCGATGAACGCGGCGGCGATCCCTGTCGAAGCGAAACCGGCCTTCGCGATGGGAGACCTGACGGCACGCTCCACAGCCTCTGACGCATCGGATATCTTGCCGACGAGGACCCCCGTTTCCTCGGTGATCTCCTCGATGTTATCGAGCTCCTTGTTGACCCCGTCGAGCGTGGACTGGGCGGACTTCAGGAGAGTCACCGTCTGCGGTCTCGTCTCGGCGACCATCATGCCGACCTCATTCAGCGTACGGCGCAACCTTATCAGCACCGGTATGAGCAGGAACACTATGATCACGACCGCGGCCGCGCCCACAATCTGCAGGATCTTCAACGCCATGGGTACTCTCCTTAGGGAAACTGGAGTCTATTTTAAGCGAAAAGGCCGCTGAGACAAATCGGGCCTGCTCAGGGTATGCTGTTGAAAACGTAGCCGTCTATCTTCCACTGCCCGCCCTCGCGGACCAGGCGTTGGTCCTCAGTCTGGGGCGAGTCTTTCTTGTAGTACATCATCACCTTGACGGTGGCGCTGTCGGGCCCGGTGAAATTGACCACGGGGTCGATGAAGTAGCCGGTCGGGATCTTGCCGGCGGGCCGCTGGTTCGGCCAGTTCGCCGAAAGGACTTCTTTGTTGATGCCGAAGAGGCCCAGCGCCGCCTGGGAGCGTGAGGACAGGAGCGACCATATCGTCTCCGGGTTGAACTGCTTCACGTCCGCGGCGATGAAAGCGTCCGCGGCGGCGACCACGGCCTTCGCGTCCGACTTCCTCGCGCCCTCGTTGCTCAGGGACTCTCCTACCACGGCCCCGGCCTGGTAGAAGTTCGCCGGGAAGTTCACATCCACGTACGGGACCGCGGACAGGAAGCTGGTGACGTCGAGCCGGGTCTGGAAACCGGCGTTCGAGAGAAGCTGCGTGTCCGCCAGGAACTTCGCCTTGTCGGCGGTCGACGCCGCATTTGACAGCGCGGAGAGGTAGCTGTCGAGAGACGCGAGCGCGTCTTTCTGGAGCGAGTTGACCTTCCCGTCGCTACCGGGAGGATTGGATGCGGCCTTGTTTTTAGCCTCACCGACCGTCTTCCTGAGCGATTCCGTCGCGGCGGCGAGCGCCGTCAGGTCCGCGGGCGAGGACACCGAGCCCATCTTCTCGGAGACCGATGACGCCTTCTTCGAGATATCGTTCCACCGCGCGGTGACGTCGCGCTTGTAGGAAGCCTCTCTTCCGTTCTGCCAGGTGAAGTACCAGACGGCTCCCGCCGCCCCGGCGACCACCACCACGGCGATGACGATGATAAGGATCGTCCTCGTTCTGCCAGTCATCTCTCGGGCCCGTCCTCGCCACGACCCTTCACCAGGATCGTGATCGTTATCTTTCCCCTGCTCCTGCGCGCACGCGCCTCCATGGATCTCATGTAATAAGGCTCCAGCATCCCGTCGACGAGCCGGCCTGCGTCGCGGGCCAGCTTCTCCATCTCGCCCTGGCTGACGGCCTTGAGCGGGTTCCTCGACACGGTGGCGGGACGGTCGCCTCCTACCTTTTTGACGGTCCCGGTATGCCTTACCGTTCCCGCGTGCCCTGAAGCCACCCTCGGGAGCGGCGCGACCTCGCCTCCCAGGACCCTGTAGCAGTTCCTCTCTGAGACGGGGATCCCCAGCCCCGCCGAACGTGCGGCGAGCTCCCGTGCGTCCGTAACGCCCGATATTCCGTGCCAGGGGCTGTCTTCAGAATCGATGTCGCGCAGCGTGGCGAGCGCCTCGGAGAACGAGCCCAGGTAGAAGTTCAGGCCGGGGTGGTCCACCGCCATCTCGAGCATCACCCTCGGAACGTTGTGTGGCCCGTTGCCGACGGATGTCCGGCCGTCACTCTCGTCAAGCGCGGGGAAGGTCGCCTGGTCGGCTCGCTCCGGAACTGAGCCGAGGTCGACCGTCATCGCGATCGCGGCGCCCTGTCCCTCGTCCGACTTCAGCACCGTCGCGTCGTGGACCCGGGAGCGTATCGAGAAGAGGGCCATGCCGCGGCCGTGAACGCCGTACCTGTCCTCCTCGAAATCCTTGCTCTTGGAGGTCACCCTGGGCTCGAACACGATCGAGTGCATGTCGGCCGGGATCCCGCGGCCGTCGTCCAGGACGGTGATCAGCCTGTCGCCGTGGTCTCTCTGAAAGCCGAGCAGGATGTTGGAGGCTCCCGCGTCGCGGGAGTTCCTGACGAGCTCTATGACGATGTCTTCGACCGAGCGGATATCGTGCTGGGCCTGCCTGCGCTCTGCCTCCGCCACCTTCAGCCGAACGTATCCGTGGGGAAGGCTCTCCTCGATACGGAACCGCGCGGCATCGGTGATGTTCGACACGAAGTCGAGCAGCTCTCCGGAACCGGAAGGCTTTTCTTCTTCCATCACCGTTACCGCGCGGCCGTCTGTATCTCGAGCCCTGTCACTTGGCGTACTCTACAGCCCTTGACTCCCTGATGACGGTTATCTTTATCTGGCCCGGATAGTCGAGCTGCTCCTCGACCTCCTTCGCGATGTCCCTCGCGAGCGTGGCGCTCTGGAGGTCGTCGCAGGTCTCGGGCTGGACCATTATCCTTATCTCCCGGCCCGCCTGCATCGCGTACGCCTTCTCCACGCCGGTGAACGAGTCCGCCAGGGTCTCGAGCTTCTCGAGCCTCTTGATGTAGCTCTCGAGGGTCTCTCTCCTGGCGCCCGGCCTCGCGGCGGATATTGCGTCCGACGACTGGACGAGAACGGCCTCTATGGTCTTGATCTCTTCCTCGCCGTGGTGCGACTCTATCGCGTGCACGACGCTCGGGTTCTCCCCCAGCCGCTTGGCCAGCTCCGCGCCGATCAGCGCGTGGGAGCCCTCGACCTCGTGGTCGATGGCCTTCCCGATGTCGTGTAGCAGGCCCGCCCTCTTCGGCACCTTCGGGTCGAGGCCCAGCTCGCAGGCCATGATGCCCGCCAGGTGTGAGACCTCCATGGAATGGATCAGCACGTTCTGGCCGTACGAAGTGCGGAATTTGAGCCTGCCGAGCGCGCGCACGAGCTCTTTGTTGAGGTTGTGCAATCCGGCCTCGAACGCGGCCTCCTCGCCGGCCTCCCTGATCTCGTTCTCGACCTCAGCCTTCGACTTCTCGTACATCTCCTCGATGCGGGCGGGCTGGATGCGCCCGTCGCTTATCAGCTTCTCGAGAGTGAGCCTGGCGATCTCCCGCCGGACGGGGTCGAAGCTCGAGAGGATGACAGCCTCGGGCGTGTCGTCGATTATCAGGTTTATCCCGGTGAGGTTCTCGAACGTGCGGATGTTCCGGCCCTCGCGGCCGATTATGCGTCCCTTCATCTCGTCGGACGGCAGCGCCACCACCGAGACGGTCGTCTCGGCCACGTGCTCCGATGCGCAGCGCTGGATCGCGAGCGAGATGATCTTCCTGGCTCTCTTGTCCGCTTCCTCGCGGGCCCTGCCCTCCTCTTCCTTTATGAAGAGCGCGCTCTCCCGCTTCACTTCTTCCATCATCGACGCCATGAGGTAATCCTTGGCCTCCTGCGCCGTCATCCTTGCGATCTTCTCGAGGAGCCGCTTCTGCTCGGCGGCGGCCTTCATGAGCTTGGACTCCTGGTTCTTGAGGTTCTCTTCCCAGGTGGAGATCCGGCGCTCCCTCTTCTCGGCCTCGGATTCCTTCGCCTGGACGCTCTCCTCGCGCGCCTCGAGCCTGCGCTCCATCCTCTGCAGGTTGCTCCGCTGGCTCTTTACCTCTCTCTCGGCCTCCGCCCTCATCGAGTGGATCATGTCCTTTGCCTCGACCTGGGCTTCGCGCCGGATGCTCTCTGCCTCCCGCTCGGCGTCAGCAATGACCTTCTTCGCGGCCTCTTCCGCCGTGGCCGTCTTGGCCTCGGCCGCGTACTTGCGGACCAGAATGCCTCCAACGGCACCGATCACAAGCGCCACGACGCCTACGATAATAGTGACTACGATGACTCCCGACCTCCCTTCTATAAAAAAGCGCCGAGCAATGGCTCGGCACAAAACTAATTATCTGTAAAGTCGAACTTCAGTCTTATGACTAAAACCGACCCCCGGTCCCCTTGATGATAAAACCTAACATTCCATCTATGTCAACGAGTCCGCTTTTCTGCGCCACGTGCCCGCACTGATTCTATTCTCGCCAAAAATCACTGTCAACATCGGCCATCGCCCTGGCCACCGACCGTGCGGTCGAGCCCGGGAAACCCCGTCGCATCAGAAACTCGGAAATCCTTCTCATGTCGGCCGGTCCTGGCTCCTCTACCGCCCGGAAACGCTTCCGCGCCGCTTGCAGGGCCCTTTCGCCGTCAAGTTCCGCGGGGTACGCCTCGAGGACGGCAGCGACCAGTTCCCGGTCGAGCCCTTTCTGGAGCATCCTCACCCGGATCGTCCGCTCGCCGAGCCCCTTGGCGAGCATCTCTTCCATGTAGGCCCGGGCGAACCGCTCGTCGTCGATCAGGCCGCTCTCGATGAGCCTGTCCACGACGCCCTCGACGGTCCCGGGCGAGAATCCCCACCTCTTTGCCCTCTGCCTCGTCTCCCTCGCGGTCCTGGGCCTGTAAGAGAGAAACGAGAGTCCGCGGGAGAGGCACTCCTCCTCGTTCCCGGGGTCGAGCTCCTTGCGGGGCACCCGGCGCTAGCCCTCCGCTTCCTCCGGGACGGCCTCGGCCTTTGAAGCTTTTTTCGAGGAAGGCTTCTCCGGGGCGGGCTCTTCCTCTTTGAGCTGCTTCTGCATGTCCCCGGGCAGCCCGGCCTCGACCCTGACCGCGGATTCGATCTGCCCGCGAAGGTCCTCGTGCTCGGCGAGGAACGTCTTGGCGTTCTCGCGACCCTGTCCGAGCTGGTCCTCGCCGAACACGTACCACGCGCCGCTCTTTTTGACGATCCCGTGCAGTACGCCGAGGTCCAGTATGTCGCCTTCGCGCGATATGCCCAGGCCGTAGACTATGTCGAACTCGGCGTTGCGGAACGGAGGGGCTACCTTGTTCTTCACTATCCTGGCCCGCACCCTGTTGCCGACTATGTCGGTGCCCTTCTTGATCGTGTCGATCTTGCGCAGGTCTATGCGTACTGTTGAATAGAACTTGAGGGCGCGGCCGCCGGGCGTGACCTCCGGGCTGCCGAACATGACGCCTATCTTTTCCCGGAGCTGGTTTATGAAGATGGTCACCGTGTTCGACCTGCTTATAGCGCTGGAGAGCTTGCGCAGAGCCTGGGACATGAGCCTTGCCTGGAGCCCGACGTGCGAATCGCCGATGTCTCCCTCAATCTCGGCCTTGGGTACCAGGGCCGCCACAGAGTCGATCACGACGACGTCGACAGCGGCGCTCCTCACCAGCAGCTCGGCGATCTCTAGCCCCTGCTCGCCGCTGTCAGGCTGGCTTATCAGGAGCTCGTCGATGTTGACTCCAAGGGCCTTCGCGTACTGGGGGTCCATGGCGTTCTCGGCGTCGATTATCGCGCCGACGCCTCCGGACATCTGTGCCTCCGCGATTATCTGCAGCGCGACCGTAGTCTTGCCGCTCGATTCGGGCCCGAATATCTCGATAACCCTGCCGCGCGGCACTCCACCCACTCCGAGGGCTATGTCGAGCGCCAGAGAGCCGGTGGGAATGACTTCAACGGTCAGCCGGTCCGCCTCCGCCCCAAGGCGCATGATCGAGCCCTTGCCGAACTGGCGCTCTATCTGCATCAGTGCCATGTCGAGGGACTTCTCTTTGTCCAATTCGCTCATCCTTTCAGTCAAGGAGCGCCGACGGGCGCCCTGCCGATTATCTTATACACTGGCGGGCCGCTTGATAACTCGCTCGAGTAAAGCGCGACCTCTTCGACCGGCATCCGCTCCACCGGGCACATCGCGGAAGAGTCGTCCGGCACCGCCGCCGGCGCCTTTCTCGACCGGCCTATCGTGATGTGGGGCCTGTAAGGTTTTCTCTCCTTTTCGACACCACATTTCTTCGCGCCTCTCTCTATGACCTTGAACGCCTCCTGTATGGAGCCGGTCGGATCAGCCGCGCCGACCCATATGATTCTCGCAGACCCCTGCGACGGGAATCCGCCCACACCTCCGATGGTCAGCTCCGCCGGCATCCTTCGCGCGCCTTCTGCCAGCGCCTCGACGAGCTGCGGGACGGACGAGGTCTCACACTGGCCGAGAAACTTGAGAGTGACGTGCAGGTTCTCCGGGGTGACCCACCGAACGGCGTGCAGAACGCTCCTCAGTGAATCCTCCAGGGATGCGATACGGGCTCTCTGCTCGGTGTTGAGAGGGATGCCGATGAAGAGCCTCTGGCTGCCGCCACTTTTCGTCGACACGGTCAAAGTCTAGCACCTCGCGTTCAGCAATACAATCAATTCGATGTCATTCTTCTATTTCGAGCAACTTGTCGCGGGATTTCCGGCCTCCGACCAGCTTCACGGCGCTCCCCGACACGCCGAAATGCCCGGCCACCACCTCGATCAGCTCTTTGTTCGCCTTTCCGCCGACGGGCGGGCTGTTCAGCCTGACGCGCAGAGAACCGTCCGCCATCTCCTCGACCCCGCGCCTGGAGGCCCTGGTGACGACCCTGACTCTTACTTTCCTGATGCCGGATTCATCCATAAAAATAAAAACGGCCGGGGGCATGTCCGCCGCCCGGCCGCGTCACTCTTCCCGAGCGGCCTACTCCCAGAAGAAATGCTTCTCCTTCTTCTCCTTGCGGCCGCGCTTCTCTTTGCCTCCCGAGTCCTCGTCGTCAGGGAAGTCGGCGTAGACGTCATCGGTCGAGTCTAGAGCGAGGACCTCGTCCACCAGCTTCGAGCTCGGTACCTGCACCTGGATATCCTGCGGGCTCCTCGGGGGCGGCTCCTTGGCCTCGTGCCTTGGTGCCGGTGGTGCCTCCGGCGCGGGGGCGGGCGGCCTCGGCGGCGGCTCGACCCTCGGCGATTCAATCGGAGGTACGGCTACCCTCGGTTCCGTCACCGGCGGCGGCGCCGGTGCAGGCGCAGGGGCCGGGGCAGTTTCCGTTGCGAGTGGCGCGGCGTGCGCCGGTTGGTGCCTCTCGACCGCTGCGGGTGGTGCCTGAGGAGCGGCCTCTATGGGCTGCGGCTCGGCGGCAACAGGCGCAGGTTCCGCCGTGGCGGCCGGAGGCTCCACCGGGGCCTCCTGTACCGTGGGCGGCGCGACCGGGGCGGATGAGATGTCCTCATCGACGCTGGCGAAAGCCGCCTCGTCGATCGACAGGTCGTTCTCCTGCCTGGACTCGAGCATCTCGACTTCCCTCAGGTGCCCCTCGGCCATCTCCTTGAGCGACTGCACGTAACGTTTCTTTATCTCTTTCAGCTTCCCGAAGGAGCGTTCGAGCTTCTGTCTCTCGGACTGGGCCCTCAGCACCATCTGCCGCGACTGCTCCTGGGCGCTCTTGACCATCGCGTCGGCCTCTTCCTGGGCCTTGCTCACCATCGCCTCGGACTCCTGCCGCGCCTGGTCCTTTACGACCTCCGCCGACTTGGTCGCGGCCAGCAGCGCGCTCTGGAGTGAGGTCTGCATCTCCTCGAACTCGGCGAGCCTCTGCTTCATGACCTCCATCTGCTGCTTGATCTCGACGCTCTCCTGGATGAGCTTCTCGAATTCGTCCGCTATCTGGTCGAGGAACGAGTCGACCTCTTCTTCCTTGTAGCCCCCGATGCGCGCAGTACGGAACTCCTTGTGGTGGATATCCAGCGGCGTCAGTGCCATTTCAAAAAACCTCCGTTTTTCAAGTCTCTTTCGAGAGCTCGCGAGCCCTGTCTCTCGCAGCCTCTATTGCCCTGTCCATTATCTCTCTTATTCCGGACGACTCCAGCACCTCTAATGCCGCTGCCGTGGTTCCGCCTTTCGAAGTCACCGACTTTCTCAAGTCTTCGGCCTCTTTTCCGCTCTGCTCCATCAAGCTGGCCGCTCCCCACATGGTCTGCCTGGCCAGCGACCTTGCGACCTCGTTCGTCAGGCCCACCTTCACGCCAGCGTCGGTCAATGCCTCCACCAGGAGGAAGAAGTACGCCGGCCCGCTTCCGCTGACCGCGGTAACGGCGTCCAGCAGTGACTCAGGCACGCGGGCGGGAACGCCGACGGCCGAAAGTAGTTCGACGATCATTATTTCATCAATGCCGCCCGGACCGGGATCCAGCGCGTATCCGCTCGCCGCGGCGCCCACGGTCGCGGCGACATTAGGCATGACCCGCACGATCGAAGTGTCCTCTCCCAGTGATTTCCTCAAGCGTGAGACCGGAACCCCCGCCATGATTGTGATGACGGTCGCCTCACCGGCGACCCTGGAAAGTTCCTCTATGACCGGCCCGGAATCCTGGGGCTTTACCGCCAGGACGTACATCTGCGCCTGCTCGGCGTCCTCGAGCGACTCCGTTGCCTTGACGCCCAGCTTCGCGGACACAGAGTCCCTGCGGCCGGGGTCTTTTTCGACGATCACGGCATCAGAGGGGGAAAGCAGGCCTGAGGACAGCCATCTCTCGAGCATGGCGGATCCCATCGTGCCCGCCCCGATAAGTGCAAGACGAATCATGTTAAGCCACCATCAGAACTGGTTGAAGAAGCCTTTTTCCCGCATCCATTTACGGTCTTCAGCCGAGACCTCTATGTTGGCGGGGGTGAGCAGGAAGACCATCTCCGCGACCCTCTGGATGCCTCCGTCGAGGCCGAAGGTGAGGCCGCTCACGAAATCGATCAGCCTCTTCGCCAGGTCACGGTCGATGTTCTGGAGGTTCACGATGACAGGCGTGTCATTCTTGAATTTAGACCCTATCTGCTCGGCGTCGTTGAAGCTCTTCGGCTCGACGACGTGGACCCGGGCAGTCGACTCCGGGACAGGCTGGAGGATCCTCTCCTGGCTCCTGCGCCTGGGCACTCGTTCCGATATCTCTTCCACGGCCTCCTCCCTGGCGCGCATTTCGCTGAACTCGTCGGGCTCCCTCAGCCCGAGCCACTCCGCGACCCTGCCCCAGAAACCGGGCATAAGACCGACCTCCTCTTCCTTCAATCAGTCGTGCTCGAAAATCGCCGTTCCTATCCTGACGATCGTCGACCCTTCCTCCACCGCCACCTCGTAGTCGTTCGTCATCCCCATCGAGAGCTCCGGGCTCTCCAGGTCCAACTTCCCGGCCAGCTCCCTAAGGGCCCGGAACACTGACCTGACCTTCTCAGGGTCCTCGTGGGGCGCCATCGTCGACAGGCCCCTGACGTTCACACCTTCGAGGCCGCGTATCGACCTCAGCGCTTCATCAAGCTCGTCCGGCCTGAAGCCCTGCTTGCTCTCTTCTCCCGAGACGTTCACCTGGAGGAGCACGTCCACAGCCCCGCCGGGCCCGCCGGACCTCTTGTCCAGCTCTCGGGCGAGGCCCGCGCTGTCCACCGAGTGGATCAGCGAGACACGCCCCACCACGTACTTGACCTTGTTCTTCTGGAGGTGACCGATGAAGTGCCACCGGGCACCGTCCACTTCGTCCACCTTCGAGAGAAACTCCTGGACGCGGTTCTCGCCGACCAGGTCGACTCCCGCACGTACAGCCGCCGTGACCTCCTCGGATGACCTGTTCTTGGTGGCCGCCAGCAACCTTACTTTCGAAGGATCCCTCCCCGCCCTGCGGGCCGCTTCCTCGATGCGCGCGCGCACGGCAAAGACATTACCCTCGATTGACTTTTTCATATTCTTCGATTACCTCCGGTCTTTTCCCTTTTGAAGAGGGCGTCCGGCCCCTCAATAACGCACCTCGAAGCCGGTCTCACCGGTGATATCCTCTTCGGTGACCTGAAGCGAATCAACCCTCGCGTACCGGGGCCCGTGCCTGCACCACTCCACAGCGGTGGCCACGGCGTCCGCCGGGCCCTCGAAGACCGCCTCCACAGTGCCGTCCGGCACGTTCCGAACCCAGCCCGCGAGCCCCAGCCCCCGCGCTGCGCGGGCAGTCTCCGCCCTGAAGAAGACCCCCTGCACCCTGCCGTCGGCTACGACGCGCACCCTCTTCCGTGCCCGGTCAGCCACGTTCCCCCTCCGGTTCGAGGAGGCTGACGATCAGCCCCTGTCTCCCGGTGGTGCCGCCCGAGCGTCTGAAAGAGAAGTAATCGTCGGAGCAGCAGGTGCAGTCCCCGGCGAAATGGACGTTACCGGTCGGGATCCCTTCCTCCTCGAGCGCCATCAGGCAGGACAGCGTCATGTCCACGTGAGGAACGCCTCTCCCCGCCACGACGTCTCGAGAAAAACGAGACCTGAAGTCGTCGGCCACGTCCTCCCCCACCTCGAAGCAGCAGGACTCGATGTGCGGCCCGACGAACGCCAGGATATCCGAGGGTTCGGCGCGGGCGAGTCTCGAGAGTGCGCGCACGCTATTCCCGACCACGCCGGCGACCAGCCCACGCCAGCCTGCATGCACTGCAACGGCGGCGGAGCCGTTCTTTGAGACGAGGGCGAGCGGGATGCAGTCGGCAGTAAGGATCCCCAGGGACACTCCCCTGGTCGCTGTGACTGCCGCGTCAGATCCAGGGAGGGCTGACTCGAAGTCTCGCGACCCGCGGCCCAGCTCCAGAGGCCCCACCCGGCGCACAACTGTGCCGTGTACCTGCCTGAGGAATACGGCACCGGACATATCGAAGCCGGCGGCCGCCGCGAGGCTGTCACGGGAAGAACTGACGTGCCGCCGGTCGTCGCCGACGGAGTACGAGAGATTCAGCCCGTCGAAGGGTGGGACTCCCTGCGACCCGCGCCTTCCGCTGAAGACGACGCTGACACCGGCCCTCCCGAGGTCCGGCGCGACCAGGAGGGGCAGCCCGTTCGCTTCGATGTGCTCGAACACGGGATCACTCCCCGGACTGTGAGGCCGGCTTTATCAGCTCGATCATTACCTTCGAGACCCTGTTGTTCCTGACCCTCTCCACTGTGAACCTGACCCCGTCGAGCTCGAAGGTGCTGCCAGGCCTGGGCACCTCGCCCAGCGCCTTCATTATCAGTCCGCCTACGGAGTCCACGTCCTCGCTCGGCAGGTCGCTGTCGGCTAGCTCGTTCAGCTCGTCGATGCTCAGCCTCCCGTCGATCAGGTACTGGTTGGGGCTCACTTTCTCGATGAAGCGCACCTCGGGATCGAACTCGTCGAATATCTCGCCTACGATCTCCTCAAGGAGGTCTTCGATCGTCACCAGTCCAACCACGGTGCCGTACTCGTCGACCACGACGGCCATGTGCACCTTTCTCTTCTGCAGCTCGCGAAGCAGGTCGTCCAGCGGCTTGGTCTCGGGGATGATGTAGCTCTCGCGCACGATCTCGCGGATGGAGTGGTCCATGTTCTCCTCACGGAAATACTTCATCAGGTCCTTCGCGTAGAGGACGCCGATGATGTCGTCGAGCTCTCTCTCGTACACCGGGATGCGTGAATAGCCGTAGTCGATCGTCAGCATCAGCGCGTCACGCACCGTCGACGTCGCTGGAAGAGTGACCATATCCGGTCTGGGAATCATGACTTCCCGGACGAGCGTGTCGCCGAACTCGAAGATGGAGTGGATCATCTCCTTCTCTTCTTCCTCGATGATGTCGTGCTCCTCCGCGGCCGTCACCAGGGCGCGTATCTCTCCCTCGTCCGTGACGATGCTGGCCGCACCAGCCTTGATCCTCACGCCGAGGAGCCTCAGCACGCCGTTCGCGATCCACTGGAAAAAGACCGCCAGAGGGTGAAGGATCCTGCTGAGCAATGTGACAGGGGTCGTCACACTCAGCGCCAGCCTCTCAGGGTCGTGCGCCGCGGCGGCCTTCGGCACGAGCTCGCCGAATATGAACATCAGGATCGTGACGACAGCGGTGCCAACCGCGACGCCGAGACCCGGGTTGTGCGAGATCTTCGTGGCCAGGTAGGTCGCCAGGGAAGCCGAGGTCACGTTGACTATCAGGACCATCAAAAGCAGCGGCGGCATGAAAAAGTCGGTGTCTGAGATCAACCTGTCGAGCTTATCGGACTTCCGGACCTTCTTCTCCATCAGGTAACGTACCCTGATACGGCTGACACGCAGCAGAGCGGTCTCGCTCGCCGCGAGAAACGCGGCCAGGAGTATCAGCAGGACGATCGCGATTATCCCGAGTGTGATTACCATCACTGCTCAGCCCCGTACGTGCTCCGGCCGAGAAGCCGGCACTCGGCGGCTGACATCTCTTCGGCTCCCTCGTCGGTCTCGTCGTCGAAGCCGAGCAGGTGAAGAAGACCGTGCGCGGCCAGCGCCTCGATCTCCGACTGCAGGTCCGTGCCGCCTTCGCTGGCCTGCCTCGCCGCCTGCTCCACGTCTATCACGATGTCTCCCAGTTGCTCTTCCCCGCATCCACGGCCCGAGATGAGGCTCTCAAGTCCGTCCCCTTCCAGTTGCGGAAAGGAGAGGACATCAGTCACTTCGTCCACGCCTCTGTAAACTCTATTCAGATCGCGTATGGCCGCGTCATCGACCAGGGCCACGCTCAGTTCCACGCCTCTCGACCGGACCGAGCCCCGCAACCATCTTCGGAGCTTTCGCCGGAGACGGCGTATGTCCGCCTGCGCCGGCAGGGGCCCTGTCTGCACTTTTACTCGCACGCTTCTTCCTTCCTGCCGGGACGACCGAGGGAAGCGGGTAATCCACTCTCGGGTGGTACGCGCTGATCAGTATCTTCAGGAAGGCGTCCCGTATCTTCTTGAAGTCCGAGAACGTCAGGTCGCAATCGTCCATCTGGCCGTCGTCGAGCTTCCCCTGGATGATCCTGTCGACCATCTGTTCGATCTGAGAGGCCGAGGGGCGGTCGAGCGTCCTGGCGGTGGCCTCCACAGAATCCGCCAGCATCAGTATCCCCGCGGTCCTGCGATGCGGGCGGTCGAAGTGGTAGCGGAACCTGCTCTCCTCGACCTCGCCCTTCTCGCTGGACTCCAGAGCTTTCTCGTAGAAGTATCGGACCAGGCTGTTGCCGTGGTGCTCCTTGATTATCTCGACCAGGTCAGGCGGTATGTGGTTCTTCTCCAGGATCTCGACGCCGTCCTTGACGTGAGAGATGATTATCAGCGCGCTGAGGTTCGGGCTGAGATTATCGTGCGGGTTGCGGCCGGGCGCCTGGTTCTCGACGAAGAACTGCGGCCTCTTGATCTTTCCGATGTCGTGGTAGTACGACGCCACTCTCGCGAGGAGCGGATCGCTCCCCACTTCCCTCGCTGCCGCCTCCGCCAGGTTGGCTACCATCACGCTGTGGGAATAGGTGCCAGGCGCCTGCATCGAAAGGTCCTTGAGCATCTCCTGCTCGGGGGAAGCCAGCTCCAGCAGCCAGGTGTTCGTCGTGACACGGAACGTGGTCTCGAGAAACGGCAGCGCCCCCATCGCGATAATGCCGCACACCGCACCGTTCAAGAGTCCCAGTGCTGAATGAAGGAGGAGGTCCTGCCTTATCGGGCTGAGCATCGTGATGCCGAACGCGACGAAAGCCAGCCAGAAGCTGGTGTAGAGCCCGGCACGGCGCAGCTGGTGACGGTTCGAGGTGTGTGATACGAGCAGCGCCGGGAAGAGCCCGCCCAGGAGCGCGAAGGAAGCGATCGTGAAGCTTCCGCCATAGAGCACCCCGGTTATCAGAGAGCACACGAAAACCATCATCACCGCGACGTTGGTATCAAGCAGCACGGCCGTAATGAGCGCAACGGCCGCGGTGGGCATCAGGTATCCCCAGTATGATGATGTCGAAGTGGCTGCGATCGTAAGGACCTTGGCGGCGATGGTGTATATGACGAGCATTCCGCCAAGCAGCGCCAGCAGGCCGGGGCTGTCGTATATCTCACGCTTCTCGCGGTACAGGTAGAGCGTCGCCAGGATGAATATCGCGAGTGTGAAGAGGATTGTCAGAAGCAAGTTGTAAGGCGTGTAGGTAGTGCTCGCAAAGCCCAGTGAACGGAGCAGCGCCTGCACCTCCGGAGTGACTACCTCGCCCTTCTTTATGATCAGCTCGCCCTCGAGCCGGGTCGTCAAGACCGGCTTCACCTTGTCGCGCGCGGCCTTCTTGCGCCTGGCCGTTTCCGCGACGTTCAGAGTTGCGTTCGGCTCGATGTACGTGTCCGCGATCTGCAGGGCAGTTGCGCGCGCTGCAGGATCCGTGGCCGCGGCGTCTACCAGCTTTTTTGCCCGAAGCTGCGCGTCGGCAAGACCCTTCTGCGTCACGGGCCCATCGAGCACGTTTATCCCGCTGAGAGCGGCCGCCTGCGTCTGCCTTCGCTGCTCCGGCGTCATGGCCAGAAGCGAGTCGATGGCGCCCTGGGGCACCGCGGGCCCGACGCGGTTCCGCACTTCGGTGGCGTTGTCCGTGTTCGGGGACGCAACAGCCTCGTCCACGGCGGTGAAGAGCTCGTTGATCCTCGCCTGCGCGGTCGGCCGGGCGGCCGAGTTGACGTCGTACTCATCCTGGACGGCGGCCTCCGCCGCGTCCTGCTCCTGCCTGGTCCTCGCCGTGTCGCGGAACTGGACGGTCCTGGTCGCGCGGACCGAGCGCGGCGCCGGCTTGCCTTCGACGAAACTCGAACCGAACGGGTAGACCTCCAGGGAGACCACAACCGCGACTATCACGAAGACCAGGACAGCAACGACTGTCCTCTTCTTGGTGAGGGATATCTTCATCCATCGCGTTCGCATCCTGTCGATCAAGTCAAGGTATCTCTTGTATTTCATGTCCCGGACCTGCCCGCGTGCTTTTCGACCTCGTAATCCTTGTAGGCCTCGACGATCTGCTGGACTATCTTGTGCCTCACGACGTCACTGGCGTCGAGGTACGCGAAGTCGATGCCCTTGATGTTGCTCAGTATGTCCCGGACTATAATCAGGCCGGATTCGACGGTCTTGGGGAGGTCGACCTGCGTGATATCGCCGGTGATCACAGCCCGGCTTCCGAAGCCCAGGCGCGTCAGGAACATCTTCATCTGCTCGGGGCTCGTGTTCTGGGCCTCGTCCAGGATGATGAAGGAGTCGTTGAGCGTACGGCCGCGCATGAACGCGAGCGGCGCCACCTCGATGATGCCCTGCTCCATCATCCTGTGAAACCGATCGGCCCCCAGCGTTTCGTAGAGCGCGTCGTACAGGGGCCTCAGGTAAGGGTCCACCTTCTGGTAGAGGTCCCCCGGCAGGTATCCCAGCTTCTCCCCCGCCTCGACCGCCGGACGCGTGAGTATCAGCCGGTTGACGGTCTTGTCGAGCAGGCACTGCACGGCGTAGGCAAGCGCGAGGTAGGTCTTGCCGGTTCCCGCCGGTCCGATGCTGAAGACTATCGTCGAGCGGCGCATCATCTCGACGTACTTCTTCTGGCCGACGGTCTTGGGCCTGATTATCTTTCCGTGGGCAGTGAGCACGGCGTCCCGGAATACGTCGGTGGGCTTGATGTCTTTGCCGCTCCTGACCATGTCGATGGCCATGGAGAGGTTCTCGGGGGTTATGACCATGCCCTCGTCGAGAAGGTCGATCAACTCCTCGAAGAGCTTTGTGCACTCGGCGGTCTCGCGGGCGTCGCCGTGCATGTCGATCTCGTTGCCGCGCGCGGTTATCCGGCAGTTGAATGAATCCTCGACCATCTTGAGGAAGCGGTCCTCCTGCCCCAGGAGGGACACCATGGAGTACCTGCTCGGCACGATGATCTTGACGTCCTCTGTGTTGGCACTCAAGTGGAAGACCTCGCTAGCGGGCCCGGTAAGCGGCTCAACCCTGCAGCATCTCCCGCACGATCTGATTGACCAGCTTGCCGTCGGCTTTGCCCTTGACCCTGGGCATCAGGCTTCCCATCACTTTTCCGAGGTCCGAAGGCGACGAGGCCCCGACCTCCGTAACGGTCTCCTTGACTATACGTCGGAGCTCATCCTCGGAGATCTGCTCCGGAAGGTATCCCTGCAGTATCTCGAGCTCGCTCGTCTCCTTGTCGACCAGATCCTGCCTGCCGCCCTTCTCGAAGCCCTCGATGGCTTCCTTACGCTTGCGGACCTCTTTTGCGACGATTCCCAGCGTCTCCTCGTCGGTCAGGTCGCCCTTCTTGCGGATCTCGGCGTTCTTTATCTCGGACAGGAGCAGCCTGACGGTCGAGAGGCGCAGCTTGTCCCCGCTCTTCATCGACTGCTTCATCTCTTCGGTGAACTGTTCCTTGAGTGTCATCTTTCGCTATACCTCGTATGTTTTATCCGGGCGGCCATCCCATGAAGCGTCCGCCAAGAAGATGTATGTGCAGGTGCTCCTGCTCCTGACCGGCGTCTTCGCCAACGTTGAGCACCAGCCGATACCCGGACTGAGCGATGCCTTCGCTGATCGTGATGTCGTTAATCAGCTTGAACATGTCCACCAGGATCTCCGGTTTCATCCGGGCCAGCGAGGTTATGTGTTCCTTGGGGACGATCACGATGTGGACCGGCGCCTGCGGGTTGATGTCCCTGAACGCCAGAGCGTCGGTGCTCTCCTCGACGATGTCCGTGGCGACCTCTTTGTTGACGATCCGGCAGAACAGGCAATCCTCCAAGTCCTTCACTCCTCGCTAGAATCCGTCCCTGCGCTATCCACGACCACGGCCCTCAGGACCGACTCGTCGGACGACGTCACACGGGCTGAAAGCCGCCTTCCGATAAGCTCCGGGCCGCCCTCGAGGACGACTCCGGCGAACCCTTCGCTCCTCCCGAAGACGTACCCCGGCTCCGAACTCATGACGGCCTCGACCAACACCGGAATTATACGTCCAACAAAGCGGGCGTGAAACCTCGCGGCGTTGCCGGCGGCTATGCCGCGTAGCACCGCGGCCCTTCGCTCCTTCTCGGCCGGCGGTAACGGGTCGCCCAGCTCGCAGGCCTTCGTGCCCGGTCGCGGCGAGTACCGGAATACGTGGACCCTCGAGAAGGCCAGCTCCTCGAGCATCGAGGCGGTCACATCGAAAGCCGCCTCGGATTCTGTGGGAAAGCCGACCATCACGTCCGTGGTCACCGCCACCCCGTCGACTGAATCCCTTATCGTGCGCACTGTATTCCTGTATTCGGCGGGCGTGTATCCCCTGCCCATGTCGCGAAGGACGCCCGCGTCGCCGCTCTGGAGCGGCAGGTGCAGGTGCCGGCAGAGATCGTTGGCCGCGGCCATCAGGCGGAGCAGCCTGTCGCCGATGTCGGAGAGCTCGAGCGAGCTCAACCTGAACTGGATGCCGGACGAGTTCGAGAGTAGAAGCTCCACCAGGTCGACCACGTCTTCTCCGCCGCGTCCCTGGTAGCTGCCGAGGTCGATGCCACACACGACCGCCTCTCCCGCGCCCGCCCGCTCTATGGCCGACGCGTCAGCGAGGACGTCCTCGACGGTACGGCTGTAAGGCGTGCCCCTCAGGTACGGCACGATGCAGTAGGTGCAGTACCTGGTGCATCCGTCCTGCACTTTCAGCGGTACGCGGACCAGTCCCGACGCGGACCATGGGATCGAGCCTTCCACGGTGCCTCCGCACGCGGACGCGACATCTCCCTTGTCCTCGTTCCGGAACACCCGGTCGACGCCTTCCGAGTCCCAGTCCTCGAGGCCCGCGGCGCAGCCGGTCACGATCACCCGTGCCCCCGAGGCGACGCCTCTGCGCACCGCTTTTCGTGACTTCCGGGCGCCCTCGGCGGTGACCGCGCAGGTGTTGACTATCCAGACCGAAGGCCTCTCACCCGGGACGGCTTCGCGGTACCCGCCGGAGAGGAGCTCGCGCTCTATGGCGAGCGAGTCCGCCCTGTTGACCCTGCAGCCGAGTGTCGTGATCCGGTATGCCGGTCTTTCTGCTGCATTCATCTCAGATCAGCTCGTACTTCTCACGCACGAGCATCGCGGCGTACGACCCGGCGCTCTCCGCGCGCAGCATCAGTCCGCCCAGCGACACGGGCACGGCGCCCGCTTCCTTCAGCGCCTCGACGTCATCCTCGGACAGCCCTCCCACTGGGCCCGTGACGATGGCGATCGACGCGGGCGGTTCGTCGGGGAGGACGTCGAGGATCCTCTCCGAGACCTTCTCTTCCCAGAGAACGACGGACAGCGCGGCGGATTTCAGAATGTCTACCGGCGGCCACGGGGCCACTTGAGAGACGCGAAGGATGTAAGGCCGCCTCGCGACCTTCGACGCCTCGCGGGCGATGCGCGACCAGCGCTCCATCCGGTCGGCCGCTTTGCGCTCTTCGTGCTTCTCGCTCCTCGGTGAGGGAAATGGGACAAACGTTGCTGCGCCTGTCTCGGCGGCCCGCGTCACCGCCTCGTCCATCCTGGGAGGCCTGGCCAGCCCCTGCAACAGGATTATGGAGGGGCGCTCGGGCTCGACGAGGGCGGCGCTTGCGACCCTGATGACGGCCTCCGGCGTGCCGGATTCCTCGAGGACGCCGCGGACCACGATCCCCGCGCCGTTTCCGACCACGACCTCCTCGCCAGGCTTCGCCCTCAGCGAACGGAGCAGGTGCCTGGCCTCCTCGCCGGCGATCGTGACAGTAGAGGATATCCCGGGAACGTGTTCGAGCGTTTGATAGAAGATCGGCAGGCTCAACGGTCACACCCGCCGGCCTGAAAAGGTGAGAGGTCCTGTCACTTCGAGGCCTTCTCCTGGCGCGAATCGCGCACTCTCTCGAGCAGCTTCTTCTCCTCGCCGGAGAGTTTCTTCGGCACGGACACCTCGACGGTGACGATGATGTCGCCCTTCCGGCCGCCGCCTCTGGCGGGTAGCCCCTTGGCCTTCATCCTCACAATCTCGCCGGGCTGGGTCCCGGGGCGCAGCTTCAGCTCCTGCTCCCCGTCGAGCGTGTCAATGTCCATCTTCTTCCCGAGTGCGGCGTCTACCATATCGACCGTGACCGTAGTATAGAGGTCGTGCCCGTCCCTGGTGAACTTCGAGTGGGGCTTCACATCGACGTACACGTAAAGGTCTCCGTCCGGCGCGCCTCGCACCCCGCCCTCGCCTTTGTGCCTCACCAGCAGCCGGTCACCCCTGTCCACCCCCGGCGGTACGGAGACCTCGATCGTCTCCTGGGCCTGCCGCCTGCCCTCTCCCCTGCAGGCCTTGCATGGCTCCTCGATGATCTCGCCCCTGGTATTGCAGGTGGTGCACGGCGATTCGGTCACGATCGTCCCGATGAAGCTGCGGCGCTGTGTCCTGACCTGTCCCGTCCCGTTGCAGGTTGCGCACGTCCTGCTCTCAGCGCCCGGCGCGCACCCGCTCCCGAGGCACTCGGAGCAGGTCGCCCCTCTCCTCAGGTCGATCTTCTTCTTCGCGCCGTTGTTGACTTCCCCGAGCGTGAGCATCAGAACCGTCTCCATGTCCCGGCCTGCGTTGTTCACACGCGGGCGCCTGGAGCCACCGGTGCTGAAACCACCGCCGAACCCTCCGCCGAAGAACATGTCTATCAGGTCGGAGAAAGTGGTGAAGCCGCTGAAGTCCGCTCCGGGCGGCGCTCCTCTTCTCAGCCCGTCGATCCCGAAGGCGTCGTAGTCCCTGCGCTTCTCGGGGTCGGAGAGGATCTCGTACGCGAATGTGACTTCCTTGAACATGTACTCGGCGTCGTCGTGGTCGGCCACGTCGGGGTGGTGCTCGCGGGCCTTCGCCCTGTAGGCGCGCTTGATATCGTCCTGATCGGCGGACCTGTCGATGCCCAGTATCTCGTAGAGGTCTTTGTCTATATCGTTCTGCACGCGCGGCTCCGTGTCAGTCGCCGGGACCCAGCAGTCTCCTGCCCAGGTTCTCGGCCATGTACTGGACCATCGTTATGGTCCTAGCGTAATCCATCGACGTGGAGCCGACGACGCCCAGCGAACCGAGCAGCCCCGGCGCCACCGGATAGCTCGTGCCTATGAAGGCGCACCGCTGGAGCTCCCTCGCCCTGTTCTCCTCGCCGATGCGCACCGTCAGCTGCTTCTCGCGAATCAGGTCCTTGAGGAGGTCCAGTATGAAGTACTGCCTCTCGAGCGCCTCCAGCAGCGCCTCGACCCATTCAGCGCCGGCGCCGTCCATCTCCCGGACGATGTTCGCCGTGCCTCCGATGAATATCCTCTCTTCCATCGAGCCCAGGTACTCGCCTATCGAGTCGAGCGCCGTGCCCAGGAGCTCCATGGCCGCCTCGCCGAACCTCGCCCTGGCGGTTATCGCTTCCTTGTCTATCAGGGCCATCCCTTTGCCCTGAAGCTCGCCGTTCAGGAACTTGAGAACGCGCTCGATGCTGTCGGTGGAGACCGCGGAGTTGAGCGTCAGCAGCCTCCTGCCTATCTCGCCCTCGGCGGTGATGACTATCAGCATCACGCGGTGGCTTCCAAGCCTCAGCATGTCGAGATTTCGAATCGTGTCTATCGGCGTCAGCGGCGCGAACACCATGGCGGTGGTATGGGTCAGCTTCGATAACAGTACGGACACCTCGCGGAGCATGCCGTCGATCTCGCGGCTCCTCGTCTCGAAAAGTCGCTCGATGGCCTCGGTGTCTTTCTCCGTCGGGATCGGCTGCTCCATCAGCATGCTCACGTAGTACCTGTACGCCAGGTCGGTCGGCACCCTGCCCGCCGACGTGTGCGGCTGATAGATGAGCCCGAGCCTCTCGAGCGCCCCCATTTCGTTGCGGATCGTCGCGGCGCTGATGCCCAGGTCGTACCTCTCCGATATGGCGCGCGAGCCCACCGGCCTGCTCGTCAGGATGTAAGTCTGGACGATGGCCTGGAGTATGGTCCTCTTGCGATCGCCTAGCTCTCTAAGCATCTGTTGTCACCTTCATGGACAGAATTCTAGCACTCTCATCCCCAGAGTGCTGATGATATTCGACAGCGTCCACCGGCCGTCTCTACTGCCCTCTTTCCCTGTCATCCGAAGAGATCATGGCGACGAAAGCTTCCTGGGGCAGCTCGACTTTTCCGACCATCTTCATGCGCTTCTTCCCGGCCTTCTGTTTCTCCAGCAGCTTCCGCTTCCGCGTGATGTCTCCGCCGTAGCACTTGGCCGTGACGTCCTTGCGCTGGGCGGGCACCGTCTCGCGGGCTATCACCCTCCCGCCTACTGATGCCTGTATGGCAAGCTCGAAAAGCTGCTTGGGGATGACCGACTTCAGCCGGGCGGCCACCTCCCGGCCGCGCGACTGCGCCTGGTCCCTCGGCACCACGGCGCTGAAGGCGTCCACGACCTCGCCGTGGACCATTATCTCCAGCTTCACGAGAGGCCCCGGCCGGTATTCCTCGAGCTCGTAGTCGAGCGACGCGTAACCGCGCGACCGGCTCTTCAGCTGGTCGTAGAAGCCGGACACCATCTCTGCGAGCGGCATGTCGTACGCGAGTTCCACCCTGTTGGTCGACAGGTACTCCATGTCCTTGTAGACCGCCCGCTTCTGCTGGCAGAGCTCCATCACCGGGCCCACCATCTCGCCAGGCGTGATCAGGAGAAGGGACACGTACGGCTCCTCTACCTTGACCACCTGGTTCGCGACCGGCATCTCGGAAGGGTTGTTGACCGTCATGACGGTGCCGTCCTTGCAGGTAACGCGATAGACCACGTTCGGGGCGGTTATCAGTAGCTCAAGGTCGTACTCGCGCTCCAGCCTCTCGCGCACTATGTCCATGTGCAAGAGGCCGAGGAAGCCGCACCTGAAGCCGAAGCCGAGGGCCTGCGACGTCTCGGGGTCGTAGGTGAACGAAGAGTCGTTGAGCCGCAGCTTCGAGAGCGCCTCGCGCAACTGCTGATAGTCGTTGTTGTCGAGCGGGAAGAGCCCCGCGAAGACGACCGGCTTCGGCCGGCGGTATCCCGGCAGCGCGTCGGGCGCGCTATGATGCAGAGCAGTCAGAGTGTCGCCGACCGGGAGCTTCGAGACGTCTTTGATGCCCGTCGCCACGAAGCCGACCTCCCCGGCCACGAGGCTGTCCGCCGGGACCATCTGCGGCCTCATATATCCGATGGTCTCTGCCTGCGCGGTCGTGTCCTCGGCGATCATCTTTATCTCGGCGCCCGTGTCCAGCCGTCCTGTGACGACCCTTATGAAAGTCACGACTCCGCGATACTGGTCGTAGGTGGAGTCGAAGACGAGTGCCCGGAGATAGTCGTCGCTCCCGGGGGCCGGTGGCGGGACCCTCTCGACGACAGCGCGGAGCACTTCGGCGACCCCCTCGCCTGTCTTGGATGAGCAGAAGAGAACCTCCGCGGGGTCTATGTCCAGGATCTCGACTATCTCGTCCCTGACCCTCTCCGGCTCGGCCGATGGCAGGTCTATCTTGTTGACCACCGGTATTATCTCGAGACTGTTATCCCTCGCCAGGTGAAGGTTTCCGATGGTCTGTGCCTCCACGCCCTGGGAAGCGTCCACCAGGAGCACCGCTCCTTCGCAGGCCGCGAGAGTCCTCGAGACCTCATAGTTGAAGTCGACGTGCCCGGGGGTGTCTATCAGGTTCAGCTCGTACTCGATGCCTTCACCTGTGTAAGAGAGCCTCACCGCCTGCGCCTTGATGGTGATGCCGCGCTCGCGCTCGAGGTCCATGCTGTCGAGGTACTGCGGGCGCGACTGCCCGGCCTCTATCGAACCGGTAAGCTCGAGGAAGCGGTCGGCCAGCGTCGACTTGCCGTGATCTATGTGCGCGATTATGCAAAAGTTCCGAATAAGGTCCGTCTGGAAGGCCCTTCACCTCCGATCAACGTATATTAAACATCAACGGGGCCCGGCGCGCGCATGGCATTCGACATGAAAAAAACGCTGTGCTAAACTCCTCGATACCGCATTGAACGAGAAAAGAACGGAGATCATGCCGAATATCAAGCAGCAGGAAAAGCGAATGAGGAAGTCCGAGGAGCAGCGGCTGCGCAACAAGGCCATCAAGTCCGCTCTGAAGACCGATATCAAGAAATACGAAGCGGCCGTAGCGTCGGGCGACGCCGAGAGTGCGGAGAAAGCGTATAACGAAGTGTCCCGCGCCCTGGACAAGGCCGCGAGCAAGGGCGTCATCCACAAGAACAAGGCCGCGAACAAGAAGTCGCGGCTCTACAAGTCCCTTAAGGCTGGCAGCACCAGCTAACCGATGATCCTCGACACAAGCTTCTCGAGAACGTAACTGTCGTATTCCTTGTCGTCCATGAACTTCGTCGTCCGCATCTCGACCTGGGCGTCCCTCAGCACACCGAAGGTGTGGCGCAGCCTGTCGGCCGAGAACCTCCGCGACTGCTCGAGGCATTTCTTGGCGACGTAAGGGTGGACGCCGAGGCGGGACGCGACGTCCTCGCGCGAACCGGAGTCCATGATGGCGCGGGTGCGCGCAAGAAGCCTGAACTGCCTCAGGAGCATGCTGAACAGCCTCTCCGGGCTCTCACCCTGCATCAGCAGCCTGTCCAGGAGATAGAGCGAGACGTCGCGCCGCCTGCCTGCCACCGCGTCGACGAAATCGAAGATTCCCTGCTCCGCCAGCGGCGACACCGCCTGTTCGACGGCCTCGCAGCCGATGACCTTGTCGCTGCTCGTGAATAGGCACACCCGCTCGACCGCGTCTGAAAGGTCCCTCAGGTTTCCACCCGCCTTCTCGATCAGCAGCGAACGCGCGTCAGCCTCTATCCGCTTCCCCCGCTTCTTGAACTCATCGCTCACGTAGGTGTCGAGGCCCGCCTGCCGACCCCTGCCGAGCGTCACGTGAACGGCCTTCCCCTTCTGCGAGGCGGCCTTGAAGAGCGACGATGCCTCGACCTTCTTTACGGCCGAGCTGTCGGGCGGCGAGTGGAACCTCGCGACGAGGACCAGCGTGGTGTCAGGGTTGTCACCCTTCACGTAGGCGGCGAGCTTCTCCTGCTCTTTGCGGTTGAGCCTGTCCACCTCCCGGACTATCACGAGACGACGGCTGGACAGAAGAGGCACGGTCTCCGCGGCCTCGATGATGTCCTCCGCCGACGACTCCGGGACGGTCATCACGGTCATGTTGAAGTCGGGGTCCGCCTCTTTCGAGAAGAGCTCCTTGAGGCGCGCGAGCAAGCGCTCCGCCAGGAGTTCCTCCTCCCCGTAGATGAAGTAGAGGTTGCCGAGCTCCTCTATGCTGTCCGCTTTCTTTTTTGCCAACTGTCACGCCTTCCGTCGACCCGGCGATACCGATTCTACCACCCGAGACGGATACTTCTACATCCCCGTCCGTGTCCGTGCGCATCACTGCGATGCCCCGCTCCTCAAGCAGGCGGAGGCACTGTCCGGACGGATGCCCGAACTTGTTGTCCCTGCCGACGCTGATGACGGCCAGCGAGGGCCGCGCCGCCTCCAGCAGGCCGTCGGTCATCCCGTTGGCGGCGCCCTGGTGCGGCACCTTCATCACCTGGCAGGACAGGTCCGGGTGGGCCGAAAGTAAAAACTCCTGTCCGCCTTTCTCGATGTCACCGGTCAGCAGCACGCGCGCCTCCCCCACCTTCGCCATGATGACCATCGAGTTCTCGTTGATATTCTTCGCTTCCTCCGTCCCCTCAGCGGGCGGGTAGAGGACCTCGAGCTGTGTCAGGGAGGAGACCCCGATCGTCGCCCCCTCCCTGGAGACGGTCCTCGGGACGTTCCTCGCTGCGGCGGCCTCCAGCAGCCTGTCCCTCTCCGGGACCTCCCCGGCCGGCAGGTCCGCGTCGATCAGCCTCCCGCACGGCAGTTGCTCGAGTACGGCTACCAGGCCCGCCGTGTGATCGGCGTGCGGGTGGGTCGAGACCGCCAGGTCGATCCTCGATACGCCCCGCGCCTGGAGTTTGGCGATTATCTTGTCCTCGTCGGGACCTCCGTCGACGAGGACAGTTGCACCTTTGCTGTCCCGGAGAAGCACCGCGTCCCCCTCGCCGACATCGAGTATCGTCACGCTGTCACTCGAGCGGAAGGTTGGCATCGGTACGAAGCCCAGCATTACCAGTGCCGCCGCCAGCAGGACCGCGACAGCCGGCCTGTACAGCGGCTTTTTCCGGCGGACAGCCAGGATCAGTGCGACAAGCCCTCCGCTGTAGAGCAGAAGCGAAGCGACCTGGATAAAGCCGGTCGGCCTGACCGTCGGGACGCGTGAGAAGAAGGCCGCCACCCACATGACGTACCTCGCGAGACAACCGGGGATGAACGCAAGCGCCTTACCGATCGACACGCTGACCGGTGTTGCGAGAGCCACCAGCCAGCTCAGGAACAATAGAGGGGCCACGACAGGGACAGCGAGCAGGTTGGCCGCGAGTGCCGTGACCGGGATGCCTTCCCCTCCAAGGAGCACAAGCGGAGTTATACCAGCCTGGGCGGCGGCACAGACGCACAGGGAAGCCCGCAGCGGGCCCGCCCTGCGCGCCAGCGACATGGATGCGATGATGACCAGGGCCGCAGCGAACGAGAACTGGAAGCTCCCGTCGAAGAGCGCCGCCGGGTTGAGGGCCAGGATGAACAGGCCGGCAACTGAGAGGCCGGCGAAGGAATCGGAGTCTCTTCCGAGCAGCGCCGCGCCGAAGGCCAGCGACGCCATGATCGCCGCGCGAACCGACGAGATCCGGAAACCGGCCATGCACATGACGCTCAGCGCGACCAGCGCCGCGCACACGTACCTGCTCCGCCTTCCCGCCCCGCAAAGGCTCATCAGCGCGAGTGCCAGCACGGCCGCCGAACCGACGTGCAAACCGGCAACCGATACCAGGTGCGACAGCCCGCAAGACCTGAGGTCGTTCTCGGTCGCGGCGTCCATGTCGTCGAGCCGGCTCATGGTGACGCCCTCGATTAATCCGGCAACCTCCTTCGGGAACGCTCGCCTGAAGGACGACGACATCGAGAGCCGGACCGAGTTCACGACCGCGAGCGCGGGATTGGCTCCGCCAGGTATCACGCGGTCCGCGGTCAGGATAGACGCCACGCCGTGAGGCAGCATCGAGTCTCTTGAAAGCGGCGGAGTGACCCTTCCGAAGAGCCTCATGCTCCTTCCGTTGAAGAGGCTCCGTGAGGCCGGCGAGTCCGGGGCCCTGACGAGAACGGTCTCGTCAACGCGCCAGCGCTCCCTGGCCGTCTTCACTTCAGCGACCTTCGCGTAGAAGGTCGACTGGCCTGCTTTGAACACAGGCCCTGAGGACGCGCGGCATGCGACCTCCACGTGCTGTGGGGATGCGGCAAGGCGTGGCAGCAGGCCGCCGCTCACGTTGGCGGAGAAGAGCCACATCAGCAGCGCTCCGAGGCAACACATCAGAAAAGGTATCCTTACGGCCCGCATGCGTCGCAGACGCCCGAAAGAAGCGGCGACCGCGAAGCCGCCGAGCAGGATGCAGGATGCCAGAACGGCTATGGCGGGAAGATACCGACCCAGCAGTATCCCAAGTGCCATGCAGGAGAGGAACTGCAGGTAGAGCCGTCCTCTCACGTCAGATCGTCACCAGGTCCTTCAGTTCCCCGAGCTTGCTCGGCCCGATGCCCTCGACGTTATCCAGCTCGTTCACTGAGCTGAACGAGCCCTTCTTCTCGCGGTAATCGATGATCCTCCGGGCCATGGAGGGCCCGATGCCTGGGAGCTTGTCCAGCTCGGCCTCCGAGGCGATGTTTATATTCACCAGGCCTCCCGGAGTGGCGGCCTGTTCTACGGCGGCAGCACCTGCGGTCGAGGACTGTGACGGTGCCGCCCTTGTTATCAGTATCTTCTGGCCGTCGGTCACTTTCGCCGCAAGGTTCACGTTGTCGATGAGCGCATCGGCTGTGGGGCCGCCCGCCCTCTCGAGTGCGTCAGCGACGCGGGAGCCTTCCTTCAGCTGGTAGAGGCCGGGACGGTTCACTGCTCCGGCTACGTGAACGGTCAGCATCTTCGACCTCTCCCCCGCCGCCGCTGAAGTAGCGCCCTGCACCTTTATCTCCCTCGGCTTCGCGCGGAAATATGAGAAGACAGCCCCGAAGGCGATCAGGATGATGAGCGCGATGATGAGGCGGGACTGAAAGCGCGTCAGGCCTGCGGCCGCCTTTTTCAGGTTCTCGAAAGACTCTCTTGCCTGTTCGCCCATCTGTTTTGCCTGCATTGCTTGGTCAGCTTAGCACAGGCTTCAAAGCATATCAAGCAAAAGAGAACGCCCATCGGATGAGAAGATAACGAAGGGGAATCGGTCGTCGACGGTCAGACTACTATGTTCACCAGCTTGCCGGGAACTATGATGACTTTCCTGATCTCTTTGCCCTCGACGTGCCTGCGCGTGTTCTCGGCTGCCAGTGCCATCTCACGCATCTCGTCCTCGGCTATGTCCGCCGGCACGGTCACCTTGTCACGCACCTTGCCGTTCACCTGGACGATGAGTGTCACCTCCTTGCGCTTCGCGACCTCCTCGTCGAACGCCGGCCATGCCGAGGTGTGGACGCTGCCTTCGTGCCCGAGCTCGTGCCACAGCTCCTCGGTAATGAACGGCGCAAAAGGCGCGAGCAGGCTGATGACCGCCTCGACTGCCTCGCCGAGCACCGCGGGATCGGGCGTGCCGGACGAGTACTGGTAGATGGCGTTCACGAGCTCCATGATGAAGCTCACGGCCGTGTTGAAAGCGAACTGCTCGAGGTCTAGCGTCACGTCCCTGATGGTCCTCATCACAGCGCCGCGAAGCTCCGAGTCCGCGGCCTGATCGCTCGCGCCGGTCCCTCCGTCCCTGAGGGGAAGGTAGCGCTCGTGGACCATCCTCCACACCCTGCTGAGGAACCGGTGCGAGCCCTCGACGCCGTGGTCGCTCCAGTCTTTGCTGAGCTCCGGTGGAGCCATAAAGAGCATGTAAAGGCGGATCGTGTCGGCCCCCAGGCGGTCGATGTACTCACCGGGCGACACCACGTTGCCCTTGGACTTGCTCATCTTCGCGCCGTCCTTGGTCACCATCCCCTGGCACAGCAGGTTGGTGAACGGCTCGTCGAACTCTATGAGCCCGAGGTCGTGGATCACCTTCGTGAAGAATCTCGAGTAGAGCAGGTGGAGTATCGCGTGCTCGATGCCGCCGATGTACTGGTCCACCGGCATCCAGAACTTGGCCTGCGCCGGGTCGAACGGCCCCTCGGAGAAGCCGGGGCTGACGTAGCGGAAGTAGTACCAGGAAGAGTCCACGAACGTGTCCATCGTGTCCGTCTCGCGCTTCGCATCGCCCCCGCACTTCGGGCAGGTCGTCCTGTAGAACGCCTCGTCGTACGGCAGCGGCGACTTGCCACCCTCGCGCAGCTCCAGGTCCTCCGGCAGGATGACCGGCAGGTCCTCCTCGGGTACCGGCACGGTGCCGCACCCTTCGCAGTAGACGATCGGGATCGGCGCGCCCCAGTACCGCTGTCTTGAGACCAGCCAGTCCCTCAGGCGGTAGTTGACCGCTCTCTTTCCGAAGCCCTTCTCCTCCAGCAGGTCGCAGACCGCCTGCTTTCCTGCCACGTTGTCGGTGCCGTCGAACGCCCGGGAGTTCACCATTGTGCCCGGGTCCTCGTAGGCCTCGGTCATGTCGTCTTCCTCGATCGGCCCGTCCGGCGGCTGTATCACGACACGGACCGGCAGGTCGTATTTGCGCGCGAACTCGAAGTCGCGCTGGTCGTGCGCCGGTACCGCCATCACCGCGCCGGTGCCGTACTCGATGAGCACGAAGTTCGCCGTGTAGACAGGCGCCCTCTCGCCGTTGACCGGGTTGATTACGTAGTCTCCGAGGAAGACCCCGTCCTTCTCCGCCTCGATCGCTGTCCTCTCGAACTCGGTCCTCGACGCGACCCTCTCTCGGAACGCCGCGACTTCCGCCTCGCGTTCGGTGCCCTCGACGAGCCGGTCGACCAGCGGGTGCTCGGGCGCCAGCAGGAAGAACGTGACGCCGAACAGGGTGTCGGGGCGGGTCGTGTATATCCTGATCTTCTCCCCCGTCGACTCGAGAGTGAAGTCGACCTCCGCCCCGTGTGACTTGCCTATCCAGTTGCGCTGCATGGTGAGGACGCGCTCCGGCCACCCCTCCAGCTGCTCCATGTCCTCGAGCAGCCTCTCGGCGTAGTCGGTTATCTTGAACATCCACTGGTTGAGCCACCTGGGCTCGACCGCGCTGCCACAGCGCTCGCACGTCCCGTCGGCGAGCACCTGCTCGTTAGCGAGCACCGTTCCGCACGACGGGCACCAGTTCGTAGGGGCGTCTGCTTTGTAGGCCAGGCCTTTCTCGAACATTTTCAAGAAGAACCACTGTGTCCAGCGGTAATACTCGGGCTCGCAGGTCGCCAGTTCGCGCTCCCAGTCGTACGCGTAGCCGAGACGCTTCAGGTCGCGCCGTATCAGTTCGATGTTGTCCCTGGTCCACTGGGCCGGCTGCACGCCGCTCGATATCGCCGCGTTCTCCGCCGGGAGGCCGAACGCGTCGTATCCCATAGGCTGCACGACGGTGAACCCCTTGCGCGTGTAGTACCGGGAGACGACGTCGCCAAGGGAATAGTTCGCGACGTGGCCCATGTGGGCGGGCCCGCTCGGGTACGGGAACATGACCAGTATGTACTTCTTCGGCCGCCCGTCATCGACGGCGCGGTAGAGACCCTGTTCCTCCCAGATCTCCATCCACTTAGTCTCTATCGCCTTATGGTCGTATGCTTTGCTCTCTTCGCTCATAGCATTGGATATTACCACAAAGGCTTCGGGCCTCAGGTGACGTGGAGCAGCCTCAAAAATCCTTTGCCAGGGCCTTTCTCAGGTGTTGCGGGCGACGATCCCGTACAGCGCGAGATTCACCATCTCGTTGGCGATCGCCTCGACGTTCACGTCGGGGGCTCCTGCCATTATGAGCTCGTTGAAGGGCGCCTGGAATAGCACCAGCAGGAGCGCGCGGGACACCCTCCTTGGCTGCAGCTCTCGGAACTCGCCTCTCTCGATCCCCCTCTGCAGGACATTCTCGAAGACACCGATCATGCGCCGCGCGAACTCGTCCCAGGTGGCCTGCAGGGCGGGGTCCTCGCCGAACATCTCGGGGAGCAGCGACAGGAACATGCCCCTGTTGTTGAGCAGGAACCCGTAGAAGGTCGTCAGGCTGGAATAAAGGACCTGCTCCATCTCCTTCGCGCCGGCTTCGTCGACGAGGTAGCTGGAGGCCTCGTCGCTGATGGTGAAGAGAAGGCCGCGGACCAGCTCCAGGTACACTTGCCGCTTGTCGCGGAAATACTTGTAGAAGGTGGCGCGGGCGACGTGCGCCCTCTTGAGTATGTCCTCGACGCTCGACCGCCGGTATCCCTTCTCCGAGAAGACGGAGCGGGCCGCCACCATGATCTTTTCGCGGGTGTCCGCCTTCGACATGCATCGCCTCCATCGCCGCTGTAGCCGTCCGGCGCAGATTCTATCACCGGCGGCCGGAGCGTGGATTGCGCCAGCGCCCGCTCGGTGTTTTAATCATGGGGCAGTATTTCTGGACGGCCGGTCGAGGGAGGTAACCATGGGCGGCAGAGAGGTGACGATCTACGGCGCCGGGATGTCCGGGCTTGTGGCCGCGATAAACCTGGCCCGTGAGGGATATGACGTGACGGTCCACGAGCGCGAGAAGTCGTACGGCGGCTCGAGCCTCTATAACCCATCGACCCACGTCACCCCGCTGGACCCGGTCGCGACCTCCGATTACATCGGAATCGATATCAGCAGCGTCTTCCACCAGGTCCTCGAGTGCCCCTCCTACTTCCACGACCTCAAGGTCGACTTCCCGGTCGGCGAGGTGTTCGCGGTGGAGCGCGGCGACAGGGAGACGAGCCTTGATACGCTGCTCTACAAGGAGTGCGAGGGCCTTCCGATCAAGTTCGAGTTCGGCTCACCGCTGAAGAAGGAAGACCTGGACAACCTCCCGCCCGACACGATAATAGCGTGCGGGCTCACACCGTCCGTATACACCATGATGGATATCCCTTACCTGAAATGGTACGGGTGGATCTCCCGCGGAGAGATCGGCCTTACCAGCTACGCCTGGCTCTGGTGGGACGAGTGCATCACCGAGTACGGCTACCTGTCGGCGGTGAACAACTACTACTTCAACCTCCTGTTCAGCATCCGGGAAGTCAGCACCGAGTGCCTCGAAAAGTACAAGCACTTCATGGTCCGCAACGAGGGCATCGAGCACCCTGACGAGAGCTGGAACTACGTGAACGGCGCGGTACCCCTGGCGTCGCCCGACAACCCCAGGCTGTTCCACAAGGGAGCGGTAATGTGCGGGACGATGACCGGCGCGATGGACCCCTTCATGTGGTTCGGGATCTCCGGCGCGCTCGTCACCGGTAAGGTCGCCGCCCTTGCGATATCGGACCGGGCTAAGGCCGAGAGAGATTTCGCCGGGTTCGTGAAGCGGTACAAGGCGATGTACGCCTTCAAGAACAAACTGTGGTACCCGATGATCAGGCCGAAGGTCAGCATCATGGAGAAGATGATCAGGACAATGGGCGTCGAGAACGTCAACAAGGCCGGCAGGATGACCGAGTCCGGCAAGTTCCCGGTCAAGATGGCGGTTCCCGGATTCAGCCACATGAGCTGCCACTAAAACTGCAAACAGGAACTGCAAATAGGGGTCAAACCTAAAAGTTTGCATTTTAACCTTTTCGTACAGTTGCGGACCTCGAATTCCTGGACTATTGCGGGAATATTGTTCCTCCAGCGTATTCTAGGACTGATTAGTCAAATTCGGCTTGATTTTAGCTTGTACTGCTTCTATAATGCTTACCATGACGCGACCCCTGCGAATCGTGTTTCCCGGGGCGAATTACCATGTCACGGTACGAGGAAACGCGAGGCAAGACATCTTTCTCTCTCCATGGGACAATGCTTACTTCCTGTCCGTTCTGTCGAACGTGGTCAAGGACTTTCAATGGCGCTGTCATGCTTACTGTCTGATGAGCAACCACTTTCATCTACTTCTCGAAACACCGTTGCCAAATCTATCTGCTGGAATGAAGCTCCTGAACTCCATCTATTCGGGGTTCTTTAACAGAAACCACCTTAAGGTCGGGCACGTCCTTCAGGGACGTTTTCATTCACCTGTGATCAAGGACGAAACGCATATGCTGGTAGTCGCTCGATATATCTCCTTGAATCCCGTGGAGGCCGGCATTGTCGAGAAACCGGAACAGTGGGAGTGGAGCAGCTACTCCGCAATCATGGGCCTGACGAAGGTCCCTTCCTTTCTCACGGTGGAGCCAATCCTATCCATATTTGATTCAGAAAAGCAGACGTCGCGGAAGGCATTTGGCGAATTTGTCGGAAATGGCATCGGCATCGGCAAGCCGCTTCAAATCGGAACAGCAATGGTCGGAACAGGCGATTTGTCTCCCGAAGTACTAAACGCCATCAGCCAGATAAGGCATAATCCAGAATTCAATCGACGCGATCGTTATGCAAACCGCAAGCCGTTGGACGAAATATTCGAGGGTCTCGCTAGAAACAAGCGAGACCGAGCAGCCAGAATCAAGTTCGCATATCACGAAAACGGGTACACCCTGGCGGAAATAGGAGCTTTTCTCAACAAGAGTATCTCGACAATCAGTAGAGCACTTAAAATCCCGGACTGAATCCGTACGGGCCTGATTGATGTCCTGCCTTTTGAAAAATGCAAACTTTCAGGTTTGACCCCTGTTTGCAAAACAAGGCCGGGCGATAATGCCCGGCCTTGTTCGTTGTGCCTCAGTATTTACCGCTTGCGCAGTTTCCTCAGTAGCAGCAGGCCGACCAGCGCGGCGACCGCGCCGCCCATGATCTTCGGGTCCATCAGCTTCATGAAGGGCTCGTTGACCTTGAACTCTTTGTTGAGTTCGATGCTCTTTCCCAGCTTGTCCTGGGCGATCAGCTCCGCGACCTTGTTGGAGTTCCATATCGCGGCCTCCATTCCGCCGGAGGAGACGTGCGTCTTGGTGTAGTCGCCGGTGAGGTAGAGGTTGTCATACGGCG
>Ga0209539_1000002_pt1 | contig 168465 bp, 137 predicted proteins | sample BarGraNGADG00312_2_FD_184499 | JGI IMG/M metagenome (GOLD analysis project Ga0209539, IMG submission 184499) | Arctic peat soil microbial communities from Barrow, Alaska - Barrow Graham LP Ref core NGADG0011-312 (SPAdes) (version 2) | ecosystem: Environmental > Terrestrial > Soil > Wetlands >...
ATCTCACTCCTTCGCGACCAGTCTCCTGAAGACCAGGCCGGTCGAGGCGGGCGTCGACCCGGGCTTCACGACGGCCGACGAGTCGCAGATGTTCTTCCTCCTCCGGGACGCGTGGGACGCCTGGATCCGGGAAAGGCTCTCCGGCGAGAGCGAGTTGTTCGGCGCGGCCGAGATGCTCGGGATGAAGCTCGGCGATTTCAAGAAGCTCGCTTACGACGCTTACGAGCAGCGCGACCTCTTCACTCTGCGGTTCAAGGGCGCAAAGGTCCCCGACAACGAAAGGCTGGATGAGCTCTTTGCCGGCCTGCTTGCCGGCCTCAACGACTGCTCGGGGCGGCTCAACGAAGAGGTGCTCGCCGACCCGCGCGTCGAGGGCGTCATGAAGAAAGACAAGGGACTGAAGTTCGCGAGGAATCTCGGCGAGACATGTTCGGGACTGGACCCCGATGACGGCAACCGTTCGGCCCTCGCGACATACGTGTCGGGCTTCAAGCTGGAGACCGTCTCGGAGAGGAACTGGAGCAAGTGTCCCGAGCTGCTGGAGACGCATGTCGCCATCTGCGACGAGCTTGGCGTTCTGATCGACGATTTCAAACACGAGGTGGCGACCGGCCTTGCGGCCGCCATGCTCGAGTTCGTCGAAGAGGTGGAGAGGGCGAAGCGCAGGGCGGCGGTGCTCGACTTCGACGACCTCCTGATCAAGGCGCGCGACATGCTGCAGGACGACTCGTCTGTGCGTGAGTACTTCAAGAGGAAGTTCGCGTACATCCTGGTGGACGAGTTCCAGGACACGGACCCTCTGCAGGCCGACATCGTATTCTTCCTCTCGGAGCGCGAGGGACAGAGCGCAGGCAGCTGGACCGAAGTAGAACTGGAGCCGGGCAAGCTTTTCATCGTCGGCGATCCCAAGCAGGCCATCTACGGGTTCCGCCGCGCAGACATCGAGACGTATTACGCGGCGAGGAAGGCCATGGGCGAAGGGTCTCTCCGCTACATCTCCGTGAACCACCGCTCGGTGCCGCGGATCCTCGAGTGGGTCAACGAGACGATGACACCCGCGTTCGACTGGCCCTACGAGATGGCCGGACAGGCCGAGTACATCGACCTGCTGGCCTGGGACGGTTCAAAGGACTTCTCGGACGAGCATGTGGTCCTGTTCCACAACGAGCCGCCACTGGTTGGGAAGGCCAGTGGTGATGGCGAGGCCGAAGGAACGGAGCCGCCGCCCGCCGCCGGCGAAAAAGTCAAAGTCGAAGAGATGCGCGAGAAGGAAGCTGTTTTCCTCGCCCGCGCGATCGAAGACATAGTGGGAAAGCTGCAGGTCCGTGACGGCGACGCGATGAGGCCGGCTGCATACGGCGACGTGGCAGTCCTGATGCGGAAGTTCACCGCGCTGGAGCCTTACGAGCAGGCGCTTGCGAGGAGCGACATCCCGTACCGGACCGAGGGCGGCAAGAACTTCTTCTCGCGCCAGGAGGTCGTCGACCTTCGCAACCTGCTGGTCGCCATCGACAACCCTTACGACGGAGTCGCCGTCCTGGGCGCCCTCCGCTCGTATTGCTTCGCCGTCGCGGACGACGAGCTGGCCGCCTTCGTCCTCGACGGTGGCAGGCTCAACTACCTGTTTCCCGGGAGTGGCGCAGGGCCGGTCGCGGAGGCGTTTGCCACCCTCAGAGAACTGCACGAAAAGCGCAACGAGCGCCCGGTCGCCGCAACCATAGAAGAGCTGCTCGACGAGACCTGGGCAAGAGAGTCACTGTCGGTGAAGGGCAGGGCCGAGCAACAGCTCGCCAACCTGGGGAAGGTGCTCGATGCGGCGCGCTCCCTCGAGGCCACGTACCGGATGTCGCTCTCCGACTTCGCCTTCTGGCTCCAGCAGATGTCGAGTGAGTCTATCGGTGCCGAGGAGTCTCCTTCCGAGGAGGCCGGCGGCGACTATGTCCACATCCTCACGGTCCACAAGGCCAAGGGGCTCGAGTTCCCGATCGTCATCCTCTGCGGAGTTTCGGGCAAGCCTCCCAGTAAGGGCACCGAGCTTCTGGCAAGTCATGCGGACAAGGCGGTCGAGTTCAAGGTCGGGACGCTGAAGACCTCCGGGTTCGCCGCCATGAGCGAGCAGCGGGCACAGGCCTCTGAGGCAGAAGAGACAAGGCTCTTCTACGTCGCGGCCACCAGGCCGAGGGACGCGCTGCGGCTGTTCGCGTTCAAGGCCGATTCCGACGCGAAAGTCTGGTTCGACGGTCAGCTGCGCGGCTTCGCGGACGAGCCACTGGCCGACATGGACGGCGCCGTGTATGCGGAAGGCCTGTCCGATTGCGACCTTGTGTCGCTAGAGCCATCGCACCGCCTCGATGCAAAGCCGGAGGAGATCGACATCCCCGCGATCGAGGCCGGCTGGAAAGAATCGAACGAGAGGGCGCTTTCGAACGGCAGGAAAGGCAAGCCCGCGAGGGCCGCGACCGCCGGGAAAGAGGCTCCACCCGAGACGGACCGCCTGTGGCCTGAAGCGCCTTCGGGCACGGATGTCGGGACCGCGCTGCACACGGTGATGGAGCTCGTGCCGCTGTCCGCGACCGGCGAGGAGCTGGCGGACCTCGTCGAGGCGGTGACAAGAGAAGCCGGCCTTGGCGACGAAGTGCTTGAGAAGACACTCGAGATGGCGGGCAATATCATCGGGAGCGATGTCTGGCGAAGGGCGTCCGTCGGGGCGCCGATGAGGGAGGTGCCCTTCTGCGTCGATGACGGGTCGAGATACATGGTGGGCGTTATGGACCTGGTCTTCATGGAAGACGGAGAGGTCGTCGTGGTCGACTACAAGTCCGACAACGTCACGGAGCCGGCCGTCGCTGAACGCATGAAGCACTACGAGCCACAGGGCCGTTTCTACGCGAGCGCGATGGAGAGGGTGCTCGGCCGGCCGGTCAAAGAAGTCATATTCTACTTCGCGGCGCCGGATGTCGTGCGCACTCTGGACTGACACTATGAAGGATGGCATGGAGGGCCGCAACAAGTTATTGGGCCGCAACAAGATATTGGGCCGCAACAAGATATTGGGCCGCGACTTCAGTCGCGGTTTCTGTGTCATAGTCTCAGACAAGAGATGGAGGCTTCGTGGAATGCCGTAAGTGTGGGGCGTGTTGCGTCGCCCTCTCGATCTCGTCACCGATTCCCGGCATGGCCGGCGGCAAGCCGGCGGGCGTACGCTGTATCCACCTCACCGAAGAGTCTCTCTGCGGCCTTTTCGGTGACACGGAGAGGCCACGGGTCTGCTCCGATTTCCCACCGATGCCCGACACTTGCGGTTCTTCTCAGGAAGAGGCCGTCGCCCTGATGGCCGCCATGGAGAAGCGCACTGCGCCGCACGATTGATCTGCTCGAAGACCGCGGTGCGGCGCTGCCGACCGGCCGCCTCTCAAATTGACATACCGTCTGGCCGGGCGCACACTATGAGACGTCCGGGCGCCGGTCAGACGACCGGCTGTACTGATGCCCCCATCATCTAGCGGCCCAGGATACCGCCCTTTCAAGGCGGCGGCACGGGTTCAAATCCCGTTGGGGGCACCAAACCATCAATACCCGCATACCTGAGTTCTGCACAGCCAGTACCCGCATTTGTACCTAGGGAAATAAAAACGGCGGGGAGATTATCTTCCCGCCGTTTTTATCATAACCGCCTGAAGCAGGCGGGTTCCTAACTGCTCAACGATGGGGCTCATGCCCGGGTGGATAGAGATACGGACCCAGAGCGTCGCCGGGGTACGGGTAGACGTAGGGACTGGTCCCCCACTTCCATGGGCCATCGTTGCGCGCGCCCTGGTAGTTCGGCAGCGAGGTGATGATCCACCCGGTACCCGCGGCCTCCAGTTTGAAATCGCCATCTATGTAGTAGTGGGTGATGCATCGCGTCGAGGGAAGCGCGCCCGGGTCGACGAACCTCATGAACGAATCGACGTGTATGCACGCCTTCTTTCCGTTGTCGTACGTCTTTATCATCCATTTAAGGTGATTCGCGCCGTTAACATCGCCAGAAGCGTTCGAAGGCAGAGTGGACATTGACGTGGGACGTCCCCCATCTTGTGTCAGAGGCCAGAAATCGGTATAGCCGATGAACGACGTGAGGCCTTTGGAACACCACGTCTGAGCACTCGCTCCCGTCAACTCCGACACAATATCCCTGTCGCCAAGTTCTACCGCTTCCATGAATAACAGTACCGTCGTGCGGGGATCGATGGTCGGCCGGCTGGCAGCTTGGCCGGTGGTCGTGCTCGGAGTCGGAGCCGACTGGGCGGAGAGACTGCTGCTCGAGCCACCGGATGTGATGTGGCCAATGCTCAATACGCCCACCATTATTACCGCGTATATGAGCACTGCCACAAGAATAAGGCGTAGCAATTTCGCCATCACAACCTACCCCCTGGTATCCGATCTCCCGTTTGCGTCACGATGCAATCTCCTATCCTGCCGGGTTCGTCGTTGTTACTGCGCTCCCGAAGCGTTGCCCAGGTCTGTTAGTACCTTTTCCAGCGTTTGGTTGGCCGCCTGCAATTCCGCTTCAAGACCAAGCAGGAGGCCTTCCTGTGAATCGTTTATGCCGTTAACCATATGGTTAACAGTTATCTCGAGCTGATTCAGCCCGGCATTCAGGTCCACAGCTGCCTGTGCATCCGGTATCGGAGGGCATTCCACACCGGAAGGAACACCCCCGAGCCAACGCCTGAAGTACTTCTGGTAGCTGAGTCGTTCCCACATCAACCAGTTCCTGGGTATCGACGTGTTGGTCACCATGTTCGACCGTTCCTCCGGCACGTTGATGACTATCTCTCCCGGTGGGTAATAATAGGTATCCGTGGTGGTTTCCGGGGGAGGAACGCCCCGCATGGTATTGATATCGCAGCGTACCTGAACGCAGGTTTCCTCCGCGTAACCCAGTTGCATGTTCGAAATATAAGTCTCCAGCTGTTTACTGTCAGTGATGAGTGTATTCAACATCGTCAGATTGGTTGTCAGCCATCTGGACACGGGGCGATTGACTCTGACTGCAGTGCTGGGAGCCGGTGCAGCCGGAGTCGTCGTCGACGGGGTGTTCGTCGATGGCACAGGCGTCGATGACGTAGTTCCCGACGAGGTTGGTTGAGAACTCGTCTGGCTTTTCAACGTCCCGCTTCTGGCGACGATCGCGAACAGACCAATCACAAGAATAGACACCGCTACGCCTACGATTATCTTCTTCACGGGGCCCCCTCCGTGCCGAACGTACCGACTCTGCGGTCGTTTTTACATTTACTGGTAATAAAAGACTTTACTACCAGAGCAACGAACAGTCTATAGAAACGACGTGGTTTAATTTTATAAAACCGGGCGTATTTTTTCATATGTTCTGAAAAGGTCGCTGTTATGCATGTGAAGAAATAAGAAAAACACACCGCGAAAATGCTCCCTCTGTTGCCGTTCAACTCCGCAATTCTCTCGGTTTGAGGAACTCTTCCAATTCTTCTATGATTTGAATCCGATCACAGTGTCAGGTGCACCGCCTGATCACGCCCTGGTATTGAAGTCACTGGAGGGGTACCAATGAAGCTCTTCAAGCCGACGACTCTATTCAAGCCGATAACAGACGCCGGCGAATTCGTAAGGCGGAGCCTTGATTCCACCAAAGAGGGCATCGACAACCTTCTCGGAAAAGGGTTCAAGGGTGGCATAAAGGACATCTTCGATTTCAGCGCCGAGGGCCTGATCCAGAAAGCCGACTTCGACCTGGGAATAGGCATCCTTCACCTGACGATGGACGGAGACCGGGCATCGGTTGATACCGCGATAAAGTTCAGGAACGAACTCGCGCAGAGGCTGGTAGAGCTGGACGAGATGGCCGGTATGGTGAAGAGCTTCAAGGCCGAAGACATTCACGAGGTAAAACGGGCGGCCAAGGAGATGGCGGCGTTTCTGGCACGCGGTGATGAGAGCGAGGTAGAACCACCGCAGGACGCCGATACTGTTTGACGCGATGTCGTCGCCGTAAGTATCTCGAGTCCAGACCACGCCCGGGCCTGAACCGTGACAGGTCTCCAGTTTGATTCAGCGCACATCTTTCTATCTCTAAGGCCTGCCTTTCTTCCCGGCCGGCATGCGCCCACCCCGGAATGAATGTTTGGGACAGAAGGTCTTCAGACAGGTATCAGGTTGATGCCGGCAAAGAAGGACGAAGGACAACGTTCAAGAGACGAGGGGGCAGGAACATGGAGGAGATAGCGGACGTATCTGAAGCGGCGGCGCAAGCTTACAAACTGCTCATGGAAAACGACAAGGTAAGAGTCCTGGCGATCAGGCTCAAGCCGGGCGAGATCGCGCCGATGCACAACCATCCCTACGACCATGTCGTGTATGTGATAAGCAGCGCGACATTCCGGTTGACCACGCCCGAGGGCAAGGTCACCGACATCGACCTCAAAGAAGGCGAAGCTGTCTGGATGCCTGCGGAGTCTCACTCGGCAGAGAACATCGGAAAAACTGACGGTTACAACCTGGTAGTAGAGGTCAAATAGAAGGCCCCCGCCTTATCTCGGCAGCACCCGGCGGATTCAATATCGAGAGAAAGCTTCCTTCACGAGCAATTCTTCAACACGTTCGCCGCCCCTTTCAAGGGCTGGTGGAGGCTCGTGAAATGCCCCCGTGTCTTTCCGAATCCGGCCCGAGTGCGCGGTCGCCCGGTCATGTATAATTGTGACCTGGACAGGAACACGGAGCCGTGGTGTAGCCTGGTTCAACACGCTGGCCTGTCAAGCCAGAGATCGCGGGTTCAAATCCCGTCGGCTCCGCCATTCTCTTGACGCCCTCCGTGGTGAGGTAGCTCAGTTGGTAGAGCACAGGACTGAAAATCCTGGTGTCGGCGGTTCAAATCCGCCCCTCACCACCATTTATTTTTCCGCATGGTTGAGGCATAATCTCGCATTATTTCAAGAATAACGTGGTCTGCTTGTAGTCGCGATTTTTGACCCGCGTAAAAAATAGATCAGCGTTGGGCTTGGAATTGTCTTCATGGTTTAAATGGAGAGGGTACACTCGAGTTGACACACCGTCCGGGATCAACGCCTCTGATACCTGCCTGCTGAATATTCATCCAACCAGGCACGCGTACTGCGCCACTGTCCATCCGGTCCCTTCTGCGCTCTAAGCCGACCACGTTCGATCGCCGCCCTGAGCGTGGATACCCCCCGCTCTTTTGTAGCCAGGGCAGCAAGTGGAACCAGCCGATTCGGCCCGGCTACCGCGGGTACCACGAAGCGGTAGAGGTTGTCGGTTACAGCCCGGGCAATGAGCTCTCCGAGCGGACCCGGATCTCCCGCGTCTGCTTTGCGTAGTGCTTTCAAGTACCTGTTTCGATCTCTTGTATAAATCACAGCAGGTGGATAGCCAGAGCGGACGAGGACCAGGTTGAGGAGCAGGCGTCCTGTTCGGCCATTGCCGTCGAGGAAAGGATGGATCTTCTCGAAACTACCGTGTGCCTCAGCCATAGACTCGACAGGGTTGTCTCGGGTGTCGATTCCAGAAAGTGATGATATCCAGTCCGCCATCGCGGCCTCGACCTCTACCCAGGGCAGAGGGGTCATCCCGCCGGGGAATGGCTCGATGTCGTGCCTCCGGAAGCTTCCCGGCCGCTCGCCCTGCGTGGCATTAGGATGGGGCGCCACGCCCCAGACAGGTCCGAGCGCCAGTTCGTGAACGTGTCTGACCTCGGTCAGGTTGAGCGGTGCTCCAGACTCCCATTCTCCTGCTTCCAGTGCCTGCCCATAGACCCACTTGGCGGCATCAGCGTAGCCCGTAACTTCCATATACTCGCGGAGTTCTTTGTTCCCGACAGCGAGGCCCTGGTTCAAGAGGATCTCTACCTGCCGGATAACGAGGGTGTTTCCTTCCAGTGCCGTAGAGTGGTGTGCCTCCTGATACCAGATTGAGGTCCAGATATCCTCTGCTTCAGTCGGTGAAGGCAGTCCGCCCATCCGCTCGTTAAGCTCAGCCACTGCCTCGTTCAACCGTTGGTATATCAGCTCACGTGGAGGACGGCCCCGCCTGAAAGTATTGTGTTCCATAAGAATTAATGTTAACACAACAAATACAGATTTGGCACAGCAGAAGAAACTTGGGTCAACATCAACACGAAGTAACTGAAAATCCTGGTGTCGGCGGTTCAAATCCGCCCCTCACCACCGTTCTTTCCAACAAACCGGGTTAAAGCCAGAAGTTGCGAGGTAAAGACCGGCCGGTGATAGAAATATCCTCTGGCAGCAAGAGAGGTAACTCGTCTCTGTCAGAATCTCCCGTGCCCGGTTTGATTGACGGCACCGGGTCCGGAGCAATTGTCGGCGTTGAAATGGGGTGAAGGGGTGCTGATCGTGAAAAGAGCTCAAGCCGCTGTGGTCGTCGTCGTCCTCGTCGCGCTGGTCGCGCTCGTGACTGGCTGCGGAGCGAGCAAACCGGTCTTGAAATCGGTCACCCCCAAAGAGGGATTTCCAGGCACGGGCTTGAAGATCACGGGCACTTCTTTCGGCGATTCGCAGGGCAAGAGCACGGTGAAGCTGGGTTCGAAGACCCTCAAGGCTACCTCCTGGTCTCCGACCGACGTGACGGCCAGCGTGCCGGCGGACATGGCTCCCGGCAGCTACAGCGTCACCGCCACGACCGGTGGAGGCACGAGCAACAAGATAGCCTTCACCGTTTCACAGACGTTCAGTGCGGCCTCGCCACTGCCGGCGATGCAGAATTACCTGAAGAGCAAGGGCATCGACACTACCGGCATGACGTTCACCGTCGTGACGACCAGCAAGCTCGACCCCAACTGGAAGCTCGACCAGTCAGTCGGGGAGGGGCAGCCGACCACTTACTTCCTGTTCCACAAGGACGCGGCCGGCTGGACGATAGTCGAAGTGGCGACCGATTTTACAGCGGCCCAGCTGAAGACCGACGGCGCACCGAGCGATATCCCGCCGACGACGACGTCGGGCACGTCGTCGAGCGCGCCGACCAGTTCGGCGACGAAATAGGTTAGAGAGAACGATCGCAGGACGCGGTTGAAACCGCGTCCCGATATCCTGAGAAAACATCGAGGCGCGACTTCGGTCGCGCTTCTTTGATCACGCATCATCAGCAGGCTGAGAGCCCGCTGCCTTAATAACAACATTAAAGGGGCGACACTCTTGTCGCCCGTCTTGATCACGCATTCGGCCCGGCGGGCTGAGAGCCCGCTGCTTTAATTCTGGGGGATGCGATCAGGCGGGCTTGAAGTATTCGCGGCCACGGCGGTCGTATATGCGGTAGCCGATATCCAGGCGGTGTGCCAGCTCCGCCAGCGCCGCGGTCCAGTCCCCGTACGCGAAAGCCAGGTGATTGCACGGCCACGCGTCGATGAGGACGTCGTCGGTCACCGGCACCCGGCCCTTGATGATGGGCCACGAGCGAGAGTACAGCTCGTGCTCCGACGGGTCGACGTCCACTGTCTCCATGACGGTGGCAACCAGCTGGTATCGCAGGTTCTGCCTTCCCAGCCGGGCTATCGTCATCGTCTGGCCGCCCGGTGTCCTCCCGCGCACGGCGCAGCCGCCCGCGGAGTAGAAGATCTCCTGCCCGGGATATTCGGCGCGGTCGAGCTTCGCCGCCGGGTCCTCGTCCGCGGTCCCGAAGAAGAAATGCGGGTGCTGGCCGCAGTTCACGATCGCCAGCACGCCCTCCTCCACGTCCCGGAAATCGCCGAAGCCCGAAGGCTGCCCCGAGAGAAGGTGCAGCAGGAGCTGGGTCAGGGCGGAGTCCATGTCGTTTTCGCAGGCCACCGGGACGATCTTCTTCGGAAGCCCGTCCGGCCCCGTGTCGTTGTTCAGGAAGGCGGCCGCCGGGCAGGCCGTGCAGTAGGTCGCCGAGAGCTCGTCCTGGCACTTGATCCCCATGAAGGTCACGCCGTATTCGTCGATGACATCGACGGCGGCGTAGTAGAAGGCTAGCTGCAAGATGAACTTCCGAAGGCTGGTGGTCTTCTCGGCTTCGAAGTCGAAAGAGCCATGCCCTTCTTCGACGAGATAAGCCAGCGCCGCCACGACCCGGGGATCGGTGACAGTGAAGTCGCTCTCGCCGGGCTCACCGCTCCACTCGACCATCGCTTTCGCGCGGTCGGGGAGGACGGACTGGTCCAGCGCCTCGTACGATACGTTGAAGAGCTTCTGCCACTGGTCGACATCGGCGGTCGTCGTGGACATCTTCAGGCTCATCCCGCCGAGAGCCAGGTACTTCTGAAACGCGAGGCTCTCTATCGCCCCGGCGACGGCCTCGGCCGATTCCCAGCGGGACCGGTAGAAGTCGAGCACCTCGACCAGCCTGTCGGCCGACGCCGGGTCCTCGTCGATCCGGCCGTAGCAGGTGGTGAAAGGGATACCGAGACGCTTGAGCCCGCCCCCGGAGGCCATGCCGGCCACCAGGCCGGGCACATGTGTGTCTTTGTAGCACCACATCACGACGCGCGGCACTTCTCCGGTGGTGGCGGCCAGCAGTTTGACCGCGTCGATGGAATCGTAGGGGAACGTCCACGAGCCCTGATTGACGATGAGGGCGCCGACGCCGGCCTGCGCGAGGCGGGCGACGTGCTCCTTCACGAGCGATGTGCTCCATGCGACCTGGTCTTCGCGGGGCAGGCCTTCGCCGCCGCGGACCACCTCTACACCGCGCTCGCGGAGCGCGTTCACGAGGTGACCCTCGTACGAGAGCATCATGTCCAGGTTCTCAGAGCGGACCCACGGACGCGGGTCGTTCGGCGAGAACACGCCTACGCGAAATGGCCTGTCCAACTGTCGACCTCCCTGTTCTCACATTGGGACGCGGTTTCAACCGCGTCTTTTCGGTCAGGCGATCCGCGACTGAAGTCGCGGATCAATCATCTCGATTCCGTTTGCGGTGTAGCCGTTCGACGCTGTCCCCGAGCGCGAGGTAATCGCGATACTTCTCGTCGTAGAGCCGGACGCTCTCCGGCCGCGGCCGGTACTCCTTGTCGAACCCGCACCCCATCGCGTCCTGGGCCTGCGAGATATCGGGATAGATGCCGCTCGCCGTGGCCGCGAACATGGCGGCGCCGAGCGCGCACGTCTGCTCGGACGCGGAGACCTTCACGGTCATGTCGAGGACGTCGGCCAGGGTCTGCATCACCAGCGGCGCCTTGCGGGCGATGCCGCCCAGCGCGATGACTTCTTCAACTGCCACACCCTCCGAGCGGAACCTCTCCACGATGCTTCTCGAGCCGAACGCCGTGGCATCGACGAGCGCCTTGAAGATCGACGGCGCATCGGTCCCGAGGCTGAGGCCGGTGATCGCGCCGTTCAGAGAAAGGTCCGCGTCCGGAGTGCGCCTACCGTTGATCCAGTCGAGCGCCAGCGGGTCCGCCGGCCCGGGTGGCATCGCGGAGGCGGCGGCGTGCAACCTGTCCATCAGTTCGTCCGAGAAGCGGCTCCTGTACTTCTCTTCTTCACGGGTCAGGGAGGCGCCGCTCTCGAGCGGCCATGCCAGCAGGTCCCTGAACCACGCGAACACGTCCCCGAAGGCCGACTGGCCCGCTTCCATCCCGATCATGCCGGGGATCATCGAGCCGTCGACCTGACCGCATATCCCGCGGATCTGCCTTCCCTCGAGGTCCCCTGGCGGCGCGACGAGCATGTCACACGTCGATGTACCGACCACCTTTGTGAGCACGTACGGCCTGATGCCCGCTCCGACGGCGCCCATGTGAGCGTCGATCGCGCCGGTGCCTATTATCACGTCCGTCGAGAGCCCGAGCCTGTCGGCCCATTCGGGCAAGAGCGTTCCGACCGGCGTGTCGGAGGTCACCGTAGTTGTATAGAGCCGTTCCCTGATATCGGCGAGCATCGGGTCGACCTTATCGAAGAATCCGACCGGAGGCAGCCCGCCGAACGACGCGTGCCACATCGCCTTGTGACCGGCCGCGCACCGGTTGCGCTTCATCGCCCGCGGGTCGGTCTTCCCGGCGAGGAACGCCGGCACCCAGTCCGAGTGCTCGACCCAGGAGTACGCCGCTTCGCGGACGGCCGGGCTCGCGCGGAACACGTGCAAGAGCTTCGACCAGAACCACTCCGCGGAATAGAAACCGCCTTCGTACATCGTGTAGTCCGGCCCGCCCCAGGACCTGGCGGCCGCGGTTATCTCCTCGGCCTCGGCGAGAGCGGTGTGGTCCTTCCAGAGAACGAACATCGCGTCGGGGTCTTCGGCGAAACGGTCGTCGAGCGCAAGCGGCATTCCATCGCGATCGACAGGCCCGGGTGTCGAACCGGTCGTGTCGGCCGAGATGCCTCGAACCGCCTCGCGCGTTCCGGCCGGACACGCTGAGAGCGCCTCTTCGAGCGTCGCGAAGAGAGCCTCGATGTGGTCGAGCGGGTGCTGGCGGTACCTGTTCTCACGCGCGCCGCAGTAGAGCTCCTCGCCCCACCGCCGGTAGCCCGACACGGCCTGCGAGACCTCTTCGCCGGTCCTCGCGTTCACGACGACGGATCGCACGGAGTCGGTGCCGAAGTCGATACCTATGACGTGTTCGTCCAATCCCGCTCCCCCAGTGCCTGGCGCCGCGCGCTCGAGCTGCGCCGCCGTGGCGGCTCCTCGAGCATATTACCCCGGATGGTCGATCGAGGAGAAGGCCGCCGGAGCTGGCGATCGAAGCAGCGATCGCGTGACTGGTGTAAAATCTGCGCGTTGCCGGAGAGCGAGGGGAGATCCCGATCAGGAAAGTTTTCAACCCGCGAACGATCGCGTTCTACGGCGCGTCGAACAACCCGATGAAGATGGGGACGGGGCAGCTGGCGGCCCTGCTGGCGAGCGGTTTCCAGGGCGACGTGTACCCGGTCCATCCGAGTGAGAGCACCGTGCTCGGCCTCGCCGCATACCCGGATATCAAATCGGTTCCGGTGACGCCGGACCTCGCCGTTCTCGTCCTGCCGACCGACATCGTGGCACGGATCCTCGACGAGTGCGGCGATGCGGGTATCACGGCGGCCGTCGTCGTGTCCGGCGGCTTCCGCGAGATCGGAGGGGAGGGCGTCGCGAAGGAGGCCGAGCTGGTCGAAGTCGCGAAGCGTCGCGGCATCACCCTTATCGGCCCGAACTGCATAGGTGTGTCCAACTTCCACATCGGGCTCAACACCACCTACTTCCCGTACAACCACGAGCCCGGCGGCGTGACCGTCATCAGCCAGAGCGGCACCTACTCCTGCCACATCTACGACTACGCGAAGAACCACGCGATCGGCCTTTCGCACACGGTGAGCGTCGGCAACTCGGCCGTCACGGACATCAGCGATTACCTCGAGTACTTCGCTGACGAACCATCCACTAAGGCCATCGCACTCTATATAGAGGGCATCGCCGACGGGCGCAGGTTCGTCGAGGTGGCGAGGGAGGCTTCACGGAAGAAGCCGATAGTCGCGCTTTACGTTGGCGGCACGGTGGCCGGCGCGCGGGCCGGGATGTCACATACCGGCGCGCTCGCGAGCGAAGACGCGGTATACGAGGGCATGTTCCGCCAGGCCGGGATAATGCGCTGCTATTCCATCGAGGAACTGCTCGACTGGACCTGGGCGCTGTCCCTGTCGCCGCTCCCGCCGGGGAAGCGCATCTGCGTGCTGACCAACGCGGGCGGGCCCGGCGCCAGCATGGCGGACTCGTGCGTGCGCGAAGGCCTCGAGGTGCCGGTGCTCTCGAAAGAGCTGCAGGCGGAGCTCGCCGCCATTCTCCCGCACACCGCCGCGACCGTGAACCCGGTCGACATGACTTTCCTGATGGACTTCAACGCGCTCTACCACGAGGCCCCGCGCATCCTGATGGAGAGCGACGAGGTCGACGCGGTCGTGATGTACTGCGTCTTCGGGGGGAACCTGTTCCGGACTTTGATGGAGGCCCTGCCGGGCCGGATAGATTACGAGATGGAGAAGATCTTCCCGTTCGTGATGGAGCTACTGGGGAAGCTCGCGGAGATGCCGCGCCAGTACGGCAAACCCCTCATCCTGTCCAATTTCTGGGGCACCCAGGACAACGCACCGGGCTTCATGGCCCGCGAGGGAGTGCCGGTCTACCTGACGCCGGAGCGCGCCGTCTCGGCGATGGTCGCGCTCAGCCGGCGCGCTGACATCGTCGCCGCCCAGACCCGCTAAGCGGATATTTGATGGGCATACCAAACGTGGCCCCAAATTCCGAAAATTCAAGATTTGGGACCTGACCCATTTTTCCAGTCTTCCGCAAAAGGCCTGTGCGTATTATCATATTGACCGGTTGGTCGGAATATTGACAAACACCGCGACTGAAGTCGCGGCTCGATGCCGGAGTCGGGGCTCGATGAGGGAAGCGAGGATGGCGCATGCTGCACAAATGGAAGCTCGCAACCGCCCGTAACGTCACGATGGCGAACCACTCCGACATGCTGTCGAAGCTGTATGGTGAGAAGTCGGAGTTCCTTTTCGAGGACCCTCTTCCGTACGGGATCTACCCGCCCGACACGCGCCGCGTCGACTTCAACGAGTGGAACACCCTGATACATCGCTTCGCGAACGTCCTGCGCGAGAAACTTGGCGTGAAGAGAGGGGACCGCGTTGCGATCGTCCCGGGAAACGGCATCGAAGTCGTCGGGCTGATAATGGCGACGATGAAGATAGGCGCCGTCGCAGTGCCGATGAACTTCATGCTCCGCGGTCACGAGATCAAGCACATAGTCGAGGACAGCGGAGCCAAAATACTGTTCACCGACCCTGAGGTCTTCGGGACCAGCATCAAGGACCAGTCTCTGCTGCCGTCCGTCGAAAAGTGGGTGATGATGGGCATCTCCGGGCCCGGCCCGGACGGGTTCGAATCGATGGACACCCTGATCGCCGACGTCGGCGACCGCTGCGAGCCGGCCGACCTTAAGGACGACGACGTGGTCGGGATCTTCTACACGTCCGGGACGACGGGCTTTCCGAAGGGCGCGATGGTGACGAGCCAGGGGCTGCTCAGGGCGCAGATGCGGGCGGCCGCCGTCATGCCTCTCAGCCCGAAGGACTTCGGCGTCCTGTCGCTCCCGCTGGCGCATATATTCGGGTTCGCGATCTCGATCATGGGCTCGAGCGCGGGCGTGAGCGGATACATCATGAGGCACTTCGACCCGAAGAAGTGTCTGAAGCTGATCGAGGAACACCACGCGACGCTCTTCGTCGGCGTCCCGACGATGTACGCTTTCCTGCTTGCCAACGAGCCCGAGAAGTACGACCTCACATCGCTGAGGTTGCTCGGGTCCAGCGCGGACGCGATGCCGCAGGAGCACATCGACAGGATGCGCGAGCTGGGCGCGCGGCCAGGCCTGATCAGGAAGAAGAAGCCTCTCTTCGCGGAGGCCTACGGCATGGTCGAGCTGACCGGCCTCGCGGCCCTGAAGCCCGCTTTCCGCTGGCTGAAGTGGCCCCCCGGGTGCGTCGGGGTGCCGCTCTACCCGGTGAGGGCCAGGGTGGCAGACGACAGGGGCAGGAAAGTGAAGCGAGGGGAGCCCGGCGAGCTCCTGGTGAAAGGCCCTGGTGTCACCAAAGGCTACTGGAACAACCCGAAGGCGACAGCGGACGCCATGTGGGGCAAGTGGCTCCGCACGGGCGACATGGCGAAGATGGACCGATGGGGCCGGGTCTTCTTCGTCGACCGCGTCAAAGACCTCATCAAGTGCGGCGGCTACTCCGTCTTCTCGGTTGAGGTGGAGGAAGAGATACTCCGCCACCCCGAGGTGCGCGAGGCGGCGGTGATAGCGATACCTCACGAGATAATGGGCCACGTCCCGATGGCGGTCATCTGCGTCAACGATGGAAGCGACGTCACCGAGGAGGACATCGCCGCCTGGTGCGCGGAGAACATCGCGACCTACAAGGCACCGAGGATCGTCAGGATCATCCCCTGGACCGAGATGCCCTACGGAGTGACGCTGAAGATCATGAAGAAGGACCTGCGGGCGCGCTTCGTCGACACCGCCCGGACATGATCAGCGGTACTTCACGACCTCATAGCTGACGCCCTTTGACGACACGTTCACTTTCACGTAGTTGTAGAACCACTTCGTGTTGTCCGGTTTCCCGCCAAGCGGCGCGCCCGCGCCGCCGGTGAGCGTGAACGGCTTCTTGCCCCAGGTGCCTTTCGCGTACCCGTGAACGTGCGACGTGAACAGCATCGAGATGTGGTACCTGTCTTCACTCATTGCGATCTATTTCATCACTTCCATGATCCCCTTGACGAGCAGGTAGACGCCGAAGAGGACCAGGATTCCCGAGGCGATAACCGTGTTGTGTTTGACGAGCCAGCCCCTGAGCTTCTCCAGCAGTGCTGACGCCTTCTTCGGGAAGAGCACGTAGACAGTGATCGGCACGAACAGGGTCAGCAGCGTGAAGAAAGACAGTACGAGGAGCAAGACGATCGAACCTACCGTGCCGACCTTCGCCATGGCGACCTCGTGGACCCCGGCGATGTAGATGATGATGGTGGACGTGTTGATAGCCATGGTAGCCGCACCGATGCCCAAAGCCTTCCCCGCACCGAAGCTCCCGCCGGTCTTCTCAGCTTTGGGCTTTTTCGATCTAAAGAACACCAGGATTATCGCGAGCAGGCAGAGCACACCGAGGGCTATGTCGATGTAACCGCCGACGTGGCCCTTGTTCGGCTTCGCGCTCCGGAAGATGAGGTCGCCTATGACGCCGTAAGCGATCAGTACCAGGATGAAGCCGAGAAGGAAAGAGAGCGCGTTCTTGAGCGGGTTCTTCGTCAGCATTATAGAGATGAGCACCATGATGGAGACCGGGCTCACCGACGCCGCAAGCCCGATCAGTATCATCTTCGGAATCAGGGAACCCATGTCAGGAAGTATATACAAATACGGAGAGCTCGCGCAGTAGGTTTCCCGGCGTCCGGTATCAGCCGGCGCGCTCCAGCGTGTACTCTCTGCTGCCGACGCCGAGCTCCTCGGCCCTCTCAAGTTGCCGCCACCATTCGATGCCGAACATCGCCAGCAGCTTGTCGGAGGCCGATTCTATCTCCGGCCTGTCGGCCATGGTGCCTTCGACCGCGCGCGAGCGGTTCATGAGGTCGGCCGACGCCTGGTCGACTGCGACCGGGTCGTTTGAGACCAGCACGCCGATGTCCGGGAACACCGGCCTGTCGGAGAAGCCTTCGCAGTCGCAGTGCCAGGTAAGGTCGACGAGGAAGTTCACGTAGGCCACTCGGCCCGGCGCGAAGCAGCCCGCCCCCCCGGCCGCGGCCTCGGCGAGCGCCTGCCCGAAACGCACGTAGTCGTGCGAGTAACCGATTGCGTGCTGCTCGCACGACCCGATGCAGACGCCGCACCGCACGCATGACTCCTTGAAGACGGCGAAATCTCCCGAGAGGTCGATTGCATCTCCCTTACACGTCTCCGCGCATTCACCGCAGGAGATGCAAAGCTCCTCATCAATGGTGAGCGTGGTCGCCATATGGACCGCGGCCTTGGTCGCCCGCCCGGCGCAACCCATGCCGAGCTGCTTTATCGCGCCAGCCAGTCCGGCGGTCCAGGAGTGGCCGGTCACGTGCGACAGGACGACCATCGCGTCGGCTTCAGCGATCGCGCCGGCGACGCCGACCTCGGTCAGGTACCGGCCTTTCACCGTCACGAGTCTGTCCGGGACGGTGTCGGCCACGACGAACGGGCAGCCCATCGTCTCCCGGGAGAACCCGTTGCCGGCCGCGGTGGCGGTCAGCTCTCCGGCCGTGTATCTCTCGCGGCAGTATAGCGTCGTGGTCTCGGTGACGAACGGCCGCGCGCCGGTGCCCGCGACCAGGCCGGCGACCGAACGCACGAAGGTCGGCCTGACGTACGTGACGTTGTTCTTTTCGCCTGGGTGGATCTTGACCGCGACCGAGTCTCCCGCTTTAAGCGAGCCGGTGAAACCGGACGTCTCCAGCAGGCCGGCGATCCTCTGGTTGAGGTTGTCGGGGTCGCCCTTCGATTCGAACGGGGTGTAGTACACGACCGACGTCAAGCTGCGTCCCCCTTTATCTCGACGAACACCTTCAGCACGGCGGGGTCGTTCTCTCCCGCCCGGCGGTAGGCCGCCTCCACGTCATCGATCCCGAAAGTGTCGGTGACGAAATCCTCTGTTGTGACTGCTCCGGACTCGACGAGCTCGATCGCCCGCCTGAAGTCGTCGCCCATGTACATCAGGGTACCGACCAGTTCCAGCTCCCCGTCCTGGACGAGCGACATCGGCACCGGGACCGACCCGGGGAAGACTCCGACCGCGACGATCCTGCCACCCCTGGGGGCGGATCGCACCGCGAGGTCTATCGTCTCGGGCCTGCCGACGCACTCGAAGACCGCGTCGAACGCCTCACCCGCGAGCTGTTCGGGAATGACGTCATCGAACACGAACACCTCGTCTGCGCCGAACTTCCCGGCGCGGCGCGCCCGCTCCGGGGTCGACTCGACCATCGTCACGCGGCATCCGGCGGCCGCTGCCACCTTCAAGACCATCAGGCCGATGACGCCCGCGCCGACGACCAGTATGCCGGCTCCGCTTCCGGCGCCGGACCTGGAGAGCGCGTGCACCGCGACCGCGGCCGGCTCCACGAGAGCTCCCGCGGCCATGCCGACACCGGCGGGGAGAGGGTGCAGCCTGTGCGCGGGCACGGCGAGCCTCTCGGTCATGGCGCCGGGCGCCTGGAACCCCATCACCTTCAACGCGGAGCAGATGTTGTACCTGCCGGCGCGGCACTGGCCGCATTCCCCGCAGTAAAGGGAAGGCTCGACACTGACCCTCTCGCCGACGAGGTCACGAGAAACGCCTTCGCCGGCGTCGAGGACTATTCCGGAGAACTCGTGGCCCGGGGTCACGGGGTAGACGACGAAGGGGTGCTCGCCACGGATTACGTGCAGGTCGCTCCCGCAAATGCCGCAGTACGCGACCTCGATGAGGACCTCTCCCGGCCCCGGTCCGGCTTCGGCGGCCTCGCGGACCGCGATGCTGCCGGGCCTGTCGACGACGACTTGCTTCAAAACGGCTCCTGGCTCGAACGGGTCCCGCACGGGTGTATTTCGGGACGCGGGACAGCCTGACTATACCACCGGCACTTTCCTTTTTCATGCCAGTCGCGCCGGCGCCAAAAAGGCCTGCCGGCAGGAATCGGTTGTTCTCCGTCCAACAGAAATATTGTGGAGCTCAGGGGAATACGTTCATGGCAGGTGTTGTCGTGGGAGCGCATGTCTCATCGCCCAAAGGGATCCAGGGGACCGGCGGCGCGGCCGGCGCCGGCCGATCGAGGCGCGGGCGGAAGTACATAAGAAGACGGTTGATGGTCACGCTCCTGGTGACAGCTTTCGTCGTGGGCGGAGCCCTCGGTTTCGAGGCGAAGCCTCTCGCGAGGTGGGGCGCCAGGTTGTACCTCGAGAGCAAGCAGGACCAGTGGCAGGGGACGGCCGGCCAGAAGAAGAAGGTCAGCGATGCGCTGACCCCGCTCTCGCTGGATCCCGACAGGAGCGTCAACACGCTGGTGATGGGAAGCGACTCCGGGAGCAACGAGGGTGAGACCGGCTGGTGCCGCAGCGACGTGATGCTTCTCGTGTGCCTGGAGGAGCGGGACAAGAGGGCGGTCGTGATCTCCATTCCGCGCGACACTATGGTTCAGATACCCGGATACGGTACCCAGAAGATAAACGCGGCGCACGCGTTCGGCGGGCCACCGAGCGCCATCGAGTGCGTCAAATCGTTCCTCGGCATCGACGTGAACCATTACGTCGAGCTCGATTTCGACGGGTTCCAGAAGATGATAAACGCGCTGGGCGGAGTGCGCGTGCACATCGCGAAGGCGATCGAGGACCCTCACGCCGGTTACGTGCCCGCGGGCGATCAGGTGCTCGATGGGTGGCGCTCCCTCGTGGTCGTCCGCAGCAGGAGGCTGGTGGAGGGGGACATCGACCGGATAACGAACCAGCAGCTGTTTCTGAAGGCGCTCATAGACAAGGTGAAGAGCGAACAGAGCGTGTGGACCGGCAAGAAGCTGCTGGACATCTTCGCCTCGACCTGCAGTTCCGACTACAGCGCCGGCCAGGTGCTGACGCTGACCGAAGAGCTGCGAGGCTTCTCGCCGGACAACGTCCAGTTCGTGACGCTGCCGGGCATCCAGCAGTACGTCGACGGGCTGAGCTACTTCCTCGCCAGCCGCGGGCAGGTCGCGAGGATGATGACCGAGGTCGAGGACAACACGTGGATATCTCCGGCGACACTCGCGTCGCTCACCCACGAGTCGAGCTACCAGGGCACCGTCCAGGAGGAGGCCGATCCGACCGCCGACATCGTGAGCGTTCTCGCGCCGCCGGACGGGCCGGCCGCTGCCTCTTCCATCGTGACGGACGAGCTGAAGCTGCTGGGCCACAAGACCGTGCGGCAGGAGCCGGCCGAGGATTCGCAGGAGGGGACCGTCGTCTACTTCAGGCAGGAGGCGCAGAAGAACTGCGCCGCCCTCCTCCAGCAGGTGCCCGAGCTGCAGCACGCGGCCCTGCAGATGAACGATGAGATCCCGGCCCGATACAACGCGCCCATAGTGATCGCAGTGGGGACTTCGTTCGTCACGCCCGACCTGACCGCTATCTACGGAAGGCTCTTGAACAAAGCCGCGGCAGGTGCCACCCTCGGCACGCCTGTCAGATCTTTCTTTTAGTCCCGGGCGGGTGGATCAGTAGAGAACGTTCACCTGGTCGGGGAAGAGCACCCGCGCGAGGCCCATCATGATCGTGTCCGCCGGGTTACCGTTGACGAATCCCGCGTTGAGCAATACGACGATCGTGGCGCCGTTCGACGGCAAGTAATACATGCTGCAGTTGTAGCCGAACGCGTCACCCTCGTGGCCGATGAGGCCGGCGATGTTCTCGATCCCGAGGCCGTACTTGAGATAGTCGGAGTCCTTTATGGTGGGGACCCACTGCAGCTGCAGACGGTGCGACTGGGCTGAGAGCATGTGGCCTTCCGCGAGCGTCTTGGCCCAGACCTTCAAGTCGTCGAGCCTCGAGGAGATCGCCGACGCGGCCCAACCCTTCGAAGGGTCGTTCCTGGTGATGTCGTCGAGCCAGCCATCCCCGTCGATGTCGGCGTACCCGTCCGCGTGGTCGCCCTCGATGTAAGGAGTGGTCTCGAAAGTCGTGTTGTCGAGCATGAGCGGCTTGAATATTCGTCCGTCGAGCTCCTGCTTCAGCTTGTGCCCGGTCACCTTCTCGATCAGCATGCCGAGGATGATGTAGTTCGTGTTCGAGTAGTGCCACCCCTGGCCGGGCGCGAAGTACGGCTGGTGCGCGAATGCGAAGTCGAGGAGCTCCTGCGGCTGCCACTTGCGAAGCGGCTGCTTCATCGCGGTCTCGAGGTAGTTCGGGTCCTCCAGGTAATCGAACAGTCCACTCGTGTGGTTGAGCAACTGCCTGATGGTGACGCCTGCCGCCTGCGGCATGCCGCCCAGGTACCTGACCGGGCTCGCGTCCAGGTCGAGCTTGCCTTCGTCAACGAGCTGCAGCACAACGGTCGCGGTGAAGGTCTTGGTTATGCTCGCGATCCTGAACTTGTCCGTGGTCTTGACCGGCCTCGATGTCGCGATGTTCGCGACTCCCGACGCCATCAGCCAGGGCTGGCTGCCCGCGACCCAGACGCCTATCACGGCACCCGGGACATGGTATGTGTCCATTGTGTCCGTGACTACCTTCTCGAGCTTCTTCTCGACCGATGAAGAGAGCGATTTTTCTGCAAGCGAATCGTGGACGACGAGACCGATCACCAGCGCGATGGAGATGACGGCCGCGAACAGCGCGATAACCGGGAAACGCCTGCTTTTTCGAGTTTCTCCGCCGGGCCCTGCGGCCCGTTCGTCTTTCAGGGTAGAGATGCTGTCAGTCCTTCCGGAATATGGTCAGCCCGTGGGCTTTGATGCTTCTCGGTCGCCGTCCGGATAACTCCAGACAGGATGGCCGAACACCGCTACTAATTGAACATCCGGCATTGATTCCCGTCAATGAGATGACCACCGGCTGAGAGGGCAGGGCGACCGCTCGCGACCACCTGGCAACCGTACGAGAAATGGCCTCATCGTCCGGAGAGAAAACGGCCCGCGAGAAGGGCCAGCAGCATGAAGAGCAGCACCGCCATCACCACGATCAGCGACCGCGACGCCGGCCAGAGGAAAGAGTTCATCGAGGCGACATAACTGGCGAACCGCTCAGCGCCGGCGACGAGCCGGACGGCGAGCAAAGCCGCCCCGGCCAGCAGGGCGACGACAAGCAGGAACAGCGGCAGTCCGCGGAGGTCCTGCCTGCTCGGGCAGAGTGCGAGCCCCAGGAGGAACGCGACGATGATGAAGACATAGGTTCCGGGGCTCTCGAGCAGCTTCACCGCACCCGCGTGCGGCGGAAGAAGCAGCCGTGGAAGAAACGTTATCAGCACGGTCGCGGAAACGAGTGGAGCTATTCCTACCAGCACCGGCCTGACCCTGCCCCTGGAGAGGTACTCGACCGAGCCCAGCTCGATGCTCCCGTCCTGCTTCCGCCTTGGGTGGAACAGGCTTACCTTCTTGACCCTCAAGCCCAGCAGCAGGCACGCGAGGGCGTGTGACAGCTCGTGGAATACGGTTCCGGGCGCCATTAGCGCGTAGTACAGCCCCCGTCCGTGGATGGCGCCGGCGAGCTGACCGGCCATCGCGTACGAGAGCAGAGCGATCCCCGCCACCTCGAGCATTATGAAGAGAAGCGCCATCGTGGCCTCCATTGCGGCGGCACGCGGTCCTGTCGAACATAGAGTCTAGTCGACGACCGCGGCGGATGCCCATTCTGCATCCCGGATGGAGTAGAATCAACGAGGCCGCGCTCCCCCGCATGACCGGGAGGAGCGGAGAACGGAGGATAAGAAGTAGAGCGCGGAGGTCCTGAACAGGTGGCAAGGCACGGAAGATCGATGGGCAAGTGGCAGCGGCGGGGCGTCTACGCTGCCTGTATCATAGTCGGCCTGGCGGCGGGGTTTGCCGTCGGGTATCTGATCCAGAAGCAGACCCGTAAGCCGAAGACGACTGCGTCTACTTCCACCACGAAGCCCAAGAGCAGCTCGACTGCCCCGGCCTCGACCCCGGTCACGCCGTCCGGTTCATCCGCCACCGCGTCATCGACCGTGCCTTCCAGCTCGACGACGCCGACACCGGCGGCCTCTTCGACGGCGCCCGCCACGCAGGGTCCGGTCGCGGCCACGCCCGCGGCGGCGATGACGGCTTACATGCAGGAAAAGGGGATCGACGGCGCCAACATGCAGTTCAGCGTCGTGTCCTCCAGCAAGAGCGATCCCAGGTGGAAGCTGGACAAGGGCGTCAAGGGGAGCACCGTCTCGTATTTCCTGCTCAAGAACGTGACAGGCGGCTGGGCAGTGATCGATTACGGCCCGACGTTCACCGCCCCCCAGATGACGGCCGACGGCGCGCCGGCAGACCTCACGCCGCCTAAGTAGACCCCTCTCGCGGATCGATCATCAATGATGAGATGCAAAGAAGTCGTGGCTGAACTGAAGTCGCTCGCCAAGCCTGGCGCGGTGGAAGGTATGGCGCGTTTCGGCATCACCGCGCGGAACACCCTCGGCGTCTCAATGCCGGACATGCGCAGGCTGGCGAAGAAGGCGGGAAAGAGTCACGAGCTGGCAGGCGAGCTGTGGGACACCGGCATACACGAGGCCAGGATAGTGGCCGGCATCGTCGACGTGCCCGGCGAAGTGACCCCGGAGCAGATGGACTCCTGGGCGGCGGACTTCGATTCCTGGGACGTCTGCGACCAGGTCTGCATGAACCTTTTCGACAAGACCCCGTTCGCTTACGACAAGTGCCTGGAGTGGAGCGCGCGGGAAGAGGAGTACGTGAAGCGGGCGGGCTTCGCACTGATGGCATGTCTCGCCTGGCACGACAAAGGAGCGCCCGACAGGGCGTTCAAACCTTTCTTCGCAGTGATCACCCGCGAGTCGACCGACGAGAGGAATTTCGTAAAGAAGGCCGTCAACTGGGCGCTGAGGCAGATCGGCAAGCGGAACGCCTCCCTGAACAGGCAGGCGATAGCGACCTCGGAGAAGATCCTGAAGATCGATTCGAAGAGCGCGAGGTGGATTGCACGCGACGCCCTGAGGGAGCTGACCGGGGAGGCCGTACAGAATAGACTCAAGCCCGAATGACCCCGGCCTGGCTGCGGCCTCAGAGTAACGCTGTAGCGTATCAGCGCGTGCCGACCACCTGGGACATGCCGGGCTTCATGACGCCCGCGTTGTCCCAGATGCCCCAGTGCGCGCCGACCTGCCCTTCGTGTGTGGCCTTCCAGGGCTCGTCGAAAGCCTCGAAGTAGTAATACTTGACGTTGTGAGCGGCCGCCCAGCTCGTGAAGCGGGAGAGGAACCTGGTCGCGTTGTCCTGGCTGGCGACGGCTGCGCCTTTCGTCTCCCCGGCGGAGGGCCAGCCCGTCTCGACCATTATCTGCTTGAACAGGTTAGCCTGCCTCACCTTGTTGTAGCAGGAGTCCAGGTAGGGGATAGCGACCTTGATGTCCTGGCCCTCCCAGTAAGGGAACATGTTCGCCAGCACCACGTCGCACCCGGCGGTCACCGCGGGGTGCCCGATAAGCTCCCCCCAGGTGTCGCTGGTGGTCGTTGTCACGCCCGTGGCCTTGACGCGCTGGATGTAGTTGACGAGCTGCTGTTCGCTGACGTAGTTGAAATACAGCGCTTCCTCACCGACGACCGCGATGTCCACCTGGCCGGTGCCGCAGAGCGCGACCAGGGCCTGCACTTCCTTCTCGTTATATGCGGGGTCGGTCGAGAGGTCGCAGCCCGCCGCCACCAGCAGGTTGTTCGACCTGGCCTGCGAGACGATCGTCTGCCCGATCCCCGTCGCGCTGAAAGTCCTGATCCCGTAGGTGCAGGGCGATATCTTCGACAGGAGACCGGCGATCGTATCCGGGCTGACGGACGTGCTGTCTGACGGCGCGGTATTGAGGAAAGGGCTGAAGCAGAGGCCCTGGAGCGGTAAAGCCTTTGCGGTCGTACCGCTGGTCGCTCCGCCGGTCGAGATCGAGGCGGAACCGCTGTTCGTGGTGACGCCGGTCGATCGCGTAGAGCCGCAGCCGGCGGAAACGGCCAGGAGCACGACGGCGCACGCGACGATGAGCGAGTGTGCCGCGGGCAGGCGCAGCCGGGCATTTCGAGAACTTCTCGCCGGTCTATCCAACGTTCATACCCTTCCGGTCGTTCGCGCTGATCGTGACGTGTCGAGCGACGGCATTGTCTCCTGCCGTCTTCTAGCACCGGTTCGGGTTCCCTGCACCGGCGCCCCCCGGTGCCCTGACAGGGAATCACGACCGGGGGAAGAATACGTCAAATGATCGTCTCCACTAAGCCTGAGCGACGCACCGGGACAGTTCGTGCCGGTGAAGGGAAGGGTCTGGATGATGCGGAAGAAAATCGCGATAGCAGTCTGCGCCATGCTGATGGCTCTCGCCATCGTGGCGCCCGCGTGGCCGGCGATGGGTGCCGGGAAGAAACTCGGCCTCCTGCCAAGCTTCGACCGGGGGCTGGTCAGCATCACGTTCGATGACTCCTGGCTGGCGCAGTACACCGACGGGCTGCCTATCCTGAACGCCCATAACTGCAAGGCGACGATGTTCACCATCACCGGGTGGATAAGCAATCCACTTTACCCGGAACGCATGACGCTGCCACAGCTGCACGACTTCCAGAACAGCGGCCACGAGATAGCGTCGCACACCGTAGACCACCCGGACCTGACAACTCTCGACGCTGTTCAACTCAACGCGGAGCTGGCGGATTCGAAGGCCTGGGTAGTGTCCAATTTCGGTTCCTGCCCGGATTTCTCGAGCCCGTATGGCCTCTACAACGCCACCACCATTGCCGCGATCCAGCAGTATTACTCTAATCAGCGTACGGTCGATGTCGGTTACAACTCGATAGCCAACTGGAGCCCGTACAAACTGAAAGTCCAGAACATCCTGAACACGACGACACTCGCCGCCGTGGCCGGCTGGGTCGCGCAGGCGAAGGCCGACAAGACCTGGCTGATCATCGTTTACCACCAGATCGTCGCTGACACCACTGGCGTGCCTTATGGCTGCACTCCAACAGACCTCAACCTTCACTGCCAGGCGATTCAGGACACCGGAGTGCCGTCGGTGACGACCGCCCAGGCCATGACCGAGCTCTCGCCTTACTTCCAGCAGTTCCCCGTCACCGCAAACGTGACGGGAGGACAGGGAACAGTCTCGCCTGCCAGCCAGAGCGTTGACTTCGGCTCAAACGTGCCGATCATCGCGACACCGGACACCGGCTACGCGCTATCGTCGATAACCGACAACGGGACCCGGCAACCCGTGTCCAACCCGTACGTCGCGGCGAACGTCAGGCAGGCGAGGTCGGTGGAAGTAACATTCGCCAAACCCGACTGGTTCCTGGCTGAAGGCAGCACGGCATGGGGGTTCGACACCCTCGTCAACATCGAGAACCCGAACGATGTCGCCGTAACCGCGCGCGTGACTTACATGACCGGGGGAGGCAAGAGAACACGGCCCGATATCACCCTCCCACCTCTGAGTCAGACCACGATCGACCCGCGCAACGACATCGGGTCGGTGGACTTCTCGACCGAGGTCGAGTGCGTCGAGAACAAGACAATAGCAGTGGACAGGAGGATGTCCTGGCCGTCCGTGCACGGCGCGGACACAGGTGACACGTCCTCGATCGGGGTCAACGCGCCCGCGACCACCTGGTACCTCGCGGAAGGAAGCACCAACTGGGGCTTCGAGTGCTGGCTGCTGGTACAGAACCCCAATCCCGCGGATGCGAACGTCCGGCTGACTTACATGATCTCGGGGCAGGGCCCGAAGGTCGTGGACCACAGGGTCCCCGCCATGTCCAGGTCGACGTTCAACGTGGCAAATGACGCGGGAGCGGTCGACGCCTCGATCAAGGTCGATTCCGACCTGCCGGTGATCCCGGAGCGGTCGATGTACACACATTGGGCCCCCCCGGGTAGCGGGCAGCAGGTGCGAAGGGAAGGGAGCTGCTCGATCGGGACCACTGCGCCGGGCACCGACTTCTACCTTGCCGAAGGGACCACGGCGCACGGCTTCACGACGTACGTGCTGGTCGAGAACCCCCAGACGATACCCGCCGATGTCGTCATGACTTTCATGTCTCCGTCGGGGCCGCTCGCGCCAGCCGGCTTCAAGATGTTGCCGCAGTCGAGGGCGACGGTGCGGCTAAACGACATCTACCCGAATACCGACCTCTCCACGCAGGTCCACGGTGACGTCCCGATAGTCGCAGAACGCGCCATGTACTGGGACTCCCTGGTCCCGAACTCAGGCCAGGCCGTGCACGACTCGATCGGGTCGGAATCACCGCACGCGGAATGGTACCTGCCGGACGGCGGCACGTTCCCGGGTGGGGCGACCGAGACGTTCACGATGGTCCAGAACCCGAACGCGTTCGACGTGCAGGTGATGGTCTCATATCTGCCGCGCGGCGGCGGAAACCCGTTGACGTTCACCGATAACGTGACCGCCAACTCGCGGCGGACTTACAACATGGCGGATTCGCTGACGGCCACTAACGCCGCGGTGCTGGTCCGATCGCTGACACCCGGCGGGAACGTCAGCGTCGAACGCTCCATGTATTTCGCCGCGCGCTGGTCAGGAACTAACACTATCGGCGCTACTCCCGACTGACGGGGTCAGGTCCCAAATCTTCGATTTTCGGAATTCGGGGCCGGGTCTCTGCGTTTTCACGGGTCCCTGCTCGCCCCCGGTCTCTCGCATTCGCCTTCGGCGAACGACATGTCGCATCAAATGCAAACAGGGGTCAAACCTAAAAACTTGCATTTTTCATGAATCTGAAGCTGGAATGCAAAGATTTAGGTTTGACCCCTGTTTGCAAGACTGACAAGGATCTGCGCAACCACATCACGAGATTTGAGGCACGGCATCCGCCGTGCCTCAAACCGAGTCCCCGGGCGAACAACGGGCTCGATGTACCCATCGAGCCCTGGCGAGCGCGTAGCGAGCCGGCCGCGACTGTGCTCAACGTCTGGCAAGTTTCAGGGTGAGGGGGATCTAAGACTCAAACAGGTTGTGGCGGCCGCGGTCATCTATGTTGAAGTCAACGGTGAATCAGGACCGGTAGGGCTTTGAACTCAAGGGTAGCCCTGTGTTTAGCGTGAACCTTGAAGTTAAGCCCCTGGGTTCACGACCGGCCCTGAAAACTCAGATCACATTCTTGCCAACCCACCACCTGCGCGAACCTTAGAATTGGTTCGAAAAGCGTTGACCATAATTAATCGATAACCCGATTGACATAAGTCATTCAGAAACCGTTGCACATTCCCGAATCACGTGATGTAGAAAACTGCCGGACAGGGGGCAGGCCGGGGGCACTGGCAGGCCGGCAAATCCGCCCCCCACCTGGTTAAATCGAGGAGAGCTTGGATTGTTTTCTTATACGGGGAAGGGTAATTCTGCGCCCGGGACGATTGCACTGCTACTGGCGGTCGCTATGCTTGCGACCGCATTTTTCGTAGCGGCACCCGCGGTTTCAGCCGCCGCAGGCTCAGGCTTCACTTCCTACTTCGCCGAAGGCTACACGGGCGAAGGTTTCCAGGAATACATATGCATCGGCAACCAGGGCGGTGCGCCCGCGGTCGCCAACGTCACCTACATGTTCAACGGCGGCGGGGTCCGGCAGGCTTCGTACAGCATCCCGGCGGCGTCCCGGTACACGGTGGACGTCAATCGCGTGGTCGGCCCGGACAAAGAGGTCTCCGCCCTGATCGAGTCCGACAGCAGCCTGCTGGTCGCCGAGCGCTCGATGTACTTCAGGTACATGGGGAAGTGGAGCGGAAGGCACGACGTTTTCGGCGCGGCGGCGCCGTCCAGGACATGGTACTTCGCCGAGGGCTACACCGGCTCCAACTTCGACGAGTACGTCTGCGTGCAGAATCCCGGTGAATCGGCGACCGCCCTGGCCTTCCGCTTCCAGACGCCGGCCGGCGAGAGAGTGCGGAGCGGGCTCTCCGTCGGGGCTCACTCCCGCGCTACGTTCAAGGTGAACGACCTGGTGGGCCAGTCCGTTGAGTCATCACTGGCGATCGAGTCGGACCTGCCCGTCGTCGCAGAGCGCTCCACGTACTTCCTCTACAGCGGCAGGGAAAGCGTGAACTGGGAGGGCGGCCACTGCGTGATGGGCGCGCCGTCGCTCTCGAACGAGTTCTATTTCGGAGAAGGGACCACGAGGGCAGGTTTCCAGGAGTGGCTGACCATACAGAACCCAAACGAGTCGCCTGTCACCGTGAACGCCGTGTACCAGCTCGGTCCGGGTCAGGGTGACAACGTCGAGGCCGCGTATACGGTCGAGGCGAAGCACAGGTTCACGCTCTACGTGCCGTCGCAGGTGGGGATGGATAAGGACGTGAGCGTCAAGCTGTCTTCGACGAACGAGTTCCTGGCCGAGCGCCCGATGTACTTCCACTTCGAGCGAACCGGCCTCCAGTTCGAGGGCGGCCATTGCGCCATCGGGGCGATGGACCTGGCCCAGTCGCGCTTCTTCGCCGAGGGCTACACCGGCCCTGAATTCGAGGAATGGCTCCTTCTGCAGAACTGCTCCGCCAGCGACTCGAGCGTGCAGGTCAACTACTACACGCAGGAGGCGGGCGCGCTTCCGCCCAGGAGCCTCGTAGTGCCGGCGAACACCAGGATGACCGTCTGTGTGAACTGCAGCGCGGGCCCGAACTACCAGGTAGCGACCGGCGTGACCGTTCTCGCCGGCCCCGGGGTCGTGGTCGAGAGGGAGCAGTATTACGACTCGAGCAAGTGGACGCCACCCGAGCCCGCCGCCGGGTCTCTGACAGGCCTGTGCTTCAGCCCTTACCTGAACGAGGACCCGATCAAGGGCCAGTCGGTGACGCCCGAGAGGATCTCACAGCTGATGGACACGGTCGCGCCTTACACTGGCTGGGTGCGGACGTTCTGCTCTGAGGGAGAGTGGTCTACTGCACCGGCGATGGCGAAGCAGAAAGGCCTCAAGATCGCCGCCGGCGCCGATATCTACACGGACAGGGCGCGGAACCAGAGCGAGGTCAACCAACTCATCTCGCAGGTGAGGAGCGGCAGCGTCGACATCGCGGTGGTCGGTGACGAGGTCATCGACACCGGCGCCCTCACCGTAGCGGAACTGGCGGGTTACCTCAGACAGGTGCGGGCGACGGGCGTGCCCACAGGCACCAGCGAGACCTACGGCCAGTGGATGGCGCACCCGGAGCTCATGAACGAGTGTGACGTGATCCTCGTCAACATGTACCCGTACTGGGAAGGCGTGGACGTGTCGAAGGGCGCGGCCCAGTGCGCCACCGAGTATCAGAACATAAAGAACATCGCCGGCGGCCGCAGGATCATCATCGAGACGGGCTGGCCGACCGGCGGCCAGACACGCTGGAGCGCCGTACCGAGCCCCGAGAACGCCGCCAGGTACCTCGGCGACTTCATGAAGTGGGCGCGAAAGAGTGGCGTCGAGTACTTCTACTTCGAGGCGTTCGACGAGCAGTGGAAGGCAAGCCGGGAGGGTCCCTGCGGCTCCTGCTGGGGGCTGTGGGACAGCGCCGGCCGGCTGAAGCCGACGATCGCGAACGTGATAAGCGCCCGCTGAACAGGCTTGTCTGCCTGAGTTGAATCATTTTCCTGTCAGGTTCCTTGCGCCACAGTGCAGGCGCGACGCCCATGGTGTAGAAATAGCCGGTATATGCCGTGGCGAAGGCCACGGGGGAGGCGGAATTGCGACCTGCTCCGGTTGTCATAATAGCGGATGACGATGACGTCCTGGCCGCGCTGATCAAGCGCAAGCTGACGGGCCTTGGCTTCGTCGCTCATTCGAGTCGTGACGGCAACCACGCGCTCGAGCTGATCAGGGACATCAGGCCGGACCTGGCCATTCTCGACGTCATGATGCCGGGGGTCGACGGGTACCAGATCCTCAAGGCGATGAAGGCGGACGCAACCACGAGCGGGATACCTGTGATCATCCTCACCTCCCGCAACACGGAGGAAGACCTCGTCAAGAGCTTCGGGCTTGGCGCGGTCGACTACATCAACAAGCCTGTGAGCCCTTCGGAGCTTGCCAGGAAAGTCATGTCACACATGGGGATGCAGGCGATACCCGAGCCGAACCTCGAGGGATGACCTTGCCCGCCGCGACCATAATGGTGGCCGTCACTTACTCGGTCTTCATCCTGTTCGGGATCATATTTCTTCTCTTCGCGGCGCTCGTCATACTGCGCGTCATCGTCTCGAGGCGCGAGATAGAGCTGGAGGCGATCGAGGATGACATCAAGCCCCTGGTCTACGACATAATCGCCGACGAAGACTCTCCGGAGGAAGCCTACCGGAAGCTGCACAGCTACGTGCCCGTCGAGAACAGGGTCGCGCTCGAGAGAGTGCTGCTCGATTGCGCGAGGGTCCTGGAAGGCTCGGAGATGGAGGTGCTGTCGTACCTCTTCGACCAGTTCGGCTTCGTGGACGAGGACATCGAGAGCGTCGGGCTCGCGCGTGACAGCGGGAAGGCCGAGTCCGCCTATCACCTCGGAGTCATGCGCGCGGAGCGTGCCGTGCCGTACCTCATAAAGGCCATGGAGTCCGATAACAAGGACGTCGTCTTCGCCTCGATGAACGCTCTCTCTCGCATCGGCTCGCCGGAGGCCGTGAACGCACTTGTAGAGCACATCTCTCGCGATGGTGACATCGAGGCGATGCGGATCGCGGAGATAATCCCCAGCCACACCGAGGCGTTCCAGCCGACCGTAAGGAACTGGCTCAGGACCGGCTCCATCGACCCTCGAAGGCAGACTTTCCTCATCGACCTCGCCGGCGCCATGATGGACCCGCAATCAGTTCCCCTGCTTGCCCCTTACCTGTCGAGCACTGACAGCCTGGTCCGCTCCCACGCGGCCAGGGCGCTGGGCGGGACCGGGGACATGAGCGCCTCGGAGCCGCTGATGCAGGCGATGTCCGACCCGTCACCCGATGTGCGTGTCGCGGCCTCCGACGCGCTGGGCCGTCTCAGATGTGAGGGTGCTGTCGAGTCGCTGGCGCGGGGCCTGACGGACAGCGCCGCGGAAGTCCAGATGAGCTGCGCCTTCGCGCTCAACAAGATGGGGGAGGTCGGCCGGGCCGCGCTGGACGCGGGCATCGCGGCCGCGGACAGCAAGCACTTCGCAGAGGGTTCTCGAGCTACGCCCGGCATCACGCCGGTGCCCGGACCGGGGGGAGCCCTGTGACCGGTGCCGACTGGGTAAAAGTAGTTGTTATCTTCTTCAGCATCGTGATCTTCGGCTACTTCATCCTGCTGAGCCTCGCGTACCTGATACTCTTTGGAGCGGCCTTCCTGGAGTCCCGCAGGTATCTGAAGCGCAGCAAGTCGATCGACCTGAGGGAGATATTCCACTCCCCGCTCGCGCCCTCGATCTCCGTCATCATCCCCGCGTACAACGAGGAGCCCATTATCGTCGAATCGGTCAGGGCGGCACTCGAGCTCCAGTACCCCAGGTTCGAGGTCGTCGTCGTGAACGACGGCTCGACAGACGCGACTCTCGCGAGGCTGGCAAGTGAGTTCAAGCTGAAGATGGTCGCGCGCGATGTCTCCCGGTCGGTGCCCTCGATGGGAGTCAGGGGAGCGTATATCTCCGAGACCCACGACAACCTGGTGGTAGTCGACAAGCCGAACGGCGGCAAGGCGGACGCCCTCAACGCGGGCATAAACGTCAGCCGGAACGACATAACGTGCGTCGTGGACGCGGACTCACTCATCGAGCCGGACGCTCTCCTGAAGATCGCGAGGCCGTTCATCGAGGAGCCGGAGACGACCGTCGCTGCCGGCGGCGTTATCAGGATCGTCAACGGTTGCGAGGTGAAGGACGGCGCCGTGACGAACGTCGGACTGCCGCGCAGCTACTGGGCGAACGTTCAGATAGTCGAGTACCTTCGCGCCTTCCTCGGCGGCCGCATCGGCTGGAGCGCCCTGCACGCGCCGCTTATCGTGTCGGGGGCTTTCGGCGGCTTCGACCGGCGCACGATCCTGGAGATCGGGGGGTACCGCGTCGGCGCGGTCGGCGAGGACATGGAGCTGGTCGTACGCATGCACCGCTACCTGCGTGACGCGAAGCGCAAGTACCGGATGTACTTCGTCCCCGACCCGGTCTGCTGGACCCTGGCGCCCACGAAGTACAAGCAGATAGCCAGGCAGCGGGACAGGTGGCAGCGCGGGCTCATCGAGACACTGATGGCCAACCAGGAGATGCTGCTGTATCCGCGGTACGGCGCCATCGGCATGCTCGCGATGCCCTTTTATTTTTTCTTCGAGATGATCGGTCCGCTGGTCGAACTGTCGGGGTACGCCCTGGTCGTTGCCGCGGGCCTCACCGGGCAGCTCGGCGTCCACTTCCTGATCCTTTTCCTTGTCGTGGCGGTACTGTTCGGGGTGCTGATCTCGATGATCGCGGTCTACCTGGAGGGACTGATGTTCCAGCGTTACCCGAAGCTCCGGTCCCTGGGAAAGCTCGCTTTCTATGCGCTCGTCGAGAACCTGGGCTACAGGCAGCTCAACAGCTGGTGGCGCACCAAGGCCTACTTTACTTATTACCCGAGGAAGGCCAAATGGGGGGAGATGGACCGGACGGCCTACGGGGTCGACACGGGCGCACCAGCGATCGTCACCGACGCCGAGGTCAGCCGCCCGGAACGTACTGCGTGACGTCCTGGAAGAGCTGCTGGAGCACCGGGTAGTCCTTCTTCAGCCGGCCGTGTGTTCCAGGAGTGTTCTCCCATCCGGGCCACAGGTACCGTCCGACGTCTTTCGAGAATCCCTTCCCGTCCGCCGCACGCGGCTGGTAGTCGACCAGCTTCCCGGCGCTCGTCGTCGCCGCGTAGAAGAGCAGCCCTTTTGTTTTTGTGACCGTCAGCCCGTCGACCCCGAGGTTCCGGAGCCCGACCGGGCCGGGCGCGATGTGCTTGCTGTTGTCCAGGATCACGGAGTGAGACGAGGGGTCCGTTACGTTGATGAGCTGCCATGGCAGACGGACCATGACGCGGCCCCCCCCGTTCTCGACGTACCAGTGCGCGATCGAGTTGAAACCCTTGTCCGCCGGGTTGAAGTCGCCGTAGTTCAGATCGCTCTGGTTCGTGAGGATTATCGGAAATATCTCGCCCGTGGCATCCGATACCTGTGCTCTGTTGATGATGAACACCACCTGCTCGAAGTTCGGGTCCCTGGCCGGCGCCGCGGACAGGAGAGAAGTGCCACGGCTGTAATCGTGCCGGACGAGCAGCTTCCCGCCCTGCGGGCTCAGCCTCAGCAGGAACTCGGAGCCCGTCGGTGTCTGCGGCAGCCCCGAGACCGGAAGCGCAGTGGTCCCCTTGTTCGGTCCCAGCATGTCTATCCCCACTGACAGCTCGAGGTCGCCGGGCGACCCCGGGCGGAGCCCGTTGGCCCCTCCGCCCCTGAACTCGAAAGCCAGGAACAGGTACTCCGCGTTCGCCTGTGCTTCCATGCCCGCCAGCTGCCCGGCGCCGGCGGAAGTGCCGCCCGCGCTCCAGAGCCGGTTCATGTTGCCGCCGAAAGGCTCAATGTCCGGTTCGTGCGCGAGTACCCCGAAATTCTGCTCCGGGTCCATCACGTTGTGCCAGAGGACGTGCCTGTCGAAGGGCACCATCGTCGAATAGTAGACCCAGTTCTTCTTCGCCCACTCGTCGGCCCACTCGAAGATGAAGCCCCCGGCGTAACCGGTCCTCAGGATCGCCTTGTACATCCGGGCGAGTCTGTGCCCCTGGTCGGTCTCCTCGAGCTGGCCCTGGCTGAATCCCTCGGGCTGGTCGTGAGACATGTTGATCGAGGTGGGCAGGCCGAACTCGCCGATCATGGCCGGGTAGTCGGGCAGGTACGACATGAGCTGCTCGAGGTAGCCGCCAAAGCGCAGGACTCCGAACTCGTCCGTGTAGCTCGCATACCCGGGTTCCCTGTACATGAACTCGGGGTAATAGGGGTAGACCTGGTAGGTCCCGTACAGGCCGCCGGACAGCGTCCCCGGCTGGATGTGCGCAGGGTCGACGACCTGGGAGTCGTCCACCTCTCCCGACTTCGAGAGCCCGGCCGTCCTCTCGGTCGGATGGCTCATCGGGTCCAGCGTAGGCCAGCTGACGTAACCGACCGGCACCTGCCAGCCGTACTTGCTCTTCATGTACCCCTGTGCGGTGTCCGCCATCTGGGCGTACCAGCATTCCATCGGCGAGGCGCCAGCGGTCGTCTTCACGTAGCCGCCATCGTAGTGATTCATGGCAGGGTTGTCAGCGTCGGTCTGCGCGACCTCACCCGCGGTGACCTCTCTGCCGGTCAGGATGGCGAGCACGTAGGGCATCACGTTCGTGTCGTAGCTTCCCCAGGCGAAGCCGACTCTCTGGGGGATGTCTGTTTCCCCGTTCAGCGCGTCGATGTCCAGCTTCATCTCTTTTGTGTACTTGGCCGCGTAATCTTTCTGGTAGAGGTTGCCCGGGCTGAACTGGTCGTCGGGCCAGAACTGCTGGACGAGCATTATCTCCCGCCCGGGGTGGCTCTTGTTGAATTCGTCGAGTGCCTGGTAGAAGCCCGGCTTCAGCAGGGTATAGATGAGCACGGTGTTGGCGTTCATCGCGGAGATGTCACGGAACCACTTCGCGGCAGTATCCTTGTCGATGGGGACCTGGCCGAACCACTGGCCCGGAAGCGACGCGCCGATGTTCGCACCCTTGATGATGTAGCGGCCCCAGTTGCCCTTGTCGAAGGTCTCGAAGTAACGGCCCGAGGTGCGCGAGACCAGCTTCGCCCCGTTGGCGGTCGCTGTCGGGAAAGGAGCGGCCCCGCCGCACCCGGCGGCGCCGACGGCGCCGAGCGCCAGCAGTACGACAAGTATGAGCCAGGCTCTTCTCAACGGACCTCAAATCCTCGGACGGCGGCGGTCAAGCTACAGTATGTAACTGTTTCCATTCAACGACGCCTCTTCCTGCCGGGTTTGTTTTGGTTCAACCAGCGAGTGAATGCACCTTTTTAGGTTTGACCCCATTTTCGCAAAATGCGACATCTGTGCCTGACACCTTTGTCGCATTTTGCGAAAGCAGAAGCCGTGAACCGCACAACTTGCACTAATAAAGCAGCTTAACCTAAACCGCCTCGGCGAACAGACAGGCGGTGACCTCAAAACCCTGGCTTACATTAGGCCCTGGCCCGTGAGGGACGCGTGTCATTCATGACTACGCGTCCTCTCACCATGTTCCACCGGGGCGGAGGCTGGGAGGAACTCTTAACGCTTTTCGAGTATGTGACCTCTTCATAACGCTTCACACCCATGCCCATCAGTCTGGGCTCGGACCCGGTCTCTATTCATGGGACTCGGTGTAAGAAATCGCACCCTGGGTATTTACCCGTTTGAACCTTGATCTCCGGTCTGTTAAATGAGCTATCTTGCAAACAGTGCAAACAGGGGTCAAACCTAAATCTTTGCATTCCAGCTTCAGATTCATGAAAATGCAAGTTTTTAGGTTTGACCCCTGTTTGCAAATGGTGCGATATGACGTTCGCGAAGCGAATGCGAGAGACCGGGGGTTACTCGGGAATCCTGAGAGCGCAGCCTGCCCCGCGGACTGAGAGTCCGCGGCTTTTATGCCTTAAGAGACCTGGCCCCAAATTCCGAAAAGTGAAGATTTGGGACCTGACCCCGAATTACTATGTGAACGACCTTATTCGCTCACCGGCTCCCTCTCCAGCTGCCTCGCAAGCATCCAGAGGTACGTACCCGCCACAAGGTTGAAGATGGGCGCGAAGACCAGGCCGAACTTCCCGAAGAAGCCGAAGCCTTCGCCCGACGCCAGCCAGAGCGGGTCGGCCGGGACTTCCTGGAGCCGTAGTATCGCGACCGACCTCAGCGCCGTCGGGTTCTCTGTCCTTATCGCCGCCCACACCTGGACGGGCACGAAGAAGAGCCATATGGAAGCAGCGCGCCTGAGGAGCGGCGTCCCCTCGGGCTCGGCCGACGGCCTGAACAGTTTCATGACGGTCTCGGGGGCGAACAGGGAACCGCCTCCGAGCAGGATGTCGAAGCCGACAAGGCTCCAGCAGAGCAGCTTCGCGATGATGATCTTGAGGGAGAGGGCTTCTTCTTCCATGGCTCTGACCTCCTTTTCCCCGGTACGCCGGGGCATCGGGCAACCATTAAGATGATGACCCAATCGCGCCGGGCTGGCAACGGAGCCGGTCCCGTGTTTCCGGTTGGTGAGATAAACTTGTTGTATCAGCAGGCGACATACGGGGGGAACAATGGCCGTTGGGACTACCAGCCTCGAGGTCCAGCCGAAGACATCGCTTATCACGGATACCGTGACCATCAGGGCGACCGGCCTGCGGCCCGGCTCCCACGCCACGCTGGTGCTCGAGACGATCGACGCGTCAGACATATCCTGGGAGTCGTCGGCGACATTCAAGGTCGACGATGACGGCGTCGTGGACCCGGCAGTCCAGGCACCCGTGTCGGGAAGCTACGACGACGCCGATCCAACCGGCCTGTTCTGGTCTCTCGCGCCGGTAGCGGAGCTCCCTCCCGGGGGCGCGTTCCCGAAGAGCCTCGAGACGCTCAAGTTCACGGCCCACCTCCAGCTTGGGGAGACCCGCGTGTCCATGAAGAGCTTCGAGCGCCTCCGTGTCGCGCCCGGCGTGACGAGACGCGAGGTGCGCTCCGATGGCGTGACCGGGACGCTTTTCCTGCCCGAGGGCACCGATGAGCGGCCGGCGATAATCGTCCTCAGCGGTTCCGAAGGCGGGACGTACGAGCCGGCGGCCGCGCAGTTCGCGTCGCGCGGGTACGTGGCGCTCGCGCTGGCGTACTTCGGCATCGGCACCCTGCCGAAAGAGCTGGTGAACGTGCCGGTCGAGACGGTCTCCGACGCCATGACGTGGCTCGAGTCACAGCCACGCGTGAAGTCGGACGCGATCGGCGTCTGGGGCGCCTCCAAGGGCGCCGAGCTCGCCCTGCTCTCGGCCTCACTGTTCCCGAAGATCAAGGCCGTCGTGGCCAAGTCGGCGAGCGCGTACGTGTTCGAGGGCGTCGGCGCGCAGATGGGCAGGGTGCACCGGTCCTCCTGGACTTTCCAGGGCCAGCCGCTGCCGTTCGTCCCGCTCGATTTCAACGTCCGGATCGGGGCCAGCTATTTCTGGTCGAAGACGCGCAAGAGGCCATGGCCGACCGAGCCGATGTACAGCCACGCCCTGAAGAAGAACAGGTCGCTGCTGGACCTCGCGTCGATCCCGGTCGCCGGCATAGAGGGGCCCGTGCTCGTCACCTCGGGTGGAAAGGACGGAGTGTGGCCGTCGAGCGGGATGGCCGACGCGATCATGGAGAGACTGTCGGCGGCGGGCCACAAATACGAGGACGTGCACCTCGATTACCCCGGCGCCGGGCACCAGGTCGGCAGCCCTTATTCGTCAACGACGATCAACTACCTGGCTATCGCGGACGAGTACGTCGAGCTCCTCGGCGGGACGCCGAAAGCCAACGCCGGGGCTTCGAACGACTCGTGGCCGAAGATCAACCAGTTCCTGGACAGGGCGCTCGGACTGGTCCCCTCGGCCTCGTGAACGAACACCAGGTCAAGGTGGCCGGCACAGGCTTGAGAGCCGCGCTTTGAAGGAGGGCCATTTGTCACTTACAGACGAGCTGAGAGAGAACGCGGGGACCGACATCTTCGGCGTGGCCGACGCGATCTCGTATGGCAGAAAGGCCCCGGCCGGGCACAGGCCCGGCGACCTGCTGGAGGACGCGACCTCGGTCGTCCTGCTGGGAAAGAAGATGCTCGACCTCCCGCTGGACAGGCTCCCGGAGACCCGGCGCGAGTATACCGCCAATTTCCACATCGCGAACGCCGAGCTGAACAGCGCCCTGTACGCGCTGGCCGGAGAGGTCGAGAAGCGCGGCTACAAGGCATTCCCCGTTCCTTACAAAGAGATGCCGGGCTGGAACCTCGAGAAGCGGCCGGCGCTGCTGCTGATGGCGACGAGGTACCTGGCCACTTCGAACAGGATGCAGGGCCGGGTGCAGGAGACCCTGTTCGAGAACCTTTCGTACCGTCACATGGCGGTAGAGGCGGGCCTCGGCGAGTTAGGCGTCAACAACCTTCTCCTGACCCCTGAACACGGCCCGCGTGTGAGGTTCGTCGCGCTCGTGACGAACGCCCCGCTGGAGCCGGGCAGGCCGCTTGAGAAAAAGCTGTGCAGGCCGGAGCTGTGCGGCGTCGCGTGTGTAAGGGCGTGTCCGGCGGGCGCGCTCAGCGAAGACGGGAGGCCGACAGACAAGGGTGCATGCCTCAAGTACTACATCAAGCTGGGGATACCTGGCATTAGCGGGGTTCGCTGCGGTCTCTGCGTCGGGAAGTGCCCGGTAAACAGGGAGAGTTTCCGCGACTGATACTCAGACGGTCTTCAGCTCCGTCGGCACCTTCGAAGGCCTCAGCCGCCTGTGGCCGAACGCGAGCTCCCAGGCGACGAACAGGTCTACGATCGGGACGATTATCAGGACTCCGAGCCAGCCGCTGCGCCGCATCATCCTCGCAAGGTTCACGAAGAGAAGGATGATGAAGACGACGTCCACGATAGGCACCAGGTAGAGTATGGTCCAGCCTATCCCGTGCCCTATCATCTTTGAGCCCATGTAAAGGTTGGCCAGCGGGATCCACGCGAGCCAGGGCCGCTTGTACGCCTGCTTCAAGGCCATCTCCCGAAGGCAGTAGCACATGTAAAGGTAATAGCACACGCCGAACACCGTGTAGAAGATGTTTCCGGGTATCGTGTGAAGCACTCCGTCTCCCCTGTCAGTTGTTCATCGTGTTCGACTGGTCGAGAGAGATCCGCCACGCGGCGCCCTCTCTCACCAGCGCTATATACAGCGTCTCCGTCTGGCCGCCCTGGCTCAACACGACGCCCACCACCGATTGTTTCAGTTCGGTCTCCTCATTAGTTATCTTGAACGTGAACGGCTCCGTCGACGAACCGACCAGTGCGGTCGATGACTTCTTGTATTCCGCGAGCGAGATCTGTGAGCGGTCGTCCTTCGAGAGAAGCTTGTACGCCACGTCGTAGTGACCGGTAGTGAACGCGTTGAAATATGCGGTGACCACCTTGCTCGGCTTCGCGTACCCGGTCTTCGGCGAGCAGCCCGCTGACAGCATTAGAAGTACTGCCAGGATCAGGATTATCGGCGCGGTGATCTTAAATCGCATTGCTTTTCTTTTCATTTGGTTAAGTCGACTCATACATTATACTGTTTTTGTTTGCCACGATATTATCGGCTCGAGGTGCCATTTTGGCCATGATAAAGAAGACTTTATATTACCTGAGGCAGAGGTGGCCGCTCGTCGTCATCGTCCTACTGTCGATGCTCGCGTTCCTGCTGTGGCCGGTCTTCACGGCCCTACCAGGTGACCTGGGCGTCCAGAAGAAGGCCCTGATAAACGAGCTCATCTATCCTACGTTCGGGAACCCGGCGATCGTGAAGAAGGGGACTGACCTGACGATCGAGTTCGATCCCCGCGTCAGGGATTTCGAAGCTCCTTTCGTAAAGCTCAAGGACTTCAACGTATCGGTGGAGACGAGCAACGACCCGTTCCCGGTGACCATGGACCTGCCGGTCAAGTCGGTAAAAGAGGGCATCAGCACCCACTGGCCGGAGTACGCGAGACCGGACGCGAAGATATACCTGGTGACCGTCGAGGTGCCGGAACAGCTGATCGACGACCTGTACGACATCCTGATGGACGGGACCGACTCCGACGGCGAGCGCGTGATAGACACCCAGCCTCACGCCCTGAAGGCGGTCGAGGAGTACCGCGATACCTTCACCTTCGCCCAGCTCACCGACGTGCACCTGTACGGCCCGGAGTGCGAGTATCCCTCCGCGAACTACCACCTCAGGTCCAACCGCGCGAGCGACCTGAAGAATGACAAGAAAGCGCAGGGCGCCATCTATTACCAGAAGGCGCTCGAGCAGATCAACATCGAGAAGCCCGAGTTCGCTGTCTTCACCGGCGATTTCATATTCGGCGCTTCATACTTCCTGAGGGACCAGGGCTCTCCCTGGGGCATCACCACTGAGGACGAGTACGAGCAGATGTGGTTCTACGAAGAGACGATGAAGCTCGACGTGCCGGTCTACCTCGGCCTGGGCAACCACGACTCGTTCGCCGAGGGGGGCAACGCCGCGCACGAGGACTGGTTCGAGAACTGGCGCAGGATGTACGGGCCGACCTACTACTCGTGGGACTACGGCGCGTACCATTTCCAGATGCTCAACCCGCAGGACTGGCCGGTGAAGGACAGGACCCTCTCAGACTACGGCGTATCGATACAGTCCGACAAGTACAAGGGGCAGTTCCGCGGAGGCGGCGACAAGTGGGCGCCCGGCGTCACGGTCCCGCGGTTGAAAGCTATCGACGAGAAGAAGTTCACCGGTCAGCTCAAGTGGATGAGGGACGACCTGGCGAGCCACATGTCATCGAAGATGCGCGTGGTCGCCACGCACCAGGACCCCTTCAGGTCGAACGGGTCGGGTGGCATGTGGGCGAGCGCCGGGTCTGACTCGACGGGCCTCATCGGCGGCATCAAGAGCATGATGGGCTTCGCCGGCAAGTACGGCAACGGCGACGGGCGCCTGGCGGCCGTGCTGCTGATGCTCCAGTACAACGTCGCGCTCGAGCTGAGCGGGCATTACCACTCCGACCACCTCGAGGCGGCTCCCTGGCTCGACGGCCAGGGGGCGACCCTGTTCGTCAACACGACGTGCACGCAGTTCAACACCCTGGGACTCTCGAGGTCTTACCCCGGCTATCGAAGGATAGAGGTCGTGAACGGGGAACTGGCGAACGTCAACTACCAGGACCCGGACTGGTCGTATCCGATATACGCGGAGACCAAGGTCGGCCAGGTGAACAACCTGGGGACTTTCGACGAAGCCGCGGTGCAGAGCGCCTTCGTGCCGGAGCCGCTGTTCCGCGAGGACACGTCACTCTGGTTCACCAACACGTTGAAGAAGCCGCTGCGCTCCACTTTCGCGAAGGTGGTCATGCCGTACCTCGAGAAAGGCTTTTACTACTACGTGGACGGCGCGCGCATCAAGTCGGCGCACGACGACAACGACGTGCTCCCCGGCTACCGGGTCTTCGAGATAAGGACCGACCTGCCAGCCGGCTCGAACATCCAGGTGCAGATAAGCAAGAGCCCGACGCCCGACACGGACCCACCCGTGGGCACCATCCGGATAAACGGAGGGGCGCCGGTCACGAACTCCCTGTCCGTGAGGCTGACCCTCACCGGGGTAGACTCGGCCTCCGGCGTCAAGGACGTCCTCATCTCCGAGTCTCCGGACTTCAAGGGTGCGAGGTGGATGCCCTGGCGCGACGCGATCGACTGGACTCTCGACCCCGGCCCGCCGGGAGTGCGCACGCTCTACGCGCAGTTCAGGGATTACGCGATGCCCCCGAACGAATCGGCGCCCGTACAGGCTTCGATCAACTGCACTGTCTCGAAGTAGGGTGCCGCCGCAGGAAGATGCGGCTCAGGCCTCGTCGGCCAGGATGGACTCGATCTCCGTCAGCATCTTGGGGATATCGAACGGTTTCTTGAAGCAGGCCTTCACGGTGGTGTAGCCCTCGACCTGCTTTATCATGTGCGGATAGGCGGTCATGATCACGACGGGGACGTCCATGTTCTTCTGCGACAGCTGGAGCTCCTCGATGACATCGACGCCGGTGACCGAGGGCATCGCGATGTCCAGCAGCACTATGTCGGGAAGGAACTCCTCGGCCAGCTCGATCGCCGTCCTGCCGTCGACAGCCAGCGCGGTCTCGTAGCCTTCCACCTGCAGGCGCACGTTCAGCATCTTCACCAGGGATGCGTCGTCGTCGACGATGAGGATTTTGTGTTTGTCAGCCAAAGCCGCCCCGACCTTTCACTGCACGGACGATTCCACCGCGTCACCCGTTTCACTATTCCAGACAAGCCCGCCCACGGGCAAGCGAAGCAGGCAAGTCAAACCGGCTGTTTCGCGTTCCCGCGAGGGCGGGTTGGACAGCAGACCGAGGAAGAGTGACCGACCCGGACGGATGCATCGATAGTGGCCTTCAGGTCGGGCGAAAAGACCGCGATTAAAGGATTCGGTTGTACTGAGTCAAACAAAGTGGAATGCCGGGGGTTTTATATAGACAATCGTCACGGATTCATCGTTAATACTCGATAGAGGTCTGAATAGCAGGATGTGAGAAAACTGGCCGATCTGCCTGGGGGCAACAGGGGACTCCAGGGCGACGACTCGTCCCGGAAGTCGAAGGAAGAAGCACTTCAGGACAGCGAGGAACGCTTTCGTAGTGTCGTCGAAAACGCGCCCTTCGGTTACTACCGCGTGGGAAAAGACGGGCTGTGGCAGTACGTGAACCCGGTCTGGGAGCGGATGCACGGCTTCTCCGCGGAGGAAGTGATAGGAAAGCCGTTCGAGATCACGCAGCCTCCCGAGGCGATCGAGCAGGCGAGGGAGCTGGTGAGGAGGAGCCTCGCCGGCGAAACGATCAAGGGCGAATTCCCGAGGCTGACGAGGGACGGCGAGGTCCAGTACCACAGCTTCAGCATCCAGCCGGTGAGGATCGGGGACGAGATAGTCGCCATCGAAGGTTTCGCCGACGACATCACCGAACGGAAAAAGGCTGAGGAGGCGCTGCGCGAGAGCGAGGAGCGCCACCGCCAGATATTCGAGCACGCCCACGAGGGCATCTTCCAGACGACTCCGGACGGGAAGCTGATCAGCATGAACCCGGCGTTCGCCAGGATGTACGGGTACGAGTCACCGGAGCAGATGAAGGAAGAGGTGACCGATATCGGCTCTCAGCTCTACGCGGAGTCCGAAGAGAGGGCCGACCTGACGAGGCTGCTTACCGAGCGGGGGTCCGTCGAAGGGCGGGAGACCCGATTCAAGCGCCGCGATTCCTCAACGCTATGGGTTTCAATGAACGCTCACGTTGTCAGAGATCCCGACGGCGAGGTCATCTTGTTCGAAGGTACCACGGAGGACATCACGAAGCGAAGGCTGGCCGAAGAGCGGTTGCGCATCATGAGCTTCGAGGTGGAGAAGACCACCGAGATGATCGTCCGGGTCGGTCCGGATGGCGAGATCCTCTTTACGAACGACGCGGCGCGGGAAGCGCTCGGCTATTCCTCCGAAGAGATGATGGGAATAAACGTCCGGGACATCTCGCCGGAGGTGACGCCCCCGGTTTGGCGGGAGCGCTGGGAGATGAGGAAAGAATCCGGCAGCGCTCAGATCGAGGCGGAGTGGCGCCGAAAGGACGGGAGCACTTTCCCGGCGGAGCTTTCCCTGACCTACCACAGCTTTGAAGGCCAGGAGTTCATCGTCGTGTTCGCGCGGGACATCTCGGAGAGGAAGCGGGCGGAAGAAGAGCTGATGCGGGCGGAGAGGAAATACAGGGAGCTTTCTGAGGAGCTGCCCGAGGTCGTCTTCGAGCTCGACGCGAACGGGGTTGTAACTTACGTCAACAAGAACGCTCGCGAGATGTTCGGCTACACGGACGAGGAGATCGAGAAGGGCCTTCACGCTCTTCAGATCATATCGCCGGTCGACCACGAGCGGGTGAACGGCGCGATCGAGAAGATGATGGACGGGCGTTCGACGGGCGCGGTCCGCGAATACATTGCAACCCGGAAAGACGGCACCACGTTTCCATGCATCGTCTACTCGAACCTCGTTACTGATGAGAACGGGAGTCCGGCAGGGATACGAGGTCTGCTTACGGACATCACGGATCGAAAGCTGATCGAGGAAGCCCTGATGGAGAGCGAGGAGAAGTACAGGGAACTCGCCGATTCGCTGCCGCAGATCGTCTTTGAGATAGGGGTCGAAGGGACGTTCACCTACGTGAACAGAGGCGGGGCGGAGCTCTTCGGATACACGAAGGAAGAGGTCGAGAACATCCTCACGCCACTCGACGTCATCGCGAAGGAGGACCGCGCGAAGCTCGTATCGCGCCTTCAGAAGTTGTTCCACGAAGGGCGCACAGACCCTGCGGAGTACGAGATGCTGCGCAAAGACGGGACCACTTTTCCGAGCATCGTCTATTCCGAGCAGGTATTGAAAGACGGGGAACCGGTCGGCATCCGGGGCATAGTGACGGACATCACCGAGCGTAAACGTGTTGAGGAAGAACTCCAGCGGATCAACCTCGAGCTGGACGGGTACGCCCACACAGTCTCCCACGACATCAAGGGCCCGCTTGCCACCATCGCCCTCGCAGGGGAAGTAGTCGACATGCTCCTCAGGGAAGGCGTGCCGGACGACATGATCGAGCAAATGGAGACTGTCCTTGAAGCGATAAGGAACTCCACGAACAAGGCGCAGCGGCTGACCGACGACCTGCTGGAGCTGGCGCAGGCCGGGCAGAGGCCGGACGCCGTCGAGCCGGTGGACGTCTCCCGGATAGTGAGCACGGTCCTCGAGGACTGGGCCGGCCAGATCGAAGAGCGGCTGGTGAAAGTAGAGGTCGACGAGGACCTTGGAGTCATCAGCGCCAACGCGACCCAGGTGTACCAGGTCTTCTCCAACCTGATCAGGAACGCTATCCGGCACAACGAGAACGAGAAGCCGAAGGTGTGGGTCACGCGCGCCGACCCGGGGAATGGACGTCCGTCCCGCTATACCGTGCGCGACAACGGGGCCGGCATCCCCGAGGAAGACCTGAAGAAAGTGTTCGTGCCGTTCTTCAAGGGCGATGCAGGGGACACCGGGATCGGTCTCTCGACGGTCAAGAAACTCATCAATCTCTACGGCGGGGAGATAAAGGCCTACAACGACGGCGGAGCGGTGTTCGAGTTCACGATGCCTGACTGGCCGTCGGGCTGACGACCGACAGGTCGGTCAGGCCGACGCCATGTCGGATATTTCCCCGGGGCGGAGGACAACGTTTTCGCGAAGCGAAACGTCTGTGCTCGGACCCGGTCTGTCTTCAGGGACTCGGGCTAAGAAACCGCACTCTGGGTTTACACCCGGTCTGATCTTGATTGCCGGTCAGTTGAATGAGCCATCTTGCAAATGGGGTCAAACCTAAAAACTAGTGCAAACAGGGGTCAAACCTAAAAACTTGCATTCCAGCTTCAGATTCATGAAAATGCAAGTTTTTAGGTTTGACCCCTGTTTGCAGACCCCATTTGCAAGCGATGCGATATGGCGTTCGCGAAGCGAATGCGACGGGCCGGAGGTTACTCGGGACTTCTGATAACACATGTCCTGCGAAAGCAGGAAGCTGAATAGGAAAGGGCGGCCTTATGGCCGCCCTTTGTAGACTCTAATCACGTCAGGTCAGTCTGAGTAGCCCCCGATAGTATCCGTGCCGGCCCCACGGTTGTTCCAGTACATGGAGCGCTCGACCATCACCGGGCGGGCCCCGTCGAGTGACTGCACCATCACCGACGCCCTGCCCGACAGCTTGTCGGCCATGTTGTAGGTCTTGCGAGAGCCGGCTGCTATCTCATCGGTGAACGTCACGTTGCCGGCCCCGGACGCGGCCAGGTAGCTGATCTGTACTGTGACCGCTCCCGGGTTGGGGTTCTGGACGAGAGTCCAGGTCTCATACCCGAAGGAGCTTTGTCCGTCGGGGAGGTAGAACGTCATGTGCGGGAAGTCGAGACCTATCGAGTCATGGCACGCTTCCCCGAGAGACGAGTTCGCCCCCCAGTACATCGCGCGCTCTGCGATGATGGGCTGCGAGCCGTGCACCAGTGTGGACACGTCGGTGTTGACCGGAAGCTGGTCGTTGACCCTTATCGTCTTGCGCGTGTTGGCCGCCATCTGGAACGCCGGTCCCGTCACCGAACCGTTCTGGGTCATGTAAGTGATGTTTACGTTCGTGGGAGTGCTCTGCGGGTTCTGCACCAGCACCCAGGTCGTGAAGCCGGACGCGTACCCCACCGCTCCCTCGGCCAGGAAGTAGTCGGTGGCGGTGGCGGTGGTGCCGATGGACTCGTGGCCCTCTCTGCGGTTATTGCGATACATCGCCCGCTCCGGGATCACAGGGACGTCGCTGACGACCTTGATGGACGCGTCTTTCGCGCCGATGTCCTTGGATACGTCAAACGTCTCTCGCGAGTTGGACCCGACCTGCTTGGTGAAGGTGCGTGGGCCCTCGCCTTCTATCATGTAGGTCACCTGGCAGTTGGCCGTCACGCCGTTCGGGTTCTGGATGAGGAGCCAGGTCTCGAACCCCCAGGCGGTCGAGCCCTCGGGCAGGTACCACGTGTATGCCGGCGCGTTCACACCCACGGACGCGTGGCCCTCGGGCGACTTCGCCCCCGGTCCGGTCCACGACATGGTGCGGTCCACCGCGATGGACAGCCCTTCGTTGCAGGTCACCTGCGTCGAGAAGTCCCTTGCGCCGCCCATCACCTGCACCAGGTGGTCGTTGGAGACGGTGGTCTGTGAGTTGGGCGGAAGGCCGAGGTCCTCGGTGACGTTAGCCGCCCCGGTGGGCATGTACCTCATCCGCGCGGTGACCGTCGTATTGTTCGGGTTCTCGATGGTGATGTAGGTCGAGAAGCCCCAGTTCGTCGAGCCCTCGGCCAGGTACCAGATCGGATAGACGACCTTGATGGCCGCCGAGTTGGACGTGCCCGAAGCGTTGGTCACGGTAACCCCGCAGGTGGTGGCTCCCTGAGGCACCATGACCTGTATCTGCGTGTCGGTCCACTGGGGGTACTCGGTGGCCTGGACCGTTCCGAACGTGACGTAGCTCGCTCCGACGCCGTACTTGCCTGAGCCCATCGTGTCCCCGAAGCCGCCTCCGGTGATGGTCAGGACCTGCCCGGGTGACGCGTTGGTCGGGTTCACGCCGCTGATGACCGGTACGGTCGACCTGACGACGAAGAGGCCGGCCGCTGAGGCCACCTGCCCGTCCCCGCTGAAGACGTAGACGTCGTAGAGCCCGAACGGCTGGCCGTTCAGGTCGAAGTCACAGGTGAACGTCGTGTCGTTGACGATGACGTTGTTCGTCCCGTTTATGATCGTCGAACCTTGCAGTGCTCCGGATGCACCCGATGGAGTGAAGCCGGTCCCGGTGATGGTGCAGTGCACGGTCGTGTTGTTGAAGCCGCTGTTGGGGCTGATGCCAGCGACCGTCGGCGCATCGTTGGACACGCGCTGGGCGTAGATATCCTGTTGTAACAAACCCGCGCGCCAGTCTTCCCAGGGGATGATGGCGCCGTACTGCCCGTCGGAGACTATCTGGGGCACCAGCTGATACTGGCCGCCGATGCACAGCCGAACGGCTCCCGGCGCCCACTTCACTGCTCCACCGTTCACCCTCTGCGCGTAGGCGTTCACGATGGCGCTCGGTCCCGGCGGGCGCGTGTCTTTCCACGTCACGATGGCCCCGTGATCCATGTCGCTTGCGATCTGCGGATCCTCCTGCAGGCTCCCGGCGTTGCAGAGCAGGACCCCGTTCGCGGTCCACTGGCGATCTCCCGCTGCTGACGTGACCCGCTGGGAGAAGATCTCCCTGCTGGTGCCGCCGCTGCGATCGTCCACCCAGGCGATGACGGCGCCACCGCTGCCGTCCGTCGTTATCTTAGGGGCACGGGGGAATGTGCCTGCCTGGCCCGCGCACACGGGGACGCCGTTTGCCGCCCACACTACCTGTCCCGTGGTGCCCCCACCGGGGATCACTCTCTGGGCGTAGAGGTCGCGGTTGGTCCCGGAGCGGTCATCGGACCACGCGACGATCGCGCCGTTCCCGCCGTCGGACACCAGCGCAGCGCTTTCCTGCAGGCCGGTCGCGCTGCAGATGGCGACGCCGGTGGGGGTCCAGAGCCGGTTCCCGCCGTTATCCATCCTCTGGGCGTAGATGTCATTGTTACTGAAACTGATGATTGCTCCTTCATTGCCGTCGGAAACTATCTCGGGCAGGTCCTGGATGCCGGGCGCGCTGCTGATGGCTATGCCGGCACCGGCCCAGTTTGTGGCTCCGTTCGATAGCAGTCTCTGTGCCATCACCTGGTAGGTGCTCGTGTCAAAGTATCTCCAGCAGACGATCGCAGCGCCGCCCGTGTCACTCGCCAGCCTCGGGGCCCTCTCTTCCGCACCGTTTATCGTCTCGTCACTGACGCGATTTCCGTTCGGAGTCCAGTTTGTGTCGACATGTCCGAGGCCGAGCACATGCTGCACGTACACGGCGTTCATCGGGCTGGGAGTCAGTCTCGGGTCGTACCATGTGATCAGCGCACCGTGCGCCCCGTCTGACACTATGGCCGTAGGCAGCTGGTTGCTGCCTGCCACCACGCAAACGGCGACTCCGTCAGCCGGCCAGGTGGGGTCGACGCTGCCGCCTGAGGTCAGGTGCTGGGCGTAGATGTCCCAGTCACCGCTGCGGTTGTCTCCCCAGGTGACGATCGCGCCGTTGTAGCCGTCACTGCATACCAGCGGGGCCCACTGCTGGTGCCCCTCGGAGCAGACCGGCGCCCCGGTCGAGCCCCACCTTACGCCGGCGAGGGCCGCCGAGGTGAGCAGCAGCAGGGCGACCGCCGACGCGACGACGATGAAGCCCAGGCCGCCTGCGATACGGCCTCGCTTGAAGAACGACGATGATTGCATGTGAGACATTACGCACCTCCTGCTGTGAGTGGACAGCAGTCCCGTTGTCCTAGATTGTTTTCCGAAAAGGACAGGCTTCTCCCTTTTATCACCGGGCCACAAGTGCCATGCGAACCGGTCACGTCCTCAAAAAGAGTCGATGCTTGAACGCGCCTCATTATAGCAAGGGGAGTCGGTGAACGGTACGAAAAATGAGAAGTTCTACTTGCTTAAACCGTGGAGATCGCGGGTCGCTATGACGTTAACACCCGTGTCCGCTACGTTGCGAAGGACGAGTTGCCCGTTCTTTACCGGCGCGTCCACTACGACGTCCGCGATCTGATTGACGGCCTCCCATATCAGGCGCTTGGGTATCGCCGTTTCGGTCCGGACCGGGAGCAGGGGAAGGACGCCGCTCAGGACACCGACGGTGGTCGTCACTACGCGCCTTGGGTCGGTGAACTCCTCCTCGGCGTATTTCGCCCCGACTTTGCAGTCGTTGCCGGTCACCGCGAGGACCTTGCCGTCCTCCTCCTTGAGCTCCAGCGAGCAGCTCATGGGGCAGTTTATGCAGGTGTAGTTATGAACTTGTGTCACCCGGGACCACTTCCACCGTTATCTCTTCGACCCCGGCGCCGAGCTCCGCCGCGCCGGCGGTCTGCTTGATCATCTCGGGGGGGCGGACCATCTTGTGTTTTTTGCTGCCGAGCGGCTTGCCGTCCGCGAGGATGCGCGCCGCGACCGCCCGTTCCGGGTGCTCGACCCTGAAATAGAAATCGATGTCGCGGTCGAGGTCGCTGACGTACTGTGGCACGACGTATTTCACATTCCTGCCCGGCTTCACCCTGATTCGCTTCTCTCTCTTGAGACCCTCGAGGACGAGCTCCGCCGCGCCCTGGCCGGCGGCCTCCGCGCTCCTGGTCACGTAGTCGACCAGGTCGAAGACGTTGACGACGTTGCCGCACGCGAATATCCCGTCGACGGAGGTCTCCATCCGCTCGTCGACGACAGGTCCGGAAGTGATGTCGTCGAGGACCACGCCCGCGTGCTTCGACACCTCGTTCTCGGGGATGAGGCCGACCGACAGGCACAGCGTGTCGCAGGGGATGAAACGCTCGGTCTCTTTCTTAACCTTCATGTCCTCGTCGACTTCCGCGACCGAGACTCCCTCGACCCTCTTGCGCCCGTGTATGAAAGAGACGGTGTGCGAGAGGTGCAGCGGGATGTCGAAGTCGTTCAGGCACTGGACGACGTTCCTGGTCAGCCCGCCCGGGTGGTCCATCAGCTCGTAGACGCCCTCGACCTTCGCGCCCTCCAGGGTGAACCGCCTGGCCATTATCAGCCCGATGTCTCCCGAGCCGAGGATGACGATCTTCGTGCCGGGCATCAGCCCCTCGATGTTTATCTCTCTCTGCGCCGCCCCTGCGGTGATGACACCCGCCGGCCTGTAGCCGGGGATGAGCACCTGGTGCCTCGTCCTCTCGCGGCAGCCCATGGCGAGGATGACCGACTTCGGCTCGATCTCGAGCACTCCGTCGGTCTCGTTCACCGCGGTTATCTTCCTGCTCGAGTCCATGTCGAGCACCATGGTGTTCAGCTTGATGTCGATGTTCGCGCGCTCGACCTCGTCGATGTAGCGCTGCGCGTACTGCGGGCCGGTGAGGACTTCTTTGAAGACGATGGAGCCGAAGCCGTCGTGGATGCACTGCGGGAGGATGCCGCCCAGCTCGATGTCGCGGTCGAGCAGCAGTACGTCCTTGAGCCCGGCCTTCGATGCGGCCAGCGCCGCTCCGAGGCCTGCCGGCCCCGCGCCTATCACGGCGCAATCGGGTCGTCGCACGTTTTCCGCCATCATTTCGACTCCGCCCTCAGCAGGCCCTTCGTCTCGCCGACGAAGACCTCGGAACCCTTGCCGTTCTTGGTTATCTCGGTGATTGGCACTCCGAGCTCTCGCGCCAGTATCTCGGCGACACGGTACCCGCAGAAACCGCCCTGGCACCTGCCCATGCCGACCCTCGTCCTACGCTTGACCGCGTCCATCGTCGTCGCCGGTATGACGCCGTGGATCGCCTTCACCACCTCGGCCTCGGTGACCGTCTCGCACCTGCATATCACCCGGCCGTAGCGCGGGTCCTCACGTATCAGCCGGTCCCTCTCCGGGTTGTCCAGCACCGCGAACCGGGGAGGCGCCGGCCTTACCGGGTTGTAATCGGGCCTGTTCTCCCTCGGGACTCCGAGGCTGTGAAGGATGCCCATCGCCATCTCCGCGATGGCTGGCGCGCTGGCGAGCCCCGGGGACTGTATGCCGGCGACGTTCACGAAGCCGACTGCGGTATCGGACGCGCCGATGTGGAAGTCCTCGTCGTCCGCCGCCGCCCGGATGCCGCTGAAGGCCGATATCAGCGCCTTGCGCGGGAAGTCCGGCAGCAGGTAATAGAAACGGTCGAATATCTCCTCGATCTCCTCGGCGGAGATGGAAGTGTCGTACCTGTCCTCGACGTCGATGGCCGTCGGGCCGAGCTGGAGGTTGCCCTCGAGCGTGGGCATCGCGCCGCCGCCCTTGCTCTTCGTCGCGCGCCGCATCCTGAACTCCGAGACGCTGCTCCTGACGTAGTCGCGGGTGACGTCCCTGTCGAAGAGGAGGCTCGCGCCCTTGCGGGCGTGTATCTTGAAGCCACCCGAGCCCGCCATGTCCGCCACCTTGTCGGACCACACGCCGGCCGCGTTGACGACTATCGGGGCATCGATCGTGCCACGGTTTGTGACGACGCCTCTTACTTTGCCGCCTTCGACTTTGACCCCGGTCACCTCGGTGTCCAGCAGCATCTTCGCGCCGTTGATGACCGCCAGCTCTGCGAGCGCGATGGTCAGCTTGTACGGGGCTACCATGCCGTAGGTCTGGTCGAACACTCCGGCGAGGGCGCTCCTGGTGACGTGCGGCTCCATGCGCAATATCTCGTCGCGGCCGACCACTCGAAGCCCCGGGATGCCCTTGCGCTTCCCGCTGCTCATGATGACTCGGGGAAGGATGTTGGCGTGGATGAAGTCCGCGACCGGGTCGGGCAGCCAGCGCGTGACGTTCTCGGGAAGGCTCCGGGGCGTGACGACGATGAGCAGGCCCTGCCGCTGGAAATCTACGCCGAGCCCCTCGACGAACTCGTCGTACATGGCGTTGCCGCGTACGTTGAGCTTCTGCTTTAGGGTCCCGAGCTTCTCGCCGATGCCGCTGTGGACCTCGGCGTTGTTGGCCTTCGTGGTCTCGTCGGACACGTCGATCTCTTTGTCGACGACGACGACGTCGTGGGTGTACTTCGTCAGCTCCCTGGCGATGGAGCACCCCGTGACGCCGGCCCCGATTATGACGACCCCTGCCCTGGCGGGGAAGTTCCGATCGCTCTTCTGCATTGGTGTCCTCTGTCAGAAAACGAACAGCATATAACATAGCACAAGGGGGTCTGTTACCTGAGAGTGGGTGAGCTGCCTACTCCTCGAAATAGTCCCGCAGGCTGGCGCTTTCGGGGGTGTGCCTGAGCTTTATTAGCGTCTTGGACTCTATCTGGCGTATCCGCTCGCGCGTCACGCCGAAGACGCGGCCGACCTCCTCGAGGGTGCGCTGCCTGCCGTCGATGAGGCCGAACCTGAGCTGGATGATGCGACGCTCGCGGACGGTCAGCTCGTCGAGGATGTTCCTGATCTGGTCCTGGAGCAGCGTGAAGTTGACCTCTTCGGTCGGCGTGACCGCCGTCGAGTCCTTGATGAAGCTGCTCAAGGGCGTGTCGTCTTCGCCGCCGATCGGGGTCTCTAGCGACACCGGGGTCTGGCTGGCCCTGATTATCGCCCTGACTTTCTCCTCGGGGATGCCCATCTCTTCGGCGACCTCATCGGAGGTCGGGTCGCACCCGAGCTCCTGGACCAGTCTCAACTTCGCCTTCGACAGCTTGTTGATGTTCTCGACCATGTGGACCGGCACGCGGATGGTCCTCGCCTGGTCCGCGATCGCGCGGCTCACCGCCTGCCTGATCCACCAGGTGGCGTAAGTGCTGAACTTGAAGCCCCGCCTGTAGTCGAACTTCTCGACGCCGCGTATCAGGCCGAGGTTGCCCTCCTGCACGAGGTCGAGGAAGAGCATGCCGCGTCCGACGTAACGCTTCGCGATGCTGACGACGAGGCGGAGGTTGGCCTCGGCCAGCTTCCCCTTGGCCACCAGGCCGTCCTTCTCGATCTCATGGAGCTCGCGCGTCCTCTTGGCGCTGAACACCTCGTCCGACTCGAGCGCCTCCGACGCCAGCGCGCCGGCCTCGATACGTTTGGCCAGCGAGATCTCCTCGCCCGCGGTCAGCAGCGGTACCTTGCCTATCTCTTTGAGATACATCCTCACGGGGTCGCTCACCGACTGGGGATAAGCGCCGTCGACGGCCGCGGGCTTTCCCGGCACGACCGCCGCGTCCTCGACGTCGTCTTCCTCGAGGTCTTCGGCGTCGTTGACTATCTCTATGCCCTGCTCGATCAGGTAGAGGAATACAGCATCCATCTGGTCCGGAGACATCTCCAGTCCTTCGAGCCCTACGACTATGTCGTTGGTCGTAAGAAATCCCCGCTCTTTGGCGAGGATGATGAATTCTCTTACCTCATCGAGGTCGGCGCTGCTACCGATATCGGTCATGGGCCCCTCATTCGAGCGGTTCTGCCTGGCTACGAAATCCTCATGTGAGCGTATTTGCTTTTAGAAGTGACCGCACGCGTGCCCCGGAAGGCCGTCGCGTCACGGGTTTCCAGTGATCGCCCGGCGCTCCGGCCGGGCGTGATGCAGACTGTACCGGCGACAGTGTTGCAGCCGCCAGAACAGCATACATTCGGGTCGCCTAGTAACGGCTGGAACGCTGCGGACGCTCCTCCCTGGGCCTGGCCTCATTGACATTAAGGCTCCGACCGTCCAGGTCCTTGCCGTTCAAGCCTTCGATGGCTGCCTTCGCCTCTTCATCGTTGCCCATCTGGATGAAGCCGAAGCCCTTGGACCTGCCGGTATTGCGGTCCAGGATAACATCCACGGAATCCAACGTGCCGTACTGGCCGAAAGCCGTCCTCAGGTCTTCATCGGTTGTGGAATAACTCAGGTTTCCTACATATAGTTTCATTTGCTTACACCTCCTCACATAAAAAAATGCCCCGAGATCACAAGTCTCGGGACAAAAATCATCAAACCAAAACTCAAACTCGCTGACATTATACCACAGATCCGTGCTCAGCGCACCTGCCGTGGTACACTCCCCGGAGAGGGTGCCCGGAGCGCCTGTGCGCGCTGAAAAGAGAATATAATCCTGGCAGGCGACAACGGACAAGGAGCTTACTCAAATGTCAGAAGAGAAAGAGAAAGACAAGAAACCGACCGCCGGCAAATTCAAGAAAGAGATCAAGGTCAACGCCCGCAAGCTGGACGACGCCTACAAGGCGATGGGGGCGAGGGCCTACAGGCTGTACCGGGACGGGAAGATCAAGCACGAGGACCTGATAGAGGTCGCCTCCGAGATCGACGAGCTCGTCGAGCAGGTCGAGGAGAGCAAGGCGGCGCTCGACAAGGTCATCTTCGAGAAGAAGGGCTTGAAGTGCCCTTACTGCGAGGTCAAGTCCGCGCCGGGCTCGAAGTTCTGCCCGGGCTGCGGCCGGGAGCTCCCGATGCCGTCGGATCTGATCGAGACCGAGAAAGTGCCGTGCCCGAAATGCGCGAAGCCGGTCCCGGCGGGCACCAGGTACTGCATGCACTGCGGCAACAAGATCTGAGGGTCAGGTCCGAAATCTTGAATTTCCGGAATTTGGGGCCACGTCTTGGCCCTGGCCGGCGATCGAGGAACGTTTTTCTTGTTGTTGCGCGAACGTCCAGTCGATTTGGGACAAAACATGAAGTCAAAGAAGAAAGTCGTTGAACCGAAGCCCAGGATGTCCGCCCAGGCCTTCTGGCACTGGTTTAAGAAAAGACTGTTGATCGGCCCCGACAGCGGCGACGCGCTCGAGGCATACCGCCACAAGATCGAGGTCAAGCCGCCGACCGTCAACTACCAGAGCAGACCCCGCGGCACCCACGGCCGCCCCCCCCACTAGAGAATTTCGCAAAATGCGACAAAGGTGTCAGGCACGAGTGTCGCAAAATGCGAAAATGTGGTTCGAGTGCGAATCAACAAAAGCGTGGATACCCGATCATCTGTAAGACTTGCTCCACAGGCATCCCCGTCCGCTGGGCGATCTGCTCGGGCGTCCGGCCGTCCGCTGACAACCGCTTGACCAGGGCTTCCAGCGGCTCGGCCACTTCGACGAGGTGGCCGTCCGGGTCGTAGCACCTGAACGTCCTCTGCCCCCAGGGCTCCTCCCGGACCGGGTGGGACATCTCGACACCGGCTTCCTTCAGCAGCGCGAACACCGACTCGATGTCGTCGCTCTCGAAATACAACTCGAAGCCGCTACCACCGGGCTTCGCGCCCGCGGCCACTGGCATGACCTCGCGCGCCAGCTCTCCCTGCCAGAGCGAGAGCCCGCTCGCGAAAGTGACGTTGTCCCCGAAGTCGTTTACGACGAGCTGCTCAAGGTATTGCTCGTAGAACCGGCGCGACACGCCGATGTCGCCGACCAGTATCACCGGGCTCTTGAACCTGACCGACATAGTGCGCCTCCAGTACCGGCGCTCAGTATCCGACGACGTCGTGGCCGCCCGGCCAGGCGCCGTGATACATGAAGTACATCGGCCTCTCGGCGACGATGTCGATCCCGTTCCTCGATTCGACCGTCACCGCGAAGTCGTGCGCCGCGTCGTTCCCGGAGCCGAAGAGGGCCGAGGCGTCCACGGTCATGCGGGAGTGCGGCGGCACCGCGACTTCCTGCACCTTCTTCGTGCCGTCGCCGGCCATGAAGGTCAGCCTGACGTCCGCCCGGGCGATGTCCGGGTTCTGAAGCGTGAGGTAAGTCACGAAGCCGGGCCGCGCGCAACCTTCGGCGAAGCTGAAGGCCGGGTCGGGATCGCTCGCGCCCACTACGCACGAGCCGCCGGTCCAGGCGCCCTTGTACTTGAAGTACATAGGCCGCTCGGCGACGATGCCCACCCCGTTAGTCGACTCGACGACGGCCGAGAAATCGTGGGCCGCGTCGTCGCCCGTTCCCAGCCTGTCGGCCGGGCGGATGGTCGAACGCGTGCCACCGGGGACGGATACAGATTGCGTTACTGTCCTGCCGTCGCCCGTGAAGAAAGTGATCCTGACCGCCGCGATAGCGGCGCCGGGGTTCTGCAGGCAGAGGTAAGCGTCGAAGCCGGGGCGGCAGGTCCCTTCCGCGAAGCTGAAGGACAGGCCGGTCGACGTCGCGCCGATCACGTCGTGGCCGCCAGGCCAGCTCATCTTGTAGTTGAAGTACATCGGCCGCTCGCAGACGATCTTCTTTCCCTCGGCCGCGACGACTTTCGTGGAGAAGTCATGCGAAGCGTTGTTGCCTACGCCGAGCACGTCGGCCGGTTTCACAGTCGACCGCGAGAGCGGAAGCATCCTTAAGTTCTGCTCGGCCGACTTGCCATCGGCCTTCATATAAGTGAGCTTGACGTTCACCACGGCGTCGTTGGGGTTCGCGATGCAGATGTACGTGTCGAAGAGTTGCCGGCTCGTGCCCTCTGCGAAGTAGTAGGTGTCGGAGGGCGAGAGAGTGCCGACCGAGTCGGACCCGCCGGTCCAGGCGCCCCTGTACTTGAAGTACATCGGCCGCTCTACGACTATGCCCTGCCCGTTCGTGCACTCGACCTGCGTCGAGAAGTCGTGGGCTGCGTCGTCCCTGACCCCGAGCCTGTCCTTCGCCGAGACCGTCGCCCGGCTTGAAGGCGGGACGCTCAACGTCTGCGTGTCGGTGGTGCCGTCTCCCCGGAAGTAAGTGAGCTTTACGTCGGCCGCGGCCGCGCCGGGGTTCTGGATGCAGAAGTAGGTGTCGAAGTTTGGACGGCACGTCCCCTCGGCGAAGAAGAAGCTGGCGCCGGACACCACGAAATTTACGAGGTTCGAGGTGCCCCAGACGGCTTCAACATCAACCGGTCCGGACGTAGCGCCGAGTGGGACCTCGCAGGTTATCGAAGTGTCGGACCATCCGTCGATGTCGGCCGCCGTGCCGTTGAAGGACACGACCGACGATCCCTGAACGTCCCCGAAATTCCTGCCCTCCAGCACGACGGTCGCGCCGGGCGGGCCGGACGTGATCGAAGCCTTGTCTATCACGGGCGGGCCGGGCGGAGCCTTGTACACCCGGAAACTATCGAACAGCCAGTTGGGGATCTCGTCCGCGGTGAAGGTGTTCACCCCGTACAGCCCTGGCGCGCAGTCGGGAGCGATGTTGACCCGCGCGGTCGCGTGCGTCGCGTCAGTGACGTTGGTGGTCGGCGCGTCGATGCCTGTCCCGTCGAACTGCGTGTAGCTGAGCCCCTGCTGGAAGTGAGTCGATGCCCCTTCGATGTGCATGTCGATGCTCTGCCCCTGCACCGCGGCGGCCGGCGAGACTACCGTGATGCTGGGCGCGTTGCCGTAGAAGACCATGCCTTCGCCCCCGACGACCCATATGTCGGACACGTCGAGGAAAGAGGCGCCCCAGAGATGCGAGGAGGGCCCCGCGCCTATGTCGTAGGAAGTCCAGCTCGCGCCGTCGAAGAAGAGCGCCAGGCCGTTGTCGCCGAACGCCCATGCATGGTTGTAGTCGGCGATGGCGAGGCCCCTCAGTATGACGTAGAAACCGTAGCCGCTCGACTGGACCTGCCAGCTTGTGCCATCGAAGAAGAGGACCATCCCGTCCTGGCCGGCGGCCCATATGTGAGTCGAGTCCAGCCCCTTGATGGTGGTGAGGTCGTTGGAGACGCCGCTGTCCACCCGGGTCCAGGACGTTCCGTCGAAGTGGAACATGTAGCCGTGGTTGCCGACGACCCAGGCGTCGTTCCAGCTCGCCGCGTATACGGATCCGAGGTCGACAGAAGGCCCCTCCTGCCTTGACCAGTTTGCGCCGTCGAAGAACAGGATCGTCCCGGCGTTCCCGACCGCCCAGACGTGGTTGGCGTCGAGAGCGTAGACCCCGAACAGGTCAGTGCGCCCTCCGGCCACCTGCGTGGTCCAGGACTGGCCGTCGTAGAAGATTATGGCGTCGTTCCAGCCGACCGCCCAGATGTGCTGCGAGTCCAGGGCGGAGATAGAGAAAAGGTCGTCCTGGGTGATGATGCCCGACTGCGGGTCGGCCGCCCACTTCGAGCCGTCGAACTTGAGGATCGTCCCGTGCGAGCCGACCGCCCACACGGTCTTCGAGTCGATGGCGCACGCGTTGGTCAGGGTCGTCGTGGTGCCGCTCGCCTGCCTGGTCCAGGTGTAGTTCTGCGGTGTGTCGGCGCTCGCGACGGCGGGAGCGAAAGCAATGGAAGCAAGCGCAAGCAGCGACAGCAGAGCCACCGCGGTCGTCTTCCTGATCGTGCGCATCTATCCTCCAGCCGTTATCCTTCTGTGCCGCCGAGCCCGGCAGGCTGACATTACTTCATATTTGAGGAAGGTTCAAACAAACCTGCATACTATAAACACGGCCCTACGCTTATGCTGGGAAGAGCTTGCCTATAACCTGGCTGAAACCAATTGTGCAAAAAGGGGTCAAACCTAAAAACTTGCATTTTCGCATTGGTGCCTGTCACCTTTTTCGCATCAGCCACATCTTCAACAGGGATTCGGGGGGGGCGTGTCCAGCGCGTTCCAGTCGGCACCGGATAGTGAGTCAGATGTTGGGGGTGTGACCTCGAGGGCCTCATCAGCCCGAAGAGGGCACACACCCTTGCCTTTGATCAGGATCCAGAAGAGCCTCCGGAGGGTTAAACAATTGATAGATCTGGCCCCAAATTCCGAAAATTCAAGATTTGGGACCTGACCCCCGGCCGCTTGCAACTTTCCAAACAATCCCATGTCAGATTGGGGTGCGGTTTCAACCGCGCTTTCGCGCGGCAGCGAATCGGCGATTGAAATCGCCGCTCAATTCAGGGAGTTGGCGCGCAGGACCTAAGCGGCCCCCGGCGCGTCGAGGTCGCTCGACCGGTTGGCGACTATCGTCTGCCTGTAAAGCAGGTTGAAGGCCAGCCAGTAGCTCCAGTGCTTGTGCGGCGGCATCATGCGCTTGAATATCGACTTGTAGGAGTAGAACTCCCTGTGCAGAGCCTGCGTCCTGGATCGCAGAACAGCGCCCGAAGTGTGCCTGGGCTCGTATACGACCCGTCCGCAGGACTCCGGGTCCATCCAGTACGCCGGCTCAAGGCGCTCTTCGTCCTTGAGCTGAAAGTAGAGCTGCGTCCCGGGGTACGGTGTCAGGTCGGCGAACTGTGCCAAATGGACCTTGTTTTCCATCGCGAATGCGAGCGTGTCGTCGTGCACGGTAGCGCTGTCAGTGTCGAACCCGAAGACGAACGCGCCCATCACGTGTATCTTGTACTTCCGCAGGAGCCTCAGCGCCTCCGCGTAGTCCTCAATCTTGTTCTGGTGTTTGCCCATCGCCTCGAGGGCGCTGTTCGACATCGTCTCGAGCCCGATGAACATGAAGTGGCACCCGCTCTCCGCCGCCAGCGCGACGAGCTCCTCGTCCTTCGCGATGGTGATCGAGGCCTGCGAGCCCCACAGGAGTTTCATCGGGATGAGCTCCTTGAAGAGCTTCTTGGACCGTGACGGTATCGCGCCGATGTTGTCGTCGACGAACGGGACGACCTTGGTTCGCAGCAGGTTGTTGCGCGGCAACGACTCGACCTCGGCAAGGACGTCGTCTATCTCGCGGGCCCTCAAGCGTTTGCCGTTGAAAGCGGTGACGGAGCAGAAGTTGCAGTTGTGAGGGCAGCCGCGCGCCGTCTGCACGTTGTTCGAGCTCCAGTAGCGCTTCGGATCGATGAGGTCACGCCTTGGCGGCCTGGGGTGTTTGAAATCAGTGAAAGCCTCGCACTTGTAGACCGGCTCGAGCCTCCCGGCACGGGCGTCTTCGACGACGTTCTCCCAGAGGTTCTCGCCCTCGCCGACGACGACAGAGTCACAGTGCTCCAGTGCTTCCTCGGGGAGCATGGAAGCGTGAACGCCTCCCAGCACCACCTTAGCGCCGAGCGCCCGGTAGGTGTCGGCGACCTCGTAGCATCGGGCCGCCGTCGCTGTCATTGTCGTGATGCCGACGAGGTCGGGTACGTCAGTGAAATCGATGCGCTCCACGTTCTCGTCGATCAGCTTTATCTCAACGTCGGGTGGGGTGTAAGCGGCCATGTACATCAGCCCGAGGGGGGCGAGCAGGCCTTTGTTGAACAGGTAGGTCTCTCCATTCTTGGTGGGGAAGATCAGGTGCAGCTTCATTCGATACCTTCTCTACTGCCGCGTTCTCGATCGGACCGGCTGGCCGCGACCAATGACCGGTCCGTCTTAATAAAAAAAGCCCCGAGGTTCGTCCCCGGGACAGTGCAAGCCTCAAAGAACATCAACCAACCACTGCGCATATGGTACCTGATTTTGGGGCAATAATTCAACATCAAATGTCAATGCGATGATTTGTTCGCAGTGAGTTGCCTTGGTTATCACACGCGTTGGACGACGTTATCAAAGCCCCATCATCTTGCCGCAGGATCCGCAGAAAGGCGGCGACGTCACCTCCGCTCCGCAGTGCGGGCAGTTGATGGTTGTCGTCTTTACTGCTGGGTTCTTTTTCGTTTCGGCCGCGGCCGCGGGAGCCGGCTCCGGCATCACAGGCGCGTCTCCGTCCACGAGTCTTTGCATGTCGGGGAGCAGGTAACCGGGGACCGGCTCGGGGGCATCCAGCGCGGCGGTCTTACGCCTGTTGAGAAGGATGGTGATGACCAGGCCGACCGGACCGAGAAGCATGCCGAGCCCGAAGGCGGGCCAGTAAGAGCGGCCGCTCGCCTTCGCGGATTTTCCGGACCAGTATGCGAATGCCAGGTCGAGGACGACGATGATCCCGATGATGAGAAGCGTGAACACACGCCCGGGCCAGAAGACCTCATCCGAGCCCTGGTCGATGTAGGCGATGCCTTGTTTGAGCGCGGCCGTGGCCTGCGTCGACAGGTCGCTGGCGCCTGCCGAAGCCTGCCCGGCGGAGGCGGCCTGAAGGGCGGTGCTCGTGTCGTTCATCCCGTTGCTCACCAGTTGCATCCCGTTCGCGACAGTAGTCATCCCGAGGGTGTACTCGGGGCGCGACGGCAGGCGGTTCAGGCGGGCGGCGAGCTGGTCGCTCGCCGTATGGTCGGCCTGCAGCCTCGGGCCGAACTGCTCCGCGAGCAGCGAGACCTTGTAGCTGACGGCGACCGGGTCACCGCCGGCGCTGGTGATAGAGGCCAGCCCGGCCCGGAAATCAGTCAACTGCTGCTGGGCGTCGGCGACTGTCTTGTTGTACTGGGTGACGATCGAATGAAGGTCTTTCTTGAAAGAGGATTGTACCGCGTTGTCACAGCCTGCCAGCAGGACAACGCTGCCGAACAATATAAGGAACAGCAACACGGGCCGACGCAGGGACCTTCCGGCGCGGGCCACAGGTGGCGGATGTTCCGTTGCAGGGTAGCACCCGATAACTCGCATCAGGAAAGACTGTAGCAGAACGGCGATGATTACGGGACGTTCGTCGTCACCCCGTGTATATGGACGGCCCGGACGAATCCCTACTTGACCAGCTTCAGGACCTCGCGGAAGGTGTCCGTCCCGGCGCGCTGGAGCACCTCGTACATGAACATCTCGCTCGAGCTGATCACCGCGCCGGCGTGCTCCATGCGCCGCAGAGCTATCTCCCGGTTCTCAGGGAAGCGGCAGCCGACCGCGTCGGCGATGACGTGGATCCTGTAGTCGGGAAGCAGGCTCAACACGGTCTGGGTCACGCAGATGTGGCCCTCGATGCCGGTGATGGCGATGGTGGCCTTGCCGGCCGCCCAGACGGCCTCGCGAAAGTCGTCGTTACCGCACGCGTCGAAGGTGATCTTGGTTATCGGCTCGTAGAAAGGCAGAGCGTTCTTGATGTCATCGACGGTCGCCCCCAGCTTCTCCTGCTCCGTGACGACGATCGGGAGGTCCATTATCTTCGCGAAGTTGACGAGCTTCACGTTGCTCGCGACTATACCGGCCGGGTCGGCCATCACGGGAAGGAGCTTCTCCTGGATGTCTATGATCACCAGCGCGCAGTCGGCTTCCTGTATCAGGTGACCCGCCTGCTCTTCGTGCTTTTTCGGGCTCATGCCGCCTCCTGTTTCAATATGGTCGACGTCTCAGGTCCGGAGTATTTCAATCAGAAATCGATATATCCGCCTATCGTATCACCGGCCGCGACCCTGGTGCCGTTTGCATCTCTGAGGTAATTCGCTTGTTCAGCGACTATTTTCACGCCCGGCGTATTGCATATGACCAGCGTACCGGCCACATTGTCCGGGCCGATAACGGCGCCCATGTTGTATGAGCGTCTGGTGTACGCCGGCAGCGTATCCGAGAAATGGTAGTTTTGCGGAGAGTCCGCATCAGTCAGGTAATATACGTCGATGTCCGCTGCCGTGTTGTAGGGGTTCTGCACGAGAACCCAGGTCTCCCAGTTGTTGTACGTGCCGCCACCCGGCAGCATTATCACGTCATGTGGCGCATCCATCCCGATAGAATCGGTGCCCCAGAACCGATGGTCGCCGTACATGGACCTCTCGGCGATGATGGGGCTGTCACACTGCACGATCGTCGAGACCTCCCACTCACCCGGCATCTGTTCGTTTACATAGACCGTCGAACGCGAGAACGGCGCAAGCTGCACGTCGTCGCCTGCGTAAAGGCCATTGTTCGTCATGTAGCTGTATTTGGCGACAACCGGGTAGCTGTTGGGATTCTGAACCAGTACCCAGGTCTCGAAGTCCCCCCCCGTGCAGCCCTCAGAAAGCAGCCAGGTATTTGCCGGCGTGGACGTGCCGATGGAATCATGCCCTTCAGTCCGGTGGTCCCAGTACATCGCCCGCTCGGCGATGACGGGAGTATCGGCACAGGTGACCCAGGTGGAGACGCTCCAGGTGTTGGGGACCGTATCCGCTACGTTGACTGTCTTGCGACTGTTCGGGGCCATGTTGAGCGTGACGACGCCACCCGGCCCGGACGGGGTCATGTAGTTCACACGCACCTGGACGGCCTTGTCGCTGGGGTTCTGTACAAGTATGAAGGTCTCAAAACTCCCGCCGGTCGAGCCCTCGGGCAGGTACCACTGGTTCGATGGCGACGTCACGCCGATGGAGTAGTGAGTTCCCACCTTGTTTTCGAAAAGCCCGCCATTGTACCAGTTCATGGTCCTGTCGACCGCAATCGGCAGTCCTTCGAGGCACTCGACTCTGGTCGAATAATCCTGGTGCCCGATATCCTTAGCTGGACGAATGTAGACCACGGAAGCGCCATTGAGCTGGAAGTCGGGTTTGACGATGGGCCCACCGGTGGTCATGTACGTGATTCGCAGCGTGACCGCGTCGTCATTGGGGTTTTCGATTGCGATCGATGTGTCGAACCCCCAGTTGTCCGAGCCTTCAGCCAGGTACCACACCGGGCCGGCTTCCCCCTCTGCCGCGCTCGCGTGCGCCGGCAGTTTGGAGGACAGACCGATGCGGTGGTCTCCCTTCGGTATCGCCTCGACCTTGACTCCGCCCTTTGTCGTTCCGCCCCCCGCCAGGCACGGCGTCGCCGCTAACAACACCAGGACGCAAACAATAGCGAGTATCAGCGTGGCCTTGTGGAAGATGGAGCTGGAACGGGACGTAAATGACAGTCGCATCGCGCGCCTCCCCGATAGATATCACGGACGTTCTCTATCTTCAATCGCAAAACGCGTGTACACACGACACCAACGATCCGCATGAACATGCGGTGCCCGGCGGCGAGCCGTCGTTCGCTTACTGCCACCGGCGCTAACATTATACGCCCTGGTAATAGAAGGGGTCCCGACACTGTGCAACAGGGTTAACATTGATTAAACCAGGTCATAAAGGGGGTCAGACCCCCTTAACGGTTAGATTCACCGCCTGCTTGAACCTGGGGTCGAACGAGCTATGAGGCGCGGCAGCGGCCGTGCCTCAAAGCGAGTCTCAGGTTAAATCAAGGGGTGGATGAACGTCGAGACGTTCATCCACCCCTGGCGAGCGCAGCGAGCCGGCCGCGACCGTGCTCAACGCATGAGCAGACTTTGAGTGAGGGGGATGTCAGACTCAAGCAAGTGGTGGCGGCCGCGGTCATCTATGTTGAAGTGAGTGGTGAGTCAGAACCGGTAGATCTTCGAACTCAGGGGAAGCCTGGTGTATAGCTTGGATCCTACCCTCTGCCCCACGATTCACAACCTGCTCGAACTCCAGATCATATTCTCGCCGTCCTACCATTTGAATGATAATTCGAGTGATAACCTAGGACCATGAATTGTGAGCGTACTTACTTGAAGTTGCGAAAACTGTATATTCACATGGCCTTACGCCCGTTTGTCGCCCTGTCACTCATCGCGCTTATATTCCTCACCTGTCTCGCCGCCGGGTGCGGCACTTCAGTCAGGGTCGGGACCTCGTCAGCCTCGACGCCGACTTCTGCGGTCGGAACCAACCTGACTCAAGGGCCGCCCACCGATCCCTACTACACGAACGCCGAGCCGGCCCCGGGCGTCAGGGTGACCGAAGTCTCGAAGTTCTACAAGTTCGACGGTTCGACGCCGAACGAGATGCGAGGGCAGATCAACAACAAAAGGCCCAAGGAGTACGATGCCTGGACCAACTGGGACATCAACTACGACTACACGCCTTTCAAAGGCTCTCTCGGCTACGTCACGTCCAACCCCAGCGTGACCATGGAGATCTCGTACACCCTGCCGCGGTGGGAGAGGCCGCGGGGGGCGTCGCAGCAGACGGCGGACAGCTGGAACAAATACATCACCGACCTGAGCAGACACGAGCTCGGCCACAGGATGATAGCGGTCCAGTACGCCAACAAGATGCTCCAGGAGCTGCAGCCCGGCAATGTCTTCCCTTCCGAGAAGGCGCTGCGCGACTCGGAAGACGCGAACTTCGCGGCCATACTCGAGCAGTGCAACGACGCCGAGGCCGCATACGACGACAGTACCAATCACGGCGCCTCCCAGGGCGCCCGCTTCCCCTGACCTTCGTGTCGAGACGAGGCCTTAGGCACTCGTACTCGAAAACGAAGTGTCGGATATTTCCCGGGGCGGAGGCTGGGAGGAACTCTTAACGCTTTTCGAGTATGTGACCTCTTCGTAACGCTTCACACCCATGCCCATCAGTCTGTGCTCGGACCCGGTCTGTCTTCAGGGACTCGGGGTGAGACATCACACCCTGGGTATCCACCCGGCCTGACCCTGATCTCCGGTCTGTTGAATGAGCGATCGTGTCCGGTCTTCGACCGGTACACGATGCGATTGACGTTCGCGAAGCGAATGCAAGAGACCGGGGGTTAATCAGGACTCCTGAGAGCGCAGCCTGCCCCACGGACTGAGAGTCCGCGGCTGTAATGCCTTAAGAGACCTGGCCCCAAATTCCGAAAATTCAAGATTCGGGACCTGACCCCCTGTTCGCCGAAGGCGAATGCAACTGATCGGGGGTCCGTCAGGCTGAGAAGTCGCGGCTCTATGCCTTGATCTCTTTGATGAACTTCCTGAGCGCGTACGCGTAGATGGCCATCAGCACTCCCTCGAGTATCGCGAAGACGCCGACCAGGATGACGACGACGGAAGCTACCTCGGTCGAGCCTTTTGCCTCGGGGCCCAGGAGCAGCCAGAGGCCGATGGCGACCGAGATGACCCCGAAGAGCGCGTGAAGCCACCTGCCGGCGAACTGCTTCGGGAGCCTCAGTGCGGCGACCAGCTCAATGCAACCCAGGCCGGTCTCGCGGGGCTCCCTAGGGGTCGACTCCGGTGGTCGAGTGGCCTCCCATCATCTCGTACGGCTGGATGCCCGGGCTCTGCCTGCGGTCCCAGTACATCGCTCGCTCGACCACTATCTGGCCCTTGGTCTGGACTTGCGTCGAGACGTGGAAGTCGTTCGGCACGAAGTCGTTGACGTGCAGCGTGTAGCGCGTGCTGGCCGGCAGGCTTATCGTCATGGGCTGCGTCGGCCCCTGCGCCGTCATGAACGTCACGTCCGCGGTCGTGTCCTTGTCCGTCGGGTTCGATATCAGGACCCACGAGTCGAACCCACCGCCGGTCGATCCCTCAGGGACGGTCCACAGTCCGCCGGTGCTGGTGACGCCCGCGGCCGAATGACCTTCTGTCATCTGGACTACGTTCGACGTCTTGCGTTTGTCCCAGTACATGGAGCGCTCCGCCACCACCGGGTGGTCCGCGTGGATGCGTGTCGACACGTGGAAATCACCATTGACGAAGTCCGAGACCTTGATGGTGGCCCTGGTGTTCGGCCCCATATCGAAGGTATCGGTCGCGGCCACGCCGGCCGCCGTCATGAAGTCCGCCGTTATCCTGGCGGCCTCGGTCTGCGGGTTCTGCACCAGCACGTAGGTCTCGAAGCCTACCGCCGTCGATCCCTCGGCTATGTACAAGTCGTTCGCCGGGTCGTCGGAACCGGGGCTGGAGGTCCCGCCCTTCATCTGGTAGGGCTGGAGCTGCGACGCGTTCGGGTCCCAGTACATCGAGCGCTCGGCCACGACCGGCTGGTTCGAGTCGAGCTCCACTGCAACCTGGTCGGTGTTCGGCAGCAGGTCGTTCACGTGCAGGGTGTACCGGCTCTGTTGCGGCACCCCGAACGACCCGCCGTTGACCTCGCCGTTGGGCGTCATCAGGTGGACCTGCACGAACGCTCCCACGTTGCCGGGGTTGCAGACGAGTATCCAGGTATCGAAGCCCTGCTTCGTGGAGCCCTCGGGGAAGTACAGGCGCTCGCCCGGGTTTACCTCGGCGTTCGTCTTCCTGGCCTTCGCCAGCGCCACGCTGTCCATCGGCGTACCCATGTTCGCGTGCCCGGCCTTCATCTCGTACGGCTGCGGCGTGCCCGGCCGGTTCGTGACGCCGTAGAAACGCTTGTCCCAGTACATGGAGCGCTCGGCGCATATCGGCATGTCCGACTTCACGATGGTCGACACGTGGAAGTCGTTCGGCACATAGTCCTGTATCCGTATCGTATAGCGGCTCTGCTCGGGCACTACCACGTTGAGCGGCGGCCTGGGACCTTCGGCGGTAGCGAACGTAACGGCGACGTTGGCCTGCACCTTGCCCGGGTTCTGCAGCAGTATCCAGGTGTCGAAGCCGCCTCCCGTAGATCCCTCGGCGAGGAACCAGTCGGTGGCACCGAGCACCTTGTTGGGGCCGACGTTTACGTAGGCGTCTGCCGAAGCAGTCGCTATCGGGTCGTCATGCTGGTCCTTGCACCCCGCGACCGTCGCGATGTCGGTCGTTCCGGGAGCCGTTCCCTCCTGGAGCGTCTTGAAGACGACGTCGACCACTACGCTCGCCCCGGGAGTAAGGCCGTTGCCCCCGGTCAGGTCGGCCCATTTGAGCAGGCCGCCGGAGTCGGATGTCGGATTCGTCGATGCGGACTGGAAGCTCAGGTATGCACCGTCATACTGGTCCGTCAGGGTCACGGGCGCCACGACCTTCGTGTCACCTGTGTTCGTCACGGTGATCCTGTAGGTCACGTTCTCGCCTACCTTGATGTACGGCTCCTGGCCGGGCGCGAGCTGCTTGGTCACCGTGATCTTCGGGTTGGTGATGACAAGGTCACTGTTGGTGACAGTGTCGGACAGCGGTGCCCCGTGCTCGTCGACCGCAACGACGCTCGATGTGTCGTTGGTGTTTGGTGTCCTGCCCGGCGCCAGGGTGACGAAGTTGACAGTCACGTCTATGGAGCCAGAAGCAGCTATGCCAGCGCCACCGCTGGCGTCCGCCCAGGTAACAGTTCCCGGCACGTAGGTCGTGGCAGGCGGCGCAGCGCCGTTGAACCGCAGGTATGTCGCGTTATATGTGTCGGTCAGCTGGACCGGCGCTACCGCCGCGGTGTCTCCGGTGTTGGCGACGTGGATCGTGTAGCTGACCGCGCCTCCGACCGGCACGTAGGCGTCCGGATGGTTCAGGGTCTTCGTTATCTGAAGGTTCGGGCTGGTGATGGTCACCGCGGTGTTGGTGTCCGTCGCGGGGATGTTGGTATGTCCCTGGTCGTCAGTCGCGGAAACCGTCGCGGTATCGTCTGTGTTCGTCGTGTGTCCCGACTGCAGCGCCTTCAGGGTTATTGTCACGTCGACAAAAGCCTGGGGCGCGAGCGGAGTGACAGGTACCAGGTTGTCCCAGGTGATGCTGCCCGGTGTCGTCGTATCAGTCGGTGTCGGTAGCGCGGACACGTACTCCCAGTACGCGGAGTCATACGTATCGGTCAGCTGGATCACAGTCAGGTTCGTGTTCCCGGTGTTTGTGACCCTCATCGTGTATGTCGCGTTGTCTCCAACCGGCACGAACGGCACCGGCGGGCTGGTGAACGTCTTCACCACGGACACGCCGGGTTGCTGCTGAACGTCGATGTTGACGGACCCCGTCACGTCGGGCAGGGCCGTGCCGGCCGGGTCGGTCGCGTGTGATGTCGCGGAGTTGCCCCTCAGGCCGTACGCTGCCCACTGGTCGACTCCCATGTTGAATGTCAGCACCAGCTGTTCCGTCGGCTGAAGGGTCGCGTTGAGTGCGTTCCAGTTCAGCGCCGGCCCCGGTGTACCGGCGGGGTCCAGGATGTAGCTGTGGCCCGGCCATGTAGCGTTCGTACTCCCGTTCACATAGTGGAAGTAAGGCGACGGTATCGTGTCGCTGACGTTCAGGTTGCTCGCCGGGGCGTTCCCTGTGTTCGCGACGGTCACCTTGTAGCCGACCGTCTCTCCCCAGTCCGGGTTCGGGTTGCTGGTTACTTCCTTCACTACCGTCAGGACCGGCGCCTTGATCGTGATGTCCCTCGAGGCGAAGAGCGGACCATAGGGACGGCCATATGGAGCCGGCTGGCCGCCGTCGTAAGTGATCGCCGCCGTGTCGTGGATCACCTGGCCCATCGTCGCGCCTCCATCAACGGTCGCGCGATAGGTGAGAGTCAAAACCTGTGCCGGCGCGATGGCTCCCTGGCCGGCCTGGATGTCCCAGCTGAGGGCCGGTGCGAGGCTCTGGTTCGCTCCCGCTCCGGTGATCGAACCCGTGGTGTAAGTAAGCCCAGATTCGACCGAATCGTTCACGGTCACGTTGTACGCAGGCCAGTCGCCGTTGTTGGTGACCTGGATCGTGTACAGGATGCTGTCGCCCGCAACCGGCGTCGTGTTGTCGGCGACCTTGGTGATGGCCAGGTCCGGCTCGCAGATCGTCACGTCCGTCGCACTCGCCTGTGCCTGGTGATGGTGAGCGGGATCTGTGGAATGATCATCGTACCAACCCAGTGACACCGTGTTGCCGAAAGTGTTTCCCCGCTCGACATCGCTTCCGTCACTGTACTGCTTATCTACCTGTACGCTGATCGTCAGGGTTATGTCCGCCGGCCCGGACTGGACGTTGGTGTAGTCTCCGATGGTCCAGGTGACTGTCGTGGTACCGTTGAGATTCTCGCCGAGCCCGACGGAGCCGGTAGAGGGCGACGTGCCCGTGACGGTCAGGCCGTCCGGGACGATGTCGACACAGCCCGAGTTGAACAGGCTCTCCTTCTGCGGGACCGTTACCGTGACGGTGTAATCGTAGGCACTCCCGATGGTGGCCTTGTTGCTCGGGGCGTTCTGGGACTTCGCCATGGTCGCCAGCACCGTCGATATCGTGGTGTCCTTGGTGTTGTGGTCGGCAGTGTTCGTAGTGGTGTTCGTCTGCCGGCCCGAGCCGTCGCTCCAGGAGTTGTACCCGATGGAGGCGAGCACTGCCAGGCTCGCTCCTGAGCCCACGCCCACGTCGGTCTTCCCGTTGAAGTCGACGATAACAGCGCCGCTGAGCGGGATGTCTGTGTTAGGCGCGCCCGGCAGCATATTGATGGTGAACAGGCCGCCGACGTATGTCGTCGTGTAGTCGGACGGCGCGAAGTGATAGGCGCCGATGCGGATGTCCGTGATGACCGGAGTCGTGTTCCGCATCCCGGGGGGCATCGTGATCTCGACCAGGTTCCGGTACGACGTCGAAGTCCCGGCGTTGGTCGCGGTCACCGTATAACCCACGGTCGTATCGCCGGGCACCGGCCCGCCGGCGTGGTTCACTATCCCGAGGTTCAGGTACGGCTCGGTCGCCGTTACCACAGGCGCGCTGCTCGTCGGCGAATGAGGGTTCGCGCCGGGTGACTCGTTCCAGTGCATCGTCGCCGAGTTGCTGAAGGTGCTCTGCGGCGGCGGCGGCGGCGGCGGCGTGCCCTTTACCAGTGTCCCTCCATTGAACGCGTTCCTGATATGGACTGTCAGGCGCAGTCGTAGCACCTGGTTGGAGCCGGTGCCGTTCTGCCATCTTCCCGCCACCGTCTCGATGGCGGTCCAGTCGACCTTCGTGCTCCCGTTGCCCTGAGGTGTCAATGCCACGCTGCCGATGCTCTGTGATACTCCGTCCAGGTAAGTGGAATAGCTGTCTACGTTGAGCCCGTCGGGAACGGTGTCCGTGGCGGTCGTATCGTAGGTCGACGAGTGGGCAGGGATCGTCAGGTCGATGTTGTAGTGGAACGGCTGCCCGATCGCGCTCTTGTTGCCGACGGTGTCCTGCGTCTTGGCTATCGTTGCGCCCGGCACCGTCACCGTCGAGCTCTTGGTGTTGTGCTGCGCTACGTCCAGGTTAGTGGGGATATTGCGGCCGGAGCCGTCCGACTTGGAGCCGTAGGCGACCGACGCGATATTGGTAAGGACCCTCCCGGCTCCGACATCCGCGTCGACCGTGGTCTGGTACTTGACGACGAGTTTGTTGGCCGCACCCGTCAGGATGTTCGTCTGCGACACGCCGTGATCCAGGTCGATGGTCAGCACCCCGGTCGCCGGGTTGTAGGGCGGGTTGTTTAGCCAGTAGTCCGTGTTCTCGGTGAGCGTGACCCCGGCAAGAGTTACCTGCGTCACTGTCGGAGTAGCCTGCCTCATCCCGACCGGAAGCGTGTCCACGACCTTGTTCTTGTAAGAGGTCGAAGTCCCGTTATTGGTCACGTTTGTTGTGTACTGTATCGTCGCTCCGCCACTGACCCCTCCGGGCGCCAGGTTCGACTTCGTCAGGTCCAGCGCGGGCTGATGCACGTTCGTCGTTATGCTGTTGGGGTTGCCGGGCGTGCTCGCCGTCTCAGAGATCAGGCCGTCGCTCCAGTCGATCCGCCCGTAGTCGGTGGCCGTGTTGTTGACGGTCGGGTTTCCGCCCGTCGTCCACCACCAGTTCCAGTTGCTCTGGTTCGTGGCGCTGCCCCCGCGGCTGACCTGCGTGATGAGGCCCGTCACCTTGCACGTGAACCGCACGCTGAAAACGTAGTTGCCCGCCCCCGGGGTAGGGTTCTCGACTTTGTCCAGGTGCCAGACCAGTGTGTCTCCGTGCGTAGGCGGGTAGTAGGTCTGTGTCGGCGGGGGATAGCCTGTATGGAACGCGGCGGCGGTCACCGGCGTTCCGCTGACGTATATCGGGGTCGCCGATCCACTGTCGTACTCCAGCCCGTCCTGGTTGATCTTGTCCGTGACGGTCCAGCCGTTCGCATCGAGCGGGTAGAGGTTGGTCCCCTCCGGTACGGTCACCGTGAGATCGTAGGTGACGGTATCACCGATTATCGCGGGGTCGCCGGAGACGATGGATTTCGCGACCGTGGCCTGAGCAGTGTGAACGCTGGAGCTCGCCCTGTTCTTGTTGGCGGAGTCCGACCCGTTCTGGACGTGCCGCCCGCCGCTGCCCGACTGAGAGTAGTACTCGCAGTACGAGTTGTTCGTCAGGGTCGCGCCCGAGCCGACATTACCCTCGACAGTCGCGGTGTAGACGATGGTGAGCAGGTCTCCGGGCGCCATGTTCGTCGCAGTATCACCATCGAGGTTGAACGTCTGCTTGCCGCTCCCGTCGTACGTGTAGTGGTAGTTCGCGGGATTGGCCAGCGGCGTCGTGTTGAGCGTGACGCTCGTCACGGACGGCACGGCGCCCAGCATTCCCGAAGGAAGCTGGTCCACCACGGTGTTGTCGTACGAGGTCGAGGTACCGGTGTTCCTGACCGTCACCGTGTACGTCACGACCTCGCCGCCCCTCACGGTGCCGGGCTTGTTGTTGGTCTTCGTCATCTCGAGGTAAGGCTGCTGGACGTGGGTCGTGACCGGTCCGTTGCTCACGCTCTGGTTTCCGATGCCGTCGTTCCACTTGAAAGTACCTGTGTCGGGCACGGTGTTGTCGCCCGTGGGCCCAGGGGGTGCAGTGTTCGGCCAGAACTTCCAGTTGGAGGGAACGTCCGTCCCTCCCTGGCTGACCGGCCTGGTCAGCCCGGACGCCAGCAGCTTGTAGTCGACCTGGAAGACGTAATCGGTGTCGCTTCCGTGGTTGTCGATCGGGCTCATGCTCCAGTTGAGCGTGGTGCCCGGGTTGGGTGTGTGCCACGAGATGGTGGTCGGGTCCGCGTCGGTCGGATGGCCGGGAGTCGAGAATTGCGCCGCCACATCGGGCGCACCGCTGATGATGGGCGTCAGTAGAGTGTTCCTCGGGACAGCGCCGGAGACGTACTCCAGCGAGTCCTGGTTGATGACGTCTACGAGCTGGACACCGCTAGGGGCGATGTTCCGCGCGGGAACCGTCACGAGCATTCGGTAAGTCACGACGCTGCCCGCGCCGGTGCCTATCGGCACCGTGTTGGTCCCGACGATGCTCTTCGCAACCGCTATCGATGGAAGCGTCACGGTGGCCGAAGCGGTCACCGGGCCATAGCTCCTGTTCGGCGTGATGTTGCTCTTCTGGGCACTGTACGTGGTGCTCGCGTTGTCCGTGAGCGAGGCGCCCGCGCCGATGTTCGAGTCGACCTTCGATGAGTATTCGATGGTGATGTAATTGTCCGTCGCCGGCGGGGGAGGGATGGGCGTGTCGATCGTCCCGTTGTCGAAGCTTATGACGAACTGCCCGCTGGCCAGCGTGTAATTCAGAGTGTAGTCGGTTCCCGCAGCAAGCGTGGTCGTCCCTCTCTTGACCGTGACTGTGCTTCCGCGCGGGTCGTACCCCCTCATGCCGACCGGCAGGGTGTCGGTGACCTGAACGTTATGGGCCGCCGCGGTCCCGTCGTTTGTCAGCGTTATCGTGTACCCGTACGTCTGCCCTGCGCCCGGGTGCGCAGGCGGGGACGTCACGGCCTTAGCCGCGGTCAGGTGGGGCTCGCCGTAGTTGACTGCGGCGATAGCGCGGTCGGAGTATTGCTGGAGCTTCGAGTTCTCCCAGCTGGTCTTGCCGTAGTCGTTGTAGGTCTTCCCGGTCGTCACTATACCCGTATCGTTCTGCACTACGACCTTGAACTCGACCTCCCACCAGCCGTTCTCCGAGACGTTGCCGAGCGACCAGGCCTCCCCGGTGAGAGGGCCGGAAAGGATGGCCTGCGGCTGCTGGTTGTACTTCGAGGTGTATTTCACGGGCGGCGGGCTGTAGTGAAAGTCAGGACTGGTCTCGTCCGGCTGCTTGTTGCTGTAGTCGAGGACCGCCGCACCAGTCATCTGCGTGCCCTGCGGCAGCCAGTCGACGACGTCGAGGTTGCCGAACCGCACGTTGTGGACGGTCGGGTTCGTGCCGTCCGACGTATTCACCCTGACGCGGAACCAGAGGACGTCCCCGACGGTCGCGTTTATCGAGCTCCCGTAAGTGCCGGGCGTCCCTCCGTTATCAGGAGCAACTTCTTTGGTTACCGGCGGCTTCGGCCCGACGGCCACGACGGCCGCCGAACTGGCGTCGCTGATCGTGCCTGATCGGGGCGGCTGGACCACGTCGGCCCAGTCGCAGCTCATGTCGACAGTGTTCCGCACGCTGTCCCCCGCGACGACCCAGTTCCGTTCAGGGCTGGGGTCGACCGACCACGTATAGTCCACCGTGGCGTCAAAAGTGATCGTCTGGCCCTGGCCCGCGGTAAGGGCGCCGAGGGTGTTCCAGGTCAGCCTGGTCTGGCCCGGCCCGGGTGTGTTCTGCTCGATGATGTTCGGCGCGATCAACGCGCTGCCGGGCGTGTAGGTAAGGCCGTCGGGCAGGACGTCTCTGACGACGTGATTGCTGGTGTTGTAATACTCGGACGCGTATCGCGTGAGGGAGAAGTGAACGGTACTCCCGCTGCCCGCCGTCCCCGGGCTCACGCCCTTGTGGATCGTCGCATAAGCAGCGGTGACGCCGGCATCGTCGCTGTCCGTCACTGGCGTGCCCTGGAAGGTCGCGGTCAGGCCGGCGGTGTTCGTAAGCCCGGTCCCGTCGGGTATCAGCGTCCCGAAGCCGGACGGCCAGGAGTAGTCGTTGTAAGGCCTGTTCGTCCCGCCGTGGTCCGTCCCGAAATAGTCGTACCTTATCCCCGTCCTGTACGTGGTCGTGAAGTTAGCGGATGGCGCCATCGTCCCGATGTTCCAGGTCAGGGTCCACTGGCCGGTCGCGTTATTCCGTGCCACCGTGCTCGGGGGATTCGATATCGGCCCGAGGTACTCGATCCCATCCGGGATGGTATCGGTGACCACCACGTTGTCGGTCTGCGTCGTGTAGTTGTTCTGGACGTCGAGCGTGTAGCTGTACGGCCAGCCACCCTGCGGAAGCTCCCCGCAGCCGGTCGCCTGCCTGTCGGCGGTGGACTGGTTCGCGGTCTTGGTGAGCAGCTTGATGGGGATGACGTCCGTGTCGGCGGTCGCGTTTCCGGTTATCCACGCGCCCCCGCCGTCCGCCCGGGTGTTGACCTTCGCGGTCACAGCGTCGTGGATCTTGTCGCCGACCTGCCACGGCCATGCCGATGGGTCGCTCGGGCGTACGACGATCGTGATGGTCGTACTCTCGGTGGGCATCAGGTCCCTGATGTCGTCGATGTTGACGGTCAGGGAGTTGGTAGTGGGGTCGGTCGTCACGGAGGTGGGGGTCAGAGGGCCGTCGGAGGAACTGGCGGAAACGAACTGCACCGTCTTGTTCTTCCCGTCACCTCGAAGAGGTATCGACGTGAAGACGTCGGTCAACGACAGGTTGAACCCGCGGTCCAGCCCGGTGTTCCTCACCGTGATCTGGACGCTCGCGTCGCCGCCCAGCAGGACCTTGCCACCGTTCTTGGTCACCTGTAATGCTGGATCGGCCATGGCTTTGCCGCCGATCAGCACCATCGACAGTGACAGCGCCGCGACGACGAGGACCGCCACCACCAGGGAAATCTTGAATGGACGTACGCGTACCCCGACTTTGCTCATGATGAACCTCCTGACAGAGCCGGGGTAGATGCCCTGCCACCTGCTACCAGTATTTGATTGTAATGGGACCTGCGTAGACCGTATCTTAGTCTACCAGCGATGTCGCACGATTGATATCGCTCAAGAGGCTTTATTAACCGGGATTTAACAATGTCCTGCTTTCAGTAAAAAAAAGCGGGCCAAATGGCCCGCCTTTCAAAGCGAATTGTCTAAGAAGCAACCAGGAAAGGTTGCTACGCTTTCTTGATCTCTTTTATGAACTTCCTGAGCGCGTAGGCGTAGATCGCCATCAGGACGCCCTCGAGTATGGCGAAGACGCCCACCAGGATGACGACAATGGAAGCCACGTCTGTAGAGCCTTTTGCCTCGGGGCCCAGGATCAGCCAGAGGCCTATGGCGACCGAGATCACCCCGAAGAGCGCCAGGAGCCACCTGCCGGTGAACTGCTTCGGTAGCCTTACGGCGGCGACTATCTCGATGCAGCCGAGGCCGATCGCCCATATCCCTATTATGATCAGGATTATGCGGGTCGTCGCGCTGGGCCACGCCAGTGCCATTATCCCCGCGATCGCCGAGACGGCGCCGAAGATGATCATCCACGTGCGGTGCTCTTTGTCCGCGTCCGCGGTGATGTTGGCGATGAGCTCGAACACGCCGAAGGCCAGCGCGAAGATGCCGAACACGATCAGAAAGGCTTTCAGCGTCGCACTGGGCCAGGCGACGAGTATCACCCCGAACGCGATCGCTATGATCGCCCTGAGTACGGCGCCCTTGAAGCTGTCGGGCGCGACTACTACCATCTCCTCCGCCATGTCAGCCACCTCCGTGGATAGTCCCCTCCATAACCTTCATCGATAAATGAGCGCTCAGGCGAAGTAACGGAACGGCGTGTAAGGCGCCTGCCTCGCCAGGTGGATCAGAAACCGCTTCCTCGACTCGTCGAGCCCGTTCCAGTAAGCGACGGCGCCCCCGATCGCGGCCAGGAGAACAAGAGTCCGACTATCACTCTTTCGCAGATCTCACTTGCTTCAGCCGCCGCTTCCGGGTCAAGCTCTACTCCGACAACGGTACAGCCGCGGTCTTTCAGTACTTGCGCGAGATGGCCGTACGAGCAGCCTACATCAAGTACGCGCTTGTCATAGCCGCACATCATCACGAGTTTTGTATGAGAGTTATTCGTATTCGAGAGGTCTAGTTTTGCCGAATAATCCTTCAACTGATCGCCCTTTATTCGGTTCCTGCAAGGATAGAGCGGCCGATATTCGCGTTCACAATGATAGCACTTGAAGCTTGATCGCAATCAACGAAATCGTGTCAGGACAGATTCTCTTTGAAGAATGACACCGTGCGCTTCCACGCCTCAGAGTCGGAGTGCGCGTTGGCCGCGGCGCTTCCGCCGAATGCGAGCTTCGAGCCCGAAAAGGCCTTCGTCTCCCCGACCATGGTCGGCCTGTTGGGGATGCCCTGGCCGTGGCCCGCGCCTTTGAATACGACCAGCTCGTGCGGGTTCGACGAGCCTTTCGACCCGAGCCGCTCAATCGCGATCCTGGAGAGCTCGACCGAGGGCCAGACCTTGTCCTGGTCGCCGGCGAACATCAGGACGGCGGCGTCCGATTCCTCGACCGGTATCGTCGCCGCCTCGAGTGCTGCCTTGTCTTCAAGCGCCTTCACGTATGTCTGGAGAGTCGAGAAGGATTTGCTCCTCACCCCTGCCCAGATAGCCTTCGCCGTGAAAGACGCCGAGTCGACGCGCTTCAGGTAGGGGACAGGCTTGCCCTCGAAAGACCAGGCGGACTTCACGTCTTTCTCTCTCGGGTCGGCGTGCAGGCCCTCGAAGGCGACGCCGCTCCCGGAGAAAGAGACGACGGCTTTGACCTTCGGGAAGAGGGTCGACACCAGCAGGGCGAGCTCGCCGCCGCGAGAGGTCCCCAGGAGCCCGACGGGGCGCCCGGCGACCTCCGGCCTCGAGGACAGCCAGTCGACGGCTTTTCCGACGAACTCCAACGGCACCTCGATCATCTCGTCGGGGAGGCCCTCCTCGCGTATGTATTTAAGGGCTAGCGCCGCAAAGCCGCGCGAGGCCAGGAGCGAAGCCATCTCTTCGCGGGAGTGGGCATCCGTACCGTGAAGGACGACGACGCCCGGGGACTCGACGCCGGAAGCCGGCGTGAAGAAAGCCCCGTGCAGGCCCTCGCCGGGCTCGACCCTCTTGACGCCTTCCGACATGAACAAGCGCTCGATCGAGACAGAGGCGAACTGCGCTCCACCGGCCGACGCGGTGATCTCGACCGTGACCGGGTCGGAGGAAGTCTTGAGGAACGGAATGTCGGAGCCGTCCGCCGGGCTCATCGACCAGAAGAGCCCCATCGGCTCGACCCCGCTGTACGACCCGCTGTCGGGAGGCTGCCTGTGCGGCTCGACGACGCCGAACCCGCTGGCGACGTACTCCGCGCGCGAACTCCAGGTCAGCCCGTTGTCATCCTTCATCGAGGGCGTTATCACCACGCGCTCGCCTCGCCCCAGGCCCGCCGCGATGATATATACATCCTCGTCGAAGAGCGAGCTCAGCGGCTCCACTTCGAACGTCCGTTCACCCTCATCGGCCACGCCATGCCCCCTTGACCCGCCGTCTTGAATTGACGGCGTCAACTCTATCATTGGGGCACGGTTTGAACCGCCCGGATCGCATTTGTTCGCGCACGCGCCCCGGCGGGTTGAGAACCCGCCGCTTTAATGTGGGGTCAGGTCTTGAATCTTGAATCTGTGAGAAGCATCCCTTTTTATCGATTATGAATGTGGTCACACTCCTGACTACATTCCTGCCAGCTACCAGCAGAGAATTGGTAAAAATGTAGTCACAAAGGTGACCACAATTTTCCGGGGCAGAAAAGAGGTACTGCCGCTCCTGCGAATCAGCTCTAATGTTCGTCTCTCAAGTCGAGCAGATGCTGATATTGCCAGTTGCGTTCCTCGTTAACAGTATCAGTAGAGCCGGTAGCATCGCGGACCGCGGTGGCTGCATAAACTGCAGCGGCAATAGAATGAGTCGGAACGTGTGCGGTCGCCATCGCCTGGCCAGCGGCACGGGCAGTGGAGCGCGCCGCGTCGTCATCCTGCACTTCACGAGCGGCCGCGTGGGCCGCGAGAGAGACTCGGCGTACGTCGGCCATCTTGAACACACCCGTTCGCGCCCATGTTCTGGCTGCTTCGATGGCGTCGCGGGGACGAACGTCCTGCGGGTAATTTTCCTCGAAGTACGGCAGCACGCGCTCGGCGCAATCGGCCGCCCAGATCGCTAGTGTCTTGTGATCACTCTTACGCACAAGCTCTGCGATCGGCTCGTCCATTGATGTGACAACGAGCTTTGGTTTGTTCATAGTCGATGTGGTGTCAGGTCTTGAATCTTGAATTTAGACCTTGGTTTTGATGCGGCAGCCCTTAAATTCAAGATTCAAGACCTGACACCATCACTCGTCAGGACGCCCGATCGGCCCCGCGCCGATAGATGGTTTCTCCTCCGACGATCGTCTTCAGCACCGTGATGCTGTTTATCTTGTCGGCTGGTACTGTAAGGGGGCTTTCGCTCAGGTGCACCAGGTCAGCCCGCTTTCCCGCCGTGATGCTTCCGCAAGAATCCTCGGCGGATATCGCATACGCCGCGTCGGCAGTGTACATCTTCACGGCCTCGGCGGCGGTGATGCACTGGGATTCCTCGAACCCTTCGCGGGTGACGCAGCACTGGATCGCGTCGAGGACGTCGACGGGCTCGACAGGAGCGTCTGAGGCGCCGGCCAGCCTGATGCCGGCGTCCAGCAGTGTGCGGAACGGGTAAGTCATCTTCGTGCGGTCGCCGAGCCTTGTCTCGAGCCACTCTTTTTCGGAGTGTATGAACAACGGCTGGGTCGATACGATGATCCCGAGCCGCGACATCTCCTCGATGGTGGAGGGCTCCAGCTGCGACGCATGTTCCAGCCTGTGGCGGTGTGGCCGCGGGTACTCCTCGAGCAGTCGCCGGTACAGCTCGACCACCTCGCGGTTCGCCGCGTCTCCGATGCAGTGGATGGCGAGTTGCAGGCCCTTGTTGTGGCCCATCACCATCCGCCGGTACAGCTCGCCAGAGTCCATTTTCATCGTGCCCCGGCTTTCCGGGCGGTCGGTGAACGGCTCGTCCATGTACGCGGTGTAAGAGCCGAAGCTCCCGTCCGCGATTATCTTCAACGCCCCGACGTTGCGGCCACGGCCTGCCCCGTCCGGCTGGTTGAGCGGCGAGGCGAGCGCCTCGTCCAGTTTCGCCTCATCATCGGTCAGTACCATCGAGAACAGGTTCTGCGGGACCCGGTCCGAGAGGAACTGCATGATCAGGATCTCGAAGGCGCCCCTCGGCCCGGCCGGCCCGTCTTCTCCGCTCTGCACCACGGCGCCTATGGAGGTGATGCCGAACGAGGCCAGTCGCGCGAATGTCTCCTGGGCCCCGGCGACGAACTCGCCCGGCTCCGGGATCGGCAGGTACGACATCACCAGCTGCGCGGCGTTCTCCCTGAACGCGCCGGAGGGAAAGCCGTCGGGCTCCCGGTCGATCGAACCGCCGGCCGGGTCGGGGGTAGAAGCGTCTATGCCGGACGCCTCGATGGCCGCAGTGTTGGCAAGCGTCATGTGGCCGTCGTACCTGATCACAAGCAGCGGGTGGCCGCCGGCGGCTTCGTCCAGCTCTTTCCTGGTCAGAAGCCTCTTCTCCGGCAGCGCCTGGTCATTGAACTGCAGACCGGCAAGCCAGGCACCCGGCTTCGCCTTCGCCGCGGCGCTGCTGATCCGTTGCTGCACTTCGGCGATGGAGGAGGACCGGTCCAGGTCGATGTTCATGTCTACGTAAGCCAGCATGACCGGGTGAAGGTGAGTATCAATGAAGCCGGGAAGCAGCGCTCCCCCTTCGAGGTCGTCGACTTCGACATCGTCTCCGAGCGCCGCACGGCAGTCGCTCTCGGACCCGACCGCGGCGATCTCGCGACCGCGTGTCGCCACCGCGTCGGCGGTCGGCAGGGATTCATCCTCCGTGTATATCTCTCCACCGACGTAGAGCCTGTCGACAGACATCCAGGCAACCCCCGTTCATTCGCCTCGCCTGCATATAGTGACTACCAGGGAGGCAACAAATCAAGTAGCTGCTCGGATGCCGGGATTTGAATCGGCTCAGGAGTGCTCAGTAATGCCTGACCTGCGAGACGATCCTCTCGTACGACTTGTCGAGGAACTCCTCCTCCTCGATAGAGACTCGTATGGCGTGCGCCGGACAGGCGATAGCGCACCTGCCGCACGCCCGGCACGCGTCCGTTATCCGCGGCCTTCCGTCGACGACCTCGATGGCCCGGATGTAACACCGCTCGGCGCAGGCTTCCCCCCGGTCGCCGCAGCCGTCACAGTCGTCGGTGACCTCGACCCGGATCCCGTCGATCCGCGGAAAGAGCTCGTCCAGCTTACTGACCGGGAAGAACCGCTCGTATCGCGACATGCAGCAGCAGTCGCAGCAGAAGCAGGTGGTGAGCATGCGCCTGCGGTCCTTGATGCCGAAGATCCAGTTGTCCACCCGGGCTTTGCCGACCATCGGCACCAGCCCCGCCTCCACGGCGCGATGCATGTGCTCCTTCGCCTCGTCGGGACCGACCTCGCGGCTTATGGACGGCGGAGATTCCAGCGCCGAGTCCCCCATCAGCAGGCAGCCGATGTCCTGCGGGTGCCTCTCGCACTGGAAGGCCGTGCGGCAGCCGCAGGCCTCGAAGATGACGCGGTGCGAGGCTTCATCGATGAACCGCTCGAGGAGCTCGAGCGGGGCGGGAGCGCTGTCCGGGAGCTCGATGTCCTCGTTGATGGGCAGCCAGCGCATGTCGGTCCTGTCGGCCTTGAACCAGGGATGCACGCTCGAAAGGGGCGGGATCTTCGCAAGCGACGCGATAATCTCGGCGCTCAAGAAGATCTTCTTGACATGCCCCGGGACCCGTTCTTTCTGAAGGACTTTCTCTATGAAACGTTTTCTATTCATCGGTCCTGATTGGGTTGACTTGCCACGATTATTCTCCGCGGCGAAGCGATTCCCTGTCAACGGGAACATGGCGAATCCAGGTGATGGATGCGAGTGGATTAAAGCCGCGCCGCGCCGGACAGGAACACGTCGTGGCCGCGGTAGAAATGCTCAAGTGGGAAGCCCGCCTGTATCTTACCTTCGTAATCCCTGTCGAACGGGTTCTTCATGAACTGGATCCTGATAGCGTTCACGAGGCCCAGCGAGAAAGGCCACAGGACAGGCATCGGCGGCACCGGGTAGTCGGTGCCCTGCAGGAGCCTGTCCTTCACGACCGGCGTCTCGATCAGCCGCCTCCTGTAAGGGGCCCTGACGATGTTCGCGACGGCCGACGTGTCGGCGAACAGCCGGTCGAACTGGTTCACCAGCCTGATCAGGTTCGGGAAATATTCCACCCTGTGATGGAATCCGCTCGTCCCCGCGTGCCCCGCAACGACCGTCAGCCCGCACTCCAGCGGAAGCCTGAGGCGCTCCGGGTCGCCGAGTGACTGGTCGAACACGTACACGGAGTGCTCGTAGCCGGTGTGGCTTGTGAGGACCAGGCCTAGCTCCCGCATCCGCTCGTAGAAAGGCACGTACCGCCTGTCGGAAGGGTCGATGTTCATCGAGTTCGGCACCCACTTAACGCAAACGGCGCCGTTCGCCGCGCACTTCTCCAGCTCGTCGAGCGCGTCCGGCTTCCCGGGGTGGATGCTGGCGCCGAAGACGAACTCGTCCGGGTACCTCTCGCAGACCTGCATCGTCCAGTCGTTCGAGATTACGGCCTCGGTCCTGGGGTCGAGGAGACCCTCGCTGTCGTACGCGCCGTCCATCCCGAAGATGACCGCCTTGTCGAGACAGCGGGCTTCCCGGACCAGCCGGGCCAGATGCTCCGCGTATATGTCGTCTATCTCCGCGTCGGTCATCCCGGGCCTTGCGCCGACTGTCCGCTTCACGTAAAAAGCCACGACCCCGTTCGGGTGCGCGTAGTAGCAGTTGTGCCGGTCCCGGTCTATCCCTATGAGGTGGACGTGTGCGTCCAGCCGCAATCTTCCGTCGCTGTCCATCAAACTCTCCTCGCGGCTTGCCAGCCCTGCGGCCCGCCCTCGACCGGAAAAAAAAGCCTCTGTTGAGCCAAAAAGCGGCTCATCGCCCGAAATAGCTCCATAGCCATTATGGCGGCAGGGGCCCTTGTCCGCTACTATTATTCAATCATGCCGGACAAAGAAGACACAGAACTGATAGGCGGAGTAGACGCCGAGGAAGAGGCCTCTCCGCTCGGCTTCCTGATGAAACTCCGCACCACGCTCCTGGGCGCGTTCGGCGTGATGATGGTCGCTGTCACGCTGGCCTCGGCGTTGAACTACCTCTTCAACGTGATCATGACGAGGATGCTGAAGGGCGCCGGCACGTTCAGCGACTTCTACTCGCTGACGTCCATCTTCCTGATAGTCACGCTGGGAGCCGTCTCGGTGCAGACCGTGGTGACGAAGTACGTCACCGAGCTGCACGCGGACGGTGAGGAGGACAAGATCAAGCTCCTGCTGCGCAAGTTCACGCGGTGGCTCGCCTACACCTCGATCGTCGTGATACTGGTCAGCATCGCGGTCGCATGGCCCGTCGCGAGCCTGCTCAAGCTGAAGTCGCCGGCCTTCGTGATCATCCTCGGCACGGCCATAGCCGTGACACTTTTCGTGACTGTCCCGTACGGCCTGCTCCAGGGACGCGAGCAGTTCGTAGCCCTGGGAGGCGCGACGATGGCCGTCGCGCTGCTCCGTATCCTGGTCGGTATCGTCCTGGTCGTGATAGGCGCCGGTGTCTACGGCGCCCTGGGAGCGGCGACGGTGGGCACGATAGTCGTGATCGCGATCATGATGTACTCCACCAGGGACATGTACAAGGCACCACTCCATCCGATCGAGGACTTCAATCCCAACCGCGCGCTGTGGTTCCTGCTGCCGACAGTCGCGGCCATGTTCTTCATCATCCTCCTGACCCAGATCGACGCGGTGCTGGTCAAGGCTCTGTTCGGCAAAGCGCAGGCCGACACCTACTCGTACGCGGCCCTGGCGGGCAAGGCGGTACTGTTCTTCCCTGAAGGCATCACGCTCGTCATGTTCCCACGCGTGAGCCAGCTGCGGGCCAAGGGCAAGCCCACGAAGGGGATACTCTACATGAGCCTCGCGGCGGTGACCGCCCTGGTCGGCGTGATCGTCCTCTTCTTCCTGGCGTTCCCCACGTTCACGGCCAAGTTCTTCACGCCTAAAGGCAAGTACGCTTCGATCGTCGCGCTGAAGGGACCGATGGGGATCCCGTTCATCTCGCTATTCGGCATAGTGATGGCGATCTTCGCCATAGTGAAGCTGCTCGCCTTCTACCACCTGGCGCTCGAGCGCAAGGCGTTCATCATCCTCTACGCGGTCGCCGCGGCCGTCGAGATCATCGGGATCGTATTGTTCCACCGTACACTTACGTCCATCCTGACCGTTATGTTGATTGTCGGGCTTTTTCTGCTTGTGACCAACCTTGCCCTGGCGTTGTTCGAACGGCCCGGGAAAGAGCAGAGCGACGATTTAAGCGTACCGGGCGGCATGCCGATTTAAGAAACGGGCAAAAGCGGAGTTTCCAGGAGACCGAGTTGAGCACTGATAACCTCGATCAAGACGGCATAACAGCGTTCTTCTCCGCGCCGGTGACTAACAGGCGGAGGAACGATACCGTCGTCATGGGTGCCGTGCAGAGGCGGCTCGAGGCGATGTACCCCTATATGAAAGGCCACTGGCAGCGCGTCGCCTTTGAGGCAGCCGCGATGGGCGAGGAGCTCGACCTCAGCCAGGAGGCTCTCGAGCAGATCCGCACATGCGCCTACCTGATGGACATCGGGATGATCGATGAGTCGGTCCACGCCATGGTGGTCAACTGCGAGGACAGCGGGACCGACTACATGCAGAACGCCGACATCAGGCGCGCCGTCGAGAGGCACCCGGTCCTGGGCGCGAAGAAGCTGGAGGAACTCGGCTTCGTCCGCCCGGTCGTGCTCGCGATCAGGTACCACCACGAGTGGTACAACGGCTGGGGATATCCGGACGGGCTGTCAGGCGTGGCGATCCCCCTCCTGGCGAGGCTGCTGGCCATCGCCGACGCTTTCGTTTCCATCACTTCCGAGCGGCCGTTCCGCTCGGGCTGCTCGCCCGAAGAGGCGCTCGACGAGATCGTCGGCTACTCGGGCGTGCAGTTCGACCCCTGGATGGTCCCCGCGCTGGAGAAGACCATCGGGCAGAAGGCTCACGAGACCGAGTCCCTCATCGACAAGACGCTCGATCTCACGATAGAAGAGCTGGAAGCCGGCCAGTAGACACACCGCGCCCGACGATCCAATCCCACAAAGATATTTTCGCTCGACCTCTTAAAGTGGCCGCGGGGTGTTCGGGACGCCGAACGAGAAGACAGACCCTCCACCTCTCCTCGGCCCGACCTTGATCCAGCCGCCATGGGCTTCGACGTAGGCTTTCGCGATGTAGAGTCCGAGGCCGATACCGGGCACGGAGTGGTGCTCCGCTTCCTCGACCTGGAAGAAGCGCTCGAAGACCGTCCGCGCGTACTCCTCCGGGACTCCCTGGCCCCTGTCCATCACCGAGAACACCGTCTCTTCGGCCATGCCATCGCACTGGATCTCGATCTCGCTGCCGGAAGCAGAGTACTTCATGGCGTTGTCGAGCAGTATCACCAGGGTGTCTTTGATCTTCTTCTCGTCGAGGCAGACCGTCCACTTCTCGGCGCACGGCCTCAGGTTGAACGCGTTATCGCTACCCGCCTCGCGGGACTCCTCGACCGCGCGCGACATGAGGTTCCAGGGGTCGACCCTGCGGATGTCGAGCGCGATGCTCCGGTGCTCTATGCGCGAAGTGTCGAGCAGCTGGCCGATGAGAACAGACAGCCGGTCGGCCGCCCTCTCGATGCTCTTGATTGCGTCCAGCGACGTTTCGCTGTCCAGCCGTCCCTGGTGTTGAAGCAGTATGGCCGCGTATCCTTTGAGGACCGTCGCCGGGTGCCTCAGTTCGTGGGCGGCCACGTCTATCAGGTCCTGCAGCTCCTGCGTGTGTCGCAGCGAAGCTTCTTTGGCCTTTATCCTCTCGGAGATGTCCCTGGCGTTGAGCACCGCCTTCCACTCGCCACCAGATTGGAAAGCCGAGCTGGAGACTTCCACCGGGATGACCTTGCCTCCCTTTCCGAGGCCCCGGAACTCGATCGTGTGCCCGAGCATCGCGCCCGTGCCGGTATCCCTGAATTCAGCTATCCTCCGCCGGTTCTCGCTCAAGTCGTCCGGGTGTGAAAACAACGGAACGATCTCGCGCCCGAGTATCTCGTCGCTCGAGTAGCCGAAGATCTTCTCCGCCGCGGGGTTCCAGTAAGTTATCCTCCCCGAGGAGTCCAGCACGACGAGCGCGTCGTTCGCGACCTCGGCTATCTCCCGGAAGAGCTCCTCGCTCTGCTCCAGCGCATCCTCGATCAGCTTTCGCTCTGTGACGTCGCGTGACAGGCCGTACACTCCGGTCGGGACGCCCCCGGAGTCCCGGATGAAAGAGATGGAGGTCTCCATGCAACGGGTCGAGCCGTCAGCATGCCTGTAGTAGAGCTCCACCATGCCGGTCCTCTCCGGGTCGCGCTCGGCGTCGTGCGCCAGCTCGTCGGCGAGGATGTCGATGGCCATCTTGAGGGACTCGGGCGCGAGCAGCTCTCCCGCCCCGCGCGCCAGGTGCTCCTCGACCGTAAAGCCGAGCAGCTTCGTGATCGAAGGGCTGACGTAGTTAGTGTTCAGGCCCAGGTCGGACGTCCACACGACGTCGTTCATGTTGTCGGCGAGGAACCGGTACTTCGCCTCGTTCCCGCGCAGCGATTCCTCGGCCTGTACCTGCTGGGTCACGTCGTCGTAGACGGCGACTATCTCGCCGGACGAGAGCTTGTAGACGTAGTTCTCTTTCCACCCCGAGACGCGGCCGTCCTGGTACCAGGACACCGGGAACTGCTCCGCCTGCCCCGTGCGCCAGACTCTCTTCAACACGTCGAGGAGCCCGAACTGGACGACTCCCGGGAACACGTCGACGATCGACCTCCCGAGGACCTCCTCTCTCCTCACCCGCTCCACTCTCTCGGCGGCCCTGTTGAAGTCGACGAAGACGAAATCTTCGCCGTCATCGACCGCCCGGTAGATCGAGACACAGCTCGACATGTTGTCGAACATCTGCTGGAACCTGTCGCCGAACGCCTGGAGGTCCTTCCCGGCCACCTTGTGCTCTGTGATGTTCTCGAAGATCGCCGCGAAAGTGCCGGGTGAAGTACTGAAGACGTTGATCGAAAGGAACGCCGACAGAGGCTCTACCCAGATCTCAACCTTTTCAGCACGCCCGGTTAGAGCGACCCTCCCGTAGACCTCGAACACCTCAGGCGTGGTCTCCTTCAGGTCCGGAAGGACTTCGAGCACACTCTTTCCGACCACGTCCTCGAGGCCGGTCAGCCTCGAGAAGGCCTTGTTCGTGTCGAGGTACACCCAGTCGACCGGCAACCCTTCATCGTCGAAGATCATCCGGCAGTAGGCGAACCCCTCGAGCATGTTGTCGAAGAGGTTGCGGTACTTGTCCTCGCTGTCCCTCAGCGCGTGTTCGAGCGACCACTGCTCGAGGGCTTTCTCGAGGGTGGAAAGCAGGGTGGGCTGGAACATGTTGTCTTTGATGACGTACCCGGCGGCACCGGCCTTGTAGCAGCGCGAAGCCGTCTCCTCGTCTTCGAACCCGGTCACCATCACGAACGGGGGGTGCTCTCCGGCGGACACGTACTCGCCTACGAGAGTCACACCGTCGCCGTCGGGAAGCCTGTAGTCCACGGTGACCGCGTCGAAGTCCGTGCCTGAGAGGGCCGTCCTCGCCTCGGCGCAGTCGCGCGCGACCTGCACGTCGGCCGGCAGCTTTGTGCGCAGGAACGCCGCGATCGACGCCGCTTCGTCAGCGTCGTCTTCTACTACGAGGATGCGATAAGGTTTGTGCATTCGACCATCGGGTAGAGATGTTGCGCCTGCGCCTGTTCGCCTTTCGAATACCCCAGAAGAATAGCACGCCACGCACGTGTTTTTCCCGTTTAATATCAATGGCGGCCGCGGCCCGCCGAAGGTAAGAATGGTCTGCGGTATTCCGCCGGACAGGAATTGAGTAGGCGGCCGGTGAACCGGTTACAATATAAAGGTCACGGAACGAACGTCAGGTCGGCGGGACCGGGGGGAGCGCGGAGATGGACATCAAAGACTTCGAGAAGGTGCTCGGGGACCAGGCTGAGAACCTGCTCGGCTTCGACGCACCCAAGGTTTCGCGGGAGATGCTGCAGGTGCCGGGGCCGGACTGGATCGAGAGGATATTCCTTCCGTCCGACAGGCCCGTGCAGGTGCTTCGCAGCCTCGGCGGTATCTTCGAGCACGGCCGGCTTGCGGGAACGGGGTACCTCTCGATCCTGCCGATCGATCAGGACATCGAGCACTCCGCGGGCGCCTCGTTCGCCCCGAACCCGATCTACTTCGACCCGGAGAACATCGTCCGCTTCGCCATCGAGGCCGGCTGCAATGCGGTGGCGACGACGATCGGGGTCCTGGGATCGGTCGCGAGGAAGTACGCGCACCGCATCCCGTTCATCTGCAAGGTCAACCACAACGAGCTCCTGAGCTATCCCAATACGTACGACCAGACCCTGTACGGAACCGCGGAGCAAGCGTTCAACCTCGGGGCCTGCGCGGTGGGCGCGACAATATACTTCGGCGCCCCCGAGTCGGACCGCCACATCACGGAGATCAGCGAGGTCTTCCAGTACGCGCACGAGATGGGGATGGCGACGGTGCTCTGGTGCTACCTTCGGAACGCGGGCTTTTCTGTCGGAGGTAAGAACTACGAGACCTCGGCGGACCTCACCGGCCAGGCGAACCACATCGGCGTGACCATAGAGGCTGACTTGATCAAGCAGAAGCAGCCCGACAACAACGGCGGCTATCTCGCGATCAACCGCGAGGGTGTCTCCTTCGGGAAGTACGACGAGCGCATGTACCTGGACCTGGCCAGCGGGCACCCGATAGACCTGTGCCGTTACCAGGTCCTCAACTGCTACGCCGGCCGGATAGGGCTGATCAACTCCGGGGGTGGCAGCACGGACCGCGACAAGTTCGAGCTGGTGCGGGCCGCCGTCATCAACAAGCGGGCCGGAGGCATGGGTCTGATAAGCGGCCGTAAGTGCTTCCAGAAGCCAATGAAGGAAGGCATAGAGCTCTTCAACGCGATCCAGGACGTGTACCTCTCCGAGGAGGTCACCGTTGCCTAGCGCGGCAGCGTTGTTCTTCCCCGCGCTCACCGGCGGCACCGCGGCCGCGATAGTCATACCGGTGGTCGCCGTGATGATCATTGCGGCCGTCGCGATAACGATCCCCTGGATGCGCAAGCGTTTCGCGCAGCGCCTGGCGGAGGCCGACGAGGCGCTGGAGGGCGAGAACGTCCTTATGAAGAGCGTCCAGGCGAGCTGCTTCGGCGTGCTTTCCGAGTCGAAGAACCAGGTCCGCGGGGACGGCATACTCGCGCTTACCGACAAGCGCCTCGTGTTCTTCATGTTCTCACCGAAGAAGACGACCTCGATCCCGCTGGACAGGATAACGACCGTCGGGACGCCCGCTTCTTTCCTGGGGAAGACGCTGGTAAGCCCGCTCCTCGAGGTGCGCTTCAAGGACGACGCCGGCGAAGACGACTCGGTCGGCTTCTGGATGAAAGAGGTCCTCAGCTGGAAGGCCGCGCTGGAGGGAAAATCGCCGGAGGAAACCGAGGACAAACCTCCGGACTCCGCTGCTGACTGAAGTCTCTCAGCCGGTCTCTATCCGGCCTGCCTCGTTTGCTCACTCAGAAAACTGTCATAGATCTTTATACGGGAGCGCCGTATAAAGTACCATAACCAACCGAACGCGATGATCACCGCGATCAGCACTATTTCAGATATGTAGCTGAGCACCTCGTACGGCTGCGGCGACGATACCGTCGCGGCGATGACTATCACGACAATCATGAGAGCCGTCAGAATGCATGTCAGAACGACATGCGATTTGAAGTGTTTTGAAATGGAATTGCTCTCGCGCTCCCGCTGGCTTCGGGCGAACGCGTCGACGTCGTCGCTCCTGTATCGCTTGCGACCGTGACTGCTCATGTACCGGACTGCCTGCTCCGGGTCCCGCCGCCTGAGTGGAAACCGCGACAGAAAATAGTAAATGCAGAGCGCGATCGTAATACAACCGCACGCGATGAAGTTTATGAGCGCTCCTATCCCGTACTTGGTGATCGCAATCTCCTCCCTTCCGGGTTCGACTCTTCCCTCCGGTCTCTGTCGGCTGAGGTATTTTAGCATTCGCGCAGGTGGTGCGTTAGGCAGAATATGTCCTGAGGTTCAAGCAGGTCGTGGATTCACCATAATGTGTCCTGAGGTCTAAGGCACATCGTGAACAGGGTGGCAGAACTCTAAGGTTTACGCGTCACACCAGGCTTCCCAATACTTCAGAGGTCTACCGGTCCTGACTCTCACTGACTTCAACGTAGATGACCGCGGCCACAACCACCTGCTTGAGTCTTAGATCCCCCTCACCCTGAGTCTTGTCAGACGTTGAGCACGGTTGCGGCCGGCTCGCTACGCGCTCGCCAGGGCTCGACGAATACGTCGAGCCCGTTGTTTAGCCACCAGGCTACCTCTGAGGGCAGGGGTTCACCCGTCCTGACTCTCACTGACTTCAACATAGATGACCGCGGCCGCCACCACCTGCTTGAGTCTTAGATCCCCCTCACCCAAAGTCTATCTTGCAAATGGGGTCAAACCTAAAAACTTGCATCGCTCTCTGCCGACAAGACAGCCTGTTATGCAAAGATTTAGGTTTGACCCCATTTGCACATTTGCAAGACTTGCCTGATGTTGAGCACGGTTGCGGCCGGCCCGTTGTTCGACCAGGTGGATGCGGTATCATATCGTGGTTGTCTCGAAGGTCCCGAAAACATTCAAGGAGGAGCAGATGTTCAACGGCATTTTCCATATCCCGAAGCCCGAAAACGAGCCCGTGCTCGGCTACGAGCCCGGTAGCAAGGAGCGCGCCGAGTTGAAGGCGTGCCTCGAGGACATGCTCGCCAACCCGGTTGAGGTCCCGGCGATCGTCGGTGGCAACGAGGTCAAGAGCGGTGACCTGACCAGGATGACCGCGCCGCATGCACACGACCAGTACCTGGGCAGCTATCACAGGGCGGGGCCGAAAGAGGCGGAGATGGCCATCGACGCGGCCAACCAGGCGAAGCGGGACTGGGGCAGGATGCAGTGGTCCTCCCGCGCGACAGTGTTGCTGAAGGCGGCGGAGCTCCTCGCAGGCAAGTACCGGCAGACGCTGAACGCGGCGACGATGCTCAGCATGAGCAAGACCGCGCACCAGGCCGAGATAGACTCGGCGTGCGAGCTCATCGACTTCTGGCGCTTCAACCCGTACTTCATGACCGAGGTCTACGACAACCAGCCGCTGTCGGTGAAGGGCGTGCTCAACTACATGGAGCACAGGCCGCTCGAGGGCTTCGTCTTCGCGATCACCCCGTTCAACTTCACCTCGATAGCGGGCAACCTGCCGACCGCGCCGGCCCTGATGGGCAACGCAGTGGTGTGGAAGCCCGCCTCATCGGCCGTTCTTCCGGCCTACTACGTCATGAAGGTCCTCGAGGAAGCGGGGATGCCACCCGGAGTGATAAACATGGTCCCCGGCCCGGGGCCGGTCATCGGCCCGCCCGTGCTCAACCATACCGACCTTGGCGGCGTCCACTTCACTGGCTCGACATACGTGTTCTCGACGATATGGCTCACGATCGGCTCGGACATCCGAAAGTACCAGTCATACCCGCGCATCGTCGGAGAGACCGGCGGCAAGGACTTCATCTTCGCGCACTCGTCGGCCGAGGTGGACGTGCTGGTGGCCGCGATCATCAGGGGCGGCTTCGAGTTCCAGGGGCAGAAGTGCTCGGCCCCGAGCAGGGTGTACGTGCCGGACAACCTGTGGCCCGCGGTCAAGGAGAAGATGCTCGACGAGATCGCGACCATCAAGGTCGGCGACCCGCGCGACTTCACGAACTACGTCAACGCCGTGATCGACAAGACGGCGTTCAAGACGATCTCCTCGTACATCGATTTCGCGAAGGAAGACCCGAACCACGAGATACTGTGCGGAGGGACGTACGACGACTCGGTCGGCTACTTCGTCCAGCCGACGATCGTCCAGAGCAAGGACCCCCGCTCGAAGATGATGAGCGAAGAGATATTCGGCCCGGTGGTGACCGTGTACGTCTATCCCGAGAAGGAGTACGAGGAGACCCTCGAGGTCTGCAACACGACCAGCCCGTACGCCCTGACCGGCGCGATCTTCGGCCAGGACAGGTTCGCCATCCAGCTCGCGGTGAAGATGCTGCGTGGCGCGGCCGGAAACTTCTACATCAACGACAAGCCCACCGGGGCTGTCGTCGGGCAGCAGCCCTTCGGCGGCTCGAGGGCGTCGGGCACCAACGACAAGGCCGGCAGCTGGATAAACCTGGAGCGCTGGGTCTCTCCGCGGGCGATCAAGGAGACTTTCCTGCCGCCGAGGGACTACCGTTACCCGTACATGGCTGAGGAGTAATCAGGCGGTTGCGTCCGTAGCGGTCACATACGTACGATAATAGTGCGGCTGGGGCCGGCTGGACTGGAGGTCTGCCTGTGGGGGAACGCGGTGAGCGGGATGGAGGCTCCGAAGCCGGGGGTGCGATGAAGCTCCAGGGCAGGACGGTCAAGATGCTTGTCGTCGCGCTCCTGGCCGTCGTTACGCTCCTGTTCTTCTACAAGCTGCTCGTGCCCGGCAGGCTTGCCTACCAGGGTGACCTGACCTCGAGCGACGTGACCGAGCTGAACTTTCCCCGGCGCGACCTGCTGTCGACTTCCCTCAAGCACGGGACGGTCCCGACCTGGACCGACCTCATCGGTGACGGCTTCCCGCTGCTCGGCGAAGGCCAGACCGGCATCTTCTACCCGCCGAACCTGATCCTCTTCGGGCTGCTGGACCCGGTCACCGCCTACAACCTGGTCGTGATCCTGAGCTTCGTGCTGGGCATGGTGTTCATGTACATGTTCGCCCGGTCCGTCGGCCGCGGGCGCTACGCCGCCTCGTTCGCGGCGATCGCCTTCGGCGTATCGGGCTTCTTCATCGCCCGGCTGCGTTTCATGGCGATGATAAACAGCTGCTGCTGGCTCCCGCTCGCGCTTTACGGTATCAGTAAGTTCCACAAGACGAAGAAGTGGAGATTTGTTGCCATTACCGGCCTCGCTCTCTCGATGCAGATCTTCGCGGGAGCCGTGCAGATCTTCTACATCAGCTCACTCCTGGTCATCGTCTTTTTCCTCTTCTCCTTCGTTCCGGAAGTCTACAAAACGGTTCGAAAAAAGGACCGCGCCTGGAGGCGTCAGACGGGGGTCGCGCTTGCGGCCATCGTCCTCGCCTTCGTCCTCGCCGCCACGGTTTCCGCGGTGCAGCTGCTGCCTTCGCTCCGGGGGATAAACAGCTCAAACCGCTCGGGGGGTATGACCTTCGAGGAATCGACCGTCTTCCCGATGAGCGCGAGACACCTCGCGATGTTCGTGGCTCCGTACGCCTTCGGCAATCCGGCGACCGGGTCGTACGACTCCTTTCATGAAGGTCTCTTCTGGGAGGACTGCGCCTTCAGCGGGGTGATAACGCTCCTCCTTGCGCTGGCGGCGCTTGTGCTGCTCTTCAAGAGGGAAGTGCGGAAGGGCGGCGAGGTGATATTCTGGGGAGTGATACTCGCGCTTTCGCTGCTCATTGCGCTCGGCTCTTCAACTCCTGTCTACCGCCTCCTATGGCGCCTTGTCCCCGGTATGGGCCTGTTCCGCTTACCGCAACGCTTCCTCGTGGTGTCGGTTGTCGCGCTTGCCATGCTGGCCGCGAAGACGATCGACTACCTGCTCACGTCGAAGTGGTTCAGGCGCTGGGCGGGACCGGCCGCCATAGCCATCCTTGTCGCGGAGCTCTTCCTGTTCAGCCTCACCCAGGTCAACACTATCGATTCGCGCAGGCTCCTCGAGCCGCCGAGCACGGTCGCCTTCCTCGAACAGCATCCCGGTCGCTACCGTATCGCGCACATAGGCGAGCTGGAGGGCTGGAAGCTGTCGGTCTACGATGTGGCGCACGGGTGGCACGGAAACCTCGATCCTTACCTGCGGTACAGGGCCATGCTGGAACCGGACTTCAACATGGTCTTTGACGTTCAGGCCGTGGCTTCTCAGGGTCAGTACGGCGTCTATCGAGTGAAGAACCTGCTTGCCTACACCCAGGCGGCGGACTTCCGCAAGGACTACACAGCCATCGTGCCCGACAGCGCGATCAGGATACTGGGCGTTCAGAACGTGCGGTACGTCTTCTCGCCCTTCCTGATACACAACCCGCTCTTGAAGGTGGCGGCCAGGGTCGACCTGGGCCCCGGGCAGCAAGGCATCTTCATCTACCAGACCGCGACAGAGCAGCCGAGGGCTCTCATAACTGGTGACTACACGGTCGTGCCACACCCGGAGAAGGTACCCCTCGGCACGCTTTTCGGCGACTCTTACGACCCTTCTAAAGTGATACTGGAACAGGCGCCACCGGCCGGTTTCGTGAAGGGGGGCGGCGGCACCGCGGTGATAACCTCCTACAAGCCGGAAGAGGTCAGGATATCGACCGAGGTACACGGCGACGGCCTGCTGGTCCTCTCGGACTCGCTCTACCCGGGCTGGCAGGCGACAGTCGACGGCAGGCCGACCTCCATAATGCGGGCCAACTACGCGTTCCGGGCGGTACCGCTGTCATCAGGCAGACATAAAGTGGTCTTCAGCTACACGCCGCAGGGTTACGTGCCGGGCTGGGTGGTGACTGTTGCGGCGATCATCATCCTTCTTGCCGGGCTGGCGTTCATGTTCTACCGGTCACGTCTGGTGAAGAGACGGAAGACCGACACATCCGGCATCCCTGCCGGCCCGGAGCTACCCGTCTGAGGGACCCGGCAAGGGACAGCAGTTGAGCTCGACTCCCCGTCCGGTGAGGCGCACTGAAAGGTGCCGTGCCGTGTTGACGAGGAGGTTCGTGCAGAACATTCCTTTCATCGCGGCCTTCACGTAGACCTGCTCGTCTTCGGTGAACGCCGCCCGGAACCGCTCCTCGACCTCGACGGGCACCCCTTCAGGCGATTGCAGGAACGACCGGACCCACACGAGCGCGGTGACCTCTCTGGCGTCCAGCACCTCGCTGTCGATCGTGATCAGCGCGTCGACGCTCTCCTCAGTCAGCCCGGCGTTCCGACCGAACGCCGTGTGAGCGGTCATTCATGGCGAGCAGTCGTTGGCGGTCGCAGTGACGATCATCACCTGCTCGCGAAACGCCGGGGTAATCGAGCGCGCCAGGTAGATCTCCGCCAGCGGCATGTTCATCGAGAGCAGGTCGATCGCGTGGTGCGCCAGGTGACCGGCCGAGCGGTATCGGCGCGGGGTGGCGTTGTCGTATTCTTCCCAGTCGAGCGGGTGCATGGATACTTCGCGGCCGCGCATCAGGCGCGATACCGCCAGAAGTGAGGCGAGCGCGATGACCGGCGCCACGATCCTCTTGACGTTCACAGCGGCTCCAATCCTTCGTCAGGCCGGCGCGGCGGCCTTCGAGCGGATTACTCGTTCTCCCAGCTGACTTCTATGTCCTCGAACTGCTTGTAAGGAGAGTTTCGGCTGGTCAGCTTACGCCACACCCTGGTCGTCCAGATGTTCGAGTAGATCTCCGAGAGGATCACGTGCCGGAGCACTTCCTTTTTGGGCCTGTGGCCTCCGTAGATCAAAAGAGGCGAGAAATTGTACCTCCGCTTGATCTGCCTCTTGCTGAACTCGGGCAGCTTCAGGCCGGGCTGCCTTCGCTCGAGCTTGCGGTTGAAGTTCGAGTTGAGGAGCCCGCGTTCCTCGCAGACGTCGTAGAGCCTGGTGCCGGGGTAAGGATAGAAGACGCTCAGCAGGTACCAGTCCGGCTGGCAGATGCGGTTGATCCGTATCGTTTCCTTGAAATCTTCTTTCGTCTCTCCGGGGATGCCGATCAGGTTGTAGAACCCGACCTGCATGTCATGCCTGCGCAGCGTCTCGACCGCGCTGATTATGTCCTCGTTCGAGTAGTTGCGCTTCAGTATGTCTCTCCGGACCCGCTCGCTCCCCGATTCGAGCCCGATGTTCACGAACCGGAAGTTGGCCTTCTCGCAGGCGGTGAAGAGCTCCTCGAAGTCGGTTTTGGGTGTGACCCTGAGGTTCGCGCCGTACCTTATCGGCAACTCGAACCCCGCGTTCATCTCCTCGAGGCACCTGCAGATCTCCAGCGCCCAGCCGTGCACCGAGCACATGTCCTCGACCTCCAGGTAGATCTCCTCGAGCAGCGGGAATCTCGCCTTGATCTCGGCTATCTCCCCTGCGACGGCCTCCGGCTTGCGGTGCCGCACGTACCTGCCGTCGGCGACCTTCTTCAAAGCGTGGTTGCTGCAGTAGGTGCACTGGAACGGGCAGCCCCTGCCGCCGAGGACCGACGGGCGGGAGAGCGGGTTCGCGAGCCACGGCACCCACATGTCGCGGTCGGGGAACGGGAGGCTGTCGATGTCCTCCAGGAAAGGCCGGGGCGGGTTCTTCTCGATCTCCCCGTTCTCTTTCTTGATGTAGAGGTTAGCGATGCCGGACGGCTGCTCGCCTCTCTCCAGCTGTTCGATCAGCTCGAGCGTCGCGTACTCGCCTTCGCCGACGCAGGCGATGTCGAAAACGTCCAGGCACTCTTCCGGCCTCAGGCTGGGGTAAGGGCCTCCGACCGCGATCGGCAGGTCCGGATGTTTCTTCTTGATGTCCGCGGCGACGGATGCCAGGAACTCGTATACGGAATAGACCGACGTGAAGCAGACGAGCCCGGGGTCGAACCTCCTGATGTGTTCCTCGATGACATCGAGAGTCTCGGGCGTGGGCACGACCAGCCTGGTCTGGTGGCCCTTCTCTTTAAGGAACGACGATATGTACGAGATGCCGAACTGCATACGGTCGAAGCTCTCGAGCGGCTTCTTGACCGAGAAGAAATCTTCCTCGGAGTGGACGAACAGGACTCGCATTGGCTACCTTCCGATCGAATTCAGAACCGACGTTGCACAGGATATCAGTAAGCAGTGGTTTCATGAAGCTGAACGGGCTCAGACAGGGCGCTTCGATATGGTGAATTCAGAGTCGTACCTGTCGCGCGACTCCCAGCTTATTTCGGCGAAGACGCGGGTCGCGCACTCGTAGGCCGCCGCCACTTTTGCCGCGTAGAGGGTCGGGTTGTATGCGTTCTTTATGTTGACCGTGATGGAGTCGCCTTCCCTCGCGAAGCTGGCGGGGTACCCGAGGCCTCTCAGGGCGAACGACATCAGGTACCTGTCCCAGAAGTCGGGGGCGCCGGCGTCCATCTGTGTCTCGATCTGCGCCTTCGAGACCTCTTTCTGGCAACCGAAGAGCGGCACGAGGACCGCCTCTCCGAGCTCGGCCTCGAGCTCTCGCAGCATGGCGCTCACCGACTGGATCGCTCCTACCAGCTCGCGCCTGCCAGTGTTCCGGTTGGTGATGATGCCCTCTTCGATGTTGAAATCGAACGTCCGCGCGGCCTCGAGTGGCGTATTGCACCCGGGACACCGCTCGTAGGAGAGCGGCCCGTCTCCCGGCCTGACCTCCTCGAGGAACAGGCGGGTCTCGGAGAGGGCTTCCACCGGGGTCTCGGGGTGGCGCATCCAGATGACCAGGTCGCCGTCCTCCATCCCGTACTCGTACTCGGTGCCGCTGATGCCCTCGATGGACTCGTAGATGCCGAGCGTGTTGCCTACCGAGCGCGCGGTGAACACGGGGTTCCTGAACCGCATCACCATGGACGTGCCGCCGCGATAGTAGTCGGTGCTGATGATTCCCGATCCCAGCCCGGCAACGTCGGCCCGGACCGCCCTCACGCCGAGCTTCGCGGCGATGGCGGGCCTGAAATACCTGTTCTTCGGGGCGTACTTCAGGAAACGGAGTGGCGTGTCGGCGTAGAACTCGGTCCCCACGTTCTTCTCCGCCTCGATCAGTATGTGGTCGATGGGCATGCCGAGCATGATGGAGAGCTCGTCGAAGAGCCCCTCCATCTCGCCGTTCTCGAGGAAAGTTATCTGCGTCTGCATCTGCAGTCGGTCGGTCCCGACGATGGTCCCGTCGCTCCTCCAGTCGAAGTAGCGGCCGAACCGGACGGGAAAGCCGCACTGAGCGCACTTCCTGAGTGCCAAATCCACTCCCGTGATCCGCGCGCAAGAGTGATTACACCTAAGAGAGTACACCAATAACGGCGAGTGATGGGCGTGGGACAGGCCGCACGAGCCGCCGGTCCCGGTCGGTCTCAGGCGCCGGCCTCGAAAAGCCTCTTGCGCCTGAAGTAGCCTGCCATGTCCCGGCGTTTGAGCCAGAGGTAGTAGCCGCCGCAGCCGAAGAACGCCAGCAGGGAGAAGAACCCTGTGAGGCCGAACACGTTCGCGATACGCTGGTCGCTTCTCGAGCGGGCCGGCACGTTCTTCGGCTCCCACATCAGGGACCGGGCGAGCCGGGCGACGTCCTCGGCCTTGACCGGCGTCTTTCCGGCCTTCTTCGTCAGCTCGACTTTCGCCTGCGCGTAGGCCTTCGCGTAGCCTTCCCTGTTCCAGCGGGTGTCCGCGTGCGCCGCGAAATGCGCGGCGAGGACTCCGCCGACGATGGCGAGGACGAGGCCGGCGAGCGTGGCGACCAGGAGGACCTTCTGTGAGGTCCCCTCCGGCCCTATGTTCCTTTTCTCGCTCTTGAAGACAGTCATGTCTTATCGGCTCTCAATAGTAGGCGCTGCACAGCTTGAAGACGGTGAATACGATCGTGAATATCATGAAGCCGTAGATCGCCAGGTAGAAGACGATGTTCTTCTTGAACTTTATCGCCAGGTTGTAGAAGAGCAGGAAGAAGATCGGCGCCGCGGGCAGCATGTACCTGCCCGATAGCCAGTCGCCCGCGTGCCTGGTGTTGACCGTCGCGTAGACGTACATGAGCAGGAAGACCGCGACGAAGATGAGCAGCACTGTCACCAGCGCGACGGCTTTCTGCCGCAGCAGAACTTTTGCGGTGTCCTTGTCCAGCAGCGTCACGACGACCAGCACGCTAAGGTATAGATAGACAAACCACTTCGGGAACACGACCTGGCCCACGTTACCCAGCGCTCCGACCATGGTCTCCGGCAGCATGTAGGCGTTATCCTGGAGCGACCCCAGCATGTCACCGGCGACCTTACCCGGCTTCGAGAAGACGTTGGATATCCGCTTGTCCGTGTCGACCCTGTGTGGCGCCTGGTACGCGTTGTTGGCGATGAGGCCCCACGAGAGAGTAAAGATCAGCGCGAGGACGAACAGCGCTGCGAACAACCCGAAATAGAGCTTCTTGCTGGAGAATTTCCGCATAGGGATCATGAAGAACAGCAGCACGATGAGGAAGAACGGCTGCTTTATCATCGCGAGGAGGAAGGCCAGTACGAAGAGGATCGCGATGTCTTTCTTCTCCACCTTCTTCTTCCCGGCGTCGAAGGCCAGCTTGAAGAAATAGGCGATCCCGACGAAGCAGACCGCCACGTCCACGGCGTACTCGGATACCGAGGCCGCGAGGTGCATCGCAGTTGGCAGGAAGCCCAGCAGGACGAAAGTCCACTTCAGCACTGGCGTTATCTTTATCGCCACGTAACCGAGCAGCAGGAATATCAGCAGGTTGAAGAAGCTGCTCAGGTAGACGAGCCACAGGGCCGACAGGTTGAACAGCCGGCCCAGCGCGAGGATTATCGCCTCCGGGACGTACGGCAGGGGAGAAGCGACGATCCTGCCGTTGTGAGCGTAGTTGTAGAACCTCGTCTTCCCCGGGTTCAGCGGGATGTCCATCGCCCTCCCGACGTCGCCGACGTTGTAGGCGCCGCTCGGCCACTTGAGCCCGACCTCTTTCTCGGTGGTGTCGAAGCTCCTCGGCCCGTAGCTGCCCGCGGTCTTCTTCGCGCCTTTCGGGACGGGCTTCTTTATGGGCACCACCTGGCCTTCGGAGATGCCGTAAGCTTTGTAGAAATGGAGGATGGTATCGGGCACCCTGAACGGCGGGTTGATCGAGAGCACGAGCATCCCGAACACGAAACCCACGACCAGGAACGCGACCTGCGGCTTCTTGAGTGCCCGCCCCAGCCTGTTGAGCGGCCTGTCGACGGCCTCTACCTTCTTGCCGGCATCCGTACCGTCCGGTTCGCGAACGTCGGACGGTTCTTTCGATTCCTCAATGTCCTGAATGTCGGCGTCGTCGACTGCGTCGGTATCGGCCGGGAGGTCAGTGTCTTCCGGGTCCTCCGGATCGTCTGAAGCAGTTTCAGGCCTGACACCACCGTGACGGGCCGCCCTGGCGCTCGCTTTCTGGCGCCTCCTGGCACGTTTCCTTGCTGCCTTGTCCAGGCTTTGCCCGGACCCGGCCGTCGGAGTGTCTTCAGGGTCTCCGGGATTCGTCAGTGCTTCTGCTCCCTTTTCGACTCGTGGCCCTGCCACTCTTTCATCGAATCGCTGAGGCCGAACACGGTCTGGAAGAAGTCGAGAGCCCGCCGTGAGGTGTTGGCCCTGATGATCGGCGCCAGCTTTGGGAACGCCGGCTCAGCGACCATCTCCGCATCCCGTTGATACCCGCGATATATCTTCGCGGCCAGCTTGTCCGGCTCAAGCCACGGCAGCCAGAACGGAGTCTTGACGCCCTCGAACATCCCGGTCTTGATAAACGCCGGAGCGACGATGGTGAACTTCACGCCGTTCTTTCCCGAGCACTTCATCTCCAGCCTCAGCGCGTCGGTGAAATTGATGACAGCTGCTTTGCTGCCGCAGTAGGACGTCATCAGCGGCGAGTAGCTGAGCCCGGCCGCCGACGAGATGTTGATCACGTGTCCGGAGTTCCGTTCCACCATCTCGGGCAGGAACGCTTTGATGGTCCACATCTGGGCGTTGAAGTTTATATCGACAGTCTGCCGGTGCTCTTCCGCGCTCACTTCCAGGAACGGGCCGCCGTGTACCACGCCGGCGTTGTTGATGAGCACGTCGACGGTCCCGACGTCCTTCCTGACCTGCCGGGCGGCCTCCAGCACCCTGTCGACGTCCGAGACGTCCACCGAATAGGCGTATGCCTCCCAGCCCTTCCCCTTGAACTCCTCGACCGCACTGTCAAGGTCAGACTGCGTCCTCGCCCACAGGACGACCCGCGCGCCGTTACTCGCGAACTTCTCGGCCAGCAGCTTTCCGAGGCCTCTGCTGCCGCCTGTTATCAGGGCGACTTTTCCTTTTGGATCTTTCACATTATCGCCTTCGATCGTCATCGAGCGGAACGCATTGCACAGAGATACGCATTCTACCCCAACCTCGCCGGGCACAGGCCGGTAAGAATACGGGCGTAACGACGAGGAACACAAAGTATAATCTCAAGTGCGAACCGATAGAAAAGCAACCAGGATGTAGTGGAGGTATAGAGATGAAGGCACTTGTGACCTACGCGTCCAACACCGGTCAGACCAAGAAGGTAGCGGACGCCATCTATGACGAGCTGGAGGGCGACAAGGAGATCGTAGAGATCGCGAACGCGGGCGACCTCGACTCGTACGACGTGATATTCGTCGGGTTTCCCATAATCGCGTTCGGCGCGAACCCGGTGGCGAAGGAGTTCCTGGAGAACAACGCGGCCGGCAGGCAGATCGCCATCTTCATCACTCACGGAGCGCACGAGGACGGTCCGGAGCTGCCCGGATGGTTGAACAACTGCAAGACGGCGGCCGCCGGCGCGGTCGTGCTCGGTGTCTTCAACTGCCAGGGCGAGGTAGACGACAACGTGATCGAGCTCCTGCTCAAGAGCGACGACCCGATGATGCGCCAGTTCGGCGAGCAAGGCCCGTCGACCAAGGGCCAGCCCGACGCGGCGAGGCTTGACAAAGCGATGGATTTCGCCCGGTCGATCATGGCAAAGCTCTAGGCCCGGGCGATGACCGACGATCTCTACGCAAAGCTCGAGCGGATCGCCCGCGAGATGGGCGCCGACTTCTTCGGCGTGGCCGACCTCGAGCCGGTGCGCGACGAGATACTGCGCCAGGGCGGCGAGCATATCGCCACGTGGCCGCGGGCTCTCTCGATCGGCATCAGGTTGTTCGACAGCATCGTCGACCGCCTGCCCGAGCGCCTGGACGACCCGACTGTCTCGATCAACTACCTGAACCAGTGCTACGACACCGTGAACGCGCGCCTCGACCTCATCGCGTCGCGGCTGGCGCAGGTCCTGCAGGGTGAAGGCCACGGCGCGCTCCCCCTGCCGAGCAGCGAGCGTCACGACAGCGAGAGGATCTGCGCCCAGTTCTCCAACAAGCTCGCGGCCCGGCAGGCCGGCATCGGCTGGATCGGGAAGAGCTGCCTGCTGGTTACCCCCGAGTTCGGCCCCCGCCTCCGTTTGAATTCCGTGCTCACCGATGCCCCGCTGATGCCGACCGGCACCCCGATGGCGGAGAGGTGCGGGAAGTGTACCGAGTGCGTCGAGATCTGTCCTCCCCACGCGTTCACCGGGAGGCCCTTCATCGAGGGCGAGCCGCGCGAAGAGCGTTACGATGCCAGGAAATGCGAGCGGTATTTCCAGTCGATGAACGCCGCGAAAGGCCGGGCCGCCTGCGGGCTCTGCCTCTACGTCTGTCCGTTCGGAAGGTCGCATAAGTAGAGACTTCGTTGACCTCGTGTGCGGGCAGGACATATATTGACGGCGTGCGTTTGTCCGGGCCAAAGGAGCGACTTGGCGGACCAGAACGGGGAAAACCAGAAGCGGGATTACAGAGAGACCTGGCTCTGGCGCTGGGGGATCGCGGGCTGGCTGCTCGTAGGTGTCCTCACGGCCATCGTGTTCTCCGCGACGGTCTTCTTCCGGGCATCGGCAGTACTCATCCCCCTGATAATCGCGATCATAATCGGCGTCCTGCTCGAGCCGTTCGTCGACTTCCAGGTGAAACACCGCATTCCGAGGTGGCTCGCGGTCGTCGTGACGCTGATCCTGATAATCGCCGTCGTGGTGGGGTTCCTGACCGTTGTCATCTACGGGGTGAGCACCCAGGCCGGGAAGATAGAGAAACAGGTTGAGTCCGGCATCACGAAGCTGAAGGACTGGTTCAATCATAAGAAGGTCACGAACCAGGTCATCAACTGGGTCGAGGATTCGCTGAGAAAAGCCTGGCCCGGCATCACGTCCGGACTCACAAAAACGCTCTTCCACACTGTCCCGGGCGTAGCCTCGTTCCTCGTTGGGATGTTCATAGGCTTCTTCATGCTGATGTTCATCCTGGGGGACGATGGCAAGATCAAGGAATTCGTGGCGGGGCACCTGGGGGTGCCGCGAAGTCAGGGTGACATGATCCTCAATGAAGTCTTCGCGTCTATTCGCGGCTACTTCCGTGGGACGACGATCATCGCCACGATGAACGCGGTCGTGATAATACCCGTGGTGCTGATATTGAAGGTGCCCCTGCTCGGGGCCATCGTCCTCATCACATTCGTGACCTGCTACATCCCGTCTTTCGGTGGTTACATCGGCGGAGCGTTCGCCGTGTTCATCGCGCTCGCGTCGCAGGGGCTGACCGCCGGGATCATAATGCTGGTCTTCGCGATAATCTCGCACACGATCCTTCAGAACCCGGTCCAGGCTATCGCGTACGGCAAGACGCTGAACCTGCACCCTCTGGTGGCCTTGCTGGTGACTTTGCTGGGAGCCGTCTTTGCCGGCATCGCCGGCGCGATCCTCGCCGTGCCTATCACGGCCGTAGTGATCAAGGTCGTGGCGAAGCTTAAAGAGGCGCGGGAGGAAGACGCGGCCGGCGCGGAAGGCGGAGGAGATGCGGGGAAACCTCCCGACGAACCCGCCGTGGAGCCTGCTTAACCGCTCCGTTATTGAGGCGCGGTTTTAACCGCGCATTCCTGAACAACCTCACTCAAAGCGCGACTGAAGTCGCGCCTCAATATCGATGGGAAAGCCAGGCGTGGTTTTACCGCGCATTCTTGTCCGCAATTCAGGCGGACACCACCTGGACCTGTACGCTTCGGGTCCTCGGGCCGTCGAACTCGCAGAGATAGATCCCCTGCCACGTGCCGAGGGCCAGCCTCCCGTTGCTGACCGGTACGGTCACGGAGCTGCCCACCAGAGTGGCTTTCACGTGCGCCGCCGAGTTGCCCTCCGAGTGCTTGTAGGGGCCGGTCCACGGCACCATGCGGTCGAGTGTCGATTCGACATCCAGCCGCGCGTTCGGGTCGGCGTTCTCGTTTATCGTGACGCCGGCCGTGGTATGCGAGACGAACACCACGCAGATCCCTTCTGTGACGCCGGTCGCCGAGGCGATGGAGGAGACGTCTCGAGTGATGTCCTTGAAGTCGGTCCTGTCTGAAGTCCTCACTGTGAAAGTTTCCATCCTCACTCCTCCCGCGCACCGACCGTTGTCCTTTTCATTATCGCCCAAACCAGGGCACCAGCACTCATCGATTCGAAAAGGATCGAGCTCTGATCCAGCGAGAAAGCAGTTCCCGCCGAAGGAAGTCTTTTATTGCCTGTTTTGAATGTAGTCACAAATGTGGCTACATTTCTTCCAGCTCCCAGCACAGAATTAGCAAAAATGTAGTCACAAATGTGACCACTATTTTCCGTGGCAAAAAAGGCCTCTGCCCGCTCCGGGTCGGTCGTGGACTGTCCGAACGCCCATGAACCGTTATCATTGAGGCCGATCGCTGAAAAACGGGAGGTGCGGCATGGACCTGGTGACGGGCGGCGCGGGTTTCACGGGCTCTTTCCTGGCGAAGCGCCTGCTGGAGATGGACAGGGAGGTCAGGGTCTTCGACCTGGCGCCGACTGAGTACCTGCCTCGCGAAGCCGAATTCGTCGAGGGCGATATGCGGGACGAGAGGCTGGTGCGAGAGGCGGTGCGGGGGGTCGACACCGTGTATCACCTGGCGTTCGTCCAGGCGTTCAGCAAGCGGCCTGAGTCTGAAAAGTGGGCTCTCTCCAAGGAAAAGGCACCCCAGGCCCATCGGGAATTCCTCGCAGGCGCAGGCGGTCCGGCACAGGCAGAGGTGCATCTGCACGGTGTGGCACGAGAGCTTCACCATCTCCTCGACGACGGTGACCGGCAGGACCGTCGACTCATCGACTGCGAGCTCCTGGTTTATCGGGATCATCGTCTGGTTGAAGTGGTCCTCGTCCCAGAACCAGGTTATGCGCTTGCCGACGTACGGGATGTTGCTGGACTTCTTGACGAGTTTCATCGCGGGGTCCCAGACGAGCAGCGCCTTCTTCAGCCTCTTCCATTTCGACTGGCCCATGATCGGGTAGAAAGCGTCCCTGCCGGCGTCGTCCATGAAACGCGTCTCCTCTCGTCGACTCCGTCTTCGCGGTCTGACTCTACTTGCTCAGCAGTTCCAGGGGAGCGCCCTGTCGCGGACCAGCCGCTCGGCGAGCAGCGCGCCCGCCTCCGCGGGCTCTTCGGCTTCTATCATCTCGCATCGCCGCTCGCGGGAGGGAAGGGACAGGCGCACCGCCTCGACCGCGGTTGCAGCGGGCATCTCGAAGCCCAGATCGTCGAGCGTGAAGACCTCACGGGGCATCGACTTCGCCGCCTTTATCGCCGCCAGGGCCGGGTAGCGGAGCTCGCCCACCTCGTGACTGATGGTGACCAGTCCGGGCCTGGCCATATCGACCGTCTCGTAGCCGTCCGAGAGGATTCGCTCGACGATGAACCGATCGTCCTGGACCCGCAGCGCCTGGGCAGGCCCGACGGCGGGGATGCTCAGCATGCAGGCCAGCATGATGCCGACCTGCCCGGCGTTGGTGTCGGTCGCCTGCCGGCCCGCCAGTATGAGGTCGAACTCCCCGAGCTTCCTGACCGCCGAGGCGAGGACGGACGCCGTGGTGAAGCCGTCCAGCCGCTCGCGGTCCAGCCGGTCGTCCTCGATCATGGCCATCCTGTCGGCCCCGACGGCGGCCGCCTTGAGGAAGACCGCCTTCGAAAAGTTCGACCCCGCGCTCATCAGCGTTATCTCCGCGCCCTCGGTCTCCTTCAAGCGCACGGCCAGTTCCAGCGCGCTCTCCTCGAAAGTGCCAATGACCGGGGGCACGCCTTCGAGGCGCACCCGCAGGTTCTCCGCATCGACGAGGAACGAAGACGGCGGGCTCTCCGGGTCCGGCACCTGCTTGGCAAGGACGATGATCTTCAGCTGGCCACTCAAGCCGCACCCCCTTCCTTCATCAGTCTTTCGACCGCGTCAGTGAAGGCGGGGAGGACCTTGCGCCAGTCCCCGACGACGCCGTAGTCGGAGACCTTGAATATGTAGGCGTCAGGATCGTTGTTGATGACGATTATCTTTCGCGAGTCCGACATGCCGGTCAGGTGCTGGCTGGAGCCGGACAGGCCAACCGCGATGTACGCGTCCGGGGCTACGATCTTGCCGGTGATGCCTACCTGTGCGGTGGTGCTGATCCAGCCGGAGTCGACCGGCGGGCGCGAGGCGCCGACCGCGCCGCCGAGCAGGCGCGCCAGTCGAACCAGTTCGTCGAAGCCTTCCTGGCCTCCCATGCCTCTTCCGCCGGACACGACCACGTTGGCGTCCTCGAGCGCGATCTCTTCCGACGCCTCGAGCACCACTTCGCCCGTCGAGTAGCCGGACGTGTCCGGGAGTTCTAACGAGAGGTCTACGACCTCAGACTGCCCGTCACCCGGTACCGCTTCATCAAACGCGTGCTGTCTGACAGTCGCGACCAGCGGCGTCCGGTTGGAGACGACCGCGGCTACCACGTTCCCGCCGTAGACAGCCCGGGTGCAGACGGGACGCCCGTTCTCGACTTCAACAGCGGTACAGTCGGAGACGAGCCCGCCCTCGAGCGCACAGGCGACGCGCGGGGCCAGGTCTTGTCCGAGAGGAGTGTGAGAGAGCAGGACGATCTCCGGGTTCGTCGCACCAGCGGCCGCCACGACCGCCGCGACGAACGCGTCCGGCTGATAGCGGGCAAGCCCGGGGTCTTCGGCGACGAAGACCTTCTTCGCACCGAGCGAGCCGAGCAGCTCTGCAGCCCCTGTGACAGCGTCGCCCATCACGATCGCGGACATATCCTGTCCGGTCTCGCTCGAAAGGACTTTCGCGAGTGAGATCAGCTCCGACGTGACGCCGGCCGGTAGACCGTTCTCAGAGAGCTCCGCGATAACCAGCACGCCCGCCGGGTCAGCCAAATCCATCTCCTTCGTCACCAGCCGGGCCGCATCGCCCGGAAAAGACCGTCCCGCATAAAGTGAGAGCCTCAGGGCCGCTTCTTGCCGAACCTCTTCTGGAGCTCGCGCAGCCTCTCCACTTTGGCGGGATCTATCTTCGAGTAGTCGGGGTCTTTCTCGTCAGTGTAAAAGCCCGTGTCAGAGACTCCGTTCTCATCGAACGCGGCGGACAGCTTCTTCTGCCACTCGTTGAAGTCGCACGCCAGCGGGCTCATTATCTTCCGCGTCGTGGGCTCGAAAGCGGCAAGCGGGACGTTGCATTGCTCGATCGCGGCCAGAGTCGTATCGAACGCCAGCGGTTCGAGCGTATCCCGGTGCCGCGGGTTCCTGTGGTCGTAGAGGTAGACGGTCTCGCAGTGGCCGTAGAGGTTGTTCTCGTAGGTGATCATGTACGGGTTCTCCCCGCCGTCGTCGATCAGCCCGCCCTGGCGGATATAGGATGCCTTGTCCTCCTGCATCCTGTGCGACCAGGCGTTCTGGGTGTCGGTCGCCTCGTTTCCGTCGAGGTTTGTGGCGAACATGTTCCCGAACCGGAAGACCGTCGGGAAGACGGTGCAGCGCAGCAGGTTAGTCCCCATCAGCTTGCGGGCCGGGCCCAGGCTGCCGGTGTCCATGGCCACGCCGTTGCACGACCGGACGATCTGGTGCAGCAACCTGGTCTGGTACTCGAGCTCGCCGGGCGAGTTGCCCGCCAGCAGCAGGACGAACGGGTGAGCCATCGCTTCGTTGAGAAGCTTCAGTATGTTGCCGCCCTTCTTCACCAGCTTCGGGAAAAGGTGCGGCATCATAAGCAGCGTGAACTCGGACGTCACCATCCGCACCTGGATGCACCCGATCTCGGCCTCGCCGATCTTGTACATCGCCTCGACCGAGTTGCGCTCGGTCGGGAAGCCGCAGTTGAAGAGGCCCATGCAGTCGGGGAGAGCGCCTGTCGAGTCCAGCACCAGGCCCTCAGACGGGATCGACTCCGGGCCGGGCCAGTGGTAGAGCTTGAGCGCAACCTTGGTGAACACCCCGAAGCCTCCGAAGGCGCCCGACGTCCCGCGCATGATGCCCCTGAGCGACGGGCCGGGGCCGTCCCCGCTGAACCAGCCGGCTCCGCTTCCCGGCGAACCCAGCCGCAGGACCTCGCCGCTCGGCAGGACCCACTCGACGCCGAGGACGTTCCGCGAGCTGGTGCTCATCGAAATGCTGTCGTTGCCGCAGCCGTGCATCGAGGTCGCTCCCGCCAGGGGAGAGGCGTGCGGCCCCGCGCCCACCAGGTGAGTGTTGAGCCCGCGCTTCCAGCACTCGGCCTGCAGCTCGCCGCCGCAGACGTACGGCTCGATCACGGCGAACATGTTGTCTTCGTCGATCTCTATTATGCGGTCCATCCTGCGGAGATCGATCAGGACGACGTCCTCGTATGTCGGGCCGTTGTGCGCCCCCCAGCCTGTCGATATCGCCTTGTATTTGAGGCCGTTGCGGTTGCAGGTCCGGACGATCTCCTGGATCTCTTCGGTCGAAGCGGGCAACGCGACGGCCACAGGCCGTGTGACCCACAGGCTTTCTCCCATATTGAGGAACGGCTGCCAGCTGTAGCTGTCCAGCATCGCCGGCTCGCGGGTCACGTTCTCCGCACCGACTGCCGACTCGAGCTCCTCGTACGCGTCGGAGGAGATCATCAGCTCACCTCCCCTTCGGGAGGCAGGCAGCTCTCGACCATCAGCTCGTTGAGATCCAGCACCCGCATCTTGAATTCGGATTCCTCGACGGCGTCGCGGAACATCCGCTCGCACCACGGGCACGAAGTGACGAGCGCTTCCGCGCCGGTGGAGGCCGCCTCCTCGAGCCGCTCGATCGCGGTCCACATGGCGTACTCGGGGAAGGCGTCTATCACACCGCCGCCCGCGCCGCAGCACCACGAGTACTCCCTTATCCTCTCCATCTCTTTGAGCTCGACACCGGGGATGGCTTTGATCAGGTTTCGCGGCGCGTCGTATTCGCCCCGCTTGCCTGTCCGGCTCATACTGCGAAGACGGTCGCGCTTGTCGCCCGTCCACCCGCCCAGGAAGGGCTCGCCCATCCTGCCGAGGTGGCACGGGTCGTGGTAGGTGACCTCGAGACCAAGCTCGCGCCTGGGGTGCAACCGCCCGCTCGCGATCATCTTCTCCATGACCTGCGAGACGTGCATCACCTCGACCGGCAGCTCGACTCCGCTCATCGGGTACAGGTACTTGAACGCGGCGTAACCGTCGGCGCAGGGCGTCACCAGCACGGATGCGCCGGAGGACTTCACCCGCGCCAGCATGTCCTCGAAGAAGTTGCGCGCCTCGCCCCGGTACCCCAGCTCGAAAGCCCGTCCGCCGCAGCAGGACTCCTCCGCGCCGGCGATCCCCACCACCAGCCCGGCGGCCTGCATCAACCTGACCGCGCCGCGCGCGGCGCCCCACAGTTCCTTGTCGTAAGAGAAGCGGCAGCCGGCGTGGAACATCACGTCCGCTTTCTCGGTGTTTATGTCTTTGAGGTCCAGCCCCTCGGCCCACTTGCCCCGGTCTGCCTTCGGCTCTCCCAGCATGTTGTTGTCGCGCTTGAGCGCGTCGATGACCGCCATGTGCTCCAGGAGCAGCTCGCCGTCCTCGACGCACTTCGCCCGCATCTCCAGCAGGACGTCGTTGATGTCGATGACCTCTCGGTACACCTTGCAGTGCGTGTCGCAGGCGCCGCACATCTGGCAGCTGTAGATGACGTCGGTGACCGTCTCGTTGAGCTCGCTGCGCTCTTCCAGTATCGAGAGACCCATGTTGACGCGTCCCGATCCCGAGTAAGAGTGGAAGTTGTGTCGGCAGATGGAGGGGCAGTTCTTCGCGAACCGCGCGCTCCTTATCTGGTTGAAGGGCACCCACTTGCAGGAGCTGCACCGGACGCAGGACATCATGTCGTCGCGGAAATCAGCGAGCGCCACTGGTGACACCTCCCTCGAAGCAGAGCTTGCCCCGGCTCATGACGTCCGCCGGGTCGAAGACGGCCTTGACCTTCCGCAACGCGTCGACGGTGTCGGCGCACTTCTCGTAAGCCAGACTGACCCACGGCTCGTACGGCCGGGAGAAGAAGGCCCCCATACCGGACATGGCCTTGCTCGCCTCCCCGGCCGCCTTGCGGGCGCGAGCTTCTTCGCCGCCGTCCGCCGGGTCGTAGAAGATGTTGAATTCCACCTGGCACGAGCGCCCCTGCTGGACAGGTTGTATATATACACCGAGCCTGACCGGCTCGATGTCGTTCGATGAGGCGACCCGGTCCATCACTTCGATGAATCCGGGGACGCGGTCCAGCGTCGTCATGAAGAACACGTCCTGGCATGCGCCGCCGAGCTGCTGCTTCCAGTGCCGACCCGGACACGGCCGTCCGAGGAGCTTGCCGAGTTCGTCACCGGTAACGCCGGCACACTCCCTGGCCGGTTTGAGGGCGAGCCCGCGGGCGATCGCGTCGATGTCGTGTTCCTGGTAAGCGACCCGGTCGCCGGGGAGGTAACCGGGATACCCGGCCACCGAGTAGATGAGTGTGAACCCGGCGCGGACGGGCGGCACCGGCTCTTCGCCAGTGACGCACGAGACGAGGAGAGAAAGGTCCACGGAGTCCAGCAGAAGGAGCTCGTCACCGAGCTTCTTCCTCAACATCTCGCGGGCGATGTCGAGGAGCGGGCCGATCTTCCCGTCCGTCACGAAACGGAAGCGGCGCACCGCCGGCTCGAGCTCCAGTTTGACCGAGGCCCAGGTGACGATACCCATCGTCCCCTGCGCTCCCTGGACGAGCTTGACGAGGTCTGTTGCCGCGGGCCCCATCGGGTTCTTCTGCGCGTTGCCGAGCGCCCACTGGTCCTCGAGCGTCCCGGGCCCCGCCGCCGCGCCGGTCCTGAAGACGTCCCCGGTGCCGAAGACGACCTCGACGCAGAGAAGCGGGTCGGTCATGTCCCACTGATACTTTGGAATGATCGTCGGCTCTTTCTCGAGGTAGCTTCCGATCACGGACTTGGTTTCGCGGGGGAGCAGAGGTGTCAGCGGCCTCAGCCCTTCCTCCGCGGCCCTTTCGAAGAGCGCGCCGAAAGTCACGCCCGGCTCGATGACGGCGACCTTGTTCCGCCTGTCGAAGTGGACTATCCGGTCCATTCGCGACAGGTCCACAACGAGCCCTTCGCCGGCGGGCACCGAGCCTCCCTTTATGTGTGGGGGGCCCGACGAGACAGGCACCAGGCTGACGCCCGTGTCCCTGGCCGCCTCGACTATCGACGCTACCTGCGCGGCGTCCGTCGGCCTCGCGAGACCGAGAGGCTTGCCACCAGATACCGGATAAACGGCGGAAGCGAATTCGAGAAGCGGACCCGGGTCGTCGATCAGGATGCCGTCCGGAAGGCCGGCCAGCATCGCATGCAACCTGTCGAAAGCGGGATGGCTCACGGGGCGACCTCCCCGCATCCCGCCACGGGCGAAGAGCCCGCGGGGACCAGCCGATTCCTCAACTGGCCGGCGGCCACCCTGACGACAGCCCTGTGCACCACGGGCTTCTTCAGCAGGTAAGCCTGGAGCCTGGTCATCGACTCGTTCGCCGCCAGGCGGAAAAAGAGAGTTCCCCATCGGTCGAGCAGGCCGTCGATCTTCTCGATGGATTCCTCGCTCGCGCCGTCGAGGATGCCCAGGATGTCCTCCATGTCCATGCCCTTCTCGGCCATCACGACCTCGAGGGCATCGCCCATGATGGAGCCGACCTCATCCAGGAGGCCGTACTTGTAATTGACCTGCATGAACTTGAAGGCCCGCCCGGTGTCGAGGGCCATCGGAGCCGCCCCTTTCACGTCTTCAACCGCTCCACGAGAACACCACGAAGATTACCGGTTCGAAAGGCCGATGGCAATGCGACAGACCTAAAATTATACTCATCGGTCAAAAACACTCACACCAGCGCCCGCGGGTTCTGTATAATCACTGAAGCGCCCGCGTGGAAGGAGCACTACATTGGCCATCGCCGCGATCGAGAGGATTGAGAAAGCGGTACGGCTGAAGAAGCCGGACCGCGTGCCCTACGTCCCCATAATCGACCTGTTCTCGACCCGCTACGGCGGCATTTCGCAGTACGACCTGCTCTACGACGTCGGAAAGGCCGACATGGCGCTCGAGACGACACTCAAGGCGACCGGCCCGATCGACGGCCAGAACATGTCTTACGCGGGCCTCGGCAGGTTCCTCCGCCTCCTTACCCCGAACCTACCCCGCGTGCCGGGCGTGGACGGCGTACCGGACGACGAGCCATGGCAGTTCGTCGAGAAATGCGTCATGGAGACCGAAGAGTACCAGGAGATGTGCGAGCGCGGCGTGCTCCCATGGCTGGTCGAGAAGCTGAAGCTGAACCACCCCGACCTGCAATCGCGGATCGGCTTCGCGAGAGCCTTCGCCGGCCTTGGACACGACAACCTCGAGATCGCCCGCTCGGTCCGCCGGTGGCGCTCGCGCGGCGTCGAGACGCTGGTGGCGTCCAACTTCACCTTCACCCCGATCGAGTATTTCTCGGTGCACCTTCGCGGCTTCCAGAACTTCACGCTCGACATGTACCGGCACCCCGAAAACATCAAGGCCGCCAGCAAGGCCATGATGAAGGGGACGAAGATCGCCGGGCTGGTGCCGATGGGGCTCAACAGGGTGAGGCGCGTCTTCATGGGCGGAGCCCGCACCTCGCCGGCGTTCATGACGCCGCCGCAGTTCGAGGACCTGGCACTGCCGGAGTGGAGAGAGCTGGTCGAGTTCCACCACAAGCTCGGCATAACGACGATACTTCATCTCGACGGCGACTGGTCCACGTTCATGAAATACTTCGCGGACTTCCCGCCGCGGAGCTGCATCATGAACCTCGACGGCGCGACTGATATGCGCGCGGCGAAGGAAATACTGGACGGACGCATGTGCCTGATGGGGGACGTGCCCGCCACGGTGCTCAAGCTCGGCGAGCCGGAAGAGGTAGACGAGTACTGCCGCCTTCTCATAAAGGACGTCGGCGCGGACGGGGGCTTCATACTCAGCAGCGGCTGCTCCATCCCGGTCGACGCGAAGGTCGAGAACGTCGCGGCGGTCTCGCGAGCGGTCCAGCGCTACGGCTGGTACCGCTAAGCAACACTGTATTAAACGCCCCGGCGCTCCCCATTGAGCCGCGGTTTTAACCGCGGCTGGTTATTGATCAGACAAAGAGCGAAAAATGAAATCATTGCGCGACTGAAGTCACGCCCCAATGATGGTGGGACACCCCCATAGATGACCGGTTGGAGCGCTGCGCCGTAACGCCACTGCCTCAGGCATCGGTAATTTGCCGCAAATCCTGTTGCCCTGCGGCCCCTTCGTAGTAATATTCCATGACCGCACAATTCTCGAAAGGGTTCGCTTGGCTCTCAAGAACGCGAAATTTCAACGTCTCGCACACGCGTGGCCGCTGGTCATGGTCCTCGTCGTGTTCCTGGTCGGCGCCATCCTGCTGGCGGTCCTGCCGGTGTGGATCAACCCGAATATCGGCGTACAGAACGACCCGCACATCACGAAGCTCATATACCCCACGATAGGCAACCCCGCGATCGTCATAAAAGGCGCCGACCTGACTCTGGAGTTCGATCCGCGAGAGCAGGACTTCAACGACCCGTTCCAGGAAGTCTCGGGGTTCAACGTCAGTGTGAAGACGTCGAACGGGGTCGCGCTGATCAGAGACAACCTGCCGGTGAAGTCCGCCACGGTCGGCTACACGACCCAGTGGCCGGAGTACGTGCGGACCAGCGGCCAGGACCGGCGGATCTACCGGGTGACAGTGACGGTCCCGCGCGACCTGCCGCACGACCTGTACGACGTCACGGTGCAGGCGAAGGCGGGCGACGCTCCCCTTTCCGACACCCAGCCCCACGCCCTCGAGGCGATCGACGCGTACAAGGACGATTTCACGTTCGTCCAGCTCACGGACATACACGTGTGGGGACAGGAGATCGAGTACCCGAGCTGCACCTACAAGGAGAGGAGCGAGCGCCCCAACGGGAGCGACCCGAAGAGGAAGGGCGCGATCTACTACCAGAAGGCGATCGACCAGATTAACATCACCAGGCCCGATTTCGTCGTCATGAGCGGCGATTTCATGTTCGGGCAGCGGTATTTCGTTCAGGACAACGGAGCGCCGTGGGGCGAGACGACCGAGTACCAGTACGAGATGAACTGGTTCCTGCAGGAGACGATGCGGCTCGACGTCCCGGTCTTCATGACGATGGGCAACCACGACAGCTACAACGAAGGTGCCGGCGGCGCGCACGAGGACTGGTTCAACAACTGGAGGAAGTTCTACGGGCCGGTGCATCACTCTTTCGACTACGGGGAGTACCATTTCGTGTCCGCCAACTCCCAGGACTGGAAGCCAAATCAGCGGCTGCTCGTCGACTGGGAGGGAGTGCTCCTGCAGCCAAGGAAGTACAAGGGCAACCTGACGGCGGGTGGCGACAAAGCGGAGAAGGGGATCACCTACGAGCGGCTCGCTGCGCTGGACGACACGAAGTACACCGGCGAGCTCGCCTGGATAAGGGACGACCTGAAGGCACACCAGTCGTCGAAGATGCGGATCATGGTGATGCACCACGATCCATACAAAGCCGACGGGTCCGGGGAGATGTGGGGTGAGGCGGCGGGAGACAGCCTCATCGCGAAGCTGAAGTTCGGGCTCTCCAAAGTGCTCGGGATGGGCGACGGTGCCGGGCGCCTCGCCATGCTGAAGCTGATGCAGGACTACCGGGTCGCCCTCGAGATAAGCGGGCACGACCACTCTGATTACGTCGCCACCAAGGCGTCGGCCATCGCCTCGCTGGGGAACGATTTCGTGGACGTCTTCACCTGGAAAGGCGGCGGCGGCGACGTCAGGTACGTGAACACGACCTCAACGCAGTTCCAGTCGGCGAGCGAGTCGGACAAGTATCCCGGCTACCGCAGGATCAGGATCGCGGGCGGCAAGGTGTTGAGCTACGACTACAAGGAGCCGAAGTGGTCGTATCCGTCGTACGCGGAAACGAACGTCGGTGGCATCACCAACCTCGCAGACCTGAAGAATCCGGCGATCACCCAGAAGGTCACCAACGGACCGGTAGCCGCGCCGGGCGCGATCATAGAAACGGCCAACGCTCTCGACGTGCCCGTTCCCTCGTTCGGCGAGGTGGCTCTGCCACTCCTGACCGGCGGGTATTTCTACACGATAACCGGTGGCTCGTTCGGCGAGCTGTACCCGGTAGGCCAGAACCAGAACAAGCAGGTCTACCAGGTGCTGAGCGAAGCCCCTGCGAAAGGCGCGGTCACCGTCAGGGTCCAGAAAAGCTCGGGCCCCGATACGAGCCGTCCAGAAGGGATCGTCGCGATAAACGGAGGCGCGCCATCAACGGCTTCGCCTTCCGTCTCGCTCGATTTCGCGGCGAGCGACACCGGGGGGGCGGGGATCAGCCTGATGATGATCTCGAACTCGCCCGACTTCAAGGGTGCCGCGTGGGAGCCGTATCGGACGACGGCCACATGGGAGTTGCCGGGCGGCGCGGCCGGTCCGAGGACGGTACACGTCAAGTTCCGTGACGCTGCGATGCCGGGAAACGAATCTAAGACAGTGAAGGCGACCATAGAATATGCGCCGGTACGATGAGGAGACTGTCTTGAAGTCTGGAGACGTACTGACAGCTGGAAGAAGGAAGAAGAGGATCGGATCGGCCGCGGTCATCATCGCGTTGCTGACCCTGCTGGCGGCGATGCTCTTTGTCTCCGGCTGCCAGGAGGCGGGAAGCCAGCCCAAAGCGGCGCTGAAGAAGTTCCTCAAGACGATCTCGACGGCTGACGCGAGCGTGTCGTACCAGATGCTCTCGAGTGCTGACAGGAAACAGCTGACCCTGGAGGCCTGGAGCACTGCGAACGGCAAGCTCAGCGGGATACTTGCGAACAAGGACCTCCACTTCATCATGGCCGACGCGTACGTGTACGGAGATACGGCGGCCGTCGACGTGCTGGTCGGGGACGCGGCGGATACCACCAACGCCCAGGACGTGAAGTTCCTGATGGTCAAGGAAGGTGACACCTGGAAGGTCTCGTACCTGAAGACGGCGGCCGGGCCGCTGCGGCACGTCGAGACAGGGGGAGGGCTCAACTGGTCGAAGGTGGCCTTCGGGAGCGGCTCCGAGTCGACGGCCAAGAGCATCGTCTACATCATCATGTTCCTGGCGATATACGTCTTCTACGCCATCGGCGTCCAGAGGATCGCCAGGGCGAAGGAGATGAAGCGGACGTGGTTCGCGTGGGTGCCGATACTCGGAACCTGGCTGGCCTGGAAGATCGCCGGCAAGGGTGTCATATGTACCATCCTGTCGTTCCTGCCGATTGTCAACATCATCATGTACATATACTTCTGCTTCAAGATCTCGCGCGCGTGCGGCAAGAGCAGATGGTACGGCCTGCTTCAGATCATCCCTGTGCTCAACTTCATCATCTTCTGGATGCTCGTGGAGAACGTGGAGGGCGAGCAGCTGAAAGCCGAGCCTCAGCCCGCCTGAGCCCTATTCACTGAAGCGCTTCGCGAAATGCGCGATGATGACTGTGGTCGACCGGCCCGGTACGTTTTCAGGTCAGGGAGGAAGTATGGACGTCATGACCCCCAGAGAGAGGCTGCTCGCCACGGTGGCGTTCGAATCCGTCGACCGCCCGGTGCACATGGAGACCATCGGGTTCTGGCCCGAGACGCTCGATCGCTGGCACGGCGAGGGGCTTCCACCGGAGATCAACGAGCTCGTGAGTGCCTACCTCTTCTGCGGCTTCGACCCGCAGCTGCCCGTCGCTCTCGGCGCGGACCTGCACGCGGGCCTGGACCCGGTGTTTGAAGAGGAAGTGCTCGAACAGGACGAGCGGTTCATCATCAAGCGCGACATCTCAGGCTCGACTGTCAGGTGCTCCGCGACGGGACCAGCACTATCCCGGCCTGGCTCGACTCGCCAGTGAAGGACGAAGAGAGCTGGCAGTCGATCAAGACGCGCCTCGACCCCGACACACCGGGCCGACTGGAAGTCGCCAGGGCGCTCATCGAGTTCGACGCCGAGCGGAACTGGCCACTTTGTGTTTACTTCACAGGCCTCTTCGGCACGCACCGTCACCTGCTCGGGTTCAACAGACAGATGATCGCCTACCGCAAGCAGCCCGGGCTGCTGCACGAGATATCCAGGCACTGGGTAACACTGTGGAAGGGAGTGTTCTCGCGGATGTCCGAGATGCGCAAGCCGGACATGGCGAGCCTGTGGGAGGACATGTGCTACCTCAACGGGCCGATGATAGGCCCGCGAACGTTCAGAGAGTTCATGAGCCCGTACTACGAAGAGCTGATCGGTTTCTTGAAAGGAGACCTCGGGATTCCCGTCATCGGCCTCGATACCGACGGCAAGTGCACCGAGCTCATCCCGCTTTTCGTCCAGGCCGGGGTCAACCTGCTATGGCCGTTCGAGGTGCAGGCCGGCATGGACGTCGTCCGCGTGCGCGCCGACTGGCCGGACCAGATCGCGATCTGGGGCGGGATCGACAAGCGGGCACTTGCGTGCGGACGCGCCGCCATAGACGCGGACGTCGAACGCGTGGTGCCTCCGATGCTGGCGGCCGGCGGCTATGTCCCTGCCATCGACCACAGCGTCCCCCCCGACGTTCCGTTCGCTGACTGGTGGTACTTCCTGGACAAGGTGCGAGGGATCGGCGGGCTTTAGAATGATTCGTTGCGACGGGCGTGCCCGGGGCGCCGGATGCCTTTGCGACACAATGTGAAAAACCGCCTTTTTTAGGCGGTTTTTCAATGGATCGAACCGGTCTCGACGACCGTGACTAATCTTCGGCTTTTCTCTCGTCGTACATCTCGATGACCTTGAGGATCTTGCGCCGTTCCTTGCGCTTCTTGAGCGACCTGTGGACGAGCTTCAGCACGACAGCTCCGGCGAGCGCGTACGGGGCGGCCGCGACGACCTGCTTCTGACGTTCCTCCGCTTCACGCTTCGAGACCTTCTTGAGTTCCTGCAGCTCGGCTTTGATCTCTTCGCCCGTCTCCTTGATCTCTTTCGTGGCATCGTTCTTGGCCTTCTTCAGCTCGTCAGCGCCCGGTTTCGCGATGCCGATGCCCAGTGCGACTATTCCGCATCCGATGATGAGGAAGCCGCCGACGACGATGAGAGAGGACAGCCAGAGCCTGTTGAGGGCGACGTCCACCGCGAAGATGATGACCGCGATGACGTAAAGGCTGGCCACGGCCGCGAGAAGGAACCCGAGGAAAGAAATACCGGCGCCGACGCCGACTTGCGTCCCGGCCTTCTTGGACCTCTTCTTCAGGGCCTCGCCTTCCGGACCCTTGAACCTCTGGGTCAGCCCTTTCATCTTGTTACCGAGTTGGGTCAACCGGTCCATGCGTTGCTTGATCTCCGGCAAGTTGCTCATCCCAAATGCCCCCCCTTTCGCTCCAGCGGCATAAAAGCTGCGACACCCCTATCGAGTGCCGTCACTCCGCGTGCCTTCCCCGTATTGGAGTAGTTTACCACCAGCAATGCTTGCATTCCGATGGTGACGCTGACACGCCCGGTTCAACGGCTGTTCGAAATAAAATCGACGACCACCCGGGCCAGCTCTTCTCCGCGGTCTTCCTGCAGGAAATGGCCCGCTCCTTCGATCGCGACGTGCGGCTGCCCCTTCGTGCCGGGGACCAGCTTCTGGAACACCTTCTCGCCGCCGCGAGTGATCGGGTCGCCGTCGCTGAAGGCGGTCAGGAACGGCCTGTCGAATCGCGACAGCACCTCCCACGCCTTCCTGTTGGCGGCCGCCGCAGGATCGTCCGGTGTGACCGGCATTAGCGAAGGGAAGATCCGGGCTCCTTCCTTGAAGGTCTCGTCCGGGAAGGGCGCGTTGTAAGCCGCTATGACTTCGTCCGGAAGCGTTGTCTTGCATCCGCCCTGGACGATCTGCCCCACGTTGAACTCGGGGATCTCCTGCGAGAACTTGCGCCAGGCCATGAAGGCTTCGCCCAGCGGGATGTCCCCGGTGGGCAGGCCGGTGTTCGCCACCACCACGCGCGAGAACGACTCCGGCCGATCGGCGACGAGCCTCAGCCCGATGAGGCCGCCCCAGTCCTGGCAGACCAGGTTGATCCCTTCGACGTTCAGCCCATCAAGGAAGGCGAGCATCCACTCGACGTGCCCGTTGTAGGTGTAGTCGTTCCTGTCGGAAGGCTTGTCGGAGCGGCCGAATCCAACCAGGTCCGGAGCGATGGCCCTGTACCCCTCGGTGGTGATTATCGGGATCATCTTGCGATAGAGGAAAGACCAGGACGGCTCCCCGTGCATCAACAGAACGGGCTCGGCCCCGGGGGCACCTTCATCGATGTATTGGATCCGCAATCGTCCGCCATCGCCATCAGGGACCTCGAGATAGTGCGGGTCGAAAGAGTAGCCGGGAAGGTCAGCGAAACGCCCGTCTGGAGTCCTCAGTGATCTCATCTTCGCCCCCGTGTCAGCCGGCCCTGCCTGCAGTGAGTCTGATTGACTTGTTCTATCCCGGGAGCGCACGACCTGCGGGAGAGACTGACATGAAGACGCAACCGCTTAGAATGGTAGAATTGTTTCTCATCACAAGGGACCACGCAGAAAGGGGTGGGGGCATGGCAGCGGACGGAGTCATCGTATACCTGGGGATCTACGGGTCGGTGGACGACGCCAAGGCGGATTTCGCGGATTTCAAGGAAGCCTATAAGGAAGGTTTTGTCGGCCTCTACGACGCGGGGATCCTCGAGAAGAGCGCTGAGGGCAAGGTTAAACTGACCAAGTGGGAAAAGCCGACGCAGGTCGGCGTGGCTGCTGGCGCCACTGTCGCCGTTCTGGTTGGGATACTGTTCCCGCCGGCGATCGTCGCAGAGGCTGTAGTAGGCGGCGCGGCCGGCGGGCTGATCGGCCACTTCTGGAAGGGGATGTCGCGTAAGGACGTCAAGGAACTCGGCGAGGAACTGGATGCCGGCGAAGCGGCGCTCATCTTCATCGGCGAGTCAAAGGTCGACGAGGAAGTCGGCAAGATCTTCAAGCACGCCGAGAAGCAGGTCGCCAAGGAACTCGGCATGAAGACCAAGGACCTGGACGCGGCCCTCGAGGAAGCAGCCGGAGAGTAGAGACGTTTCGATGGATACAGGGGGCGGACTTGTGTCCGCCCCCTTTTCACACCAGGAGGTCGCGGGACGATGGCGGAATCAATCAGCGGCGACGGTTTCATCGAGAAGGGAAGCGGCATTCCGATCGTCATGCTACCGGGCGCGGAGGGCTGCAAGGAGTTCTGGCACTATCAGCTGGACGCACTGAGCGATCGGTACAGGGCGATCGCGACGGACCTGCTGGTCAGGAAACCGAGCCCGTCGAGCTGCATGGCCGACTACGCCGCTTACACACTGGGGCTGATGGACTCTCTCGGCGTCGAGAAGGCCGTCATCATGGGTGAGTCGTTCGGCGGCATGGTCACCCAGGAGATCGCTATCAACCACCCGGACAGGACACTGGCCGTGGTGCTCTGCAACACGATGGACAGGCCCAGGGGAGACGCGTTCGGGCTCAACATGTTCACCCTGGCGACTGTCGTGGCGATGCTCGGCAACGGGCCGATCATCCCGCTCGAGATCAGGAAGAGGATCCTGATGTGGGCGGGGAAGCACAGGGGCCTGGTGTACGATGCAACTCCCGGCAACAGGGAACTGGTCGATTACTTCACGGGATGCGGGTTGCGACAAGGCCTGATGGCGCAGTTCGACAGGTTCGTCTTCGCCGGGAGGAAGGCGTGCTACACCGAGAGGCTGCGGGAGATATCGGTGCCGACTCTAGTGATGCACGGCGCCGAGGACCGGGTGGTGACCGGCAACACCATCACCGGGATCGCCGGCAGGATCCCGCGCGCCGAGGTGGCCCTGATCGAGGGAGCCGGCCACTGCCACCAGCAGACCATGCCCGAGGTGACGAACAGGCTGCTGCTGGACTGGCTGGAACGCGCCACCAGGGATATGCAGACCGAGTGAGCGGCGTGAAGTGAAAAAAGCCTTCCCGATCCCGGTCATCCTCCTGGTACTGTTTCTGCTGCTCCCGGTGACAGGTTGCAGTCAGCAGCAGGTCACGATCGAGAGCGGAAAGCTGCTCATGATGGGCAACGAGAACATAGCTTTCCTCGAGATCGCAAATGGAAGACCCACCGGCTTTTCCGCCGATCTGGCAACCGCGATTGCGGAACACCTCGGCCTGAAGCTCGAGGTGACGCTGGAACCTTTCTCCGGACTGTTCTCAAGGCTGAAAGCAGGCCGATCAGACATCGTCATGTCGGCCGTCACCATCACGCCCGAGCGGAAGGCGGAGATGGACTTCTCGTAATCGTACTTCTCTTCAGGCCAGGCGCTCCTGGTGCCGCTGGGCTCAAAGATCACCAACGAATCCGACCTGAAAGGCAAGACGGTGGGTGTCTTGAAGGACTCGACGAACCAGAAAGAAGCCGAGAAGATCCAGGGGATCAAAGAGATCGTCAAGTTCGATACCAAGCCTCCGATATTTGATGCATTACTGGCCGGCCGGCTCGACGCCGTGATCTGCGACACCCCCTTCGCCCAGTTCAACGCAAAGAAGACCGGGAAGACCCGAATCGCCAAAGTGCTTACTCGCGGAGACCGGTACGGGATCGCGCTCAAGAAGGGGAACACCAGACTCCTCGGCAGGATCAACAACGCACTCACGAACATCAAGCACGACGGGATGTACGACCGCCTCTATAACAAATACTTCGGCGCAAAGATCTGAGGCCCGCGGCGGAGGGAGGACAGTAAAGCCCCGAATCGTGCTACTTTGCCGGTGCTACCGGGCTGAACTTCCAGACTCCGTTGCTGATCGTTCCCGCGTAAAGAAGATTGTGCGTCGCATCGAAGGCAAGGCTCGAGATGCTGAACTTCGAGACAGCGCTGCCCATGTCTGTCCACTTCGTGCCGTCGTAGCTCCAGACTCCATTCCTGGTAGTTCCGGCGTACAGCAAGTTGTGTGACGAATCGATCGCCAGGGCGTCGACCCAGGCCTTCGACACGCCGCCACCTGTGTTGGTCCAGTTCGCACCGTCGTACTTCCATACCCCGCTGTTGCCCTTCCCCGCGTATACCAGGTTGCGGGACTGGTCGTATGCGAGTGCCCAGCTGACGTTACTCGCCATCGATCCGGCCGTGTCGGTCCAGGTACTTCCGTCGTACTTCCAGACCCCCGCTCCGTTCGCGCCCGCGTAGAGAAGGTTGTGCGCCGCGTCGTATGCGAGGCTGAAGATCTGGTAGGCCGACACTGCGCCACTGACATCGACCCAGTTCGCACCGTCGTACCTCCAGACTCCCGTGTCCTCAAGGCCCACGTAGAGAAGGTTGTGCGCCGCGTCGTACGCGAGAGAAAGGGTCCGCCGGCTCGACACCCCACCACCTGTATCAGTCCAGGCATTACCGTCGAACTTCCAGACGCCATGGCCGCTAGTGCCCGCATAGAGCAGATTGCGGGCCGGATCGTACGCCATTGCTCTGACATCCAGGCCGATTATCTCTTTAGAGATGCTGGTCCAGGCGGTCCCGTCATATTTCCGAACTCCTTTTTCGCCCATCCCCGCATACATCACGTTCTGCGCAGGGTCGTAGACCAGGGCGTGCACCCAGCCGGGGGTCGCCGCGGTACCGGTGTCGGACCAGGTGCCGCTCTTCTTGCCGCCGCAGCCAGCTAGAAACGCGACTGAGAACAGAATGACGAAGGCGGTCACGAAACACGCGGTTTTCCTCACGATGTCCACCCCTTGAGTAAGAGATTGCGACCGTAATCATGAATCACATTGCCGGCGCCGAAATCTTATCATTAGTAACAACAGCTTGATGAAAGAAACGGAGCCCCGACCCGGGGATTTATTGAGCAGTCGCCGCTGAATCGCCCTCTTAAGGCACTGTGCCAAGGACGTAGTGGAACACTTTCAGCCCGGCTTCACCGGCGCCGGCAGAAGCCAATCCGGCGGCCCGCATCATTTCCGGGTAATCGTCGATCGAGGTCCCGTTCATGTGGCCGCCCATATGTTTGCCGAGGAGGCGCATCGGCCCGGATTCAGGGATTTTGAAGTCTACTATCAGAAGTCTGCCGCCGACCTTGAGAACGCGGCGCATCTCGGCGAACGCCTTGCGCTTCAGATCATCCCCGGTGATGTGATGCACCACGAGCGACGAAGTGATGACATCGAAGTACGCGTCGTCAAACGGAAGGCCCTCTGCCGCCGCCCTGACGAACTTCGCGGGTAGCCCCGCCCGCGCGGCTTTCCTTGTCGCCAGAGCCACCATCTCGGCCGAGGGATCTATTCCGTACGCCTCTCCGGACTCGCCCACCCGCTCGCAGGCTGCCAGGACCAGCCTGCCGGGACCGGAGCCGATGTCAAGCATCCTCTCGCCGGGCTCCAACTTCGCAAGGTCGAGCAGGTGACGCCTGTACCTGGGTCCGTGGCCGAGGTACATGGCCTCTGTTCCGAGGTCGTAGGCCCGCGCCGTCCTGATCGTTCTTCCTTCGGTCAATTGCTCGTCCTGTCGGCTCACCACATGCCCCCCTCGCTCGACTCTCGAGTATGCATTTCTCCGGCCGGGGTGAACCGCCTGCCAGTGATGTTAAAGGGGCGAGGGGCGGAGTCTGACAAAGTGATGAACAGCGCGACTGAAATCGCGCACCAATAAACGGGGATTACTTCCGGCACTGGGGCGCTGTTTCAACCGCGCATCCTTGTAAAAAGGAAGAGCGGCGACTGGAGCCGCCGCTCTATCATCCTGTTGTTTTCGACGAACTACTTCTTGTACTGCGCCTCTATCTGCTGGCTGTAGTTGTCGATGACCGTCTTGCGCTTCAGCTTGAGCGTCTGGGTCAGCATCCCGTTCTCCAGCGTGAAGTCCTCGGCCAGGAACACGAACTTCTTGGGGATCTCGTAGCTCCCGTAGGCGCCCTTCAACGCTTCGACTATGCTGTCGCTCATCATCTTCTGAACTGCTTCGACCTCGACGATCTCCGCCGGTTCGTCGGGAAGTGAAAGTGCGTCTTTCTTCGCACGATGGACGAGCACCTCGAAATCGGGCACGATCACGCAGATGTTAAACTCCCGGCCCTCGCCGTAGATCATCGCGTTCGCGACCAGCGGGAGCAGCTTTATCTCTTCTTCGATGCCGCTCGGGAAGACGTACTTGCCGTTGAGGAGCTTGTACTGCTCCTTTATCCTCCCGGTCACCTTGAGGAAGCCCTCGTCATCCAGTTTGCCCCTGTCCCCGGTGCGGAAGCCGCCCTCCGGCGTCATGACCGCCGCCGTCTCCTCAGGCTTGTTGTAGTAACCCTTCATGACGTTCGGGCCGTAGACGATTATCTCGCCGTCGTCGGCGCCCTCGTCTACCACCGAGGAATCGATCTCGATGCGGACGTTGGGGATCGCCGACCCGACGGTACCGATCTTGTTTTTCCCCGGACGGTTCATCGTGGCCGCCGGCGAGGTCTCGGTCAACCCGTAGCAGTCGTAGGTCGGGATTCCGAGGTCGGAGAAGAAATAGGCGATGTCCGGGTTCATCATGGCGCTGCCGGTGACGGCGCCCTTCAGCTCGCCCCCGAACCTCTCGCGGATCTTCTTGAAGACGATCGCGTCGGCGATCTTGTACTTCAGGTTCACGCCGAAGCTGCTCTTGCCCTGTGCGGCCAGCTCACGCCTCTTCTTGCCGGACTCGACGCCCATCACGAAGAGCTTCCTCGGCAGTCCGCCTTCCTCGTCCATCTTCGCCCACAGCCCGTCGTAGACCCTGTTGAAGATGCGGGGCACTGCGATGAGGAACGTCGGCTGTGCCTTGCCCAGGTCCTCCACGATGGTCTGGACACTGCCCACAAACGCGAGCGAGCCACCGATGTTTATAAAGTTGTAAAGGTCGGCCGTCTGCCCGTACGAGTGCGCCCATGGAAGGATGGAGAGGCTCCGATCGTCGGGGCCGAGGTCGGGGTGGCAGGAGCCGGCGTCAACCGCGTTCGAGGTGAAGTTGCCGTGCGACAGGAGCACTCCCTTGGGCTCGCCGGTGGTCCCCGACGTATAGATCAGAACGGCGATGTCGTCGACCTGTGGCTTCTTCGAAGGTACTGCCTTCTCTTTGCCCTTCGACTCGAGCTCCTCCATAGTGCCGGGGCCGTCGCCCTGGATCACGTATGTGCTCTGAAGCCCCGGGGTGTCCGCCTTGAAGGAATCGACCTTCTCCTTGATCTCCGGGGTCGATACGAAGAGCATCTTTACCCCGCTGTCCGAGATGATATAGCGCCAGGTGTTGGTCAGCTCTGCCTCGTACATGGGCACGAACCTGGCCCCCAGCCCGAACGTCGCGAATGCGATGACCGCCCACTCGGTCCGGTTGTTGGCGATGAGCCCGACGGTGTTACCCTTGTCGATGCCCGCGGCCTCCATGCCCGCGCGAAGGTCGTCGACCCTCTTGCCCACCTGCTGGTACGTTACCCACTCGTACTCGCCAGCCTCGTTCTTCGTCCCGAACAACTTGCGCGACGCGTTGCGCGCGACGCTGCCCTCAAACATGTCTACGAGATTCTCCGGCCTTACTTTAGCTGCCATGGAACGCCTCCCGAGGTCCGCGGTTCATTCTCTGTGCCGTCTCTCTACGTACGCATATTATATTGAAGAGTCGGCAAGACCATATACCCTTTGTGGGTTATTTCCTGTCCGGCCGACTGCGTCGGTGTGTGCAAGGTCGAGTTCGAGCATCGCTCGAAAGGCCGTTACTTCTCGTCGATCAGCTGCTGGATCGTCTTCTCGTACTGGATCAACTGGACTTTTTCCTCTACTTCGAGCTTTTTGACTTCCAACAGCGAGGCGAGCTTTTTCTTCTCTTCAGGCTCGAGCGATGACTTCTCGAGGAGGACGGCGATAACCGTCCGCATGTCATCGATCTCTTTCTCGAACCTGGCTATGTGGGCATGAACCTTCTTCATGTCGGACGCGATGGACATCGTACCCCCTAGAGGCCGCAATAGTGTTTCTACGCCGATTCTATTCCATAAGACAGCGATTAAGAATGAGGACCGTCACCAGGAACGCGATATTAATGCCCTCGAGCGACTCGCTTCATTCGATAGTGAAGAAAGAGCCTGCCCCCCTGATTACAGCTCCGGCGGCTGTTTCATCGGAGGCTTCGGAGGCGGCGGCGGCTGCATCTGCGGCTGCTGTGGCGGTGGCTGCACCGGCGGCTGCTGAGGCGGCTGATACTGTGGATTCGGCGGCGGCTGATATTGCTGCTGCTGGGGCGGATATGGCGGCTGCTGCTGCTGCGGGGGATAAGGTGGCTGCTGCTGAAAGGGCTGCTGATAAGGCTGCTGCGCCGGATTCTTGCAGACCACCAGCGTGATGATCAGGCCGATGATCCCCAGGAAGAACCCCAGCACTGCAAAGCCGGCGCCCGAGCGGCCGCTCCTCGTCGCGATGAAATAGGAACCGATAGCACATCCTACCGAGACGACCAGACCTAAGATTATGATCCAGACAGGGAACCCTGACGAATAAGAGGTCGTGTACACTTTTTCCTCGCTTTCCTCGGGTCGGTCGCGCTTGTTCTTGTCTTCATCGTCTGAACCCAGGTATCACTTGAGATGAACCGGTTTCGGATATAATCTCGGTGCCTTGCGGGCGAATCGGTGGTTCGATGTTCAAGTCAGCTGAAGGTACTGCCAGGTTCGGTCTCATTGCCGGCACCATTGGCGGTGTTATAGGAGGGCTGGCCGCGATCGCCGGGGTCCTGGTGGGCGGGATCGTCAGCCATCAATCACCGGTATCGATAGTGTTTGAGACGCTTGGCCTCGTCATCTTCCTGCTGGTGTTCTTCGGCATCTTCTATGTGGCCTTCAGGTCACCGGCCAAGGCCCTATTCAAGCAGAAGAACCTTGAAGACGGTGCGGGCGAGCCCGCGGAGGCGACGATCCTCGAAGTCCACGAGACCGGCGTACGGTGAGCAACATCTACCCGATGATTGGCGTGACCATCGAGGTCAGGCCGACAGGCCGCGAGCCCTACAAGGTCGAGACGCAGTGGGTCATCAACCGCTTCCAGGTACCGCAGTTCCAGCCGGGCGCGGTCATCCCGGTGAGGATCGACCCGAAGGACCCGACCAACGTCGCTTTCGGCGGACCCGGGCCGTCTGATGCCGAGCCTCAGAAGGACGGGATCGGCTGGGGGGCAACACCGGGCGCGACCTCTCCGACCGAGACCGGTACGCCGGAACAGCAGGCGGAGAAGATGCTGCGCGAGAGCCAGTCGCGGCTGGCACCGGTCGCGGCTTCCGGCACGCCCGCCGAGGCAGTCATCAAGACCGCGACGCCACTCAACATCTTCGTGAACGGCAACAACCCCGCGATGAAGTTCCTGCTCGAGGTGCACCCCGAGGCAGGCCCGAAATTCCAGGCCGAGACGCTCGGGATCCTGACGGAAGCCTCGAACCAAAGTACCAGGTGGGGTCCACGATCCACGTGAAGTTCGACCCGAAGGACCTGACCATGGTGGTCATTGACCACTCCTGAGATAACGGAGGCCTTCATGGAATATCAACCGACAAAAGAATCCGTCGACAGGCACCCGGTCCCGGACTGGTACCACGACGCGAAGTTCGGCATCTTCATCCACTGGTCGCTGTCGTGCGTGCCGGCGTTCGCGCCCACGGACAAGGGCGACATCATGGACATCCTCAGGAACGAAGGCACGAAGGCGCTGTTCGCCAACCAGCCATACTCCGAGTGGTACCTGAACTCGCTGCGGATCAAGGGCAGCCCCGTTTACGAGTATCACAGGAAGACCTTCGGTGCGGACTTCGATTACTACAGGTTCGCGGACGACTTCAACGCGGCCCTCGGCTCCTGGGACCCGGCGGGCTGGGCGGACCTGTTCAAGGAAGTCGGCGCGCGCTATGTCGTTCTGGTGTCGAAGCACCATGACGGCTTCCTTCTCTGGCCCAGCGAGCATCCCAATCCGATGAAGCCCGACCTGCACGCGTCGAGGGACGTCGTCGGAGAACTCGCGGGAGAGGTCAGATCGCGGGGGATGCGGATGGGCTATTACTATTCGAGCCCCTTCGATTGGACTTTCACCAAGAAGCCGATGACTGACCTTGCGATGAGCCTGGCCCGGATCCCGGTCTCCAAGGAGTACCGCGAATACGCGAACTCGCACTGGCGCGAGCTGATCGACAGGTACGATCCATCCGTTCTGTGGAGCGACATCGGTTACCCGGCGAAGACGAACATCAACGAGATATTCGCCTGTTTCTACAACAAGACCCCGGAAGGGGTCGTGAACGAGCGGTGGGGGCAGACCTCCGGCCTGCTGAGAGCTCTCTGCTTCGTCCCCGGCATCAAACAGGCGATAGACCGTACCGCGAGAAATCTCTGGCTGAAAGGGACGACCAGTCCGCCCGGGGTGCATTACGACTTCGTAACGCCGGAGTACACGAGCTTCCCCGATATCAAGGAGGAGAAGTGGGAGTGTGTCAGGGGTATCGGCAAGTCGTTCGGGTATAACAGGCAGGAAGTCCCTGACGATTTCCTGAGCGTAGACGGGCTGGTGCGGCTCCTGGTAGACATCGTGAGCAAAAACGGCAACCTGCTGCTGAACGTGGGGCCGAAGCCCGGCGGAGAGATCCCGGAGGTCCAGGTGGACAGGATCAGAGGGGTCGGCGCCTGGCTGAAGGTGAACGGCGAGGCGATATACGGAACGCGGCCGTGGAAGAGGGCCGAAGGTAAGACCACGGACGGAGTGGGAGTGCGCTTCACCAGCAAGCCCGGCACCCTGTTCGCGATTCTTATGGAGACGCCTCGAGGCCAGGAGATCACGCTGGAATCACTGAAGGCCGCCGACGGGATGAAGGTCGAGTTGCTCGGCCAGGAAGGGCCGCTCGATTGGCAGCAGGCCGGCAGTGGGATACAAATACAGCTGGGCCGCGAGTTACCCGAAAGCCCCGCCGTGTGCCTGAAGATGACCCCCGCCCCGATATAAATTCGCAAAATGCGAAAAAGGTGCCAGGCACCAATTTCGCAAAATGAGAAAACATAAGACAAATCGCTGGTATTCGAAGAGGGCTGAAATGAAGAGAAGGCCCGGACTGATACTGCTGGCGGTCATGTTTCTGGTGGCCGTCGTCGTTGCCGGATGCACAAGTACTCCTGCCGCGAAGACCGGCAAGTCACCTGCGGAACGGATGAAGACGATCGGCATCATCGGTGGGATAAGCTGGCAGTCATCCGTCGATTACTACGTAGGAAGGTGCCCAGGGAGTCATCCTCGGGTGCACTGAGATCCCACTGTTGATCGGCCAGGAAGACGTTAGCGTGCCGGTCTTCGATACGACGCGGATACACTCGGAAGCGGCGGTAGAAGAGGCACTCAAATAGGCGGGATATGACCGACACCGATTCGCACTCGCGAAAGCCGCATCACAACATCATCCATCGCTATTTCGAGATCGTGAACATGTACCCGAAGATCACCGACGCGAAGCTCGCGAAGATGATCGAGGAGTTCACGATGAACGCCACGCCCGACCAGCTTCTGAGGATGCAGAAGATGGTGATAGCCGAGGGCGCCGACTACATGGCCGACGACCCGCGATGGCAAGAGATACTCGACCGGCTGGACGGGATCCGGATCGGCATGGCGATCGGCGACGAATACAGGACGACGGTAACCCTCACTGACCGACACTTCAATGTCGGGAAGGGGATCGATAACAGGTCGATACCGGTGCTTTCAGTCGCTTCGCGAAAGGACTACGTCGACGCACTGCTGCGCCGCAAGGACCTGGTCTGGATGGTCATCAGTAGCAAGCTCAAGGCCTCACACAAGGTGAAGCTGGCACGCTGGGGCCTCACCTTCATCGAGCACCTCAAGGACGACGAGCTCTTCAACGACCTCATCTCACACCAGTCTTCCGCCGAGGAGAAGATCCTGGCGGCGATCCGGGAGATGAACTGGAAGGCGAGAGAACCTGCCGACAATTCTCATTAGCCGGCACGGCCGCTCATGGTAGAATCACGGCGTCTCGCACCAGTTTCTTATGATCTGCCCGCGCAAAGGAGAGATTTGAAATGGCCGGTTTGTTGAGCAGCATGGCCCTCCTGGCCCGGTTCGGCGGCCAGGGCGGCATGGGGAATGGCGGTCGGCTCTGGATGATGCCGGTTATGGCATTTCTCGGGATCGTCTTCGTGTTTCTGTTCGTTCTGGTGGTGTTCTGGCTCGTGAGGTATTTCTACCGCACTGAGATCGTCCCCGGAAAACCCGTTCTCGAGACCCCGCTTATGGTAGCGCAGCGCAGGTTTGCTTCAGGCGACATGTCCGCTGAGGAATTCGACAAGATAAAGCAGCGCCTCTGAGCGTCGGATACTGATTGAGATGCCGGACCTGACCCATCCGTGACCTGGCGGAACTACGCCTATGGGCCTATGGCCTTATCGATTGCATTCTTCAGCTTGGTGTCATCGAACGGCTTTCTGAAGAACCCGGCGGCGCCCAGCGCCTTAGCCTGTTCAATGGTCTCGTCGTCGTCGAAGGCAGTGATGAAGATGACCGGGATTCTCCTTGTACCGATCGAGTGCCTCATCCTGTCCAGGCAGGTCAATCCGCTCGCGGCGGGCATCTTGATATCCATCAGCACGACGTCCGGCTTGTTGTCCACCGCCTGACGGTAAGCTTCCTCGCCGTCAAAGGCCGTAACCACGGTGAAGCCCCATGCCTCCAAACGAACGGCGAGGGCCGTCACCAGGCTACTGTCGTCGTCAGCGATCAGTATGACCTTCTCGTCGGGACTTCTTTCCGCCATGTCTTTACCTCGACTAAGTGTTGTTCGCGAGCCATCGATGCCGCCGGCCAATTGTTGGTAAGTCCGCCGCAATGCTCTCAAAGATATTATTCGACACTTCCGCCGGATATCGTCCTTTGTCACCCGGTTTGTTTTGCATCGCGAGGGAATGTAGCTGGCGGAGTGAAAGGGGATGCCGGTCTGAGATGAAGGGTTGGGCAGATCCTCCCCGAATAAGAGACATGTCCTGTATTGCGGCACTTCACCACGCGGGGGGTTGGCGTCATGTCCAGAAATCTCACTAAGAATCCCATTTTCAAATTGCTCATGGCCGGCGTGCTCGTGGCGGTGTTGATCCTTTCGCTGCCGCCCTCCGCCGGGACCGCGGCGTCCCCGACGAACTGGTTCCGATGGAACTGGCAGCGCCCACTCCCGCAGGGGAATGCCCTCTCAGGCGTGTGGGGTGCTGACGCGAACCACGTCTGGGCTGTCGGAGGATCAGGCACGATCCTGATGTGGAACGGCTTCAACTGGGTGCAGCAGGCCAGCGGCGTCACCAGCTTCCTGGACGGCATATCAGGCCTTGACGCGAACCACGTCTGGGCTACCGGAGATGGCGGCACGATACTTTTCTATGACGGCAATTCATGGAGCCCTCAGGCAAGCGGCGCCGCGGGATTTCTGTTCGGAGTCCATGCCCTGGACCCGACGCATGTCTGGACCGTCGGAGACGCGGGCGCGATACGGTTCTTCGATGGCACCTCCTGGTCTACCCAGGCAAGCGGCAGCGTCAGTCAACTTTACGGGGTATCCGCCGTTGACGCTTCGAACGTGTGGGCGGTCGGCAACGCCGGCACCGTGCTCCATTTCAATGGCACGACCTGGAGCACGGTCCCCGCCTTCACCATGGACGATCTCTTCTCAGTCTCCGCGCTCGACGCCAACCACGTGTGGGTAGTCGGCCGCAACGGTACGGTGGGTTTCTTCAACGGGACAACATGGTCGCTGCCAGCCTCCGGTACTGCGGATTCGCTCTTACACGTATCGGCGCTCGACCCGCAACATGTCTGGGCCGCGGGGATCAACGGGACCATACGTTTCTTTGACGGGACGACATGGGGCAGCCAGGCGGGAAGCGGCCAGACCGTGAACAGCCTCAACGGCCTCTTCATCCAGGACGCGACGCATGGTTGGATCGTCGGCGACAGCGGCGTGATACTTACATTCGACGGGAGCGCCTGGAGCGCACAATCGAGCTACACCGAACCCGGTGAGACACTGCTCCGGGGCATTTCAGCCGCCGACGCCAGCCACATCTGGGCGGTCGGGGAGCCGTTCATGGCCGCGGGGCAAGGGTACATACTGTTCAGCGACGGCAACGGCTGGACGGCGCAGGCGACCGGCCTGCCTTATCACCTGGCGAGCATCTCCGCCCTCGACCCCACGCACGTCTGGGCCGTCGGCGATACCGGCAACATCGTCTTCTTTGACGGCACGACGTGGACGAACCAGCCGAGCGGAACGGTCCAGAACCTCGGCGGCGTCTCCGCCCTGGACTCTTCCCATGTCTGGGCTGTGGGCGCCGCCGGGACGGTGTTGTTCTTCAACGGAACCGCATGGAGCCCGCCGTCGAGCATAACCGCTCAGGACCTGAACGGGGTCTCCGCCCTCGACGCGAACCACGTCTGGGCGGCCGGCAGCAACGGCACGGTCATGTTCTTCAACGGGACGACCTGGAGCACGCAGTTGAGCCTCGGACCCACAGCTCTCTTCAATAACATATATGCCCTCGATGCGAACCACGTCTGGGCCGTGGGCGACTCAGGCCTGATCGAGTTCTTCGACGGCAGTACCTGGAGCGCTCAGAGCTCCGGCGTCACGACCTTTCTGCGGGGCATAAAGGCAGTCGACGCCAACCACGTGTGGGCGGTGGGCGGTTCTCCGGGGAACATCCTTTTCTTCGACGGCAGTTCGTGGACGGTTCAGGACAACCCGGCGAAGGGCATGTTCATGCAATCCGTTACCGCCCTCGATGTAAACCACGTCTGGACCGCCGGTGAGTTGACGGCCGTACTCTTCGGCGCGCAGGAGGCGACCGGCTGGGACCTCGCGGAGGGTGCGAGCACCGGAGGTTTCGAGACCTGGATACTTGTCCAGAACCCGGGTGACGCTGCCGCCCATGCCAGGCTTACCTACATGACACCGGGGGGAGCAGTTCCGGGGCCGACCTTGACACTGGCGCCGCACACGCGTCAGAGCGTCAACGTCGCCGACGTGGTCAAAGACTTCAGCGTCTCGACGAGCGTGTCGTCGGACAACCCTGTCGTCTGCGAGCGCGCTGTGTATTTCGCCAATCGCAGGGTCGCGCACAGCTCCGTGGGGACGATAATGCCGGGGAAGACGTGGTTCCTCGCCGAGGGATCTACGGCCGGCGGATTCGAGACCTGGGTTCTGGTTCAGAACCCCGGGAATAAGCAGGCTACCGGCACGATTACCTACATGACCCCGGCGGGCCCGGTCAGCGGCCCCAACATCTCGCTATCTCCCCACACCCGTATGACGGTGAGGGTAAACGACACGGTAGTAAACAACTTCAGCGTCTCTACCCAGGTGAAATGTGACACACCGGTAGTCGCCGAGCGCGCTACCTACTGGAACAACCGCATCGCGGGCCAGGAGTCGATCGGCGTCACGAACCCCGCGCAGAAGTGGTTCCTCGCGGAGGGATCTACTGCCGGCGGATTCGAGACCTGGGTCCTCGTGCAGAACCCCGGCAACCTGACCGCGAAAGCTCATTTAACCTACATGACCCCGAACGGGGCAGTCACCGGCCCCGACCTTACACTCACGCCAGGGACGAGGCAGTCAGTGAAGGTAAACGACACAGTGCCCAATAACTTCAGCGTCTCGACCTCCGTCACTTCCGATCAGCCGGTTGTAGCGGAGCGAGCAATGTACTGGAACAACCGGGTCGGGGGTCATGATTCCGTTGGAGTCACCGGCGCCTCGACCACGTGGTACCTCGCGGAGGGAGCCACGGCGGCTCCGTTCCAGACCTGGATCCTGGTGCAGAATCCCGGTCCGGGTGCGGCCAACGTCAGGATCACTTACATGACCAGCGCCGGCCAGGTGGCCGGACCGGACATCACGCTTCCGCCGAACACGCGCCAGACAGTCAACGTGGGGGACAGCGTGCCCAATGACTTCAACGTCTCCACAAGCGTGACTTCTGACAACCCTGTCGTCGCGGAGCGCGCTACCTACCTGAACGGCAGGAACCAGGATGGCACCGAGTCGATCGGGTTCACGCCTTGAAGGCGAAGCGAGCCGCTTGAAGTCTTGACGGCTCTTCAGGAAGCGGGGAGTTGGCGGCAGGGGCCAGCTGATCAGGCTGAAGGCAGTGACGAGTTCCTGATCAGCAGCCCGTAGAAGTCGATCAGCTCGGCGAAGTTGTCGCACGGTATGCGCTCGTTCGTACCATGGGGGAGGTCCTGCTCCTCGGCCCCGCCGCGGATCGGATTGAACCTGAACACCGAATCGCTCATCCGCGCGTAGTAGCGCGAATCGGTCATCCCGATCACGAGATAGGGAACGACGACCGCCTCGGGGCAGATTTCCTTGATCGTGCGCTCGAGTATCTCGAATCCGAGCGAGTCCACTTTCGAAGTCCTGGTCGGATTCTCGGCAAGGCCGGAGATCCTCACCGTGACCCTTTTGTCTGAGATCACTTTGCGTATCCGCGCCAGCGCGCATCCGTACGTCTCGCCGGGAAGCAGCCGCAGGTTGACGGTGGCGCTCGCTTCCTGCGGGAGAACGTTGTCTTTCGTCCCGCCACGGATCATAGTCGCGGCAGTGGTCGTCCGAAGCATCGCACTGAGAGGCGCGAACCATCGTGAGGCAGCTTTCATCAGGATTCCGGTGAGACGGGGGTTGCCGAGCGCGAACCGAAGGTACGCGGGCAGCTCAGGCAAGAGTCGCTCGAGCGTCATCGCCGGGATCGCACCGACACTCGGCGGGAACTGATGTTTCTCCAGCCTGGTGATGGCACGCGCCAGCAATCCTATGGCAGTATGCCTGGGCGGCATCGAAGAGTGACCTCCGGCGGCCCGGGCCTCGATATCGGCGGTCAGGTAACCCTTCTCGGCGATCCCGACCCCGGCGATCGGCCGCTTGAACCCGGGGATGCCAAGCTGCACCAGCGCGCCGCCCTCGTCTACGACCAGCTCGGGGTTGGCGCCCCTCGACTCGAGCAGCTCCGCTATCTTCGCGGCCCCGCGCCGTCCGCCGAGCTCCTCGTCCTGTCCGAACGCAAGGAAGACCGTCCTGTCCGGCAGGTAACCTTCATCGAGCAGGCCTTCTACCGCCTCGAGGATCGCGATGAGCGGGCCTTTGCAGTCCAGAGTGCCGCGCCCCCAGATGAAACCGTCAGCGATTACGCCGTCGAACGGCGGATGGGTCCAGTCGTCGAGTGTGCCGGGTTCCACCGGCACCACGTCGATGTGCGCGGCGAGGAGCAACGGCCGCGCCCCGGCATCGGCGCCTGGCCAGGTGTAGAGCAGGTTCGACTCGCCGATGACTTCCTTCTCGAGCCGGCTGTGGGCGAGAGGATAAGCCTTCTCGAGAAAAGCGCGGAAAGACTTGAACTCATCGACGTCTTCCTTGTCGGGATCGTCGTTGGAGACCGTCTTGAACCTGATCGCCGTCGACAGGTTTTCGGACGCCCGCGAAACCCGGTCCTCACGAGAGAGAGACAATCGACCATCCTCCTTCACGCAATCGAGCTCTTCAGAATCACGCCCGACCAGGGCTCCAGCTGTCAATCTGAAGGTATGCGATCTCCTGCCCAGTCGAAGAATCGCTTGACCCTTTTGACAGCATCCGCCGCATCGTTGGCGGTGCACCTGCGACGATCGTACTCAGCAGTGGTTTTCATGCTGACGACCCGCTGCATCTGATTTACTGCATTCTTCGCTTCCGGTCCGGCTACTTCAAGCAGGTAGCCTGCGGCTCCGTCGTGGTCCTGTCCTGTGTAGTATTCCTTCTTGATCTGAGCCGTGACCGCATTTGCCATCAATAATAGTGCGTGGACGCCGTTTGAAACCGATGGGTCCCAGAGCCCTTCAGAATATGCCACTTCCATTGCTCTTTGATACTCGACAGCCTTTTCATACAGCATCCTGACGTCGGCACCTCGAGCTCTGGACGTCCGTTGTCGCTTTACCATTCTTCACCCACTTCAATTCTTATTGCCTCAGCCATGGCTGATGTGACGAAGTTGTCTTTTTGCTTTCTCTTTGCAGCGAGCTCACTCTCCGTAAGCAATACAACGTTGAACCCCGTATGGAAACGCCTGTAAGCCTCAGGCGTATTCTCACTCAGCCTGTCCAGCGCCTTATTCCGGTCAACCCCGTCATTAACTACAAGCAGGATGTCTGCATCGCTCTCCGGCGTATCCGAACCCCTGGCCATACTTCCGAACAGGAAAGCTCTGATGCTCTTCACCTCGAGACCACTCACAAGCATTCGAACAGCTTCCTTGGGCATCAATGTTTCCGCCTGGAACAGGGGTTTCAACAGCTCTTCACAGACAGCGGTATCCCGGGCAATCTGGTACATGGTTGACCTGCCGGCGTGCTTGCGCGTCACGATCCCCGCCCGGTGCAGGCTGTTGAGCGCGTTATTGCAGGTCGCCTGGTTCATCCCGAGCTCCCTGGCCAGGCTTCTCCCCGTAGCTACTTCGGACGGGTACAGGACAAGGTGCCTCAAGATAGCCACCTTGTTCTTGTTGCCCAGTATCTGGTTCAGCGGCTTGTTTATTCTCATCTCGTTTCCTTTTTCACATGACAAATAAACGATACATATGAGTAACTAATTAGTCAATGTGTTTGCAGACCGGCATGGGGTGAAGCCAGCGAAAGCAAACTCAGTCAGGCGACAGTCGACCAGGGCTTCAAAGCATGTCCCAGGGCGGGTCTATGATTTGCTCGATGGCTGGGGGCAACACAACTTGGGGACATTCCAGGCGATAGCACTCCTACGACAACATCAGGGATCACTTTCGATCCCTGCGCGATGAAGGGAGAGGACGATGGAAGACAACAAAGACAGGATGGACGTGTACGTTCTGCTCGACCGCACGGGGTCGATGGCCACGCTGTGGACAGAGGCAGTATCATCCGTGAACGCGTATGTGAAGGAGCTCGCGAAGGACGGGGTCGGCGATCGCGTCACGCTCGCCGTCTTCGACTCGAACGAGAAAGGGTTGCAGTTCGATGTCCTGCGGGACTTCGTCCTGATAACTGAGTGGGAGGAAATCAAAGAGGACGAGGTCCAGCCGAGAGGGATGACACCGCTCTTCGACGCCCTGGCAAAGCTCATCTCCCGGGCCGAGGTGATCGACAACGGCAAGACCGCGATCGTTGTCATGACCGACGGTCAGGAGAATGCGAGCAAAGAGGTCAGCAGGAAAGCCATGAAGGCGTCCCTCGACCGCGTCCGGGCGAAGAACTGGCAGGTGAACTTCCTGGGCGCAGACTTCGACGGCTTCGTCGACGCTCAAAGCCTGGGTGTCGCGAAGGCGTACCAGATGAACTTCGCGCCGGGGAGCGCGGAGGCCGCGATGGCCTCGACGGCCCGGAGACACTCCCTGTACAGGAACAGCATGGAGCCCGTCTACTACACGAAGGAAGACAGGGACGACGCGAGGGAGGATGACGCCGGCAAAGAGTAGAGACGTACACATCAGAAAAACGAGGAGGAGCCTCCGGACACGGCGGCTCCTCCTTCTGTTACGGAGCTATTTCGGCATCGCCGTGACCCAGCCGGGGGGCAGCAGCGCCTGGTACGTGTCTGAATAGTCCTGCGCGAAATCGCGCCAGTTCGAACCCCAGAACACCCTGGTGCCGCCGGTGTCCACCGCCGCGAAGGCCTCCGCATAATAATTCTTCTCACCGGTCGCGCTCTTCTGCGTGTAGGAGACCGTGTGGGAGACCCGCCAGACCCGGGGGCTTCGCTCAGCTCCAGCATGAACAGCTGGTTGTCCATCCAGGAGTGTGTCTTATCAGGGGGTGCTTCCTCGGCCCCGTAGGTCGATATCAGTGCCCAGCCAGGGGTCGCTGCGCAGTTGCCTGAGACGTGCATGCCGATATCCGGGTTCACCTCGAACGGGATGTGTACCAGCCTCGTCTCGGCGCCGGTCGCCATGTCCGCCATGCATATGTAATCGTTGCGGACGTTCTGATAGACGTATACGTCACGCCCGCCCGCGGTCAGCGCCGCGTCGCCGTGGCCGGCTGAGCCTTCCGGCAGCTTCACGGTCGTCTGGAAGTCTCGGCTGAACACCTGCGTGTATATCGCCTTGTCCTCGTAACCGATGATGCACCACTGCCCGGACATGCTCATGCCCACCCAGTTCAGGCTGTCAGGGAACCCGCCGCTCTTGTGCCCCACCACCTGGTTCTCGTCCCTGTCGAAGCAGATGACCCCCATCAGCTTGTCCCCTTTGCCCTCCACCATGAAGCAGCACCAGTAACGCCTGTCCAGCGAAGCGTCACCCTCGCTCCTGGTGGTCACGTAGGCGGCCGTCGGGAACTCTTTCTTGAAGTCGTGGATCACCGTCGACTCGTTGGTGCTCGTGTCGTAGCCGCGAAGCTCCGTATCGCAGATGTAGTAGAAGAGCTTCGGGTCAGCGCGGCTCCAGCGCGGCTCCGGCTCTGTGAACTCGCACTCGTCAAAGGCGGAGACCTTGCGCAGCAGCTTGCACTTTACCGGGTCGTAAAGGTAATAGGCGGCAGTATTGCCGCGCAGCATCAAGAGCGTCCCGTCACTGTTGGCAGGGTCCATCTTGGAGTACTCGTTCTCTATTCCCGGCCCCAGGTAGCCGTCCTTCTTATCGGTGATGCGCTGTAGAGGCGTCGAGAAAGACGGGTCACTGAAGCGTGCCGCCTTCGCCGGCACAGGCGGGTCGTTGTCAGGGTATATCCCTGTCCCCATCACGAAATTTGAAGCTGAAGTGGTTGACGACGCGGTGGGCGAAGTCGTCGGCGACGAGGTCGGCGACACGGCCGGCTTCTGCGCCTTCTGCTGGCATCCCACGACCAGCAGGAGGAGCGATACCAGTAACAGAGCCGCCAGCCGACGAACGGACCTCATACCCCGCTCCCCTTTTCAGAGTTGCTTGAACCTCAGAAGGTATCTGCCCAGATGGATCTCGTCGTTGAACGTCAGCCTGCTCGCCTCTTGCGGCGTGAGTCTCTGCTTGTTCAGAAAAGTCGAGTTCGTGCTTCCCATGTCGCTGATGTAGTAGACATCGTCGCGGCAGAAGACCTTCGCGTGCATGCGTGAAACCCCGGCGGAGACCGCGGCCGCCCCGGAGAGCGTTATGTCCGGGGTCAGATCGCTGTCGGCGTCCCCTCTCCCGACGATCATCTCCAGGTCCGGAACGACGGGGTAGAACTGCCCGGTCAGCGGGTCCTCCAGCACGGCCTTCGGGGCCTTCACGTTTATGGTCGGAGGCCGCTGGGATACCTCGAAAGGCCTGCCGCACGCCTCGCAGAACAGGGCATCATCAAGGTTCTCCACCCCGCACTCGGTACAGAACTTCAAATCGTCGCACCTCCCCACACTACAACCATGACAAGCACCCTACTCAGCCTTCAGCGCGACCGCGATGTCCGCCTTTGTCGCCTTCCACGCGGGGTACACTCCGGCCACCACTCCCACCATTGCGGCGGCGGCGAAAGCCACCACCACGGCCCAGAGCGGGGTCTGTGCCGGGAGCGGGCTCAAGGAATCCAGAAGGACAGATATCAGCCAGCCCAGCGGGATCCCTATCAGCGCGCCGATGAGGCAGATCGTCGTGGACTCGAACAGGAACTGGGCCACTATCGCCTTCTTCGAGGCGCCCTGGGCCAGGCGCACGCCTATCTCGCGCGTCCTCTCTTTGACGGAGATGTACATGATGTTCGAGACGCCTATCGCGCTCTCGACCAGTGCAATGGCCGCGATCCCGATGACCAGCGCGTTCAATATGGACATGATCTTCGAGTACGAGGCCATCATGTCGTCCTGCGTGGCCACGTAGAAATCTTCCTTCCACTGGCTGCCCGGGTTTGCCGCCACGTAGCGTCCGCGGTGCTCCGGCGTGAGTTTGGCCGTGATCGCCTTCACGACGGCATCAGACTTCGAGGCGTCGGAGAGCTTCACGTCGATCTCCCTCACCTTCTCAGTCCCGGGAGCCCCGAAGATGTTTCGCGCGTCCGCGATCGAGATGTAGATGTCTTTGTTCGGATCGAGGAACATCGATTTCTCGCGCGGCGCGAGCAGCGCCTTGATCGTGAAGTCGTTGCCGGCGATCTTTATCGTCTTGCCTATGACGTTCGTGCCTTTTGCGAAGAGCGTCTCCGCCACGAACGGCCCGACGGCGCACGTACGCCTGTTGCTCCTCGAAGCTCCAGCCCGCGGCTTTCTTTGAGAACTCGAGCTTCCTCACCTTTGCGAATCCCTGGTCCCCGCCGATCACCTTGCAGTTGATGGCCTTGTCTCCGGCCTGGACGACATCGAGCTGCTCGGTTACACCGCTGGCCGCCTTCACCCCCGCCACCTTCTCGACCGTCGCGACGTCGGGCTGGACGAGCGAGCTGGTGTTGAGCTGCCCGCTCAGCTGGCTCGCCGTCGCGTTGAAGTCGGCTGTGGTCTCCTGCTGCCCGGACTTCACGATTATCATGTCGGTCCCGAGCCCCTTGATCTGGGCCTCCACCTGGGACCGGACTCCCTGGCCGATCGAGATGAGAAGGATGACCGCGGTAATGCCCATCACCACGCCGAGAATGGACAGGGCCGACCTCAGCGGGTTTATTCGCAGCGAATGAAGCGAGGTCTTCAGCAACTGACCCGGGCGCATTCCTACACCTGCCTCTCTCGACTCGACTTCTCTACGCGATCCTTGCGCCGCACATCCTGCAGAAAACTGCAGTCGGCCTGTTGACCGTCCCGCAGGATGTGCAGGAACCGGTGGGCTCCGGCGCGGCTGCGGCGATCGGCACGCCGCATATGCGGCAGAACCTGGCGGCCGGCCGGTTGGTCGTCCCGCACTGCTGACAGGCCCACTGCGCGCCGGCAGGAACCGCGGCCGGCGGAACGCTGACCGGAGCCGGCCTTTCAGGCGCAACGGGTGCCCGCACTGGAGCGGCAACGCGCTGCTCTTCGACGATGAGCCCGTCCGAGATCCTGATGATCCGCTGAGCCTGCTGGGCTATGTTGGGGTCGTGCGTCACCATCACGATGGTGTGCCCCTGCCTGTTGAACTCCTGCAGGATGTTCAGCACTTCGAGCCCGGAGTTCACGTCGAGCGCCCCGGTCGGCTCGTCGGCGAGGATCACCAGCGGCTGCGTCACTATCGCCCTGGCGATCGCGACCCTCTGCCTCTGGCCGCCGGAGAGCTCGTTCGGGCGATGCTCCATCCGGTCCCCGAGCCCGACGGACGTAAGCGCCTCGGCAGCCAGCCTCCTGCATTCTTTCTGCTTCATGCCGCCGTACTGCAGTGGCACCTGGACGTTGTCCAGTGCTGTCTCGTGCGGCATCAGGTTGAAAGACTGAAAGATGAACCCGAGCTTCCTGTTCCTCATCTTCGCGAGCTCGCCGTCCGCCATCCGGCTGGCCTCCTGGCCGTCGATGAAGATGCCGCCGCTCGAGGGACGGTCGAGCAGCCCGATGATCTGGAGCAGCGTCGACTTGCCCGAGCCGGAAGTGCCGATTATGGCAACCATCTCGCCGTGATTGATGGCGACGCTGACCCCTTTGAGCGCGTGCACTTCCGAGTCGCCGAGCTTGTAGACTTTGCGCAGGTCCTGGGCCATGAGGACGGGATGGGTACTCAATTGAAGAATCCGCATCTAGGGCATCTGGGGTTGCCGGCCGGCAATCTCGATCCGCAGTTGCCACAGAAGTTCGGGACCTGCTGCGAGGCGGGGGCGGCGGGAAAGGCGGGAAAGCTATCAGGGACATCGAGCCTGAAGCCGCATTCGGAGCAGAAGATGCTGCCGGGCGGTAGCCTGAAGCCGCATTCGCCGCAGAAGATGGGCGCTTCCACCTGCGGAGTCACGGACGACATGGCTGGCGGCGCGGCCGGCGGAGAAGGCACCGCGCTCGGCACCACGGCTTCTCCCTGCGCCCCGACGGCCCTCTTCAGCGCGACCTCCATATCGGACGCGCTGGCATAACGTTCCGACGCCACCTTGGCGGTCGCCTTTGCCACGACCGATTCCAGTTCGTTCGGGACCACGGGGCTCAGTTCCGCAAGAGGCCTGGGCTGCTCGTGGACTATCTTGTACATCACCGTCGTTGGCGTATCGCCATCGAAAGCCGGCCGCCCCGCGAGCATCTCGTAGAGAAGGATCCCCACGCTGAAGATGTCGCTCTGGGGGCCGACTACTTCCCCCTTGACCTGCTCGGGGCTCATGTACCGGGGAGTCCCGAGGACCTGTCCGGACACAGTGATGTTGGAAGCTGTCGAGATGTGAGCGATGCCGAAGTCGACGACCTTGGTGAGCCCGTCCGGCAACAGAAAGACGTTGTCGGGCTTGATGTCCCTGTGCACCACGTCGTGCCCGTGAGCGTACGACAGGGCCGAGAGCAGCTGCGAAGCGATGTGAGTGACCCTCGCCGGCGGGCTAGCGCCCTCGTTGATGACGCTGACGAGGGTCGTGCCCTGCAGGTGCTCCATGGCGATGAAAGGCACGCCCTCTTCCTCGCCCACGTCGAAGATCACAACGATGTTGGGATGCTGCAGCGCGCCGGCCGCCTTCGCTTCCCGGTGGAATCGCTTCTTGACCTCTTCCCGGGACTCGTCGCTCTGACCTTGCTGCAGGGATAGCGTCTTGATGGCTACGTTGCGGCCGATGATGTCGTCCCTCGCGAGGTACACGACTCCCATGGCGCCAGAGCCGATCTCCTTGATGACACGGTAACGGCCGAACCGTTCGGGCAATGCTTTCGCTTGAGGCTGCGGCTCACTCGCCACTGGCGGCGCGGCTTCCGGGACGCCGGGCGCCTGGCCTCCGAGGTAGATGGTCCCCTTCGGGGTCACCTCTATGCCGGTGCCGCAGAACGGGCAGAAGCGGACGCCCTGCTCGTCCCCGACTTTTTTACCGCACTTCGGGCATTCCTTCATTCTTACAGCCTCACTGCCCGCTCGAATGTCCCATCCCGATATCGACAGTCCGATTCTACTTCAATGAACGCTACTCGGCCGGTGCGGGCTCGACGTCGGCGAACCAGGTGAACTTCCCGTTCTTGATCTGGATCACGACGCCGCTCTTCCTGGGGTCGTGCGAACCGCCGGCATAGAGCATCGTCCCGGTCGCGCCTTTGAATTCTTTGACCTTGCCCATCCCGGTAAGAACGGCGGCGCGGTCGAGCGTGCCTCCGTTGGTCAATGCGGTGGACAGCAGTCCGAAGGAGTCGTACGTGAGCGCGGCGACATCGTCCGGAACGCTGTTGTACTGCGCCTTGTACGCCTGGACGAACTTCTGGGTCAGGGGCGCGGGCGATTCGGAGGAGTAGTGATTGAAGAGGTACGAGCCCTCGATGTTTGCGCCGGCCATCTTGATCAGGTCAGGGGTGCTCCAGGCGTCACTTCCTATGAAAGTGGCAGTGATGCCCTTAGCCCTTGCCTGCTGGACCTGTGTCGCCACATCGGTGTAATAAGAGGGCATGAAGAGGATGTCCGGCGCGGCGGCCTTTATCTGGTCCATCTGCGCCGAGTAGTCCTTGGCCCCCGACTTGAACGTCTGTATCGCGACGACCTTGCCGCCGTTGGCCTCGAAGCTCTTCTTGAAGAGCTGCGCCTGGTTCCTGAGCACGTCGGTCGAATCGTCGTAGAGGATCGCCGCCCTGGTCGCGTTCAGCTTCTCCCTGGTGAACAGGCCGAGCGCCTCGGACTCGAAGTAGTCCGTGAAGCACGCGCGGTACACGGTCTTCTTGGGCTGCCCTGTCTTCTCGTCGACCGTGGTCTTGGGGTTGGTGGACCAGGGCGCTATCAGGAGGACGCCGGAAGTAACTGCCACATCGGCTGCGGCAACGGCATTGCTGCTCGAGTTGGGCCCGACGATAGCCAGGACGCCGTTTTGATCGATGAGCCTGGTGGCGGCCGCCGCGGCCTTCTTCGGATCCGAGGCGCTGTCTTCTACCACGATCTCGATCTTGTACTTCTTACCGCCGACTGTGAGTCCGCCCGCGTCGTTTATCTGCCTGACCGCAAGCTTTGCCGCGGTCTCGCAGGACTTGCCTACCGCGGGCATGCTCCCCGTGATCTCGGCGATCACGCCTACCTTGATGACCGATGGTCCGCTGCTGCATCCGGGCAGCGCGGCGAGTAGCAGTAGCAGGGCCAGGGCGGCTATTGCAGCTTTCTTCACCGGGTACCTCCTGTTTTGAGCCTGGAATGCTCGACTATATGACTTACGGGAAGAACGCCGGGCGTTCTTCAAGTGACTTGTTATAACGGCGGTATCCTATCACGGCGCACGCGCCCCTGTGCACGAACTGCCATGCGGACCGGCACGCTTCACGAAACATGTTTCCGAATGTTAAAGATTTCGCAAAATGCAAAAAAGGTGCCAGGCACGAATACAAAAATCTGCAAAAAAGGTGCCAGGATCAAATCTGCAGAATGCGAAAGTTCGGAACAATAAAGAAATCTCCATCGCGTTCGACCCGCATGTCGTTAACAACTTCGGACCCTGTGAAGTTAACCAGTACAAGAACGGCCGGTCCTGAAAGGGGACCAGAGGCCGACCACCGCTCGAACGCGACACCCGAGCCAGGGTTGTCCGACACGAAGGCAGGTTGCCGGGAATGAGCAGATCAAAGTTCCTCCGCCTCGTATCAGTGCCTGTCATGCTGATCATCGTCCTGGCATTGGCGATGCCGGCCACCGCTGCACCACAGGTGACCGAATACGACACATCCGCGGTCGGGACTATGACCTGGGGCATCGCCGCCGGCCCCGACGGGGCCCTGTGGTTCACCGCTCAGGGAGCCGACAACATCGGCCGTATCACCACTACCGGCGCAGTGAGCGTCTTCAACATTCCTTCGGGAGTGCCGGCGTTCGGACATACCGGAGGCATCACGGCCGGCCCCGACGGAGCCCTCTGGTTCACGTCGGCCGGAGGACGGTACGTCGGCCGGATCACAACGTCCGGGGTGATAACGAAGTTTCTCACGCCCGCTTCCAACATGCTGGGAGGGATAACCTCCGGGCCTGACGGCGCCCTCTGGTTCCTCGAGACCGGCAGTAACAAAGTGGGCCGCATCACGACCGACGGAACGATCACCGAGTTCGGCGGAGTCACGCCCGGAGCGGGTCTCTGGGACATAACGAGCGGGCCGGACGGCGCCATCTGGTTCACGGAGAACACCGTCGGCAAGATCGGCAGGATCACCACCGCGGGAGCGGTCAACGAGATGAACCTGGCCGCGGACAGCGGTCCGAGGGGCATCACGACCGGCCCCGATGGAGCCGTGTGGTTCGTAGAAAACAAAGCAAACAAGATCGGACGCATATCGACGACCGGGCAGCTGTCCGAGTTCAGCCTCCCGTCGGGAAGCGCTCCCGCGGGGATCACGGCTCGGCCGGACGGGAACCTCTGGTTCACGGAAGCCGCGAGTGCGAAGATCGGTTGCATCACGACCGCCGGAGCGATCACCGAGTATGGAGGACTGACGGGCGGGTCCGTGCCGACCGGCATAGCGAGCGGCCCTGACGGGGCTGTCTGGTTCACCGAGTACGCCGGGAACAAGGTGGGAAAGATGACCGGGCTGCCGGGTCCGTCTCCGAGCCCTTCTCCCGCTTCGAACTTCGATTCTTACATCGTCCTGCAGAACCCGAACGCCCAGCCGGCGACGGTCACGCTCACGTACATGATGGAGGGAGGCGCTACGAAGCAGGAGACCGTCGTCGCGGGTCCGACGAGCAGGAAGACGGTGTACGTGAATGACTCGGTAGGCCTCGGGAAATCGTTCTCGACCAAGGTGTCGGCCGACAGTCCGATCATGTCCGAGCGCCCGATGTACTTCAACTACAAAGGGGCATGGACCGGCGGACACGACGTGGTCGGCGCCAACTCGCCGCAGTCGGCCTGGTACTTCGCCGAAGGGACGTGCCGGCCCAACTTCGATCCTTACATCTGCATCCAGAACCCCGGGGATGCCGACGCCACAGTCACGATCACCTACATGAAGGGCGACGGCGGCACTCCGACTGAGGACCTGACGGTGCCGGCGCACGCCCGCTCCACGGTCAGATGTGCCGACAAGCTGGGGCAGGGAGACGACGCCGCTCACGACTTCTCGTCGAAAGTCGAATGCACCAACGGTCAGAAGATCATCGCCGAGCGCCCGATGTACTTCAATTACAAAGGAGCCTGGACGGGCGGGCACGACGTCATAGGGACCCCGGCCCCGGCCACCGCCTACTACTTCGCCGAAGGGACGTGCCGGCCCAACTTCGATCCTTACATCTGCATCCAGAACCCCGGGGATGCCGACGCCACAGTCACGATCACCTACATGAAGGGCGACGGCGGTACTCCGACTGAGGACCTGACGGTGCCGGCGCACGCCCGCTCCACGGTCAGATGTGCCGACAAGCTGGGGCAGGGAGACGACGCCGCTCACGACTTCTCGTCGAAAGTCGAATGCACCAACGGTCAGAAGATCATCGCCGAGCGCCCGATGTACTTCAATTACAAAGGAGCCTGGACGGGCGGGCACGACGTGGTCGGAGCTTCCGCGACCGCTGACACCTGGTACTTCGCCGAGGGCTACACCGGGAATTAAGGCCTGAACTATTCGGGCGCGACTTCAGTCGCGCATTTGTATCATCCACGTGTCTTTCCAGCGTACCGGCCTGCGCCGCTGGACTGGCAGGGCCGATCATTTTAGTTCAACGCTTCCCAAGGTGACCCTCACTTACACGACAGGAGACGGCAAGGCAAAGACCCAGGACCTGCTGGTCCCCGCCGCCTCGCGGAGCACCGTACACCCGGCGGATATCCTCGGAACGGGCGACGACCCCGGCCACGACTTCTCGACTAGGGTGCAATGCACCAACGGCCAGGAGATGATCGCCGAGCGCCCGATGTACTTCAACTTCAAGAGCATGTGGAGCGGAGGGAGCTGCGTCATCGGGCAGTGATCCTGAAGAGCCTTTGATCGGAAGGGCCCCGGATTGCCGGGGCCCTTCTCTTTTTGTCTCACAACCCCCAACGCTATTGGGGCGCGGCTTCGGCCGCGCTTTCCCAACTTCCCGCGTGCTATTCTTAGGGGGTTCCACGCTTAGGTAGCTGGGCGTGGCGAGCAGTCTAAGCACGTGCGCGGCAAGGGGGCCAAAGATGAACGAGCGATTCTGGACGAAGTCGTACGATCCCGACCTGACAGACCTCGATCCGTCCGCGTGGGAGACTACTTACGTCGACGCGGTGAAATCCGTCTTCGAGAAGTTTCCCGACAAGGTGGCGCTTGCCTACCTTGGCGTCGAGATACCGTACAAGGACCTCGACCGGTACGCCAACAGGTTCGCCGACTTGCTCATCGCGAACGGCTTCGAAAAAGGGGATGTGGTAGGCATCAACCTGCCCAACATACCGGAGTATGTCATCGCCTGGCTCGGCGTCCTGAGAGCCGGCTGCGCGGTATCCGGGGTATCACCGCTCCTCTCAGCTGAGGAGATGGAGTACCAGCTGAAGGACTCGAACGCGCGGGGGCTGGTGACCCTGGACGCGATATTCGAAGGCCGTCTTGTGGGTATCGCCTCGCGGCTGCCAGACCTCAAGCTCGTCGCGACGGCCAGCGTCGGAGGTTTTCTGCCAGGGTTCAAGAGGGTGCTAGGCCAACTCCTCAAGAAGATACCGAAGGGGAAGGTCACACCTCTCGATGGCAAGATGGTCGTCGACATGAAGAAGGTCATCAACGACACGCAGTTCTCTGCGGCTCACCCTGACGTGGCCCTGACGCCGGACGACCTCGCCTACATCCAGTACACTGGCGGTACGACGGGCTCGCCCAAGGGCGCGATGCTGACACACAGGAACGCGGTATCGGACCTGCTGATAGTGCAAAGATGGCTTGGGTGGGAAGAAGGCAAGGGCGTGGCTCTGTCCGGATTTCCGTTCTTCCACATCGCAGGCCTGTTCTTCAACGAGAACTGTATCTACCTTGGATGGACCCAGGTGCTCATTCCCAACCCGAGGGACACCGAACACATATGCAAGGAGCTCACGAAATACAGGCCGACCGCGCTGGTCAACGTGCCGTCGCTGTTCCAGATGCTCATAGCCAACCCGATGTTCAAGGAGGTGGACCATTCGAACCTCGAGACATGTATCTCGGCCGCGGCCCCGTTCCCGGAGGAGTCTCAGCGCGAGCTGGAGAGCATCGTCGGCCCGGGCAAGCTCCTGGAGGTGTACGGGATGACGGAGACATCACCGCTCACGGTCATGAACCCGTGCAAGGGCACAAAGAAACTCGGGTCGATCGGGCTGCCGCTGATAAACACAGACGTCATCCTTATAGACACCGATACCAGCAAGGTCGTCGAAGTCGGACAGCCCGGCGAGATCAGCGTGAAGGGCCCCCAGGTGATGGTCGGCTACTACGAGAAACCGGAGGAGACGGAGCTGGTCTTTGACGAGAACGGTTACTTACACACAGGGGACGTCGCCATCCAGGACGAGGATGGGTACCTCCGCATCGTCGACAGGACCAAGGACATGATAATAGTCAGCGGCTTCAAGGTGTTCTCGAAGAAGGTCGAGGAGGCCCTCTGCGAGCACCCTGCCATCGAGATGGTGGCCCTCATCGGGATCCCCAATCCCGAAAGGCCGGGCTCCGAGCTGGTCAAGGCGCTCGTCACCATCATGCCGGGGTACGATTTCGGGGGCGACGAGGACGCGCTCAAGACCGACATCCTGAAGGTGGCCAAAGAGAAGCTGTCGCCGTACGAGGTCCCCAAGATCATCGACATACGAGAGGAACTGCCGCTCACTGCTGTCGGGAAGATCGACAAGAAGGTCCTGAGGAAGGAAGCCCCGTAGGCGGCGAGCTGCAATCTTGCTGAAACGGAGGGAAGCGATGCCGCGCAAAACGCAACAACGGGGCCGCCGGCAGAAGGGGTTCAGCCTTTTTATCCGCCCTGTGTCGCGTTTTTTGCGCGCGATCTCCGCGGTTGTCGTTCTGATAGCAATACTCGCGCTGGTGCTGGCGGGGTGCGCGAATGACGTCAACCTTTCCTACGATTCCTCCTCCGAAAACGTCGTGGTCGAGGTGAGCTCGAGCGGCGGACTCCCCACTCCATGGGTCGACCAGGTCTCTTCCTTCACGCTCTATGGCGATGGCAGAGTCGTGAAAGAGTCTGACCAGTCCAAGCACGGCATGCTGGTCGAGGGCAAGCTCGACAATGCGGCGATGAAGGACCTGCTGTTGAAGATACAGGAGGCTGGTTTCTTCGGGCTCAAGAACGCGTACAGCAACAAGGGAGTGATGGACGGGGTGACCTCGAAGGTGGCGGTGAACCTTTCCGAGCAGAAGAAGACTGTCACCAACTACATGGCGGATGTCCCGGGATTGACTGAGACCCTCTCGATCATTAACGGCTACCCGGCCACCGGCCTCCACGACTACGTGCCCGAGAAGGGATACCTGGTGGTGCTGAAGGACACGGAGCCGCCCGCGAATCCCCAGACTCCTCCACCTGAGATCACTACACTCATCCCGTCAGGTGACCGGCTCGAGCAGGCGGCGTCGAGCCATAAGCCGATCGAGGTGGACGGCAAAGCGTTTCTGACACTGAAGAAGTGGGAGTCGGACCAGCAGTATGTGGGGGCTGAGGTCCAGGTGGGCGGCACCTGGTATAAGGTGTTCGCGCTTTACAAGCCAGGCGATTTCTAGCCGGCAGAGGAGATACTTCAGGCATAGAGGCCTGCTGTTGATAACAGGCAAGGATTTGTTGATGGACACTGGAGGTCAGGCCACGAAGAAGCTGCTGGTCGTTCTTTTCGTCATTTTCCTGGTGGTGGGCGTGCTGACGACGGCAAGCTGCATCAATACCGACAAGGACACCGAGCAGGACACCGAAGTGGTCAACCTCGACGAAGACGTGAATACAGGCATCCTCGGCACTTTCGTAAATGGCTCCGATACGGTCACCTTCGCCAAGGGAGGGACATTCACGATCTCCGGGCCCGCGGGCAGCAAGTCCGGCACGTACAAGGTCCAGAAGGCCGCAGACGGCTCCAGCAAGGTCATTCTCACGTACCCGGATGCCGGCCTGACTCAGATATGGTCCTTCGGGATCTCGAACGGCAAGGTCGTCGCCGTGACGAATCCCAACGGCGAACAGTGGAACAAGAAGTAGCTGGAGCTGCTTGACGACCGTGATTGATTCACGGTGTTGTTCTTAATCCTGCGCGGCAGATAACGTGTCTCGAACCCGCGAGACCATCTGCATGCTTTCACTTCGGGCAAGACGTAACCTGGAGTTTATGAGCAAGCCGGCCTTCTGATAGATCTCATCAGCTACAGGTTCCCCTTCTTAAACGTAAGAATTCTGTGCTCCCGTTCGTCCGGATGGTGGTAATATAAAGCGGCGCTCGGGACAAGTCGGTATAACCATCTCCATCAAAGTTGAGGCGGCAGCAACAGGGGTATCACGTTGAAGCAGAAACCAGCGAACCGGCAAGTCACTGCAACCACAGCCAGGAGGAAGCAGATCGCGCTGGTTGCGATCGTGCTGCTGTTGACCCTGGGGCTCCTGATCGTCAACACAGGCCCTCTCATTGCGCAAACCGTCGTGGCAACCATCACGGTGGGTGCGAACCCCCATGGCATCTTAGTGGACCCCACCGCCGACTTGATCTACGTGGCAGACAATAGTGACGGTACCGTATCAGTGATAGACAGCCTGACCAACAACGTTATCGACACCATCACGGTCGGCGTCAACCCCGATGGTATCGGCATCAGCCCTGCTACCAGCAGGATCTATGTGTCAAACAACGGTGACGATAACGTGTCAGTGATAGACACCCTGACCAGAACTGTTATCGCCACCATCCCGGTGGGCGACCACCCCCAGGGCGTGGGTGTCATACCCGGCGCAACCGACAGGATCTACGTGACAAACGATGGTGACGATAATGTGTCAGTGATAGACGGCCTGGCCGTAACCACCACCATCCCGGTGGGCTCACACCCCGATGGTCTCTGCGTCAATCCCTCCACCAACAAGGTTTATGTGACAAACAACGGTGGCACCACCGTATCCGTGATTGAAGGCCTGGCCGTTACCGGCACCATCACGGTGGGCGCAAACCCCTATGGCGTCGTAGTGGACCCCGCCACCAACAGGGTCTATGTGACAAACACCGGTTCCGGCACCGTATCGGTGATAGAAGGCCTGGGCGTTATCGATACCATCACGGTGGGCACAGTGCCCGCTGGCATCGGCTTCAACCCCACCACCAACAGGCTCTACTTGGCAGACTTCGCTGGCAACAGGGTATTCGTGATAAACGTTCTGGACAACAGCGTTGTAGGCCCACCTGTAACGGTCGGAGCCGGCCCCCGGGGCGTCGGAGTGGACCCCACCACCGATAGGATCTACGTTACAAACAGCGGTGGCACCACCGTATCCGTGATAGCCCATCTCTCTGCTCCCACCACCACGAGCCTGAGCCCCGCGGGCACGACGGCGGGGAGCGGCGCCTTCACCCTTACCGTGAACGGCACCGGCTTCATCAGCAGCTCAGTCGTAAGGTGGAACGGAGTAGCCTGCATCACCACATACGTCTCTGCAAACCAGGTGACCGCTTCAATACCCGCAGCGAATGTCCAGACAGCCGGCACCGCGAGCGTAACAGTGTTCAACCCGGATGAAGCGGAGTCCAACGCCCAGACGTTCACCATCACAAAGCTCAATAACCCCATCTGGTACTTGGCGGAAGGCACCACCGGCTGGGGCTTCTCAACCTATATCACGATAGAGAACCCCCAGGACGAAGAGCTGCACGCCAGGGTGACCTACTCCAACCCCTTCGCGTATTCAGGGTCCGGCGAGATAGCCCGGAAGACCGTGACGCTGCCCGCCAAGTCCCAGACAACGATTGGAAACGACGCCATTATAGACGCCATGGGAGGGGTGACCGACTTCTCCACCGTGGTGGAGTGCCTGGAGGGCAAGTCGATAGCAGTGGACCGCACCATGACCTGGACGGGCAAGGGCGCCCCCGGCCCCGAGGGACACAACTCGATCGGGGTCACCGCCCCGGCGAAGACCTGGTACCTGCCGGAGGGCTCTTCCGAGTGGGGATTCGAGACCTGGACGCTCGTTCAGAACCCCAACCCCATTGAGGCAAATGTGACCCTCACCTACATGACCGAGCACGCAGGCGCCAAGGTGGTGGCCAAGAAGATACCCGCCAACTCGCGGGCCACCTATAACATGGCTTCAGACATCGGCTCCCACGACTCCTCCATAAAGGTGACCTCGGACATACCGGTCATAGCCGAGCGTAGCCAGTACAGAAGCAACCGGCGCGAGGGCTCCTGCTCGATAGGGACCACCGCCCCTGCCAGCGACTACTTCCTCGCGGAGGGCACCACCGCCTGGGGCTTCACCACCTACGTGCTGGTGCAGAACCCGCAGGACAGCCCCACGGACGTGACCATCACCTACATGACGCCGGGCGGACCCAAGACCCAGCCTGTTTTCACCATGCCGCCCAACTCGCGCAAGACGATAAGGGTCAACGACATAAAGCCGTCCGCCGGCGACCCGATAGATGTCTCCAATACGGACCTGTCGATCCAGGTACACGGCTCGGCGCCGATCATCGCCGAGAGGGCCATGTACTGGAACAACGGTACAGGTGAGGCCTGCCACGACTCCATCGGGCTTTCCTCGCCGCACATGAGCTTCTTCCTACCCGACGGCCAGACATCGGACGGCCGGGAGACCTGGACACTGATACAGAACCCCAACCCGGAAGCCGTCACCGTAGAGATCTCCTACCTCTCAGCCGGAGGAGGCACACCGGTCTCCTTCACCGAGACCATACCCCCCAACTCACGCAAGACCTACAACATGGCCGGTGCAGGGAACACATACCCGGGAATCCAGGGCAGGGCCTCCGTCACGGTACACTCCCTGGACGGAGCGCGGCCTGTCATGGTCGAGCGCTCCATGTACTGGAACAACAAGGGTGCGGGGACGGATACCATCGGGGGTTACTCGGACTAGTAATAGCAGGGGTCACAGGGTATCGGGGATGAAAACCACCGCGGAAAAATAGAGCCGCGTCGGCTTTCGTAACATGTCAGAGCATTGAATACCAGTGACTAGAGCAGGTTCTTGTCGGCCACTATCTTCTGGGCTTCAGCCTCCAGTTTTTTGTTCTCGGACACGATCTTGCTCGTCTCGTCGGCATATGACTTTCCAAGGCTTTCCATACCCGCGACATCACTGGCTTTGACAAGTACCAGCATCTTGTCCAGGAAGGCATCGGTCTTGATCATGAGTTCCTGGAGGTTGTCCATCTCAGATATCTCGAGATCGGCGACCTTGACATAGTTCTCAACGCCACTGAGGTCCTTGATCGCCTCGAATTCAACTTTCACCTTGCCGGCGCCCGTGGAGAGATCGGCCGCCCCGGCTTTTGCTTTCTCAACACCCGCCTCCCAGGCCTTCTCGTCGGACGCTTCGCTTAACGACGAGGAGAGGTCGTCGCTCCAGGTTTGCGCATCCGTCTTGAGTTGCCTTGTCAGCTTGTTGGCCTTCAACATGTGCTCTTTCGCCTTGCTGGTGTTGCCTCCGCTGCCGAGGAGCAGCACCGTGACTATGATCACGGCGGCGATGATTATCACCGCACCTACTATCGATAGCACGATCCATAGATTCTTCCTGCCGGAAGGGCTTTTCGGTGGCGGCATCACGGGAGACGGAAGGGGGATCTGCTGTTGCGGGGGAGGTGTCTGCCGGTCCTGTACCTGCATTCCTGAAGGAGGTTGCGTTTGAACTGCATTGGTCTCCTTCTGCTTTGCTCCGCACTTGATGCAGAAAGCTTTACCTTCTGGAACCTCGTTACCGCAATTGGCGCAAAACATGACCGCTCCTTTGACTTCATCTCTCAAAGGTATCCCTGGCGGTATTCTACACTTTAACAGAGGACGCTCTCATCTCGCAGGTTGGCCTGATTGTTTGCGATGATGCTTGAGACGATGAGAGAATGCTCAAAGCCCGGGGCAGCGGCGGAGTGTCAGGCCTCCAGTTACGAATGTCGTGACGGCAAGGAGATTGTTCGATGGAAATGGCCCATGAAGAAGGCCTCTATTCTTTCCAGTGCGGATGGGAGGTGCTTTTCGACTCCACCTGGGAAGCTATTCCTTCCTGCAAGGGCTGGGCGCAACACTGGACACCCAGGTTCGCCGACAAATACTACGGCACTATCACCGCTTCAGTCCCCTTCGGAGGGTCGAACGGCGAGCAGGTCTACATCCAGATAAGCGAGAACCCTCCGGGGACTTCCTGGCTCGGCATAACCTCGACTTCAAACTTCGGGCTCTACGACCTCGGTAAGAACGACAGGAACATCACCAAGCTGATCGCCGCAGTTGTGCAAGTGCTCGCGGGCAAAGGGATCGCTGTCGAACCGGTCCGGCAGGCCGTACCTGTCGCTGCACCCCCCCCGCCGCCGCCACAGCCACAGCAAGCGTCTCCCGCCGCCGCCACACAGCCACAGCAGGCCCCGACTGCTTTTTGTGCGAAATGCGGCGCGCCTATGACGGCCGAGAAGAAGTTCTGCAGGAAATGCGGACAGGCCGTACAGGGGTGAACGTCGGTAGTTGGCCATGGGGAATCCGAGCAGATTGTAAATATTGAGACCAGCTGAAATCCTGTTGTGAACGACACTCTCGTTCTTATAACATGGCCCTTGAGGAGACATTCCACGATCTAATGAAAGAGCTGGTCTATGAATCTTGAACGAACCTCCGGAAGAGTCCGTTATTCCCTGATCTGCAGCCTGCTGGTCATGCTGCTGTGTATTTCGTTCATCCTTCTTCCGGGCAGTCGCGCGCGCGCTCAGGTCACCAGCAGCTGGACGGTCATGGTCTACCTCGACGCGGACAACAACCTCGAGACCTACGGGGTCACCAATTTCCTGCAGATGGCCGAAAGCGCCGAGGGTGGTCCCGGCCCCAATGAAGTCAACGTCCTGGTGCAGATGGACCGGTATGTCGGTGAGGGAGGCTACGGCGGATGGACCGACACGAAGAGGTTCGAAGTCTTTCACGATTCTACGCCAGTGGAGACCGACCCCGGTTTCGTATCGGACCTGGGGGAGCTGGACATGGGGAACCCCGCGACACTCACAGATTTCGTCAGCTGGGGAAAGTCTTACAGGCCGGCGGACAGGTACATGGTCGTGCTATGGAACCACGGCAGCGGGTGGAAGGAGCCCAGCCAGGAGCGAAAGTTCAAGGGCATATGTTACGACGACACGAACGGCGGGAACCACATCGATATGAAAGGCCTCGACAGTTCACTCGACATCATCACCGATCACGGCCAGGACAAGATCGACCTCCTGACGTTTGATGCCTGTCTCATGGGAATGGCCGAGATCGACTACCAGATAATGCCCTACTGCAACGAGCGGACAGGTTCGGAGGAGACCGAACCGGGAACTGGAATCCCTTACGACACCGTTCTCGAGGACCTGGTCGCGAACCCTGCGATGGACGAGGCAGAACTCGGGTCGACCGTTGTCGACAGGTACTACGAGTTCTACCCCGACGGACAGGAGTGCGCCGCCGTCGACCTCTCGAAGTCCGCCGACGTCGCGGGCGCAGTGGATTCGCTCTCTCGAGATCTGCTATCAGTCTGGGAACAGGAGTACCCCGCTATCTGGGCGGCGGCTTACGCCGGCGAGCACTACGCCTACTGGGATTTCATCGACCTGTACAGGTTTGCCGAGATCTTGAAGGCCGGGACGTCGGACACGACCCTCCAGGAAGAGTGCCAGTCGGTGATGGATGCCGTGGATGCTGCGGTGACGAACGAGAAGCACGGCCCCTACTGGGCGAACTCCCACGGGATATCGATATACTTCGCAACCTCGCTCAACACCTACAACAGCAAATACGACGGCGACCGCGGGTTGCTCATGTTCACTGCCGACACCCAGTGGGCCGTATTCCAGAGAGCCTTCCTCGGGGGACCGACTTCCAACATTGCGGCCGCGATCAACGGCGGTAAAGTCGTCGATTTCTCGAGCGAGATCGGTGATTTCGCGCCGGCATCGAACCTCATAGACGGGGGCGCGGCCTGCTGGAGCCCCGAAGAGAACGTCGCCGGCAATTTCGTGACGGTAGAGCTGGCGGGTGGACGACCGGCTCCGCTCGGTACCATCCTGATAGATCCGGGCCCGATCGCAGGAGGAACTGCCCTGGCCGGGTTCCACCTGCAGTCGTCGCTGGACGGCAACACGTACAAGGACATACTGTCGGGCACATTCGGCCCGGAAGACAATAACTATCTTAACCGGTTCGACCTTTCGGGCACCGGAGAACGCGCACGTTTTCTGCGTATCGTCGTAGATTCCAGCCAGGACACTTCCCCCTATGCTTCAGTGGCGGTAGCCGAGCTACAGGTGTACGGCGCGACGATTCAAGCGGGCGGGCCCTTCTACTTCGCGGAAGGGACCACGCGGCCCGACTTTGACAGCTACCTCACGATCGCGAACATTTCGAATGCCGCCGCGAACGTGCGCATCACCTACATGAAAGGTGACGGCACGCAGAAGGTCCAGAGCCTGAGTGTCGCGCCATCCTCCAGGGCTACGGTGCATCCCGCGGACCTGCTCGGTGTTGGCGACGACCCCGCTCACGACTTCTCCGCAAAGGTGGAGAGCACAAACGGGGTGGGGATAGTCGCGGAGAGGCCGATGTACTTCGACTACCAGGGAAAGTGGACCGGCGGGTCCGACGTGGTGGGTGCGAGTGCCCCTGCCTCGGACTGGTACTTCGCTGAAGGAACGTGCCGGAAGGGCTTCGACACCTATCTCTCGGTGTGCAACCCGGACACCAACCCCGCGACCGTCAAGGCCACTTACATGAAGGGAGACGGCACCTCCGCCTTTCAGAACATGACCGTGGCGCCCGGCTCCCGAGGGACTCTTCACCCGTCCGACGTGCTGGGTACGGGCGACGACCTCGCCCACGACTTCTCCGCAAAGGTGGAGAGCACAAACGGGGTGGGGATAGTCGCGGAGAGGCCGATGTACTTCGACTACCAGGGGAAGTGGACCGGTGGGTCCGACGTCGTGGGAGCGAATTTCCCTGCCTCCAACTGGTACTTCGCGGAAGGGAGCTGCAGGACGAACTTCGAGCCCTATATCTGCATACTGAACCCGGGAGGCGACACTGCCGACATCCGGATCACCTACATGAAGGGTAACGGCACCACCCAGGAGCAGACGGCCTCGGTACCGGCCCGCGCGCGAGCGACGATACCGGTGAGCTCGGTGCTCGGGACCGGAGACGACCCGGCCCACGACTTCTCGGCACAGGTAACATGCACCAACGGGGACGTGATCTGCGAGCGCCCCACCTACTTCGATTACCAGGGGAAGTGGGACGGGGGCTTTGACGTGATGGGGGCCACCATGGCGTCCTCCACATGCTACTTCGCCGAGGGGAGTTGCCGGCCTGGCTTCGATGCCTACCTGTGCGTGCAGAACCCCGGCAACACGGCCGCCAGCGTGCAGGTCACCTACATGAAGGGCGACAGCACCACGGCGGTGCAGGCGACCACCGTACCGGCCCGGTCTCGCGCGACCCTGCACCCCGCCGACGTGCTCGGAGTAGGAAACGACAGCGCGCACGACTTCGCCGCGACTGTCACTTGCGACACCTGTCAGCAGATCATAGTCGAGAGGCCCATGTACTTCGATTACCAGAGTAAGTGGACTGGCGGCTCTGACGTCTTAGGTTACGTACCGGGTCAGTAGTGGGTCCATTTATACGGTGAGCGGACATCTGTCCGGGAAGGCGGGTACGTCATGGCATTCTGTACTAATTGCGGCGCGTCCGTGGAGAGCGGTAAGTTCTGCCCCTCGTGCGGAAACCCGGTCACGCAGCCTGGCGCAGCTCCTGCAGGGGCACCAACACCCGTCGCGCCTGCAGCGCAGGCCGGAGGCCCTGTTCCGCCGCCCGGCATGCCGCCCGGAATGCCCACACCCGGAATGCCACCCGGGATGCCAGCGCCGGGGATGCCACCCGGCATGGCCCCACAGCCGATGATGTATCCGCCGGCCGCAATGGCGGGGCGTGGCAAACCTGAGAGCCCGGTAGCACTGGCGGCGGGTGCGGCGGGGATACTTTTCATGCTCATCGGGATGATAGGGGTCCGCACTGCCGTGGGCGACAGTATCCGGGTATGGCCTCAGCAAGAACGGCCTGAGCGGAGACGGCATGATCACCATCGTCCTGGCGTTTCTTGCGCTGGGCCTGTTCATCATCGGACTGATCGGCAGGGCGAGGTGGCCGTTCATCGTCTGTGCGGTCATGTCAGCGATAATCGCTCTCGTCGGCATTTACGATGCCGCGAAACTCGTGAGCCAGATATCCGTGGGCATCGGCCTTTATCTGGCGATCATCGCCGGTCTGCTGGGGTTGATAGCGGGAATAGCAGGCGCGGTCGGGCCGAGGCGCTACAGCCAGTAACAGAAGAGAACTCTGACGCAAACCGGCGCCGGGTCGCCTGGCGATCCCTGATGTCATACCTGATAAACACGGAATGGACTTCTATCGTTGTTAAAGTCAGAGACTCGGTTATTCAACTGAAGGCAATTGCCCATAGGCGCCAGGAGAAACGTTATGAGCAATGGAGATGTCCGGCGGATAACGCGAGATATCGACATCGGCGGCGTCACCGCGTTCAGACAGGGTGAAGAGGTCGTAGTAGAGACGACGATGCCGCACCCGGAGCGTCCCCAGTACAAGCACATCGTCTGCTCTCGCCTCACTGGTAAGCGGTATCAACTGAGGGACGAAGACCTGGAGATGCCTCAATCACCTGAGCCCGCGACAGAGCAATACTTCGCTCCCGGCGATGCCTTCCAGCAGGGCGTGATAGGTGGTGCTGCGCAGGCGCAGTACGCCAGTCCATCCGATGCTTTCGCAGGGCCCTATGCCGCGGCCCCGTCATATCAGTCTCCCCTCGAGCAGGTGCGCCCCCGGCCGTCGGGAGTTGAGGAGACCCAGGCCAAACTCATGAAGTTCTCGGGTGGGATCGCCGGCATCGGGCTGCTGATAGCGATCACGACCTTCATGCCATGGCTCAGCCTGATGGGCTTCGATCTCGGAAGCGGTTGGAACGCGATGCTCCACGGGAGCACCAGTGGCGGGTTCGCTATCTACGTTCACGGCGAGGGCGTGATGTTCTTTACCGGTATCTGGTCCATCCTCATCGGCCTGGCCGTGATCACAGGCGCAGTATCGCCGGGGCCTGGGTCTCAAACGTCGCCGGGGCAGTCGGGGTTCTTTTCTCCAGCCTGACAGTCATGACTATCGTTACACACGGCATCAGCGCGGGATTCGGCCTCTGGCTCTTCAGCCTGACGAGCCTCGCAGCAGTGATCGTGTCGACGTGGGCTATCAGGGCATTCCGATGATTCTGCGGGGCATGTGTGAGTGGGGGATTCTACAGACTCTGCGTGCCGCCGGACCGGCGAAACAGTTAAGCATCACCGGACCAGCACACGTTCAGTTTTCTAGTACCTGGACGAAGCCTGCGGGCGCTCCTCCCTGGGCTTTGCTACGTTCACGTTCAGGCTGCGGCCGTCAACGTCTTTGCCGTTGAGGCCATCGATCGCCGCCTGTCCCTCGGTGTCCACGCCCATCTCGACGAAGCCGAATCCCTTCGACCTGCCGGTACCGCGATCCATGATCACGTCGGCTGTATCTACCGTGCCGTACTGCGCGAAAGCCGTACGGATGTCCGCCTCAGTTGTTGAGTAGCTAAGGTTTCCAACATATATCTTCATTCTTCTGCACCTCCTTCGTGCATAAAAAAAGCCCCGAGATTCGATTCTCGGGACAAAAACTACTTCTCACCAAAGAACTATCGCTCGGGAGCATCATAGCACATAAACGGCCGCAGTGCGGATCGGATCGTGTCCGGCAACAAAAGGTGTTCCATTGCCGAATGGGAATGCCCGACGAATACCAGGGAGCGTACAATAGCCGCAGGCATCCGGAGGACCGCGAGCGGCGCGGGAAAGCGAGAGGGGGAACGATGGGCATATTAGAGTTACACAACACCGAGACGCAGGTGGTCGTCCCACAGGCAAGCGACATGGAGGCGACCTTCGGGCTGGCGGCGCTGAAGGCGCTCGACCTCGGCAATAAGAAGGTTCTCGACGCGATACTGAAACTGCGCGAGGACGCTCGGAAGACTATGGAGGACCTGGCCGACCTCGTCCACGAGCTGTCAGCGGAGACCAAAGGGAAGACGGTCCAGCAGAAGAAGTCGATCAAGGCCGTTCGGGGCAAGCGGACCGCGACCCGCAAGACTACCTGAGGACGATGAAGGAATAAGGGCGGACCGCGATGGTCCGCTCTTTGCGTTTTACTCGTTCTGGTGCGTTTTTCAGTTCTTGTTATGATTGCATCATCAGTAAAAATCTGGAACGCGATGGCAGCACGTGTACCTGACCACCCGCGCCCCGGTCGATGGAAGCGCTGAAACAGGAACGATTGTGGACGAGCCAGTAACCATACAGGCCGACATCGAAGAGGCTTCAAACCAACGGAGGCCATGGCGGATATCCATAGTCGTCTACTGGCTCGCCATCGTCTACGCATTGATGACCACGTTGTTGCTCTTGCTTCAAGGCACCGACCTGGTCGACAGACCTTTTGCGCATACGATCATCACCCGCATATCGCGCTACGTTGTTGTACCGGTGTGGCACGAGAGTGTTGTCTACCCGTTCCTTTTCGCGGTGTTCTTCGCGGCCCTCACGTACGAGTTGCTGATAAAGAAGAGGATGGCCCTGTATATCCTGTCAGCCTTTGTTCTCGCCGTGGGAGCGGTCGATATCCTTGGGCGCACGGACGCCATTGCCGGTGTGATCAGTGTGTGCATGGCGATCCTGTTCCTGTTCGCGCTGCCCAACATACCGGGTACTCCCGACCCGAAGAAACTCAGGATCGGCAGACGAATTGTTCTCGTTGCGATTCCGCTTTTACTCGTTTTTGTCATAGTCGGTCTGTTGCTTGGCAGAAATTCCCCCACTACTTCTCACAATCCGTTCGTGCGGGTGAAACACTGGTTCCTGGTGGCGGTAGGTCAGAGTCGGGTCTCTTTCCACGGCTGGCAGGACGTCTATAAGTTTGCCTTCATCATTTCCTTCATCTTGCTCGTCACGGCCCTCTTGTATCTGCTCTTCAGCTCGCACAGATCAGAGCCAGGCCATTCAAAGGAAGAGGAGCAAGTCGCTCGAAAGATACTGGGCCTTTTCGGGGGTGACAGCCTTGCCTACTTCAACACCAGGGGTGAGAAGAGCTACTTCTTCTATGGGGATGACTGTTTCATATCCTACATGGTCATCGCCGGCGTGGCCGTGATGTCAGCCGACCCCGTCGGTCCGGCCGAAAAGCAACCCCAGGCCCTTCAGGAGTTCAAGCGGTTCTGTACGAAGTCGGGCTGGCGGATGTCCGGCATCGGCGTCAGCGAGGAGGTCGCCGGATTCCTCGGGCCGATGGGCCTGAAGTCGCTGTGTTTCGGGGAGGAGTCGGTGATCGGCCTGGACTCTTTCAGCCTCGAGGGCAGAAAAATCAGGAAGTTGAGGCAATCTGTAAACGGCATGGAGCGCGCCGGCTACAGGGTCGAGTTCATGTTCAACGCCGGTATCCCTAACCACATCAAATACCAGCTCCTGGATATCTCTAAAGCGTGGAGGGGTGACAGTCCCGAGACGGGATACTCCATGGGCCTTGGCCGGCTTCTCTCCTCAGATGACCCTGACTGCCTGCTCGCCCTGGCGTACGGCGAAGGTGACGATCCCGTCGGGTTCCTCTACCTGGTCCCCATGTACCCCGACAGGGGTTACTCGCTCGATATCACACGGATGAAGGAGGACGTCCCGGGCGCTCTTTCGGACTTCATGATCACCCGGACGGCTCTATTCCTGAAGGAGCGCGGCCACCACAATATGTCCCTGCACTTCCTCGCACTGTCTCAGTATTACAGGGAAGACAGCGATGAAAATACCAACCTCTTCTGGAAGACGATCACATGGTTCTTGAACAGGCATTTCCCCGCGGTCAACTCCTACAGGTTCGACAAGAAATACGATCCGGCCTGGGTGCGCCGGTACATCGTGTACCCGTCTGTTTTTGAACTGGTTCGCTGCATTATCTCTATTGTCGCTGCTGAATCGGCGCTGAGCCTGACCAAGCCTGAGTCACACAAGATTGCTCAGGCGAAAACCTGAGGCCTTGACCAGTCAGATGTGAACGTCATCGGTCTCGGGATACCGGGCTGGCGGTACTGATCTTCGGCCTCACACCAGTTCCCGTGGTCTATAATATCTTGGGATTTGGAAGCAAGAAGGTCACTCACGGACGGCAAAGAACATGGAGAAGCATAAGGTAAAGCGGATCGGCCGGGCCGGCCTGATCTTCATCGGCTGCGTTGTCCTGCTATTCCTGCTCGCAATCGCCGTCATGGTCGGGTTTTCGAGAGAGAACACCAGCAGGCAAATCGTCTATTTTTAAGACAAGCCGAAGGCCAGAGGTTATCTCGCCATACTGGCGCGGGTCATATCGTCGGACCTCAACAAGAAGTCGCTGGTCGTGCGTCTTATCGCGCAGCCGCAGGGCGACCTGGGAACAGGGGCGATACACCTGCTGGCCGAGCCCATGACGCTATACGTAAACCCCACCACCTCCCAGAACTCCAGCTACCAGACGGGTTCATTGATACCGTCCATGGACATCTCGCTCGACACTTCCGGGGAGGTCGAGATGTTTCCGTGGGACAGCCAGGAGGCAAACCTGGAGATCTATGCCGTCAGACCGGGGGCCGGCGGGCAGCAGGTACCGGTGCCGATTCAACTGATATTCCAGGGGTCAGATCCAGGCCTGAGATTCAAACTGGACGTGGTAAAAGAGCAGGCAAACTCATACCGGATGCTCTCGATCCTGGCGACGCGTTCGACTGTCATCAGGGTCGTGGTGGTGTTCGCCATCGTCATCATATGGTTTCTCTCCGCGACCGTTGCGGTCATGGCGATACTCGTCCTGAGGGGCAGAAAGCTGCAGATAGGGATGCTGACGTTCGCGGCCGCCCTGCTGTTCTCGATGATCGCGTTCCGCAATGCCGTGCCCGGAGCCCCGCCCATAGGTGCTCTCATGGATTACATCGGAGCTTTCTGGGGATACACGCTCGTGATGTTGTCGCTGATCACTTTCACACTCGTATGGATGAAGCGCGGCGCGGACTGAGATCGAATCGCGCGCGACAGGCAAAGCCACGCTATTTCGTCTTCTGGACTGCGTCAGGATCGTGGCGAGGGTACGAAGTAGCAGCAGTATCAGGGTGGTAATGCGCCTTCCGACTTCCACCGGCACCTGTGCCCTCGCGTCATAGATTTATTTCAGGTCGGTGGTGCGAGGTCGCTTGGGGCGCCGTCGGTCTGCATCTGGTCCGCTGTAAGGCTTGTCCCGAAGTCTTTGATCGTCCAGCCGTCTGCTGTCTTGCGGAAGAGGAAGTAGTAGGTCGTGCCGTTCGAGGCGACAGCCTTGTCCAGCTTCCAGGTGGGGTCGACCTTGCTCGTTGCAACGGCAGTGAAGACCACACCTTTCGTGTCCACCTTCCTGTTCTTCAGGAACTGGAGCATCGCCGGCAGAGGAGTTGAGCCGGTGAAGGTGGCGAACACCGTGTAGCTTACCTTGTTACTTGGGCCCGCGGTGGTAGTCACGACGACCGGGCGGCTTCCTGCGGTTAGCACAGCAGGCACAGTCCCCGCGATAGACGTATCAGACCAGGACATGATGATCGACTTCTTGCCGCCAACGGTCAATGTGCTCTTGTCCTGGGTCTTGCCGAAGTGCGTGCCCGATATCTTGATGCCGGTTCCTGCCAGTCCTTTGTTGGGCGTCACTGACTTGATGACCGGCTTGCTGGCACCGCACCCCGCCGTTATCACCATCAACAACACGATGGCCATGCAGATGGCCGCGTTCTGGCTTCTTTTCATGCAGATACCTCTCGTCGCGTGTAGTTTGATTGTCTTGTAATTCTACGCGATTTAGATGGACAGACGGGATCATCAGTTTGGTAGTATAGTTTTATTGCGGCAAAGGTGGTATGGCGGATCCTGGGGGTGGCACGGTGGAGGCTGGCAACTCTGGAGAAATCACTCACCAGATAGTAATCAATAACCAGGTCGCCTTCGAAAAAGGCGAGACCCTGCTGATCGAAGCGGTCAGTCCCGGTGAGCAGCAACCTGAGTACAAGTACGTTGTGACATCGCCGTGGTTGGGCACGAAGTTTCAGCTGTCCGATGCTGACCTGGTGATGGTTCAAGCGCCGCAAGCGGCGGACCGTTATGCGCCGGCCCCCTATGCTCAACAGCCACAGCAAACACCCCCGTCCGGACAGCCGTACCCGCCTATGGCCCCCGCAGGGCCTGTCTATCAGACGAAGCATTTCACACCGCCCGTCTCTCGTAAAAAGAGGGGTTCGCTCGCGGGAGGCTTCCTTGGGATACTCATGGCCGGTGCCCTTATCGCATCGACTTTCCTGCAATGGTTCGGCTCTCGAAGGATCGGCACGGGCTGGGCCCTCATGAGGGACACTTCATCGCTTTCGGGAGGGGGCTTCACGCTCGCTATTCACGCCAACGGGGTAGTCTTTCTGACCGGCTTCTTCTCGCTCCTTTTTGGCGCTCTTATTCTGATCGGAGCACTGGTCATGCTTTTCCGGCGCAGGATCGGAGGAGTTCTGATCTTTTTCTTCGCCCTTCTCTCGACGGGCGCGGCAGTGGTGGACATCGTGATGGTGTATTCGAAGATGAGCCCGGTTACGCCAGGCGTCGGCCTGTGGGTATTCGCGGGAGCGTCTCTGGTCGCCCTCGTGCTCGGCTTCGTTGGAATGGTGTCGGCGGGAGGATAGAAGATAGTCCCCAGGGATCCGCGACCGGTGGCACACATTCGCTCTGTCATGGTACGCATCATTGATTAAGGCATGCCGAAAAGGTATTATGAACTATCACAATACATGACAGAGCTAACGGATACTTCAATAAGACTTCACCTGGGCGGCTTTCTCCAACCACGATTTTTATTCCGCAATACACTACTGCGCAAGGATAAGGAATGAGTATAAGTACAGGCTACGATCGGCACTTGACCAACCGCAACAAGGACATCGTTCGCGCTTTCAACCTCTACAAGCAGGGGTCAAAGTGCAAGCTGTGCGGGGAGAGCCACCCCGCATGCCTGATGTTCTATGACCCCGTCACGAAGGCCAAAGTATCGATAACTTACGCGAAGCGTCACTGGCACGACGGGGACGAGGCTTTCAGGAAGTTCCGGCGCTGCGAGTGTTACTGCAGCAACTGCTTCGCAAAGAAGTTCGAGGCCACCGACGTGAGTGCACGCGGTTTCAAGGCATGGATAAGGAACTACAAAGGCGAAAACGGCTGCGTCAAATGCAACGAGGAAGACCCGGCCTGCCTCGAGTTCCACCACAAAGACCCGTGGGAAAAAGAGATCAACATCGCCCAGTGCAAATCGAAAAAGAAGGCCCTCGAGGAAATCGAGAAATGCGAGATCCTCTGCCTCAAGTGCCACGACATGCTCCACTGGGAAGAAGAGAAGGGCTTCAGTTAGAGAGCGGCAAGAGCAGCCCTTCCGCTACCGATGACTGCAGACTTGCACATATGACAGGTATCTTCTATTTCTATTGTCTGAGACATTAATGAAAACGACATCGGAGTTCTGCTATGTTTGACTTTCTTTTCAAAGGCGCAAAAGTACTGGACGGCACGGGAGCGCCGGCGTTCGAAGCCGATGTAGGTGTCAAAGACGGAGTCATAGCTGGAGTAGGGCGGCTTCAAGACACACAGGCGACCACAACAATAGATGCGTCGGGCAAGGTAGTCTGTCCGGGGTTCATCGATATCCACAGCCACAACGAGCTCTACGTCATCAGAGACAACTTCAAGGACGTCTTTCAGCCGTACCTCAGGCAGGGAATCACCACCTGCGTCGCCAACAACTGCGGCTGGTCGGTCGCGCCGTGGCCGGTTGAGCACTCGAAGCTGATGCTTTCCACCCTTCGAAGCATGGGAGTGTCGCGGGACCTCGAGCCGCAGTGGGTGACCCAGGCGGATTTTCACGACTGGCTCGAGAAGCGGGGACTGCCGATGAACATGGTCCCGCAGGCGGCACACGGGCCGATCCGCATGAAGGTGATGGGAGAGCAGGCACGCTTCAGCACGCCCGATGAGCTCGAGGCGATGAAGGGCCTGGTCCGCGAGAGCATGGAGGCGGGCTGCAGGGGGTTTTCCACCGGGCTCACCTACTTCCCGGGGATGTACGCGCACACCGACGAGCTGGTCGAGCTGGCGAAAGTGTCGAACGAGTACGGCGGGAGATATGCCACCCACACGCGGGGGCTGTCCCAGGACTTCGACCTTGCGGTGAAAGAAGGTATCGAAGTCGCGCGCAGGAGCGGTTCCGCCCTGCAGATCTCGCACTTCATGGCGGCCCCCGAGCTGGGTCGCCTGACGGATATCATCTATCACGCGGTCGGAGTGATCGAGGCCCTCAACTCCGTCGTGTCGCTGCCTGCTCTGCCAAACGCAGCGCTCGAGAAGGCGGTCGGCTACGTCGATCGCGCGCTGGATGAAGGCATCGACGTCGGCATGGACTTCATACCGTACCTGCTCGGCAACACGACCGTGACGCAGCTCTATCCACCGTGGGCGAACATGGGCGGGACCGACGCGCTGCTCGAGAGGCTCGCCGACCCGTCCACCCGTGAGCGGATCAGGCACGACGTGAAGACAGTGAAGCCGAGCTGGCCGAACTGGGAAGAGGGCGCCTGGTCGGACAACTATCTGAGGTCGCTTGGCTGGAACCTGTTCCGCATTCTCTCCGTAGTCAGCGAGAAGAACGAGTGGATGGAAGGGCGCCGGATCGTCGAGCTTGCGCGCGCGGCGGGGAAAGACCCGTTCGATTTCCTGGCTGATCTTGCGGTGGAGGAGGACGGTGCGGTCATGTTCCTGATGGGCATGCCGGCCCGCCCCTGGGTAGAGAAGATTTTCACGCGCGTTCAGAAGCACCCGCAGCTCTCCATCGGCGCGGACAGCCTGTTCCCGGAGAAAGGCGCCCCGCCGGTCTCGGCTTACGGGTGCTTTGTCAGGGTCCTCGAGCACTACGCGGGGGAGCTCGGCCTCTACACTCTCGAGGAGGCCGTGCACCGCTGCACCGGGCTTGCCGCCTCCCGCTACAAGCTCGACGACAGGGGAGTGGTAAGAGAGGGGGCCGCGGCCGACCTACTCTGCCTGGACATGACGAGCCTGCACGACAATTCGACCTGGGAAGATCCGGAGCGCTTCCCCGACGGCGTCGATTACGTGATGGTGAACGGCCGGATGGTCGTGGAGTCAGGCGAATACCGCGCGGACGCCCTCGCGGGAAAGCTGCTCACAGCCTGAATCGTGCCAGAAACCAATGAAGCGTTGTGGGAGGAATCCATGGCCCTTGATAATCTTTTCTCAACTATCAGGATAAACAGCCTCGAGCTGAAGAATCGCGCGGTCATGCCCGCAATGGGAACCGGC